>OGCG01000130.1_pt1 | contig 49685 bp, 38 predicted proteins | sample 1570061 | NCBI WGS metagenome assembly OGCG01 (sample SAMN06268698, study PRJEB24515) | hot springs metagenome | isolation source: Joseph's Coat, Yellowstone National Park, Washington, USA | place: USA:Joseph's Coat, Yellowstone National Park, Washington, USA
GTATTCCACAGGAACATGGTATGGAGCAATCATGGGCCAATTCGAAGGATAGAAGAGCCATCCCCACAGCTCTCCTCCGATTAGCGCTGTCACCACAAAATTATTGGTGATCATTAGGATCCCATCTAAAACAATCGCTTGCGGCAGCAATGTCTCGGGAAAGACCAAATTGATAGGAAATTTGGCCCATGCCCAAAAATTAATAATCCGATTTAACCATTGTCCAAGCAAGAGACCAAAACATACCATAGTCGCCCCTGCAGGGAATTTCCAATGAGTCCATAAAGCTGCTTGGACGGCAGCAGGAAAACAGATAGTTGCAATTGGAACGATGACTGGCCACCACATCCTATCTTTTAAATCGATCCAAAAAGACCAGTCTCCTGCAAAAAGTTGTTGATGAATCCAAGCAGCCGCAACAGTTGCAAGAAAAATGATCAAAAGAACAGCCAAATCAAAGCGTTTCCTTACAAAATCCGCTTCGCTTTCCCTCTGAGTCAAGAGTCGCTCATTCATATTGGAGATCCCCTCTTCCATCCTTCTTAATTGCTCTTTTTCCCTTATTATTTATTCGGGAGAGCGTTCCTCTCACAAGAACAGAATAAGGGATTAATACAAGCCTCAGGATTTTCTATAACAATCGAGGCGCTAGGTGCCTCTGCCCCTAAATAAACTTGGTCGATTAAACTATAGACTCTTGGACATACTGTTACTAAAACTCCATAGAGAGACAACGCCCCCCAAGCAAAAATTGCAAAACCCCAATGGAGTGGGGCAGAAAAGACCTCTTCCATGAACCAACGCGTATGTCCAAATTCATTAAGACCAACGTTGGGGAATATCATTAAAGGAGAGGCCACTAAAATCACTAAGGGAAGTGAGGTGGCTTTTGCAAATTGAAGTAACCGAGTTAAGGCATACATCAAGAACGTTAATCCTAAGATAATATAAACGGGATAACTCTGATAAAACTCAATAATATGGCTAGGAGTGAAGCTTGTATCTCTGATAACAGTTTGATGCCAAGTCGCATCTTGCTCTGCATAATAGGCTGCAATAAAGACAGCAAAAGCATACATCAGAACAAACGATCCCCAGATCCAGTACCTTTTCAATTCCTCTGCAGGGGAAAGATTTTCAAGGTTTCTATCTCTTGTCTGCCATAGATACACAACAACAAAAAGAGCTATCAAAGCCTCTATAATGAGTTCGGCATATAAAACACTCATCCAATATTGCTGGTATTGTTGGGTTGAATAATCAAGGCCTTTCGTAAAAGCAAAGAGCCTTTGATAGACATAGTCGATTGTATTTAAAAAGAAAATCAGCCCAATACCCAATAATGGGAGTTTAAGAGAAAAAGCTGATTTTTCTGGAACTTCAATAGAAAAAATTGCATTTCTTTCTACAACACTTGGCATATAGCCTCCATCTTTGAATATAAACAGCTACTTTTTATGTTTAAAAAGAAAAAATCGCAATAAAAAAAAACTCACTTTAAAAAAAAATTTTTCTTAAAACAGCTTAAAAACAGAGAATAACTTACCCCAGCAATTGAGCTGATCAGATTAGATCATTTCCTTCAAAAATTAAAAAAAAGTTTTATTGGACATCATGGGGAGGAAGAGGAATAGGAGGCTTTTGTTTTTCAGAAGGGACTGTCTGATTCTTTTCTTCTGAATCTATTGTATAGTTTTCTATTTGCTGATAATTTGATGGGACAACAAAAAGCTCCTCAGGCTGTGGGCCCACTTTATAATCCTTCCACTCAACCAATACATTTCCTTTTTCTGGTATTATTTGAACTGGTGCTCCAGTCTCCTTCCCAATCCAAAAGGTGGCTTTTCCCGCTTTGGATTCCATCAAGTACTTATCGCAAAGCACCCCTTGAAGCATATCGGTACCAACCGAAGTCCATTTAGCAGCAGGATCCCCTGGGGTTATATCGAAAAGGGGAGTTTCTTCTTTGACAGGATGCTCAAAATAAATTCTTTCATCTGGAAAAAGAGTATAAATCGTCTTTTTGTCTTTACGGATTATGTTGATCTGTTGCTGCACTCCGGTGGGTCCTTCAACTCTAATTTTATCTCCATCAACAAAGATCTTTTGAACAATTTCTCCTCCTCCGACTTTAATAATTTGCATAACGGAAAATTGTTTAGGTAAGCTAAAAGGCCTTTGTGCGAAGGCAACAAAAGAGCTACCGACTACAAAAGAAAAAGCCGCTAATAAAAATAAACCCACCCTTTTCATCATTTCTTTTTTATATAATAAAAGAAACACAACTTCTAGAAGATAATGAAACAACTTAAGGTTCAGCAATGTTATAATGACAAGCACAACCTTCGGGAAAAACTCTCCAACATTCCAAATGCCACTTCATTTTTTTCTTCATCCAATTAACTTCTCCAATGAGACATTGTTTCCTTTCAAAATAAAAGAAAGGAATCCATAACAACGAAATCCTTTGGACAACTCCTTCTAGCAAAGCCATTTTATTGGCCTCAGGAGAACCTAAAAGAAAAAAGGGATTACTGCTAGCTATGATCTCTTCAAAAGCTTTAAGACTGATAGGTTGTACCCGAACAAATTGATCTTCATCTAACTGAACCGGAAGATCTGTAAAGAGAGTAATGGGGCTAGCCTCCAATGGTAATAATCTATGACAAAGCAAAGAAGTAGGAAAATCAGTGCTGAGAAATTTGCCATCCAGGCTGATAGCTGCAAGCAAGGTACAAGCTGCTTTAATCCTCATCTTTTTGTCCCAAAATCGTGCCAATAGCTAGTCTGGCCCCACGAGCAAAATCAGCCGCATGCATTTTCTTCCTTCCCTCGAGTTGAACTTCTCTTAACAACAGACCGCCCACACGCCCTGCAGCGACTAAAACTCCATGCTTATCTATGCGCACAACTTCCCCTGGAGTCCCTCTAGCCCGATGAGAAATAATTACTTTGTAAATTTTTAGGATCTTTTTCTCCTCTCCTATCTTCAACGTAGTATAAGCCACAGGCCATGGATTAAAAGCCCTGACCATTGCATCAATTTCCTGTTTATCTTTTCTCCAATCGATCAGCGCTTCTTCTTTCTTTATTTTTTTTGCATAAGAAGCCAGTGCATGATCCTGAGGAATCCGCGGCGCTTTCCCAGCCTTTATAGCCTCCAGAGACTGAATAATCAATCGTGCCCCTAATTCGGCAAGACGACCATGCAAGGATTCAGCCGTGTCATTCGAACGAATTAATAGTTTTTCACTTGTTAAAATATCACCCGTATCTATCCCCTCATCCATCCAAATGACAGTTACACCCGTCTCTTTATCCATGTTCTTTATAGCGGCTTGGATTGGCGATGCCCCTCTATATTTAGGAAGAAGCGATCCATGGATGTTCAAAATCCCAATAGAAGGAATCCTAAGCACCTCCTTAGACAGTATCTGTCCATAGTCACAAACAACAATGATATCGGGTTTTAGGAACTGAATTTGCTGGATGGAACCTGCAGAATTAATATTTTCAGGTTGAAAAACCCATAAATGCAATTTCAGGGCAGCTCTTTTGATAGGTGAAGGTACAAGCTCTTTTTGTCTGCCAAAAGGTCGATCCGCCTGAGTAATAACCCCAGGAATAGTATATCTCCCATCCAGGGCTATAGCTTCAAGACTTGGAACCCCAAAATCTCCTGTACCAATAAACACTACTCTCATTCTCTAATATTATTCCATGCCATTCTTAGTTTTTCTTAAAAAGACTTCTTTTTAAATATGACCAAAGGTAGAATCAAATCTATACTTTTTAGTTCTTTTTTAACCAACACACCCTGTTGTTCCTTTAGATGAAGAAGGCATTCATTATTTATTTATCCAATGAAAAATCAAGGATCTGCTTTACCAATAGAAAATGCAATTGAAAAGGCAATAGAACTTTTGCAGAAAGGAGAAGTTGTTGCTATCCCTACTGAAACGGTCTACGGTCTGGCTGCAGATGCACTCAATTCCGAAGCTGTAGCCCGGCTGTTTGAACTTAAAAAAAGGCCTAAAATAGATCCGGTAATTGTCCACTGCTATTGTGCAAGCCATGTATTTGGCTTTGTTCGGAACCTTCCAGAACCAGCTAGATTACTCGCTACTACGTATTGGCCAGGCCCCCTCACTTTGGTCTTAGAAAAAAAAGAGTCGATTCCTGACATTGTTTCGGCAGGGCTTCCTTTTGCCGGATTTAGGGTACCCAAACATCCTCTAACCCTAAAACTGATCGAAAAACTTGGCAGACCACTGGCAGCTCCTAGTGCAAACAGATTTGGGAAAATTAGTCCTACGAGCGCACAAGCGGTCTTCGAAGAATTCAACCATCTGATTCCTTTAATTCTTGACGGAGGTCCATGTCCAGTGGGTATTGAATCGACAGTCATTTCATTTGCTCATGACCCTCCTTTGCTGCTTCGATATGGTGCCATTCCTAGAGAGGAAATAGAAAAGAGAATAGGTCCATTGACCCTCCCTGCTCCCAAGACAGCATGGAATTTAGCACCTGGCCGATTCCCGAAACACTATGCTCCTTCGATCCCAGTGGAAATTATTTCTTCGGTCTCAGAGATTCCCTATTGGAAAAGAAAAAACGCTGGCCTGATTTTCTGGGGAACAGAGGATACGACAGGATTCAAAGTTGTCAAAAATCTTTCCAAAGAAAAATCACTAATCGAAGCAGCCGCAAATTTTTTTCAAATGCTTCGAGAATTGGACAAAAGCAGTATAGAAAAAATCTATGCTTTACTCCTGCCAGAGGAAGGTTTAGGGGAAGCCATCAATGAAAGAATCAAAAAAGCAGCTGGCTCCCCCTCGCCATAGAGAGCAGAGAACAGCTACTAAGACCTTCATTGCAGCTTGTAGTCGACTCTCATCCATATATTTGCATCTTTCTTCTCTGGCAGAATGATCAACATCAAGGCAGTGGCCAAGTCCTTGGTAGTATGGCCATGGGAACATAAAGGAATGCCACTTGGAAGCCTGAAGGATTTGGTTGTATGTTCTACAGTCTTGAGCCTATGGAGAGGAAAAGGCTCAGAGCTTGGGAGAACATTAATGCTGAAACTTTTCTCGATCCCTGGGTGGGAAGGAGAAAGTCTAAAGGAACAGTATCAAAGCAATTAAGGAAGCAAAGGTTCTTCACCTTCCTCTTTTTCAGGAACTACTCGAGCAATCGAGGTGACTTTATCCTCGCTATCCAACTGAACAAGTCGAACCCCTTGGGTATTTCTGCCTGTCTTTCGAAGATCTTTTACTTTAATTCTGATAACATTGCCTTTGAGAGTCAATAGCATCAGCTCATCTTCTTCAAAAACAGTTCGGGCCGATACCACCTTGCCTGTCTTCTCAGTGGTTTTCATTGTCTTTATTCCATAGCCTCCCCTCTTTTGTCGGCGGTATTCTTCAAAAGAAGTTCTTTTCCCTATCCCCTTTTCTCCTACAACAAGCAACGTCGCTCTCTCATCTACCACAGCAGCTCCAACCACTTCGTCCCCTTCTCGAAGATTGATTCCTATGACTCCAGCAGCATTTCTACCCATGGAACGAACAAGGGTTTCTGAAAATCTTATGCTTTGCCCCTCTTTGGTAATTAAAACAATATCCTTTTGCCCATCGGTAAACATGCAATCGATTAGTTTATCATTCTCCTCAATACTAATTGCTGTAATGCCACCCTTTCGGATATTTTGAAAATCGGTAACAGGGGTCTTTTTTACGCGTCCTTTTTTGGTACAGAAAAAAATATACTCGTTTTTGTCCCAGGAGGTCTCTCTTGAGTCTGAAACTTCGGAATTGGCAACGATTCGCAACATCGAAGCGATCTCCTCGGTGGGTTTTAACTCAAGGAAATTGACTATGTTTTTGCCCTTGCTCGCTCTTTCTTTCTCTGGAATCTCATATACTCTCTGAATATAAACCCTGCCATCGGTGGTGAAAAAGAGCAAATAATCATGAGTGGAAGCATTGATCAGGTTTTCGACAAAATCTTGTTCCTCTTCTTTGCCAACCTCCTGAGTCGCCATTCCCACTACCCCCCTCCCCCCTCTTCTTTGGGACCTATAATTATCAAGATTGGTTCTTTTAATAAAACCATTATGCGTCAGAGTGATGACAACACGCTGGTTAGCCACTAAGTCTTCGAAACTGACTTCCCCTGCCTCTTGGAGAATCTTCGTCTTTCTAGGATTGCCATACTTCTCTTTGACTTCCAGAAGCTCTTGTTTTACAATCGCCCAAATTTTCTCTTCACTTCCCAAAATCGCTTTAAACTGCTCAATTTTTTCAAGCAATTCAGCATATTCAGAGGCTACTTTCCCCCTTTCAAGCCCAGTAAGTTGATAAAGACGCAAATCTAGTATGGCTTCCACCTGTCTTAGGCTGAGGCTGTAGACTCCTTCCTCTGTTATTCTATCCTGAGCAATGGCTATGCCAAGGGTTTGAAGTAAATGGGTTGAAAATTTTAACTCTAAAAGCTTTTTCCGAGCTTCTTCTCGATTCGTTGATTCTCTTATCAATCGAATAAAATCTTCAAGCTGGCTTAAAGCAATCAAAAAGCCTTCAAGAATTTCTGCTCTCTCCAGGGCCTTGTTTAAATCAAATCGGGTTCTTCTGACTATCACATCATGTCTATGATCTAAGTAACAAAAAAGAAGTTCTTTTAAATTGAGTGATTTGGGGCGCAATCGATCAATTGCAACCATATTCACAGCAAAAGTGGTCTGTAGGGGCGTGTGTTTGTAGAGATTATTAATGACAACCTTTGGTATGGCATCCCTTTTGAGTTCTATCACTACCCGGGTATTTTCGTCGGATTCATCCCTTATATCCGCAATTTCTGGAATAATCTTTTGGTTGACAAGTTCTCCAATTTTTTCAACTAAAGCAGCCCTGTTGACATTATAAGGAATCTCGTCGATAACAATTGCCGACTTGCCTCCTCTTAACTCTTCAAAGTGCACCTCCCCTCTCACTTTCAGGCTACCTCTCCCAGTAGTAAAATAACTGACAATGCCTTCCTTACCCAAGATAACTCCACCAGTAGGAAAATCCGGGCCTTGGATGTATTGGAGAAGATCTTCAGCAGAAAGACCTGGTTGATCAATTAACGCCACCAATGCATCAATAGTCTCAGAAAGATTATGGGGAGGAATATTGGTAGCCATTCCCACAGCAATTCCCGTTGCTCCATTAACGATTAAATTAGGGAAGGCAGCCGGGAAAACCGCTGGCTCCATCTTCGTTTCATCATAATTGGGAACAAAATCAACCGTGTTCTTCTCCATATCTGCCATGAGCAAAGCTCCAGCAGGAGAAAGTCGAGCTTCAGTATACCGCATGGCTGCCGGTGGATCGCCTTCAATGGAACCAAAATTTCCTTGCCCATCGATGAGCACTTCCCGCATTGCCCATGGTTGAGCCATATGAACAAGTGTTGGATAGATAGCTTGATCCCCATGGGGATGAAAATTCCCCATCGTTTCTCCCACAATTTTTGCGCATTTTAAGTGCTTGCGATTAGGCGCTAGCCCAAGCTCGTGCATAGCAAACAGAATTCTTCTCTGGGAAGGTTTTAATCCATCTCTTACATCCGGTAAGGCTCTTGAAATAATCACCGACATCGCATAGTCTAAAAAACAACTCTTCATCTCCTCGGATACATCTACCATCCGAACAGAAGCGTTGTCTCTGATTGATAGTTGCTCGTTGTTTTCAGAATTCTGCGCCATAGGCTCCACCAGTCATCTCTTAAGATGGTTATCTTTTTAAATATCTAAATTTTTTACCTGAAGTGCATTTTCTTCTATGAACCGTTTCCTTGGCTCAACATCTTCGCCCATTAAAGTGATGAATATTTTTTCAGCCTCAATAGCGTCGGCGATCTCTACCTTCAGCAATTTCCTTTTCTGAGGATCCATCGTTGTCTCATAGAGCTGCTTAGGATTCATTTCTCCAAGTCCCTTAAACCGTTTGATTTCTACTCCTTCCTTGCCATTTTCTTTTACGACATCTAAAATTTGTCCAATTGAAAAAATATCAAGAAGCTTCTCCCCTTTCTCTCCCTTCTTAACAACCATTCTATAGAGAGGATGCTCTTTGGATCTGTAGCTTTTGATTTCAAACCCAAGCTGCGTAAGCTCATCGAGGATCTTCATCATGATGGGACTTTCAAAGAGTTCTACATAGGCCGCACGACGCTTGCTATCCATTCCATGCCGCTCAGAGGCATCAACCATCGATGCCCCATTTTCTATCCCGGCCGCTTCAAAAAGCAAAAGATCCGGATTTTCTTCAGCAAAACGACCCAACTCTCTATCATCAAAGAAAAAGAAAAGTTTTTCCTGATTGTTTTCCCAAAGCCGAATAATATGCTCAGGAAGTTTGCCGCTTTGGGGATCCTTTTTAGAAAGCAATAAATCGAAGTCCACGCCATGAAGTTCAAGATATTTGCAAAATTGACTAAGTTTTTCAAGTTTCGATAACAACGATAGAAGAATCTCCCCACGAAAGACCTTTTGTTCCCCAACAATGGAAAGCTCGACATTTTTTACTCCCTGCTCAAGAAGTATTCTGTTAAGCTCCTCGTCGTTCTGGACATATTGTTCCTCCTTTTTTTTGTCGATAAGATACAGCGGAGGTTGCGCAATATAGATATGACCGTGGTTGATAAGCTCAGGCATTTGTCGGTAAAAAAAGGTTAAAAGCAAGGTGCGAATATGTGAACCATCTACATCGGCATCAGTCATCAAAATGATTTTGTGATACCTCAATCTCTCTAACAGAAAAGCCCCTTCACCATCTCCCTCGCCAATTCCCGTTCCAATCGCTGTTATAATCGTCTGGATCTCTTCATTATTCAGCACCTTATCTAAGCGGGCTTTTTCTACATTGATCAGTTTACCTCGAATAGGAAGAATAGCCTGAAACTGCCTATTCCTTCCTTGCTTTGCTGACCCACCAGCAGAATCACCTTCAACGATAAAAAGTTCTGCTTCTTGCGGATTTCTTACCGAACAGTCGGCTAGCTTACCAGGCAATCCACCACCACTTAAAGCCGTTTTACGAACTGCTTCCCTAGCCTTTTTAGCTGCTTCTCGAGCCCTAGCCGCTGTCAATGCCTTCTCAACAATTTTTCTGGCGCTTTGAGGGTTGGACTCCAGGTAATTCATCATCCCCTCATAAACCAGAGAAGCAACTATGCCTTCGACTTCTGGGGAAACAAGCTTAACTTTTGTCTGTGATTCAAAACTTGGATTGGGATGCTTTAAGGAAAGAATGCAAACTAATCCTTCTCTTACATCTTCCCCACTCAATTGAGGATCCTTCTCTTTAAAGAGATTATTGGCTCTGCCGTATTGATTAATCGATCGGGTAAGGGCTGTTTTTAGGCCCGAAAGATGGCTTCCCCCATCAGGATTAGGGATACCATTTGTATAACAAAAAATTTGTTCCGTATAGCCTTCAGTATACTGCAGCACACAGTCAAGGATCAGATCCTCTTTTTGTTTTTGAATAACAATCGGCTTAGGACAAAGCGGCTTGAGATCTTGAGCAAATTGAGAGACAAACTCAACAATTCCTTCTTTAAAAAAGAACCGAAAGGCGTTTGGTTTAGATCCATCGATTGTCCTTTCATCAAGAAGCAAAATTTCAAGTCCCGGATTAAGAAAGGCAAGCTCTCTGAGTCTTTTAGCAATAATCTCCGTTTTAAATTCAAGCGTTGTAAATATCTCAGGGTCTGGCTTGAAAGTAATCAAAGTTCCCCTTTTCTGGGTTTTGCCAACCACTTCTAATGGTCGAGAAGTTTTCCCTCTTCGAAACTCCATCCTGTAGACTTTGCCATCTCTGAAAACTTCCACTTTAAACCATTCCGACAAGGCGTTTACACATTTTGCCCCTACCCCATGCAGTCCCCCCGAATATTTATAGACGCCTTGTTTGAACTTGCCACCAGCATGAAGATTTGTTAATACCAATTCTACAGCAGGGATCTTAAACTTTGGATGCGGCTCCACAGGAATGCCTCGACCATTATCTAAAATGGAAATCGACCCATCCACATGGATGGTCACTTCAATCCGACTACAATAGCCAGCTAAATGCTCATCAATGGAATTATCAAGGACTTCAAAAACACAATGATGCAACCCTCTTTCATCGGTAGGGCCAATGTACATCCCAGGCCTTTTCCTTACAGCTTCCAAGCCCTCTAATTTTTCTATTTGGGAAGCATCGTAGCCAACTTCAACTTTCGGCAAAGTAGAAAGATCAGAAGAATCTAGCGACATAGTATTCGTTCGATTGGTTTAATGCAAAAAAAACAATGTAAACATTAAGAAAATTCAATGAAAAAAGAGATCTATAAGAAAGCTTTCTTTTTTAATATACCTAGATTTGCATTCAATTAAAGGAAAAAAATTAAACAGCATTCTTCTTATACATTTTTCTTATATATTTTCTTTTCTAAAAAAGCGATCTTAAAAAAGAGTTTATTTTTTTATACATTTTTCTCTTTATTAGGTATTGTTTTTTATATTTTAATACCAACGGAAGATTCTTTCTAAGAGCATCTCTTTTTTCCCTTTTGTTTCAATTAATTTTGAACCGCATACATTGTTAGTATGGGTACGAATAAAACAAAGAAAAAAATACTAGTGGTTGAAGACGAAGAAGATGTGTCGGATTTGATCTGTATGCATCTTAAAGCTCAGGGCTTTGAAACGGTTGTGGCAAAAGAAGGAATGGAAGCCCTACGAGTTACTAGAAAACAATTGCCAGATCTTATCGTTCTCGATCTTATGATCCCTGAATTTTCTGGGATTGATGTTTGTAAGTATTTAAAAAAAGATCCCGATACGGCAGCTATTCCGATTGTGATATTAACAGCAAAGTCTGATCCATCAGATAGAATCTTAGGCTTGGAACTGGGAGCAGATGATTACATTGCCAAGCCATTCAGCCCTAGGGAACTTATCTTAAGAATCCAGTCCGTCCTCCGTAGACGATTTGAAATCCAAAGCCCCGCTCTACAAGCCGGACATAACGATCAAATCAGACTCGATCCAATTGATAAAGTTGCTTACTATAAAAAGAGAAGAATTGAGCTGACTCCTATTGAATTCCGGCTGCTCTCTACTCTGATGGAAAAAGAAGGGGCAGTCCAAACCCGAGAAGAATTGCTTAAGGAAGTCTGGGGATACGAAAAGACTATTGATACGCGTACGATCGACACCCATATCCGAAGGCTAAGAGACAAGCTTGGGAGAGCCTCGCAATTTCTTAGGACAGTTAGAGGTATTGGATATAGATATAAAAAAACAACTTAAGGCTTTTGTGCTCTTTGCTTGTTTGATCTGTTATTAGCACTTCATTAGGATTATGCTTTGGCTTACTCTCAGTTTTGTTTTTGTTTTAACCGGAGTATTCCTTACTCTCTTTATTCTTCGACAGAACTTTTGGCTCTCTAAAATCCGTAAAATAGAAAAAATTACCCAATCTATAAGGAACAAACAGATCCCCTCTTCTTTTTTGCTTTCTGGAGATCCATCCCTCTTAGCCATATCTAGGAACCTTGAAGCTATCTCAAATGAATTTCACTCTCTTATACGCACATCCAAAGAAGAAGAAATTAATTTAAACACTATTTTAAAATCGATGACCGAAGGCATCGCTATAATTGACCGCAATCATTTCATAAAATTAGCCAATGATTCCTTCAAAACCATCTTAGGCTTAACGACCAATCCCCAAGGCAAAAAACTTCTTGAATTGATCCAATTACCCGAAGTTGAGCGGATCATTGAAAAGGCATTTGAAAGCCAAAAACCCCTATCGCAGGAAGTTCTTGGAACAGACAATAGCAGCAATTTAACTGGATATTTTGTTGTGGATGCTGTTCCTGTTGTGAATGAAAATACAGAAATTGCTAGCAACATAATGGTTCTTGTCTTCCGTGATATCACGGAAAGAAGAAAATTCGAAGAGGCAAGAAAAGAATTTGTAATCAATGTAAGCCATGAGCTGCGGACTCCATTGTCCATTTTTAAAGGATATGTCGAGACTTTAATAGAAAATCCAAAACTATCAAAAGCTGAAACAAAAAGGATCTACGAAATTCTAAAAAAACATTGTGTTAGACTTTCTGCTTTAATCGAAGATCTTTTGCTTTTGGCCAGGCTTGAATCACGCAAACTGACCATGGAACCTTCCGCTTTTATTATGAAAGAGCTCCTTGAAGAAACCCTTCAAGAGCTCCATCCTCTTTTTCAGCAAAAAGAATGTCAGGTCAATCTGGTTATTGAAAAAGACTTGCCACCCATAGAAGTTGATCCTTTTTGGTTCCAACAAGCAGTTTATAATTTGATTGATAATGCTGTCAAATTTTCCTCTCCCCCTAGAAAAGTGCTCATTGAAGCACAGAGAAAAGATCAATACTTTGTTCTTAGAATTACTGACAATGGCATTGGCATTTCTCCAAAAGATCTGCCTTTTATCTTCGATAGATTTTATCGCGGCGACAAGTCTAGGAATACAGAAGGGGGTACAGGACTAGGCCTTTCGATCACCAAGCAAATTGTTGAACTTCATGGAGGGCAAATCAGGGCAAAGAGTAACCTTGGCGAAGGAACAACAATGGAAATAGAAATTCCCATGCGTCAAGAAAAGCCATCTTCGGTTAGCTAGAAGAAAAATTCAAAGAAGCTTATGGCGGAGAAGCTACAACCCTTTCTGCTTGTTTTACTGGCAAACTTCGATAGGGCTCTAAGAGAGCCTGGATCAATCGCTGACCACTTTCAGGAACAGCAATTCTTCCAGAAAGGATTTGATAAGGTATGCAGTTGGTTTGATAATATTTCCAGTTTGTTTCGGGGTCAGCCACCAGATCAATATTTCCTATGGCAATCCCTTTCAACTTTTTCTTAGAAATTAGATAGACATAAACGGCAGCGGTCGGAGAAGTGGCTTGGGCTTCTGTTAATTCAACTAATCCTGGTTGGGCACTCTGCCCAACCCCGATATTGCATTTGGTTCCCTTGATTAGCAAATCAATTGTTTCCTGGGTATTGATAACCAACAATAGATCTGCAGATAGGAAACCTACGCTGAGTCCCAAGTCCCATCCAGATACCTTTACTGCCAATGGGCCTGACCAACGTCCCTCAGGAAGCCGAACTATAATCAATCCAACCCCTTGCCTTTCTTTCATGAATAAGCTAGCTTGGTAGAGACTGATAAACCCTATGCCTTTTGCCTGTTGAAAGATCGGTTCTGGAACATTATCCTTATATCGATTTTTCATCATTTGAATAAAAGTCACCACTTGATCAATTTTTTTTTCAAGGTTCCATGCCCAAAGCTCTTGAATGGAAAAGACTAAAAACAAAAGACTACAAAAGATCGGCCAAAGAAAGGTCTTTGTCTTTTGTCTTCCTTTCTTTAACAATATCATGAGGTTAATTGAATTAATGACGATAAGTTTCAATGCGGTTGATCCAGCCTGCAAGCCATCTTTCCTCATGACGGCTAGGGGGTGCATTTTTTACTCTTCTCTTTAGCACGTTTTCAGCAGCCTGGCAAAATGCATCGATCGGATCTCCCCCATCCATTTCTTCCAGAACTTGTAAAAGACCCCATCCTTTCCCCTTATACCTCTCGGTAGGCCAAGTTCCATCCCCTTTAAAATTCACATAATCTACCAAAGCGTATACCCCCCTTGGAGATTGAGAAAGCAAAATAAAATTCTCTTCCACTTTTCCCTTTTCGTTTGGAGGACTCAGTGCCAACATTTTGGGTAAAGCATTTTTTAGCTTCAGAATCGCAAACTGAATTTGAAGAGGAATAGTATCTAATAAAAAAAGCTTTAATTCCTCCATCTGCCTACCTCCTTCGGCAGCATAAAAAACTGTGCGCGTAGACCAAGGGCAATTGGACTGAGGAGTTAACCACCTAGGCAGCTTAGCTCCATTCTCAAGGGCAAACTCTAAGAAGCGAGGGAAACTTTCTTCAAAAGGACCTTTCTTTCCGGCTGGGTACCATATAAAATGACAAATGCCCAAAGAAGCAAAATCCTCGCCCACATTCCATGCCAGTAACCCGGAAACTTTTCCACCAGACTCATTTTCCCAGATTTTTTTTCCTATGAGCTCCGCTTGGCTTGCTGTCAAAAAAAGTTCGACTCTCTTTTTTTCTTTTCCATAAGCCAAGGCAAGGACTGGTATCCATAGCAACAGAAAGGAAAATAAAGAGAGGCGACCGATCCGCCAAGACATTCTTATCCTCCCTCTCTTTTTCAAATCTAAAATGTAGCTCCTCTTTGAACAGATAGTTGGGGAAAATTGACTTTCTAATAGAATTATCCGAAGATATAAAAAAATAAAGAACTGATTTTTGTTTCTAAGAACTGTTCTTTTCCAACCAAACCCTCATTCATGAATACTCTGAGCAAAGAAAAAAGTCCTTACCTACTCCAACATGCCCACAACCCTGTCCAATGGCAGCCATGGACCGAAGCAACTATACAAAAAGCAAAGGAACTTAATAGGCCAATTTTTTTATCTGTTGGCTATTCAACCTGTCATTGGTGTCATGTGATGGCTAAAGAATCTTTTGAAAATCCAACAGTTGCTGAACTGCTCAATGCTTTTTTTATACCTGTAAAAGTAGATAGAGAAGAAAGGCCCGATATTGATCAGTTCTACATGGAATTTGTCCAAGCTTTTTGTGGACAAGGAGGATGGCCAATGAGTGTCTGGTTGACACCAGATTTAGAGCCATTTTTTGGCGGCACTTATTTTCCTCTAGAAAGTAAATGGGGACGACCTGGATTTATTGATCTGCTTAAAAAAATTGCTAATCTTTGGCAATTTCACAGATCAGCTCTTCAACAACAAGGTCAGGAAATACTCAATAAAATGCGAGAAAGCATCCTTTGTTCTATAGAAATTGAAAGCCAGCCAAATTTAACACAGATAGCAAGAAAAACAGTAGAACAACTTTGGGTCAATTTTGATGGAGTGTATGGTGGCTTTTCGCCTCCTCCGAAATTCCCACGTCCCAGCCTTTTCTTTTTTTTATTTAGGGCTGGTTCCTTCAAAGAACTCCCTGAACCCCTTCAAAATAAGGCTATGAGGATGGCCCTTTTTACTCTACAAAAAATGTCTTGCGGAGGCATTCATGATATCTTGGAAGGGGGATTTCACAGATATTCAGTAGATGCACAGTGGCGACTACCACATTTTGAAAAAATGCTCTATGATCAAGCACATCTAGGTTCAGCCTATCTGGAAGCTTTCCAAATAACTAGTGACTTTCTTTTCAAAGAAACGGCCACTTCTCTTTTCGAATATCTTTTTAGCCATCTCTATAATCCTGCTGGAGGGTTTTATTCAGCCGAAGACGCTGACAGCCTGACTTCTTCAGGAGAAAAAGCTGAAGGAGCTTATTATTTGTGGACTATGGAAGAACTTGAAAACATTCTCGAGGAGGTTGTAGGGAAAGAACGAAGTAAAGTATTGGCTTCATTCTTTGGAGCCACCAATCAAGGCAATCTTCCAGAAGGATTAGCAACTGAGCCATCAATGCGGTTAAAAAACATGCTCTTTTTTTCTAAACCGCTTTCAGCGTTAGCCGAAGAGCTTAAAATGCCAATAGAAGCAACTAAAGAGCTTTTTTTAAAAGCAAAAACCGCCCTAAAAGAAGCCAGGTTGAAACGACCTAAGCCTTTTTTAGACGATAAAATCATTACTGCTTGGAATGGTTATGCGATCTCTGCTCTGGCAAAGGCTTCCATGGTGTTAGCTGACAGTCGATATTTAAACGAAGCTAAAAAAACAGCGGATTTTATTCTAGAGCATCTTTGGGATGCCGATAGTAAAATCCTTTACCGTATTTATCGCAATGGCAGAGGATCTATCCCCGGCTTTGCTTCCGACTATGCTTCTCTTTCCGCTTCTCTACTCGACCTTTTCGAAGCCGATCAAGATGAAAAATGGCTACTGCAAGCAAAAATGTTTCAAGAGCTGCTCGAAGAAAAATTCGCTGATCCCTACAGACAGCAATATCTTTCGAGAGCCGTCGAAACAGTAGCATCGATTATTCAAACAAGAGAAGAATATGATGGAGCAGAACCTGCGACTCTTTCTCTATCGGCGTATGCTCTATTGAAGCTGTTCAGCATAACCGGAGAAGAAAAATGGAAAAAAAGGCTAGAAGAATTGTTTAACAGCGCATGGCCTATCTTAGAAAGATTTCCAACCGCATTACCTTATTTTCTAGGTGTGTATTTGGAATACTCCGTTCCACCCACCGAAATTATTATTGTGGGAGAAAAAGATGACTTAAAAACAAGAGCCTTCTTCAATGCCTTATCCAGTGTGCTCATTCCTAATCGGCTCTTTTTAGTTCTTGATCCTCGCCAAGGAGTACCCAGAACTTTCAAATCTATAGATTTTTATTCTAATCTTCTTTCAGTTTATCCAGGATATCCTATTGCCTATATCTGTGCAAGGGGCCAGTGTAGCTTGCCACAGACCGAGCCTGAAAAAGCAATAGAGCTCCTTAAATCTCATGCCACTTTATTTTTAGAAAAGGATTATCTTCCCTCTTTTGATTGATCGGCTGCGGGCTCCTTTTTTATGACAAGGCTATTAGCTGTCTTTTAGCTCTTTTTCCCATGATTGCATTTTGCCTTAAAACCAAAACAGTTTTTAGCATGGGCGCACTTAGCAGCGCAGTTACAATTTATTTTTGAAACAGAGGATTGAGCATGGGAGTCTATTAAAAAACCGCCAACAAATAAAAAAAAGGACAGCCATAAAGAAACAATAGTTCGTCTTTTCATAATGTTTTATTATACCAATATATACCAATATCCTCCTCTGAAATAAACGATGAGAATCTGGATTATGTTGTTTATTAAAAGGGGAAGCAGTGAAGCAGTGGATCAACAGAAGCTCCTGCACAAGGCAATGTGTATTGGATTAAACCTATAGGGGCTATTTTTGAATCCACCTACTCACTACTAGTTGATTGTACAGAATTGGAGAGTTTTAAAAGTTTTTTAAGCAACAGCGATCAATGCCATTAGCTATTCTGATTTCCTTTAATCTTTAGGGCCAGAAATTGTATTGAATGGCACCCCATCCTTCAAAATCCTGGTACCAGCCAGAGTGAGAAACTAATGTATGAAATCCGGCCTGCGGAGAACCTTGAAATGTAAAATCCATTGGAGCAATGAACCTAGTGGTATAGGCAATAATCAAATCCCAATGAGGGAAAAGTCTTAAAGCCAATCCTCCAATCAATTTGGAGGTAAAAGCTAGAGCAAATGAGCTTTGTCCAGGAACAAGAAGTTCCTCTGCATGTGGTCCAAAAATACTTTCATCGATAAGCCAATTAAATGCCACCCCAAGAGTTATTCCTATAAATGGAACAAATCGAGTGGCATTAGCAAAATTGACGACGCCAGCAATTTCTGGAATAAAAGACTGATTGGTACCATTGGCATACGATGGAGTCGCTGAAAAGGAATTATAAGAGAATCCCGAAGAACTTACCTGTCCATAGTTTAAGACAAAGGCTAGAGCTGGAATTGCTTTCCACCTTTTATCAGAAAAAAGACCGATAGCAGCTTCTTTAAAATCGTATCCTAAATATAGCCCCCCAAAATATCCTGCATGGGGCTGAGTATATCCCTCTGTATGTCCAATTCTACCTGTTGGAAAGTAAGCCGAAGCAGAGGTTCTAGATACTGATGGCCAAAAGCCTCCTGAAAAAAAACCTACAAATAAATCTTTTCCCCAGGTTTTTGTAGCCTTTCCTTGAATAGTTTGCTCTCTATCCACAAGAATTTCCTCTATATCTTTCATGTCAACTTGAGCATGGACCCACCAGCTAAACCACAAAAAGTAAAAAGTAAATAGGAATCCTATTTTATTTAGCATATACTCCAACGAAAACTGAGCCATTTTTCCTCCACATAAATCCACCGGTTGAATGGAAAGAAAAGCGACATTTTCTTATTTCTAGTTATATGGTAATATAAAAAAGTAAAAGCATTATTCTTCAAACTTATTCTTTATAATTTTAACACCCTATTCCCCGAAGGAGATGAGCCACTAGAGCTCATAGATCCAGCCGTATGATCTTTTTAGGAAGAATCCCCTACCGTTTCAAAATGTCCCTTAAGTCTTTTAAGAGCAACATGACAACGTCGACCCCTGTCCAAGAACTATATTACCTTAAGGGATTCCTCTGATACTGAACCTCCCCATGGCTAAAGCCAGGGGGTTCTGGGGATGAGACACGCTGAATACTTGCACCCCTCCCGCTTGCATGAGAAGCCAAGCACTGCGACGTGCCCGTTCTCATCGTCGGCTTGCGTTCCCCTTCGGCAGGCGCCCCGCTCTGACGCCCCGGAGGACGTGGGAGGCAGCGACGGCCGTCTCCGCTTGCAGTTTGATCGAAGCTCGACGGCCGCCCGCCGCAGAAGCGGTTCCGCACCCGGCCACAAGCCATCTTGGTATGGTGTGCATCGAGCCTGTCTTCGGAGACGAAGCGAGCAAGGAAGGCGTAAAAGAGCTCCCTTTGGAGGGGCAGCAGCCGGAAGTCGCAGCGATGGACCTGCACAGACAGCGGCTTCTTTTCGATGCGCCCGCAGAGGCATACCTGCGAGAGCATGGTAGGACGCGTCGGGAATTCGTAGAGTCTGCCACCAGCCCTCTTTGCCTTGCGGCAAACGATGCGGACGAACATCCTCCTCACCTTGACCTTCATGCTCCCTCCGAAATTCTTCTGGTAACTTTGATATGAGATCTTCTCGGTCTTGATGATATTCCAGGTTGTAAGAATCTGATTCGCCAACTCACCGTGGCTTCTCTTGCGCTCGGCTGCAAGGCGTCGCTTAGTTTCTTTAAGCCGTTCCTCGAAGAAGCCGATACCGCAAGGAGCCGATCCACCTTTTAAGCGCCTTTCTTCACTGTTCGGTCCTCATTAAAATTGTCCGGGTTGGTTGCCCGGCGCGATCGGGTAAGCGCGCTCTCTGGGCGGGTCTAAGCTTGCGCCAGGGCTGCTCGACCCTCGGGCAAAATTTCTCCAGGCAAGCTGCGGTCTCCTCGATGATTGCGACTGTAGAAGGGCCGATATCGAGGCAGGCTGTCTCCTCGCCGCGCCTTCTGCCTCATTGTGATCTTCCAATCCTCAGACTTTGTGCATTACCAGCGTCGATGCGGCAATAAAAAAAACAAGCCAGGATTTCCTTCCTGGCTTGTTTTTAGAATCTACTAACTTAATATTCCATATCCCCCATTCCACCGCCGGCAGATGGGACGGCTGGTTTCTTTTCCTTTTCAGGAATTTCAGTAACCATCGCCTCCGTAGTAAGCAGTAAGCCAGCAATAGAAGCGGCATTTTCAAGAGCTGTTCTGGTAACTTTAGTCGGATCAACGATACCAGCTTCAAACATGTCTACAAATTTATGTGTAGACACATCAAAGCCTTCGTTCCCTTTTCTAGCTTTCACTTCGTTAACAATAACGCTCCCTTCTAATCCGGCGTTATAAGCTAGGGTTCTCAGAGGATATTCTAGGGCCTTATACACGATATCAGCGCCAATTTTTTCATCCCCTTTCAAAGAAAGCTCCTCGATCGCTTTCTGGCATCTCAACAAAGCAACTCCACCACCCGGGACAATGCCTTCTTCTACTGCAGCCCTTGTTGCATGGAGAGCATCTTCTACTCTAGCTTTCTTTTCTTTGAGTTCCGTTTCCGTTGCAGCTCCAACCTGGATCACCGCAACACCCCCAGCTAGCTTGGCAAGTCTTTCTTGGAGCTTTTCTCGATCATAATCCGAAGTGGTTTCTTCTATCTGCCTCTTGATCTGATTGATTCTCCCCTGAATTTCACTTCTGCTTCCAGCACCTTCGATAATCGTGGTATTTTCCTTTTCCACGACGATTCTTTTAGCCCTCCCAAGATCTTCGAGCTGTACGTTTTCAAGCTTTATGCCCAGATCTTCTGTGAGGCAGCGTCCACCTGTCAATATAGCAATATCCTCGAGCATTGCTTTTCTTCTGTCTCCGAATCCGGGAGCTTTGACAGCACAAACCTGCAAAGTTCCTCTTAGCTTATTGACAACAAGAGTAGCTAAAGCCTCACCTTCCACATCTTCGGCAATAATCAACAGTGGTTTACCGGCCTTGGCTATTTTTTCTAGCAATGGCAATAGATCCTTGAGGCTGGAAATCTTTTTCTCATGAATCAGAATATAGGCATTTTCTAAAACCGCTTCTAACTCTTCAGCGTTTGTGACAAAATATGGAGAAATATATCCCCTGTCGAATTGCATGCCTTCAACAACTTCCAGAGTTGTTTCAATGTGTTTGGCTTCTTCGACAGTTACTGTTCCATCTTTTCCTACTTTATCTAAGGCATCAGAAATGATTTCCCCTATAGAAGTATCCCAATTTGCAGAAACCGTAGCCACCTGCTTGATCTCTTCTTTTCCTTTGACAATATGAGATATTGCTTTTAGTTGCTTGACTACAGCCTGGACAGCCTTGTCAATTCCCCGCTTAAGATCCATTGGATTAGCCCCTGCTGTAACATTTTTCAACCCTTCCTTGTATATCGATTCAGCAAGAACGGTGGCTGTTGTTGTTCCATCCCCTGCGACATCGCTTGTTTTTGAAGCTACTTCCTTTACTAATTGAGCTCCCATGTTTTCCCATGGATCCTCCAATTCAATCTCTTTGGCAACAGTTACACCGTCTTTTGTGATAGTAGGGGAACCGAATTTCTTATCAAGTATAACGTTGCGTCCTGCTGGGCCCAACGTGCATTTAACCGCCTTACTTAACTTTTCGACACCACGTAAAAGGGAATGCCTAGCAGATTCATCAAAAATCAATTGTTTGGCAGCCATTGGTTACCTCCTTTTAATAGTTTATCGTTTATTTATTCTTCAATGATGGCCAAAACATCGTCTTCGCGAAGAATCTGAAAGGATTCTCCATCGATTTTTACTTCAGTTCCACCATATTTGCTAATGAGAACCTTATCTCCTTTTTTTAGCTCTATAGGAATCCTTTTCCCGTTTTCATCCAACTTTCCAGGACCAACAGCAATAACCGTTGCTTCCTGGGGTTTTTCTTTGGCTGTATCCGGGATAATGATTCCTCCTTTTCTTACTTCCTTTTCTTCGTTGAGCTTGACCAATACCCGCTCACCTAAAGGGCGAATTTTCGGTTCAACCATCTTTACCTCCTTTTTTCAAGTTTGTACCAAAACCTTCCGCGCTAGGAGCCTTGAGGCTTATCCTTGTCAACTTTTTCAAACTCCGCATCGATTACATCGGATTTTTCACCACCTGATCTTGGTGGCGGAGAAGAACTCGAAGAAGACTTGGATGAAGCCGCTCTATACATTTCTATTGAAATGGCTTGGACTTTTTCGTTGAGCTCCTCCATAGCTTTCTTGATAGCATCCGTATCATCTCCCTTAATGACTTCTCTAACCTTCTCAATGCATTTCTCAATCTCCAGCTTCTTAGCTGAATCGACTTTGTCTCCGTATTCTCTCAAGAGCTTTTCGGCTTGATAAGCGGCATTATCCGCATTGTTCTTAGCTTCAGCTCTCTCCTTATTCTTCAGATCCTGTTCTCGATACGCTTCAGCCTCCTTTGTCATCCTTTCTATTTCTTCCTTAGAAAGTCCGCTGGAGCCTGTAATTGTTATTTTTTGCTCTCTACCTGTTCCTAAATCTTTAGCAGAAACATGAAGAATTCCATTGGCATCTATATCAAAGGTTACCTCAATCTGCGGCACCCCTCGAGGAGCTGGAGGAATACCGTCCAAATGGAAAACTCCCAACAGCTTGTTGTCTCTAGCCATGGGCCTTTCTCCCTGAAGCACTCTTATTTCTACACTTGGCTGGTTGTCTGAAAAAGTGCTGAATATTTGAGATTTGCGAGTAGGAATGGTCGTATTCCTAGGAATCATAGGAGTCGCAATGCCTCCAGCTGTTTCAATAGAAAGAGTCAAGGGAGTAACATCTAACAGCAGCACATCTTTCACTTGCCCCTTTAGCACTGCTCCTTGTATTGCTGCCCCAACAGCCACTACCTCATCAGGATTCACTCCCTTATGAGGTTCTCTGCCTATAAGCCGTCTAGCTGTTTCAATGATTTTCGGCATTCTGGTCATCCCCCCCACTAGCACAAGCTCATCAATGTCGGCAGCCGTTAATTTTGCATCCTTCAAACAGTTGAGAACAGGCTGAACCGTTCTTTCAGCAAGATGTTCGGTCAGTTGCTCTAGCTTGGCTCTCGTTAATTTCTTCTGAATATGCTTGGGGCCTGTTTGATCAGCTGTTATAAAGGGCAAATTGATCTCATATTCAAGGGCGGAGGATAAGGCTATTTTGGCTTTTTCAGCCTCTTCTTTGATCCTTTGGACTGCGTCAGGTTGACCATGCAAATCGATCCCTGTTTCTTTTTTGAAATCTTGAATAATCCATTCCATTATGGCTGCATCCCAATCGTCTCCTCCAAGATGCGTATCCCCATTGGTTGCCTTAACTTCGAAAACCCCCTCCCCAATCTCCAAAATAGAAATATCAAATGTTCCTCCACCTAAATCGTAAACGGCGATCCGCTCGTCCTTCTTTTTATCTAGTCCATAGGCAAGAGAAGCTGCCGTCGGCTCATTGATGATTCTCAATACTTCGAATCCAGCAATTTCACCGGCAGCCTTGGTGGCTTGACGCTGGCTATCGTTGAAGTAAGCAGGAACTGTGATAACCGCTTGGGTAATTTTTTCTCCAAGTTTGGATTCTGCATCCGCTTTCAGTTTCATCAATATGAAAGCAGATATTTCCTGAGGCGTATAGATCCTTCGTTCTCCTCCTACCTCTACTTCTACAGCACAATCACCATTCTTGCCTTCTATCACCTTATAAGGAACCCTTTTTATTTCTTCTTGAACTTCGCTAAACTTTCTTCCAATAAACCGCTTTATGGAATAAATAGTATTTTTAGAATTGGTAATCGCCTGTCGCTTGGCCGCCTGACCTACCAATCTTTCTCCACTTTTTGTAAACGCCACCACAGATGGGGTTGTCCTCGCCCCTTCGGAATTCTCCAAAACCACTGGTTGGCCGCCCTCCACTATCGCCATACAGGAATTCGTCGTACCTAAATCGATGCCTAATACGTGTGCCATACTTTTTATAGAGCATAAAATATGCCATAAAAAAATAATTTTTAAATCTTATTCGAATGCAAAAAGATATTTAAATAGCGGTTTTTTATATCTTTTGTTAGGAGAGCATAATTGTGTCATTTTGTCCCACTAGAGTGGTCAAATGGATCCACTCGATTTTTTCAGTGTTTCAACTAATCTAGAAGGAAGCCCATAAAAAGAGCCATTGCTGAAAAACACGACAACATCTCCTGGGACCAATACTTTTTGAAGCCTTTCCAGGATATCTTCCGGTGAAGAACAGAAATACGAGGGGATGCCTTTGCGATTGATATCCTGAACAATTTTTTCTGGATTCAGTCTTTCGGTAGGAGGAATCCCTTCTTTGTTCGCTACTTCACTAACGATTACTCCATCAGCAAAAGACAGAGAATGGGGCAGCTCTTTTTGAAAAACAGCTCTTCGAGTTGTATTGCTCCGAGGTTCAAATACTGACCAAATCCTTTTTCCAGGATAACGTTGCCGGATAGCTTGGATTGTTTTATAAATGGCCGTTGGATGATGACCAAAATCATCCAAGATTTTGATGCCACAAACCTCCCCCAATATTTCAAGCCGGCGTTTGACTCCAAGAAAACCCCTCAATGCTTTGGCTATCACTTCTGGTCTTATACCATAAAGGGTGGCTGCTGCAATAGCCATCGCTGCATTCCTAACGTTATATTCCCCAGGCATTGGTAAAAAAAATGATTCCCCAAGCATCTTGAAGTTACTACCTGCCTCTTCGTATGCAATTTCACTGATCTGAAAGTCTGCCTTTTTCCCCAATCCAACGGTATAGACCGGCGCCAAGGAGCCTTTGGCTACTTCCGCAATGGTTGGATCCTCCTCTGGAATGATTAAATGGCCTGTTTTTGGAATTAGATGAACAAGTCTTTTAAAGGAAAGCAAAATATCTTCTAGGCTCGAAAAAATGTCTGCATGATCATATTCAATATTATTTATAATAACTGTTTGAGGAAGGTAGTGGAGAAATTTACTCCTTTTATCAAAATAGGCTGTATCATATTCATCTCCCTCCAAAATCCAATAGTCGCTTTGGGTATATCTGCATCCGGAAGCAAAATTTTTAGGAAGCCCCCCAATAAAAAAGGAGGGATTAAGGCAAGCAGATTCAAATAGCCATACTAGTAGGGAAGTGGTAGTGGTTTTCCCATGGGTCCCAGTGACAATGATATTCTGTTTGCCGTGAAGAAAGAAAAATCTCAATATTTCAGGCAAGGACACAAAAAGATATTTTTTTTCTAAAACCGCTTCCAGCTCTGGATTACCTCTTTTGATTGCATTTCCAACTACAACTAGGGTTCTATCCACTTCCTTTGGAAGATTTTCTGCTTTGTATCCTTCCGCTACCACTATTCCTTTCTGGCTCAAAAAAGTCGATAGGGGTGGATAAACATTTTCATCTGATCCTCCTACGACATAACCCATATCTTTGAGCATCGAAGCCACAGCTCCCATAGCCGTCCCACATATTCCCAAAAAATGGAACCGAAGCTCTTTAGCAAAAAAGGGGGTTATTGCCGCCATGAAGGCCAATTCCTACATTAAATGAGAAAAAAAGCAAGACTATTCAGTAAAATAGGAATTTAACTTCGTATTAATAAAATTTTCGATTTCCTGGATCCGGAAAGTGGGCCAGAGAAAAAGTTTTTCCCAATGGCTGACGATTTTATCGATTCCAGAACTTAGAAGATAAAATTTCCAACGTAATGAATGAACAATAAAAGGATCAAAACTACAAAAACCAATGAATTTTTGGGAACCAATGTCAGTAGCCCGGTTCAGCTGTTTGCAGACAAATACCACCTCAATTTTCAAATTCCTAAACAAATAAAACCGATACTTTGCTAACCGTGGATGTACTGGATGAATCAAATCGATATTAGAAGGCAATCCTTCTAAGGGATGGATACTCCATATCCTTATACGATCAAGTTTTTTAGATAACTGTTCATATCTTTTTTTATGACTAGCAAAGTTTTTTGTTCCATCTAAAAGAAGCGTTAGTTCTCCCCCCTCCTCCCCATTTTCCAAGGCCAGATCTTCAATGGTATAACCAATTGCTTTCTGGACATAGCCATTAAAGAAATGAAGGTGATCAGTATTTGGAATCTCTACGAGCTCTTTAGGCAAGATACCATTGGTTGGACAATATCTTAATTTAACAGAGTAAGTCGGTAAACAGCTTCGCTTGAGATTCTCATGGAACTTTTTTTGAAACAGCAAATTGATATCCTTTAGTAGATCTTTTTCACCCGTGTCATGAACTGTTTTTTCTTCCATGATATTGACATTAACTAATCTCAATATCGCAAAGTGGCAACTCCCTTTTTTTATTTCTTAGAACAAAAAAAAAACTTTTCATTAACTCCAAAGACTCTTCAGATCTAATTCCAGAAGTAATTTCCAATTTTTTTCCCCCATTGAAAAAAAATGTGCGAGGTCGAAAAATTCCTTTTTTAGGGTCTTCAATACCAAATACTACTCTTGCAATGCGACTCAATAGGATAGCACCATAACACATTAAGCAAGGCTCTTTGGTGACATAAATAGTCGTTGCTGTTAGCCTCCAATCTCCAAGAAGAAGCTGCGCATTACGGATGGCTTCAATTTCGGCATGAGCTGTTACATCACAACCTTCCTCCACCCGATTTCGTCCCATTCCCAGGATCTTTTGCTCCCGCACAATTACTGCCCCAATTGGAACTTCTCCCTTTTCGAAAGCTTCTAGAGCTTTCTCTAAGGCTTTTCCCATGAAATAATTATCAACTTGTAGCTGGTCAGTTTTCATGGCTATATGCTATAGTTGATATATTCTTTTTAGAATAAGAATACCATGTGTTGGTTCCTGCGCACAAACTACAGGACTTAGCCGCCTCTAGATCCTTTCTATTGGTTCTTTCTGCTAGAAGTAGAGAACTATTCCCTTTACGAGCAAATCGGGAGTCTCCACCCTATTAATTAATATTTTTTTTCTCAGTAATGACAACGATATTTGTCCCCGTTTTCGATTCTTTGCTAGCAGCTCAAACCCTCTACAAAACCTAGAACATAAGGACAGCTATGCCTAGACTCTCTCCTTCTCTGCCCCAAAAGCATGGAGCATGCTGCTCATTAACTCAAAGATTGACGCAGAAGGTTTAACTATTAAAATTAAAAAAAGAAAATTACTCTTCTTTTGTTCATAAAAGTTTATTGCTTCTAATAGATCAGCAAATGAAGAGAACCAAAGCAGCGATCCTTTTGAACCTATTAATTGAATTGTCTAGGCATGAGTGAGAAAATCATTTATGAAAAATTAGTCCAAGGAGAGCCTGGATGGTGTTCTTTAAGGGATCGGAGTCTTTGGAAGGTTTATGGCAAAGACAGGACAAAATATTTAAATGGACAAATCCCAGCTGATCTTTCTTCTCTACCTGTAGGACAATCTGTACACACGGCAGCACTTAACAGAAAAGGAAGGATCGATTGCGAACTTTGGATAGCCAATCAGGAGGAGGCATTTTATATCGATGCGCCAAAAGAGAACGAAGAGAGTACGGAGAAGCGATTAACAAGTTTTCTAGTCGCAGAGAAAGTTTCGATCGAACAGCTAAATGACTCCTATAGACTCTATCATTATTTTGGGCTAGAGTCTCCAAAAGGCTTCGAATTGTGTTTTTTTAACAAAAGATTTGGTATTCCTGGATGGGACATATGGTCGAAAACTGTAATTGAAAATTTCAGTTGTATGGAAGTACCTCCCAGGATATTGGAAAGTTTCCGACTCGAAGCGATGATTCCTAGATGGGGCTCTGAGCTAACAGCTAATATTATAGCTTTGGAAGCTTTTCTTAACAAAGAAGCAATAAGCTTTACAAAAGGTTGTTATGTTGGTCAGGAAATTATTTCTAGAATCCATCATTTGGGACAAGTAAACCAGCTTTTAACTCTTTTCATTTGCCTTGATGACAGTATTCCCCAATGCGAGCAGTTATCCGACAAAAATCAACCCGTTGGTCGGCTAACTTCCAGTTGTTATTCCTTTGGCTATGAAAAACCAATTGCTTTGGGATTCCTAAGAAAAGAATATAGAAAAGAAGGAAATGTATTGCGTAGTTCTAATGATTATTGTTTAAAGATCTTAAAAGCCCCACCCCCCATTGGATAGATGCTTGTTTTTCTTAAAAAGCTTCTTCAACTTTCTTTAGCTCATCTTAACAGAAAGCAACGCCTTGCTCCTCAGAAAGAAAGAACACTTTTCCTTCCATTGCTTCTTCTGCAAAAAGTATTTCTGGAAAGGCATATAGTGCCTGATCCTTATCCAAGAGCACCATAGCCTATGTCAATCCCTAACAAAAAAAATAGAGCAGAGAGAGTGTGAATCAAAAAACTAAAATGGGAAATATTTTTACTTTTGATTTTTAATTTTTTCGTCTTTCTCAGATTTTTCCAATGCCTCAGGCTCGATAGTAGATTCTTCTATTCTATATTTGCTTTTACCAATTTTTATAAGTCCAGGCGTTTTCTTTCCGGTTGTATAAAACCAACTGTAAAGATTATTTATCTTTACTCCAAGCTTTTCAGAAAGCTCTTTTACAGTCATTCCCTCGTTCCCAGCTTTTCTTAAAGCCTCCAGTATCGAGTTTTTAAGATGTCCTGGAATACTCCCTTTTTCTGGCCCCCTTTTTTTTACTGATACTCGTGTTTTCTCGATTCTTTTCTTGGGAACTTTGATCCCTACTTTCCAAAGAGTTTGTATCTTGCGCTCAATTTCAGAAACCTTTTCCTGAAGTTCTTCTTTTTCCTGTACGAGCTTGGCTAGTTCTTTTACTTCAGCACTCGTAAGTTGTTTGAGTTTCATATAGTTGTTATTTTATTTTAAAATTCTTTATTTAATTAAGTATAACAACATTATTTTATGATGTTTCTCATTTTTATCAAATACTTTTATATAAAAACCTTAGGATGATTTTTTCCACGAAAAAATTCTGGCTTTAAAAGAAGCTTTTTCTGCTTCTATCTTATTCCCTAACCTCATATAAGCCAAGGAAAGGCTCGTCCAAACCATAGAATCCTCCGGCCGTAGTTCAAGAGCCTTTTTATTAGCTTCGATCGATTTTTCGTATTCCCCTAATTTATAATAGGCCATTGCCAAGGCTTGCCATCCTTCAAAATAGGTGGGATCAGTCTCTACACTTTTTGTATAATAAAATTTAGCCTTTTCTAAGTCTCCCACAGCGAGAGCTTCATTACCAAGTTCGTAAAATTCTATTTTCGATTCCATAAGTTATAGGTATAAACTGTTAGTCACCAGCTCTATTTTGTTTGACAACTTGAAGAAGAGTCTCAATAAGCCCATCAATACTATGTTCTTTTGATTCGACATACACTTCTTGTTGAAAATCTTTTAAGGCCTTTGTTGTGAGAGGTCCTATGCTAACAACTTTAGGTATTAGAGAGGTATCATGGCATTGGAGGTTCAGTTGATGCCAATATCTAACTGAACTGGCGCTAGCAAATAGAATCCAATGGGCTCCAATATGTTTAAATCTCTCTCTGTGCCCACGGACATCTTCGGTTTCGGGTTCAATAGCATATAAAGACCATTGATCGACACTTGCTCCCTGTGTTTTTAACGCATTGGCTAGGCTATCATCGGCTAAAGAGCTTCGCGGCAGTAAAAACCGTAACCCCTCGATACGCCTTTGATAAAAACATTCCCCTAAGCTGATGGAAGTAAATTTTTCTGGGATCACATCCACATGAAGATGGAAAGAGGCGATGGCTCGAGCGGTTGACTTTCCAATTGCTCCCAGTTTTACTTTTCCGAGCTGTCGGATATCATTAGTAAACTGAAGGAATTGATCAAAAAATATGTCTACTGCTGTTGGACTCGTAAAAAGAAGCCAATCATAAAAGGCATCAATATTTTCTAATATTTGTTTCTGCTTAGCATCCAATGGCTGAGGGATAATTCTAATTGTCGGAATTTCCAAGACTTCAGCTCCAAGTTCAATCAAGCGCTTTGCTAGTCTTGAGCAAGCTTCTTTGGTTCTTGTCACCACCACTCTTTGTCCGTAAAGAGGCTTATTTTCAAACCACTGCAATTCTTTTCTAAGCCGAACCACCTCTCCAATGACAATGATAGCAGGCGGAGTAAATATTGAATGTGTTCCAGACAATATGTCCCCTAGGGTAGATTCTACCACTTTTTGATAAGGAAAAGTTCCCCAGGATATAATAGCCAGCGGCGTCTTAGGATCCATTCCTGACTCTATAAGACTCCTTACGATTGCACCGATTCGCTCCACTCCCATTAATATGACCTTCGTTCCCTTTAATTTGGCGACCGTCTCCCATCCTATAGCCGAAGATTTCTTTGCGGGATCTTCATGTCCCGTGATAATGGTTAGCACCGAAGCATAATTCCTATGGGTTAAAGGGATTCCAGCATATGCAGGAACAGCTAAAGCGGAACTTACCCCTGGAACTATTTCAAAAGGAATTCCAGCTTGCTTTAAAGCCTCCGCTTCTTCTCCTCCCCGGCCGAACAAAAGAGGATCTCCCCCTTTTAATCGGACTACATTCTTTCCTTCAGCCGCTTTAGAGATAAGCAACTGTTCTATTTCCCGTTGTGAATAAGCCGCTTTGCCGGCAATTTTCCCTACATAAACTTTTCTACAATGGTTGGAAGCCCAATCTAAAATTTCTGGATTACAGAGATAGTCATAGAATATAAAATCGGCTTTCTCTATGAGCTCTTTGGCCTTGAGCGTTAAAAGCAATGGGTCTCCAGGGCCGGCGCCAACAAGAAAAACCGTTCCAATCTTTTGATCCTTCATTTGTTGCTTTTCCTCAATCCAAATTACAGTTTTCTTAACAAATGGGCTAACTCTTGCCCTAACTTTTTAGCTTCTTGAATTTGGCCAACAACTTTCCCCTCTTTTGGTCGCAGACTGCCTTGAGGCCACCATATCCCATAGAGGACTAACTTAGATCTTTCTACCTTCGCCATGGCCCCCACAGCCGTTCTGCATCCCCCTCCAAGTTCATAAAGAAAGGATCTTTCAGCACACACTTCACAAGCCGAAGGAAAATCATTGAGGAATTGGACAAGATCCTGCGTCCTTTTATCTCCCTGTCGTGTTTCCAAAGCTAAGGCTCCCTGACCTGGAGCAGGCAGCATCCAATCCAGTCCGAGGTAGGTGCAAAAAAAAGAAGATAAATCTATCCCAAGCCTTTTTATTCCTGCCATCGCCAAAATGGTTCCCATCCATTCTTTATTTTCCCTAAGCTTTTTTAACCGTGTTTCAACATTGCCTCGAATGGGAACCACTCGTAGATCTGGTCTCTTTCTTAACAGTTGATTAGCCCTCCTGGGACTTCCTACTGCCACAATGGCCCCAGGCTCAAGGCACTCAGGATGCGGATAATGAAGGCTTACCCAGCAATCTCTTGGATCTTCCCTTGGGGGTATGGCCGCAATCTCTAATCCTTGAGGCATCTCCACAGGCATATCTTTGAGGCTATGAACAGCCAGATCAATTTCAGCTTCGAGTAATTTTTTTTCTATTTCCTTTGTAAAAATTCCTCTTTGCTGGATTGCTTCTAAATGCTCATAGTCAGACAACTGATCGCCTGTCGTCTTTATTATTTTTGTCTTTATCTCTAGATCCGGATACTCCTGCTTCAGACGGTCAATAATACTCTGAGTTTGAATTAAAGCTAGCGGGCTACCCCGTGTTCCAATAACAAGTAAGTTCACGCGATCCTAAAATTTCTAATAAAACCTGATTCTGTAGCATTTAATGAACCTATCATCCATTGATAATATCTTTCGATATGCGGCGCTATAAGAGTTTTGCATTTATCTACCTCAGCCAGGCGATCTTTTAGATTCTGGTCGGCAATCGACTGCAAATCATCAATGTTATAACAATAGACTCCATCTAAATCTTGAACTGCCGGGTCAATATCCCTAGGAACGGCAAGATCTATGAGGAAAAGTGGCCTGCCCCCACGCATCCCCATAAGGGGGGCCAGTTTCTCTCTAGTGATTACATAATGGGGAGCGGCCGTAGAGCTAATAAGTATATCCACTTTGGATATTCGATTTGGAAACTCAGACCAAGGAATGGCTTCGGCTTTTATCTCTTGGCTTATAGAGAGGGCCTTTTCAAAAGTGCGATTGGCTACTAAAATAATATTACCCCCTTTTTTTTGAAGAGCTTTGGCAGTAGTTTCACTAACGACTCCGGCACCAACAATCATGATAGAACAACCAGAGAGCCTCCCAAAGAGTTTTTCAGCTAAATCAACAGCCACAGCACTCACCGAAATGCTCCCTCGTGTGATCCAAGTCGCAGATCGTACTGCTTTAGCTGCGGCAAAGCCAGACTGGAATAGCTTGTTTAAATACTTACCAGCCATACCCTGCTTTTTTGCAATTAGATAAGCTTCCTTTAGTTGGCCTAAAATTTCGGTCTCCCCCACAACCATGGATTTTAAACCACTGGCAAGTTCAAAAAGATGTTCAATGCAATTTTTGCCCTTGTAAAAATGAGAATATAATTCAAAGGGTAATTGCTTTTTATGGTATATTTTCAGAAATTCACTCCAACTTGTTGAAGCCTGATCAGGATCTTTACTGACCGCAAAAAATTCCACACGATTGCAGGTAGAAAGTAACACCGCTTCTTCTAGTTGCATCATTTCTTTCATCATGGAGAGCGCCTGAGGATATTCCTCGCTGCGGAATGCTACCTGTTCACGTAATTCAATGGAGGAAGTATCAAAAGAAAGCCCGCCCCCGAAGAGAATTTTCATGGTATTTAAAATCTATGAAATTGACTAAAATAATTTATTCCCCAAAATGTTAAAAAAATAAATAAAAAGCCGCCAATCGATAGGATAGAGAGTCGCTTCATCCCTGGATGAAAAAGAAAAGAGCAGAAAACCAGATAAAGATAAAATAACCAGATTCCAATCGACCAGCTAATTTTTACCCAATCCCAAGAACTTTTCGGAGATATCAAAATGCCTCCTATAAGACCAGCTGTCAGCAAAACAAGCCCCATCAATAAAATTCTTTTTTGAATATAAAAAAGATCCCCTATAGGCGGGAACCAAAAAAATAAGGAGGAAAGTTTATGGGTTTTGAGTTCTTTATCTTCCATCAGATAAATGACTGCGGCAAGGGCTGCGATTCCAAAAATCGCATAAGCTAATATCGAAAAAGCCGCGTGCACTTCAAGCATCCATCCTAATTTAGGTATCAGCTTGGGGGTATCGGGTCGACCACCCAAGCCAATCAGATTGATCAAGAAAGCAGTCGGAGCTGTAAAAAAACCTAGAATGGAGATTCTATAAGTAGAGCCGATGATAAAATAAATAAGCAGTAAAGCCCAAGAAAGAAATGCAAGAGTTTCCAGAAAATTGGTAATAGGACAATGATTGATAGAAATGCCTCTCAAATATAAAAAAAGGGTTTCTAAAAAGAAAGCGATAAAAAGAAGAATAAAACTTAACTTATCTCCTCCCGTCCGCTTTTTAGCTCCTAATATAAAAAAACCATAAAGAGAAACACAAAACTCAAGAACAGTAGCAAGAATCAACCAGATTCTTTCCTGGCTAATATTCATGACGATTCACCGATCCGTTTTTTCGAGATAGGTTCTACCATTCTTTCTTTCCGCAAAAGGTCTTAACCCAGATACTTTTTTACCAGTTCTTGAAGCTTCTTACCATCCGCTCTACCCCCAGCTCTAGATATCACCGTTTTCATAACCAGGCCCATCTCTTTTCTATCTTTAGCCTGCGTTTCTTCAATGACTTTCTTGACGAGGGCTTCCATTTCTTCTTCGGACATCGCTTCAGGCAAAAACTCTTTTAAAATAGCTACTTCCAACTTTTCTTTTTCCACTAGTTCAGGTCTGTTGGCTTTTGTGTATTCAAGAATTGACTCTTCCCTCTTTTTTATCTCCTTAGAGATGACTCCAATGATTTCTTGATCCGTCAGTTCTTTTTGGGACTTTTGGATAGCGGCATAATTAATCGCCGACTTTAGTAGCCTTAAGGTGGAGATTTTCTCCAATTCCTTTTTCTTCATCGCTTCTTTTAGTTGCTGATCAATTTGTAATTGCAATGCCATACTCTTCCCTCACTTTTCTTTTAGGTTGCATTTTTTCTGTTACTTGCCGATAATTTGTATCAATCCATTTCTATTGTTTTATTTTATTCTCATCTTTCATGAGAACAATTTATAAATTTCTTTTTCTAGAACTTTTTAAAAATTCTCTTATAACTACCACCATTTTGACCTTTTTTCTGGTTATTGCCAATGCTTTCCGAGATTTATCAGATCTTCTTGTAAATAACGAAGTGCCTTTGTGGATTTCCCTGAAACTCCTTTTATCACTGATTCCCTTTGTCCTGACATTTACTTTACCATGGGGACTGCTCATTGCCGTCATTCTGCTATTTGGAAAAATGTCTCAAGACAGAGAACTGGTTGCTTTAAAAAGTGCTGGGATTAGCATTGGCGCGATCATGGCTCCCATTATTTGGTTTGCGCTCCTTTATAGCATTTTTAGCTTTGCCATCAACGCCTATATTGGGCCTAAAAGCAGGCATGCCTTTAAAGAAATCTTCTCTGATGTCATGCTTCACAACCCACTATCTTTTTTCAAAAGCAGCAAAACAATAGACCAGTTTGATGGTTTTCGTTTATATGCTAATAACCGCATAGGAGCTAGACTTCAAGATGTCTACATATGGGAAACGGATGCTGAGCTTCGCCCCTTACGCTCTATTCGAGCCTCAGAGGCTGATATCGAACCCGATCTAGCTCACCAAAGAATTCTTCTAACTCTCTGGAATGCACGACAAGAAGAAAGGAACATTGCAGACCCTCAAAATGTAAAATTGGTCATGCCTGGTTCGCGAGCCACCCAACTGCCTTACGAAATATCACTTGCCACCCTATTCGACCGGTTAGCAGTCAGAAAAAGCATCGGTCTTTCCACTCTGGATGAGATAGGTCGACAAATTGTAGCCGCTGATTTATTCGGTTTTACTTCTAATCCAACCCCTGTATTGACCGAATTTCAGAAAAGATTGGCTTTTTCTCTTTCTTGTTTTACCTTTGTTTTGGTAGGCGCCCCACTAGCTATTCAAGTCCAAAGAAAAGAAACTTCCATTGGGGTAGCTTTAAGTTTATTCATCGTACTTTCTTACTATGTCATCGTTCTTCTTGCTGATGCTTTAAAAGCAAAAACAAATTTTTTCCCAGAGCTTATTATTTGGCTACCCAATATCATTTTTCAAACCCTAGGATTCTGGTTGATATGGAGAGTCAATCGGAAGTGATTATTTTTTGCCTCCCTTTTCCTAGGAAATCTAAGGGAGTTCGCCAGGAGGCATTGTTGGGCCAGGGAACCCAGGGAGAGCTGGCGGAGAAGGGGCGCTCGGCTCGGGAGCTTCATCAGGAGCTTTTGGCTCATTTTCTTGGAGCGGAGGCAACCAAAATAAAAACATATTCATAGTATTTTTATAAAGCTTTATGTAGGATAAAAGGCTTTTCAATCAATTTCTAATTTTTCTTCAATTTTGGTTAAATTTTCTACTCCTTCTTTCTTAATGACAACCATATCCTCCAATCTCACTCCTCCGATTTCTGGATAATATAACCCTGGTTCGACCGTGATCACCTGGTTGGTTTTAAAAACCGCTTTTCTAAACCTGGGTGGTTCATGGATTTCAAGCCCTACACCATGGCCTAACCCATGAAAAAAACCAACCCATCGACCATTTCGGATTTCTGTTGGGTAGCCTTTTTTAGCAAACCTCTGTCGGATTTCCTTTTCGATTTTTTTGCCATTGACCCCTTCCCGTAATACACTTAAAACCCACTGTTTAGCTTCCTGAACCGTTAAGTAAAGATCACGAAGGGCTTGGGAAGGAGTGCCTTTGACCACCGTTCGACTCAGATCGCCAAAATAACCTGAAGTTTTATCTCTTGGAAAAATATCAATGACAATCGACTGATGAGCCATGAGTTTTCCTTTTCCAATTTCATGAGGATCGCAAGCTTCCTTTCCACAGGCCACAATAGTGTTGCTGGCCAAAGCTCCCTCTCTCATCATTGCAATTTCTATTTCGTCTCTCAGTGTCTTAGAGTCTAAAACTTTCTTTCGCCACTGAAGCGATTCATCCTTGCTAATTTCACTTTCCCTAAGGATTTCAATAGCTTTTTTCATCCCCTTCTCTGCAACACGCAGAATACTGACAATCGCTTCTATTTCTTGTTGGGTCTTCACGGAACGTTCGGGGAAAAATTCGCCTTGTTTAGGGATAACTTTTATCCCCTTTTTTCTAAGCGCTTCCGCTAACCCTAGAGGGAAGTTAGAAGGAACGGTGAGCTGCCGAAGCCGAAGTTTTCGACAAATTTCTTGGATTAGAAGGGAAGGAGAGAGTTTTTCTTCCTTAACACCGCTAGCTTCTTCATAGGAAAGCACAACATCGGCCTTAGCCTCTCGTTTTGCTCGATCAATCTCAAGCTTACTAAAAAAAGCATAGCTTTTTGTCTCTGTTTCAATCCAAAGAAAAGGATCAGGAACACGGATCTGGGTGGCATAAAGCATATTCGGATCGTTTTCGCTAGCAGCATACATCATTCTAGCCATAGAAAACTCCTATCCGCTTTCAAGATCTCGAGGAAGACTTCATTTTGGGATTTGCCCCAACTGGCCGCATGCTGTAATCTTCCCATCCGCCTCCCAATGCTCTAATCAAAGCCACTGTTGCAATAAATCTTTCCCCTAGGATTTGGAGATTAAGCAGTTGGGCATTTAGCCATACCTGTTCGGTCGTATCCACTTCAATATAATTCACTAATCCCTCTTTAAATCGAACCAAGGACACGTCAAACTGATCTTTGGCAAAAGCGACTGTTCGCTGTTGTGCCTCTTGCTGCGCTTCAAGAATCTTCAAAGCGGCAAGAGCATTTTCGACATCCTGAAAGGCTACAAGTACCCCCTGTCTGTAATTGGCGACAGCCGCTTGATATGCCGCTTTGGCTTGTTGGAGGCCAGCCACCAATTGACCTCCTTCAAAAATAGGAAGACTGACAAAGGGGCCGAGAGTCCAAAACCTGCTTGAGCCATTAAAAAGCATTTCTACAGTAGAACTCAGTAACCCTACCGAAGCTAAAAGATTTACAGAAGGAAAGAAAGCACCTAGAGCCACACCAATGTCGGCGTTAGCCGCAGCCATTTGTCTTTCGGCTTGAGCGACATCAGGTCTTCTCTGTAAAAGATCCGAAGGAAGATAGTCGGGCAGTACGGGTGGAGATCCAGAAATTGGATTGGATGCAATCTTTACAGAAGAAGCAGGTTTACCCAAAAGCACTGCAATGGCGTTTTCAATTTGGGCTCTGGTGTTTTCCAATCCAATATATTGAGACTGGAGGTTAGCCAAATCGGTTTTAGCCCTTGCCAGATCAAGCTCATTGGCTAGCCCTCCATCATATCGGCTCTGCACCAAATAAAGATTATCCCTAAACACGTCTATCATATAGCGGTAAACAGCCAATTGAGCATCTATATAACGAATGGAAAAATAGTCAGTGGCAAGTTCTGCATGCAATGTAAGAAGCAGAGATTCATATGCGGCTTGCGTGGCTTGAGCAGAGGCTTTAGCTGCTTCCAGTTCGCGCCGATACCTTCCCCAGATATCAGCCTCGTAGGATGCAGCAAGAGGCAAAGCCCATTCGTTCCAATAAATAGGTAATCCAGTCTGAAATTGAACAAATTGTCCTGTCGGACCAGTAGAACTAAGAACAGGTGCAACCACAGGATGCTGTAGAAAGAAAAAGGGTTGGTTTTGAGAAAATCGTAAGCGCGAATAAAAAGGATAAAAGCCAATGTGAGGGAAAAAATTGGAAAGTGACTGAGTTACAAGAGATCTTGCCTCCACCACTTGTGCATAAATACCCTTGAGCTGTTGGTTGCCAACCAACAGCTGCGCTTCCAGTTGATCCAAAAGAGGGTCTTTGAAAATCTTCCACCACTCCCCTTTAGCAATCGCATCTTGTGGAAGGGCTTTTTTCCAACGGATCCCTTCGAACCTTTTACCAGAAGCAGTCTGTTGCTCTATTATCGAGACATTGTCCTGGCCTGTCGAAGGTTTTTCAGCATTAGGGCTGTTCCCCCACTTAAAAGCCAAAGGTGTTTCCACTGCTGGTCTATGGTAGTCTGGACCAACCGCACAGTTAGAAAGAGCTAGAGCTAGGGGGAGAACTAATAGCCTTCTAAGAAAGGGTTCTTCCCAACAGTTCTTTGGAAAAGAAGCTTCTTTCATTATATGCTTTTAGTGGGTTAATAGGAGGAATGAAAGTTTTAAGTTTATTTTCTTTTTTGATTCCTTTCCATTCTTGAGGCCTTTTATCATTTGAAAGGACTTCGTTTGGAAAGCAAGTAAAAAGCGCAAGAAAAATAGTACATAACGAATGATATGAATGAGACCGAATCAATAAGGTTGCGAAAAATCCGTACTCATAATTTAAAAGCCATCGATCTGGATATCCCGCATAAAGCTCTGACTGTCATTACTGGTCTTAGTGGCTCAGGCAAATCTTCGCTGGCATTTGATACCCTATTTGCCGAAGGCCAGAGCCGTTACATCGAAACCTTTCCTCCATACATAAGACAATTTCTTTTAAGAGCCGAAAAACCAAAAGCTGAAGCCATTGAAGGAATTTTACCTGCTATCGCTATTGAACAAGACAATACGAGTGCCAATACCAGAAGTACGGTCTCAACCATGACCGGCATTGCTGATTACTTAAAGCTTTTTTACACCAGGCTTGCCTATCCTCTCTGTCCTCAATGCCATCAAAAAATAAGAAAATCCTCCCCTAAGACCCTTACAGAGTTTCTTTATAGCGCCTATCCCCAAAAAGATTTTCTTATCTGTTTTCCTGTGCACTTTTCAGCACACACTCCTTTCAAAGAAGCCTGCCTGATGCTTCTATCCCAGGGATATTCAAAAATTTGGTTTGAGAACAAAATAATCCGGATCGATGAAGAAATTCTAGAGAGAACAGACTTCGGTTGCCAAGAACTTTTGGTGGTTCATAGCCTCCAACGAACCGAGCCGCATAAGAAAACAGAGCTGTTAGAAATCTTCGATGAGAGTTTTAAGTCTGGAAAGGGTCGATTAATGATCCTCCTCCTTCCTGAGAAGGAAAGTCTTGTTTTTAGCGATAAGCTGCTCTGTCCTATTGATAATATAGAATTTGAGGAACCTTTTCCTGCTCTCTTTTCCTTCAACAATCCTAAAGGGGCTTGTCCTACTTGTCACGGTTTCGGCAGGATCATCACAATCGACTATGATAAAGTAATACCAGATAAAACCCTATCCATTGCACAGGGTGCTATTCGACCGTTTCAATCCCCAAATTTTGCCCATTGGCAGGCTTTTTTAGAGAGAATGCTTAAAAAAAGAAAAATTTCTCTTTCCAAAAAAATATCGGCCTACTCAGCTGCCGAATGGGACTATCTTATCCATGGAGAGGCTTCCAAGGAGTCCGCTGAAATTCTAGTGGAAGAAGATTGCTGGTGTGGTATAAAAGGGTTTTTTTCTATTCTTGAGAAAAAAACCTATCAGACTCATATTCGGATTTTTCTTTCTCACTATCGTCTCTATTCCCAATGTCCAGAATGCAATGGAAGCCGTTTTAATAAAAAGACTCTCTGCTACAAAATTGATTCTGGCAAAACAGCACTTTCCATTGGAGAGTTTCTCCAGCTGCCCATAAACGAACTGATCCATACTGTTGAGGGGGTGGAGATTCCAGCCTTTGATCAAGCAACCATGAGGATTAAAGAAGAAATCCTCAGTCGGCTTTGCTATCTACATGACATTGGACTGGGCTATCTTACTTTGGATAGGGCGAGTCGAACACTTTCTGGAGGAGAAACACGACGAGCCAATTTGACCATCTGTTTAGGCAACAAACTCACCAATACTCTCTTTGTTCTTGATGAACCAACTATAGGGCTGCATCCCAAAGATTGTTCAAGGCTTATCCAACTGATTCAAAAGCTTAGAAATCAAGGCAACACCGTTGTGGTGGTGGAACATGAAGAGACGGTTATTAAGCATGCCGATTATATTGTAGAACTTGGGCCAGGTAGTGGAGCTGAAGGAGGCCAAGTCATCTATGCCGGAGACCTGAAAGGACTCTGCTCATGCTCTTCTTCCTTAACTGGAGCCTATCTCAGTGGGAAAAAAACAATCCCTATTCCCCAAAAAAGGAGGAAGCCCCAATCTGGTTTTTTAGAAATTCGCAGAGCTACTATCCATAATTTGCAAGAGCTAGATGTGGATATTCCCCTAGGCTTATTTGTCACCATCACAGGGGTTAGTGGCTGTGGTAAAAGCAGTCTTGTTCAAGAGATAATTTCTTACAGCCTCCACAAAATACAAGAGATAAATCCTCCTCCAGGACCATTCCTCACAGACAGAGCCCTAATCAAAGGTTGGGAAAATATAGAAGAAGTTATTGAAATAGATCAATCACCTATTTTCAAAACTCCAAGATCAAATATAGCTCTTTATTTAGGCATCTGGCCTTATGTCAAACAACTTTTTGCTTCAACTGAAGCTGCTCAAATTCAGGGTCTAGAAGAAAGCCATTTTTCGATCAATTCAGGCGAGGGACGCTGTCCAAGATGTCTTGGGCTTGGCTACGAAAAAATAGAGATGCAATTTCTTTCTGACGTTTTTATCCCTTGTTCTGTCTGTAAAGGCAAAAGATTTCAACCCTATATCCTTGCCATTCAGTACCATGGGAAATCCCTCGATCAAATCTTGAGAATGACAGCAAAAGAAGCTTTAATGTTTTTTGATCCGCAGGCTGCCGATAGTTCTCGACAAGCTAACCTTCATAAAAAAATCAGTTCTTTGCTTACTCTTTTAGAAGAAGTCGGGCTTGATTACCTGCAACTTGGTCATCCACTCAATCAGCTTTCTGGAGGAGAATCTCAAAGACTAAAGATTCTAGGAATCCTTTCCGAAAGATTGTTCAACAAGAAAACAAGAAGCCACACAAAGCAGAGACTTATTATTCTAGATGAACCAACAACAGGACTACATATTGATGATGTCAAACGCCTGATCAGCCTTTTACAAAAACTTGTTGATGCAGCGAATACGTTGATTGTTGTTGAACATAACTTGGACCTTATTCTCTCAAGCGACTGGGTGATTGACCTTGGACCTTTAGGAGGAAAGCTGGGAGGGAAAATTATTGCCCAAGGCCCTCCTGAAACTATTGCTGCAGCAAAAGAAAGTTTTACAGGGATCTTTTTGAAAGAAAAGCTTAGGGCAAGCCATTCTTTTCTTCCCACAGCCTCTTCCTTTTTTCCATCAAAATGCCAATCTCTTTTCATTCGCGGAGCCCGTCATCACAATCTAAAGTCCATTTCTCTCGAAATCGAATTAGCCAAAACAACTGTTTTTACCGGAATTAGCGGATCGGGGAAATCGACCTTGGCCTTTGACGTTCTTTTTGCTGAGAGCAGGAGAAGATTTCTAGATTCTCTTTCAGGGTATGCCAGACAATTTATCCAATCTCTTGAAAAACCACAGGTTGACGATATAGAATGTCTGCCTCCATCCATAGCAATTGAACAGAGATCCAACAGACCAGGATCTAAGAGTACCGTTGGTACCCTTTCTGAAATCTATCCCTACCTTAGATTACTTTTTGCCAAAACAGGCATTCCCTTTGATCCTGAAACAAAAGAAGAAGCCATACGGCAAACTCAGGAAGATATATTAGAAGCAATTCGTTTCAGACTCTCCTCTAAAGAAGAATACCGAATTTTAGCTCCTCTGATTAGAGAAAGAAAAGGTATTTATGTTGCGCTTGGGAAATGGGCTCAAAAAAAGGGCTATGCAGGCTTTCGCATAGATGGTCAGTGGTATGATTGCCAGCAATTTCCCAGCCTTTCCCGATTTAAGAATCATACCATTGATCTTTGGATCGGAAATGTCAACGAAACTACTTCATTTGAAGAGTTAAAGAAAAATGTTGCCTTGGCTTTGAGTTTAGGAAAAGAAACGCTCATTTTATGTGATGCGAAAAATCAGAAAGACTATCTTTTTAGTACTAAATTTCACTGCCCTCAAAGTGGGAAAAGCTTCGATGAGCTTGATCCAAGACTATTTTCGTTTCATTCTCCCTTAGGATGGTGTCCAACCTGTCTGGGAAAGGGAACAGTCGGAGAGGAAGAGGACCAGGCAGAGCAACAGCCGATGCTTTGTCCTGACTGTCAAGGGAAAAGACTCAACGCTCTGGCTAGATCAGTGTTTCTTCCCTGGCTATTACAAAATACAAAACCGACCATTGACTTCCTCTGCTCGCTTCCTATAGGGGAGCTAGTTAACTATATGCGCTCTATCGAGTCATCTGTAAAACAAAAAGAGATTGTAGAAAAAATCGTTCCAGAAATTATTAAACGACTCGAATTTATTTGTAACATAGGGCTTTACTATTTAAGTCTGGAGCGATCCTCTCAGTCCTTATCGGCAGGAGAACTGCAGAGAATTTATTTATGTTCCCAACTCGGTTCTAATCTCAAAGGCATCCTTTATATCCTCGATGAACCAACCATCGGACTTCATCCAACCGAGAACCAAAAACTACTCAATAGTCTGGAAGCGCTGAAAACTAAAGGCAATACCCTTGTCATCGTCGAACATGATACAGAGACAATGAAAAGAGCGGACAAAATCGTAGATCTAGGTCCTGGAGCTGGATCAGAGGGAGGACAAGTTGTCTTTCAAGGAAATTATCAGGCTCTCCTTCATTCTCAAAACTCTTTGACATCCCAGTACCTCACCAAACCAATGAAGCATCCTTGGATGGGAAGAAAACGAAGAAGCTGCAAGAAGAACACAGCTTGGCTTAAGATTGAAGGGATCTCTTCGAATAATCTTCATGATTTAACAGTGGAAATCCCCCTAGGTCGGCTCGTTGTCATTTGTGGCGTTAGTGGTTCAGGCAAAAGCACATTGCTTAGAGATGGCATTTTTATGGCTGTGAAAGAAGCTATTGGTAAATCACATAGGAGCTCTATAAAAGGCTGCTGGAAGCGTCTGAGTGGAGCCGAAGCCATCAGTTCGGTTTGTTTTGTTGATCAGATGCCCATAGGCAAGAACTCTAGATCAACCCCCATAACCTATTTAGGTTTGTTTGATAGCATTAGGGATCTTTTTTCACAAACCCCACTGGCCCGACAGCGCGGATATACTAAAAGCCGGTTTAGCTATAACTCTAAAGAAGGCCGATGTCCTGATTGTTTAGGCAATGGGACAATTCAGATCAGCATGCCTCTGCTTCCTCTTTTTTACCTTCCTTGCGAGTCTTGTGAAGGCAAAAGGTATAATCCGCAAACCCTTGAAATTTTGTATAAGGGAAAATCAATAGCTGAAGTTCTCCATATGACCGTTGCCGAAGCTTGCCATTTTTTTTCTTCTATCGAAAAACTAAGAAAACCCTTTTCGATCCTCTGTGAAATAGGTCTTTCGTATTTATGTCTTGGTCAGCCTACTCCCACTCTTTCTGGAGGAGAGGCTCAAAGGATTAAACTAGCCAAAGAGCTCATCGCCATGGAGCAAAAGCGCATTCAAAAAATGTTTGAATGGGGCGCCCAGAAAGAACCCAAAATTTTATATCTTTTGGAAGAACCGACTATTGGGCTTCATTTAGCCGATATTGAAAAATTTCTGCATTTATGCCAGAGCTTAGTGGAATATGGACACACGGTTGTGATCATTGAACATCATCCTGATGTTATCGCCGAAGCCGATTATGTCATCGAACTTGGTCCAGGAGCAGGGGAAGAGGGGGGTAAAATCATAGGAACAGGAACGCCTGAAGCCTTAGCGGAAATCCGGCATAGCCCTACAGCTCCTTTTCTCAAAGAAATAGTGGACTACTCCAACCAGCCGTTAAAAAGTGTGAAAAACCAAAAAGAAAATTCCTAAAAAATCGATTTTTAAGCTAAAACATAAGCATGACAACTACTCAATATCTCGCTCGACAACTTCTGGCCCACAAGGTCCTCCATGTATTTGGAGTGCCTGGAGACTATTCGCTAAAAATTCTTGATACATTTATCAAAGAAGGCCTACAGATCATTAATACTTGTGATGAACAAGGAGCTGGTTTTGCTGCGGACGCTTATGCTAGACTCAATGGGCTAAGTGCTGTTTGCATCACTTACTGTGTAGGAGGGCTCAAAGTCACCAATCCAATAGCAGAAGCATATGCGGAAAAATCGCCAGTGCTTGTCATCAGCGGAGCACCAGGCATAAGTGAAAGGAAAAAAGATCCCCTCCTCCATCATAAGGTAAAAGATTTCAACACCCAGTTGAAGGTTTTTGAAGCTTTGACTGTGTTTGCAGCCATTTTAGAAAATCCTCGGGACATTGGTGAGCAGATCCTAAAAGCCATTTGGTTGGCACTTCAATACAAAAGACCCGCCTACTTAGAAATTCCTAGAGATATGGCAAGCGCTGAAATAGCTATTCCAGACGAAATCTCTTTATCGGGAGATTTTCATTCCGATCCAAAGGCTTTGGAGGAAGCTCTAACGGAAGCAAAGCAAATGATAGAAACGGCCACCCAGCCGCTCATTCTGGCAGATGTTGAAATTCAGAGATTTAGCCTACAAAAGGAGCTTGAGCAGCTAACCGAGACAACCGGTATTCCCGTAAGCGCCACTCTGTTGGGCAAATCGGTTATAGCTGAAACCCATCCTCATTATATCGGCGTTTATGAAGGAGCAACAGGAAGCGAAGAGGTATGCGCCTTTTTTGAAAAAAGCGACTGTCTGATCCTCCTGGGAGTGTTCATGACCGACATTACCTTAGGCTCAACACGATCGGTGTTAGATATGGGCAAATGTATCTATGCGACAAGCGAAAAGCTAATGATCCGTCACCATACCTTTGAAGATGTTCGCTTTGAAGACTTCGTCCGAGGCCTTTTGTCTTTAAACATTCGAAAAACACTCCCTCAGAATCTCCCCCATCCTTCCATCCGTTCCATCGATCAGATCGATGAAAATCAAAGAGTATCAGTCAACTCTTTTTTTACAATCGTCAACGCCTTTTTATCTTCTCAAACTGTTGTCATTGCTGATGTTGGCGAGTCGCTTTTTGGTTCCATAGATCTGGTTATCCATGAAAGCACTGAATTCATCAGTCCCGCCTACTATGCTTCTGTTGGATTTTCTATTCCTGCTGCTATAGGAGCAGCATTAGCAAAGCCTCATCTGATTCCTTTTGTGATCTGTGGGGATGGTGCTTTTCAAATGACAGGCATTGAGCTTTCAACTACCTGCCGATATAAGCTCCATCCCATTATCCTGTTGTTGAACAATAGTGGATATTCTACTGAACGGATTTTTCTAGATGGACCGTTCAACGACTTAATGAATTGGAATTATAGCAAAATTACTGAGTTGTTGGGCTGTGGAAGATCTTGCGTGGTAAAAACAAATAGAGAGCTGAAAGAGGCTATTGAAAGAGCCATTGTAAACAGAGATTCCTTCTGGCTTATAGAAGTGGTTATCGATGCCGCTGATCGCTCTATGGCTTTACGAAGAATGGCGCAGCGCATTATGCCCTAAGCAAGAAAAGGTTGGCTGAAATTTCGGCTTTTTTGAAGCATATTTCTATCTAGGATGAAGATATTGATTGTGGAAGATGATCAAAAAGTCCGTAAGCATGTCAAAGGAGCCTTGCAAGCTGAAGGGTATAGTGTTGAGGAATGTGAAGATGGGGAAGAGGCCCAATGGCTTTTAGAAAATTACTCTTATGATTTAGCAATCCTTGATTTGATGTTGCCGGAAAAGGATGGCATTGGCATTGTGAAGCAGATTCGTCGAAAAGGGATCTCTCTTCCCATTCTTTTTTTATCTGGCAGAGCTGAAGTTAGCGACCGCGTCCATGGTTTGGATGCGGGAGCAGATGATTATTTAACCAAACCTTTTTCAACGCTAGAACTGCTTGCCAGGGTTCGGGCTCTTTTGCGCAGACGTTCTCCTATTACTCCTTCGGTACTCAAATTCGAAGATCTGGAGATGGATCTTACCCGTAGAACGGTTTCTCGTGCAGGCCAGAGCATCGAACTGACTAATAGAGAGTTTGAGCTCTTACGGCTTTTACTCGAATCAGCTCCAAACCCTGTTAATAAAGCCGTCATCACCGAAAAAATTTGGGATAGATGTTTTGATTCAGAAACTGCTTTAGTAAATGTCCATATCAATCATTTAAGACAAAAAATTCATTTGCCAGGCTTGCCTCCCCTGCTCCATACGATTAGAGGAGTTGGTTTTATTTTAAAACATCCAACCGATAAATGAAATGTTAAGACGCTGGCATCTTTTTACTGTTGTTTTTTCTTTCATTTTTCTTTTCTTATCCGCTATTTTCCATTGGATCGCTGCCGCAAAAGAAGCCAGGTTCCTTCAATCCAAAGAACATCGAAGAGAATTAGTCCGCTGGGAAGCCTCATATGCTTTAGCAATGGTTGTCAGTTTTGGGGTTGCAGGCTATGCTCTTGCAAAATTGTTGAGTAAACCAATTGAACAGCTGCGTTCTGATCTCGAGCTTATTGACCCCCATAACCCATGGCAAAGAATTAAAGCCGATCGTTATCCCGAAGAATTTTTACCTCTTGTCAATGAAATCAACAAGCTGCTTTCTAAAATACAAAAGGTTGTTGAAGAGTCTGGAAAAGAAGCTGCTGAACTAGTTCATGAGCTGCGGGTACCGCTGACACTTGCAAAAATCCGATTAGAAAAATCATTGGAAAAAATGGATCCTGAAATTGCTGAAGCGATTGAGTCTGAACTGGAGCGGTTGCAACAGCATATGGAAAGAGCCATCCTTTTAACTAAAGCAGAAAAAGGGAATCTGACCATCCATTGGGAAAAAATGGAACTTGAGAAAACTACAGAAATCATTATCGAAGGCTTTAGACTTCTTTGTGAAAACGAAGGCCGTCACATATATGTGGAAAAAGAAGCCGGAATCTCCATTGAAGCCGATCCATCCTATCTCAAACAGATTCTTTATAACTTAATGGCCAATGCTATGAAGCATGGCTTTGGAGACATTACTATACGAATGAAAAAAATAGGGGTGAACAGCGCCCAACTCTATGTTTTCAACAGAATCAAGCCAACAAAGACAAGGCCTGGCAATTTAGGACTTGGGAAAAGAATTATTCAAGCACTCGTATCAGTTCATGGTAACATGACGATCCGCTACAAACAGCTAAATTCTCTATATTGTGCCAAGCTTTCCATTTATCCGAGAATAACCAAAACCTAATCTATCTGTTGGCAACTATTTTCAACCCTACCAAGTCCATAGTTCATACCGGCAGAAGGGCTAGAAATAGCAGTACCATACCAATGCCATGGCCCCAAACAAACCCAGCTACCCTTTATTCCCGTTGCTAATCTCTTTAGGCTAGTCTAATATTTTTTTGCTCCCTATCCTATAACTTTAAGAAAAATTAAACTACGATTTTCGCTAAATTAAACTTCTAGAGATTAATTTGTTCTTACAGAAATTCTTCCTAAGGTCGAAGGAAAGAAAAAGAAATTAATAGGAGAAAGGGGGTGTCAAATGATAAAAGTACTATGGAAAAATCAGAGCAAAACATACTTTACTGCAGAGCCTTCTGTAGCACACGAGGAGCATGGCTTGTTTTCAGATGCGATTGAAAAATGTCAAAATTTTACCAATAAAATTCAGATAGATTCTGAAGTTTGGGGATGGATACTTTCGGTCAGTTTCCACGCCATCCTACTTTTTGGGCTTGGATTATCTCTTAGTCCTAAATCAAATTTGAATCCACCTGCGCTGCCCCCATCCATGATAGAACTTGTCCCTTCGCCAGAACCACAACAACTTCAACCAAAAACCGAATCCCCAAAGCAACCCATTATTCATCCTGATGACATGGTAAAGGCAGTTGTCCAAAAACCAAAGGCTCAGCCATTAAAAAAACCAGCACCCAGACCTCCACAGCCTGTTTCTCAGCGTGTCACTGCTATGGCCATGCCGGATTATCTCAAAAATCCTCCGCCTATTTATCCTGAAGAAGCCCGGAAAAAAGGAGAACAAGGAATGGTTTATATTTGGGTGAAGATATCTCCTGCAGGTACCGTTTCCTCTCTGAGCATCTATAGGAGTTCAGGATTCCATGATCTTGACTCCGCAGCTATGGATGCTGTCAAAAGATGGAGATTTCATCCGGCAATGTCTGGGAATGTCCCTGTGGAATCTCAGGCAGTTGTCCCTGTCCAGTTCCGCTTGACTAAGTAACCGGTGTTCTGCCAGTTCACGAGTAGGAGGATGGGAATTTTAGTTCAGTAGATTGTTTTTCATAAAAAAAAGCTTTCAAGAGAATAACGAAGCGCAGGCAGCGGATAAAAAAGGTTATTCTTGAAATTTATCTGTCATCTCAATGAAATGCCTTAGGCAATTTTACTTCGATCCATGTTATGGTTTATCTAAAAGAAATAAACCCTTTTGCCCTTAGTGTTTTTTTGTTTGTCACATTCTTTTTTTCGCTCAATCTTTTTTCTCAACCTGCAAAAGAATTACCACTTCCTAACACTCAAGGAGAACCCTCTGCTGAAGAATCCCAACTTCCTTCGACTGGTCAGCCTTCTACAGAGCAACTTCCCCCACAAGAATCCACCGAGCCTTCTCCCGAAAATCAACCCCCTACAGAAGGAGCTCACCCAGAGGAGACTTCTCCTACTTCCCCCCCTGAAACAGCTCCAACTGTTCCGCCTTCTGGGCCAGAGGCAAAGCTTCCACCTAATCTACCAATCCTTTTGCCAATAAGCGTCACAGCGCAAGAAGAATTACCCGAAGAAGAAAATGTTGTTTCTACTAATGAGGAAACAGGTGTTCTTGGACCTGCCATGAAAATCATCGAAACACCAAGAACGGTGCAAGTGGTTACAAGGCAAGAAATGAATACCATTAATGCACAGTCAGTAAATGATCTAGCCGCTTTTACTCCTGGAGTTAACCCTACTCAAATGACCGGTAGCCCTGTGGCTGAACCTGTCATCCGAGGATTACCCGCCACAACATACAGAAATGGCATGCTTGTTGGTTTTAGCCAATCTGCACAATGGGGGCCGCTTATGAACATGAATGCGTACGATAATTTAGATGTCGTTACAGGACCAGTCAGCATTGTGTATGGTCCTCAGGAGCTTGCGGGAGGATTTGCCAATGAGGTGACCAAACAACCCTATTTCGACAAATTCAGAGGCAACGCCAGTTACACCGTTGGCATGTATTCAACCAATATGTGGAATATCGATCTAGGAGGTCCTGTGATAAAGGATAAGCTTGCTTATCGGTTCGATTATTTCGGTCAAGATGGCTATGCCCCTTACAATTACTATGATGGAGCTTATCTTCAAAGACAGTGTTTCTATCTGAATATTGGAGCCAAACCTTACGAAAATTTATCCATTGATTTTAATACCGAACTGGACCTAAATCATTTAAATACTGTTGCTGGCCTGGATAGACCCACCCAATCCTTGATCGATAATGATCTCTATCAAACTGGAACGTGGGCTGGTTGGTATGGACCTCCTGGGGTCTTCCATCCTGGTCCTGGTACTGCTCCTCCTGGGGCTGGCTATGCGGTAGATTGGGGACCTTTAGTTCCGATAAGCAGAAGGACAAATCTATTTGCCAACCCAGAAAATACAACAAATCAAACCTATTATGTAGCTCAAGCGATTGAAAATCTCAAGATTAACGACAATCTTTCTGTTGTAAATAACTCCCTTTTCGAATATTTCAGCACGCTGATCGATCAAGCCATTCCATCAACATTTTGGGCGGTACTTCCCTCTGGTTATGATTTTGATGATAGACTGGAACTAAGAGCCCAGTTTGATACACTTCCTGGAAATAAAGAAACGGATAGCTTAAAAGAAACAGCAGAAGAATCTACTAAAGCCCATTCGCTTCTTTTGCATCATATGATAGACGCAGGCATTGAGTTTAGATATTTTTCAGACACCGAATACTCTGGTGTATGGCATTCACCTATTAATATCTGGAATTTGACTCAACCGCTGACATACAGTGATTTCAGCCCCATTGTTTCTTTTGCAGCAGCTACTAGTCCTCTTTTCCAAAACCCCTATCTTACCGATATTCCTGTTCCTGGCCGCCCAGGGATGTACTATAATGTTTTTAACTATTTCTCCACAGCTGATACCTTTTCTACCCTTTCCCCGTTCTATCAGCACCAGATCAATTTTACCGACCAATGGAGCCTTATGCTTGCTGGAAG
>OGCG01000131.1_pt1 | contig 49237 bp, 51 predicted proteins | sample 1570061 | NCBI WGS metagenome assembly OGCG01 (sample SAMN06268698, study PRJEB24515) | hot springs metagenome | isolation source: Joseph's Coat, Yellowstone National Park, Washington, USA | place: USA:Joseph's Coat, Yellowstone National Park, Washington, USA
GCCCAGAAGTTGATGATATTATATCGGTTGGACAATTTTATACATTTTCAGATGATGCGCAGATAATATTTACTTAAATTATGGCTTATTTTCCGATTTTTGTAGACCTTAAAGATAAAAATGTAGTTATTGTTGGGGCAGGGGATATTGCTTATAGGAAAATTGAAGTTTTGCTGCCTTTTTGCCCCAAAATAACCGTAATTGCTAAAGAGGCAAACGAGCAAATTAAAGAGCTTTTTTTATCAAAGAAAATAGATTTAATAATTAAAGAATTTGATGAAAACGATATCCAGCAAAACCCTTTTTTAGTAGTTGTTGCTGTGGATGATTTAGGTTTGCAAAAAAAGATTTCTCAAATATGTTTTAAAAAACATATACTTATAAATAGTGTAGATAGTAAAGAATATTGCAATTTTATTTTTGGCTCTATTATTCAAAATGGAGATTTGACTATTGGTATAAATACTTCGTCAAAAGCTCCAGCTGTTTCAAAAGCTTTAAAGGCATATTTAATGCAACTTTTGCCAAAAAACATAGAAGGTCTAATTGAAAAAGTAGCTATTTTAAGAAAAATTGATACTAAAAATATGCAAATTGAAATAAAAAGGTTTTTTAACAATGTTAAAAATTAATGTTCCGCGTTTGTATATCAGTGCTATAAAAAAAAGTTCTGGTAAGACAACACTATCAATTGTGCTTTCAAGCATTTTATCTAAAAAATACAAACTACTTACATTCAAAAAAGGTCCAGATTACATTGACCCTATGTGGCTTGAATCCGCAAGTAGAAATTATTGCTATAATTTAGACTTTTTTTTCTTGAAAGATAAAATTTATACCTATTTTGTTAATAAAGTTAATCAAAATAAATGTGATTTTTGTTTGATTGAAGGTAATCATGGTTTGTTTGATGATATATATGCAGATGGAAGGACAAGTAATGCTAGCTTAGCTAAAATTACTAAAACACCCGTTATACTTGTTATTGATGTAAGTGAATTTGGAAGAAGCATTGCTCCCTTGCTCTTGGGTTTTATAAATTTTGATAAAAATGTTTTAATAGCTGGCGTGGTATTAAATAAAGTTCAATCGTCCCGTCAAGAAAAAAAGCTTATTGAAGCAATAAATAATTTTGTGGGTGTGCCTGTTTTAGGTGTTTTCCCACAACAAGACACCTCTATTACACAAAGACATCTAGGGCTATCATCTACGCTAAAGCCAGATCAAAAACAAGAGTTAATTGATGAGATTACCTATAAGCTAGAAAAGTATATTGATATTTCAGAAATCATCAAAATTGCAAGCACAGCGCCAAATCTCTATGCAGAAAAAAAGGTGATTTTAACAAAGAAACTGAACAAGAAAATAAAAATTGCTATTGCTTTTGATGAAGCGTTTAATTTTTATTACAATCAAAATCTAGAAAATTTGCAATCTTTGGGTGCAGAAATAAAAAGATTTTCACCTATTTTTGATGAGGAATTGCCAAATGCAGATGCTATTTACATAGGAGGCGGGTTTCCTGAGTTGTTTTTGGAGCAATTAGAAAAAAATTTTAAGCTTAGAAGTCAAATTAAAAAAGCTTCTAAAGAAGGTATGCTAATTTATGCTGAGTGTGGTGGTTTAATGTATTTGACAAATAATATTAGTTATAATGACAGTATAAGTAAAATGTGTTCTGTATTTAATCTTAATACATATCTGTCAAAAAAACCAGTGGGTCATGGCTATACAGTGTTATCGGCAAAAAACAAAGGTAGTTTTTTAGATGGCAAAAAAATATATGCTCATGAGTTCCATCATGGTTTTTTTAAAGAATTTAGCGGCGTTGATTGTTTTTTTAATATTGAAAGGGGCTATGGAATAAATGGGATTTGTGATGGTGCGACAATAAATAGGACGTTAGCTAACTTTTCTCATATATTTGATTACGATAACGATTTTTTTTATAATTGGTTTAAGTCTAATGGGCTTGATTATTAACCAATTTGTTGTATAATTTCGAGTATGTTATCAAAAGCGTTTAGTTGGCTCTCGCAAGGTTTTGAGCTTTTTAAGCAGGCTGGGTTTGTTTTTGTATTTCAAACTCTATTTATATTTCTTACTATTGTTGTTTCATACTTAATGAAAATATTTGTTCTATCTGTTTTTTTGTATGTAATTCAGCTGCTTTTGACTGCAGGCATGTTTATAAGTTTTGATAATGTCAAAAACTCTAAAAAAATAACATTTGATAATCTATTTGATGGGTTTTCAAATAATTTATCAAATTTAATAATGTTGAGCATTATTTTTTTGCTTTTTAGTTTAATTGTTTCATATTTTTTAGTCCAGTTTGTAAATATTGATACTATTTCTAGCTTTAAACATATAGATCCTAGAAATTACACACCAATTTTTATTATTATGCTTGTTGATATAATAGTCAATTTTGTTTTAATGCTTGCTATACCATTTGTTGCTATACAAAAGCTTAGTGTATTTAATGCAATCAAAGAAAGCATTATTGTCTGTGTGAAAAATTTAATATCACTTATTTTCTTACTTATTGTTTATTTTGTTCTTGCGATACTAGCAACATTTTCAATTATTGGCTGGCTTGTGTTGTTTCCTGTTTTGATAGGCTCAACCTATACAATTTTTAAAGAGCATTACAGTATATAAAAAAGAGATTTATCTTTTTTTGCCTTGTATAGTGCTTCGTCTGCTCTTTCTAAAAGAGAATTTTTGCTATCATTTAATCGAATTGATGTTGCGCCTATTGATATAGTGGTTTGAATTTCATCTAGAGGTGTTTTAATTGCAGATAAGATTTTTTTAATATAAGGTTTAATTTTGTTAAATGGTGTATGTGGTAAAATTGCAGCAAACTCATCTCCGCCCCACCTGCACAAAATATCACTTGTGCGAGAATTTTCTATCAGAATATTAGCAAAGTACTTTAAGATTTCATCTCCTTTTAAATGCCCGTATGTGTCATTTATTTGCTTAAAGCCATTTATATCCATCATACAAATGGAAAATATATAACCATATCTCTCAAATCTACATATTTCTTTTCCTAACTCTTCTTCAAAATATCGGCGGTTAAATAGTTTTGTTAAATGATCTTTGTATGCCATTTCTATAAGATTATTAACAATAGCAGTGTATTGTTGCTCAATGTTTTTTAAAGCAGTTTTTCCAATTTTATCACATATCTTGTTTAAAAGATGCATATAAATATCTTCCTTTTTTTGCATAATATTGCTACCTCCATGCATACACATTTATATTTGATGGCAGTGATTATATGAAAATTGTTTTGATTAATCAATAAAAAAATGATAAAATATTAAAAATGTTTGAGTTTAAAAATGTGGTTGTAGAAAAAAAAGGAGAAAAAATTATAGAAAATGCTAGTTTTAAGCTAAATCAAATAGGTTTAGTATGGCTTAAAGGTGCATCAGGCAGCGGTAAATCAACTATATTGAGATTGATGTGTGCCCTAGAGTGGCCTAGATTTGGAGAGATTTTTTATAAAGGCATATTGATCGATGCACTTGATATACCCACATTTAGAGCAAATTGCATTTATGTGCCACAGATGCCTAATCTTGGTCAAATGAGTGTTATTGAGTGTATTAGAATGCCCTTTAACTTTAAATCTAACTCAACAAAAATCTTTGATGAAAAAAAACTCCATGATCTACTAGAATATTTTGAACTTAAAGAAGTACTGTTAAAAAATATTTTTCAGTTATCCGGCGGTGAAAAACTACGTATCGCGCTTATCAGGGCTATTTTGCTTGATCCAGAGTGTTTATTATTAGATGAGCCAACAAGCGCACTAGATGCCAAAATGGAGCAAAAAACATTAAAACTATTAAAAGAACTATCTGAAAAAAAACTTATTATTGCTTCGTTTCATACTGATTCTATTAGGCAATATTGTACGCAAATAATTTCAATTGAGGATCGCTATGCAAGTGCAAGTTGAAACCATATCGCTTTTGCAGTTAATTATTTCATATTTAATGCTTAGTGTTGCTTTCTTTGTAAATTATACAGAAAAATTAAAGCTAACAAAAGACATTGTATTTTCATTTGCAAGAATGAGTATTCAATTGTTGCTTATTGGGTATATTTTAAAATTTATATTTCAGATAAATAATGTTGCGTTAATAGTTATATACTATGCTGTTATGGTAATGTTTGCAGCAAATATTATAAAAGAGCGAACAAAGGTAAAATTTACGCATGCAAATATTATTATTTTTGGAGCTATTTTTATTACTGGTTTAGTTGTTACGCTTTTTATGGCTATTGTTAGCATTGGTTTAAAAAATCCATTTGAAGCAAGATATTTTATCCCATTGGCCGGTATGATTGTTGGTAATTCTATGAATTCTACAACTATTGCAGTTGAGCGTTTTTTTAGCGAAGTGCAGCAAAATAGATCATACATTGAAGAGCTACTTTCTTTAGGCGCAACACCAAAGGAAGCAGTTATTGAGTTAAAACAAAAAGCTTTTCGCTCAAGCCTTGCGCCACAACTTGCAAGCGTAAGCGCAATGGGTATTGTAAGCCTTCCTGGTATGATGACTGGTCAGATTTTATCTGGCATAAACCCTATAGAGGCTGTAAAATATCAAATGATAATCCTTGTTGCTATTAATACAGCTATTTGTTTATCTGTTTATATTTTGCTATACTTTGAGCAAAAAAAGTTTTTTAATGCTTTTGCTCAATTAAACATTTAAAAAGCTTTGTGGTATTTCGTATTGTATTTTATTTGTATCTATATCAAGTTCAATATTTTCTAACCAACTGTAAAATTTCTCTATATTGTTTTTGCCTTTTATAATGGCTCCATGTTGGGGTGCAATTAATTCTATATCTAATTTTTTTACCATATCAAGCCACTTAAGTATAGCGTTTTTGTTTGACATGTACCTTTTGTGAAACCCAGCCATATACTGTATATGATTTTCAAAATCTTCAACAAACATATAGTGTTGCCCAAGAGATGCTCCTAAGTCACCACTGTAGAGTATTTTAGATATGGGGTCATAAATTTGAAAGTTGCCGGGCGAGTGCAAAAAGTGTGCGGGTAAAATGTACAATTCACACTCATTGAGTTTAATTTTGCCACCTTCATCAAGAATACCTATAAGCCTATTGACAAATAAAGAATCAACGCCGATATGTGGCAAAAACCTTATCCACAAATTAGATATTAGCGCTTTTGTTTTTGATAAGGTCATAAGCCAACCATTTATGGCAGATACTATATCTGGGTCTTGGTGAGACAAAAAAATGTACTCAATATTACCTATGCCACTTATTGCACCAATCTCGGTAAGCACATTTTTAAATACTTTGTGTCCGCCTGGATCTAATATGATGCTTTTTTTCCCATCTACAATTAAGTGTACATTGGCCTGCACCATCTGGCCTTTACCAAAATCTTCAAGCAGTATGTTTTGATGTGATTCATTTTTAAAAAATACAGTATTATTCCCCATTCTAACACCTCCTAAATGATTTTAATTTTTATAACTATTTTAGATTATTATTTTTGACTATAATTGTCAAGTATTTTTTTTAAAAAAATTGGTGGAGCTAAGGGGGATCGAACCCCTGACCTCTTGGCTGCCAGCCAAGCGCTCTCCCAGCTGAGCTATAGCCCCACACTTTTGGATATATTAGCCAAATTTGACTATTTTGTCAATTTAAATATCAAAGCCTGTTTCTGTGTGTGTAGCGATATCTAGACCTTTTTGTTCATCTTCTTCATTAATGCGCAGACCATTTGTCAATAGTGATGTAAATTTCGCAATAACAAATGTTGAAAAAGCAGCATATGCCATTGTTACAAGTAAAGCGAGTAATTGTATTAGAAGTGTTTTATAATTACCAAAGAAAAATCCATTTTTTGGTCCTATTAATGTTGTGGCAAGAAGTCCTGTTGCAACTATGCCAAATATACCGTTTAAACCATGTACGCCAAATACATCTAAAGAATCATCGTAAGAAAATTTGTATTTTAAAACAGTAACACCCAAAAAACTTATTATTCCAGCAATAGCACCAATAATTAAGCTAGAGCCTATATCAACAAAACCGCACGCAGGGGTTATAGCTACAAGACCTGCAATAGCACCACTTGCTGCTCCAAGCATTGTTGGGTGTTTGTGTAAAATCCACTCAATAAACATCCAACTCAAAGCACCAGTCGCTGCTGCTGTATTTGTTGATAAAAATACATAACTAGAAAGGGCGTTTGAACCAATAGCACTACCAGCATTAAATCCAAACCAACCTACCCACAACAAACCAGCACCTATTAGTGTTAAAGCTATTGAAGAAGGTGGTATTATCGTTTTTTTAAAATCTCTTCTTTTTCCTACGCTAAGAGCTAACACTAAACCAGAAATTCCAGAGTTAGCTTCTACTACCAACCCACCTGCAAAATCCAAAACGCCCAGTTTTTGCAAAAAACCCCCGCCCCAAACCCAGTGGGCAATGGGGGCATATACGAATATTACCCATAAACTGCCAAATATTATCCATGAAGAAAATTTTATTCTTTCCACAACGCTTCCGCTAATTAGTGCTAGTGTTACAGCAGCAAATGAGAGCTCAAATGCGCAGTATAAATATGTAGGTATTGTATTTGTTACAGAACTTAATGAAATATTATTTAACAATAAATATTTCAAATTGCCAATGATACCATAAGTATCTGGGCCAAAAGCCAAAGTATATCCAATAAAAATCCATATTATGCTTACAATTGCCAAAGAAATTAAAGACATACCTATTGTGTTTAATATATTTTTTGAACGCACCATACCACCATAAAATAAACCTAAACCAACTGGTGTCATAGACAATACAAGTGCAGTTGAAATAAGCATCCAGGCAGTGTTTGCTTGGTTGATTGCATTGCTTTTTTGGGCTAGAGCAATACCTGGTATAAAAGTAAAAAAAACAAACCAAAACAATTTATAAAAAACTTTATAATTCACACTAAACCCCCCACAAAAACTACACAAACACATAGCAATATCTATTCTAATTATGAAATAACAGCATTTATGAGGAATTTATAGTTAAATATTCAAATAATGAAATACAAAAATGTAAACAAATTTACAATTTTGTTAAAGCCACCTGCACAAAAAGCAGATGGCTAAATTAGAGGGGGTACTTATTTTTTCATTCCTTTGCCAGGGCCTTCTGGGGCGCCTTTTTCAACTGGTTCGCCAGCTTTTTCCCATGCATTAAAACCGCCTTCGAGGTTTACCACGTTATCGTAACCTAACTCTTTTAATTCATAAGCCACAATAATACCCCTTCCACCAGTTCTGCAGTAAACTAAGTATGATTTATTTTTATCGGGAAACCATGTAGGAGCTTGAAAATCAATTAATCCTCTTGGTGCCCAAATTGCACCAGGTATGTGGCCAGCAGCGTACTCTGGATACTCCCTTGCATCCAAGACTATGATTCCGTTTTTAATAAGCTCTTTAGCTTCTTGTACACTTACATTGTGTACACAAGTTTTAGCCTCTTTTATCTTTTTTTCAGCAAGAGGCGTTAAACTGTAAGCATATTTAATGGGCACCGATCCAAGCAAACCAATTAAAGCTAACAATACTACCAAACGTTTCATAAAATACCTCCAATTGTAAATTTCTTACATGTATTATACAATTATGTTATATTAATTCAATAGTTTTTTTAATTAAATCGACTTTATTTTTTCAATTATGTTATAAGAATTGCTTATACAATCATTAAACCCAACACCATAAAAAGCATTGCCAGCAAAGTATATACCTGGGTTTTTTGATTCAAACGCTTGAATTATATTAATAATTTCTTTATGGTTCATAAGATACTGAGGGATTGCTTTTGTATATTTTATTATTTTGTAATATTCAAAAGGTGCAAAGATTTTTGCGCTACGCTGTAATTCTGCAATAGCACCTTGAAGTAATTCTAAATTATTTTTTTGTATAACCTCTTGCCTTAGGGCACCACCCAAAAACATTCTTACCAAAAACCTGTTGTCATTGCTTCTATAATCAAAGATACTTGAATCAAAAAGCACACCAATGGTGCTATTGATTTTGTTTAAATCAAATAAATACCCATAAGAGTCAAGTGTGCTATTTGCAAATTTTTTACTAAAAGCAAGAGCAACAAGGACTATTGGCGAGTAAGGGATACTAAGAAGATGATGTGGGAGTTGATTATCGAGATTTTTTATAATTTTTGCTATCTCAAAAGATGGCGCAGCAAAGACAACGATATCTGCATCAAATTTGTTTGAATCAGTGTAGATAATATACTTTGATGTTTTTTCTATTGACACTACATTATAACCATTTAAAACATTTAGGGATTGTGATAAATAATCTGTGAAAGATTGCATACCGTCTTTAAATGAGTATAACTGCTGTGAGAATTGACCACTTGCAGAAGAAGCGGTTGCCTTTTTTTGACTCATAAGTTTTACTAAACCTTTAATAAGAGAGCCATATCTCAATTCTATTTCTTTTATGCGTTTAAAGTTTGAAGTTATGCTCATAGTATAGGGGTTTGCTGCATATATGCCAAGCGACATAGGACCGATCAATTTATCCAAGAATTCTTTACCCAAGCGTCTTATTACAAACTCTGCAACGGTTTCATCATCTGGGTTTGGTTTTACAAATGGCTCTTTTAATAGAGATAGTTTTGATTTTATACTCAAGAAGTCGTCAAATAGCAATTTTTGCTGTTTTTGAGGGACTTCATACAGCCTGCCGTCATAGATAAATTTTCTATTGGAGGATTGTTTGGCTTCTATGAGGTTATGCGAAAAGCCAGTTTGTTCAATAAATTTCATTGTATTTTCATTGTATAAAAAGCCATTAGGTCCTGCTTCAACTAAATAGTCATTTTCTTTAATAGTCCTTATTTTTCCACCGCTGTAATTTTCTTTTTCGAGTACAGTAACTTCAAAGCCTTCTTTTTGAAGCAAATAAGCGCAAGATAAACCAGAAATACCTGCTCCAATAACAATTGCTTTCATATATACCTCAACAAAATCTTAGATAAAACTTCTACAAAATCATCACTATCATTGAAACACTCTAATCTTTCTAGTTTTATATTTAAATCTTTGGCAACTTGAGTATAAGTATAATCTATTTCAAAGAGTGTTTCTGTATTATCCGACACAAAACTTACAGGTACAATAAGGACACTTTTATTTTTTAATAATTTTAGAACATTAATTGTAGAAGGCTCAAGCCACTTAATAGGTCCTAGTTTTGATTGAAACGATACATAGTATTCTTTTAGGTTGAGGTTTTTTGCTAAAAGATTGCAAAAAACGTATGTGTCTTTTTCGTAAGAATCTTTTTTTGCAAGACTTACAGGCAGACTGTGGTTAGAAAAAATTACTGCTTGCGGTTGAACTAGTGTATATTTATCCTGTAGTTTTTTAATATAAAATTCGTTGAATTCTTTAAAGGTACACAATGGTGGTAAGATTTTTTGTGGTTTTTTATCAAATAAAAACCCATAGAGTGTATTTGAATATATAGTGTAGAGGGGGAATATAATGGTGTTTTTGTCTGTGCATAGTGGTTTTGAGTAAGAAAAGCAGTAATTTACCTCTACATTTAAAATTTTTTGCAATTTGCTAGCCTGGGATTTTGTAATTTCAAGCAAAGGCGAAGGTGTTTTTTTTAGAATTTTGCAAGTTGAATAAGCTCTATTTAGCATCAATGCAGCAAACATATTTCTAGCAATGGGGTTTTTAATATTTGATATATATTTATCTTTGAACATACGAAATAGAAAACTAAAGCACTCTATTTTTTTTGAGACATAGCCTAAGTTAGTTATTGTTATACTCATGTACTAAATCTGCTAAAAATTTCAAATTATCTTGTGGCGTTTGTGGCAGTACCCCGTGTCCTAAATTAAAGATATGTAAAAGCCCCTGCATATCGTTTAATAGGTTATGTGCATGTTTTTTGATTGTTTCTTTATTGGTTAAAAGGATAGTGTTATCAAAGTTGCCCTGCAGACATTTGTTCGTTTTTTTTGAAATAGCCTTTAAATCTACTTTCCAATCAAAACTATAAGCGTTGACTGGCAAACCTAAAATATCATCTATTAAGTGGTTTGCTGAATGTGCAAAATATATGGATGGTTTTTTAAGAGAACTTAATATCCTTAAATTGTAATCAAAAACATATTCTTTATAAGCTTTTGGGGATAAAATACCTGCCCAACTATCAAATAACTGATAACAATCACAACCGCTCTCAAGCTGTGCGTTTATATAATCTATAGTAAGTGCGCTCAAAGTTTTCATGATTTTTTTAAATTTTTCTGTTTCTTGATAGAGAAAGGCTTTTGGGGAGTAAAACTTAGCATCGTTAAAAAGATAGCAAAATATTGTAAAAGGGCCTGCAGCAAAACCAATCAGTGGTTTATTTGTTTGGGTTTTTATTAATTTGATACCTTCAAAAACAAAATTTAGTTTATTTGAAAGACCGTTGTAGTGCATCTTGTTAATATCAATTTCTACAACGGGAGGTGTGCCTTCATGGTAAAAAATCTTGGCATTCAAAGCAAGCAGGGGAATTAGTATATCAGAAAATAATATAGCAGCATCTACACCTAATACATCAACTGGAAGCAAAGTAGTTTTTGCAATAAGTTCTGGCATTGTGCACATTTGCAAAAAGGAATAGTTTCGCCTTAAATCCCTATACTCTTTAAGTGCTCTACCAGCCTGCCTCATAAACCATACGGGTGTTTTTGGGTCTTTTATACCATTTAGCCTATTTAGAAAAATCATACATTAAGCCTTTGCTTCATGCCAGTTTTTGCCAACACCAATGTTAACCTTTAGCGGCACATCAAAATTTACCGCTTTTTCCATTGAATCCTTCACAATTAGTTTTATTTCTTCAATTAGATTATCTTTGCATTCAATAAGTAACTCATCGTGGATTTGTAGCACAATTTTAGCATCAAGACCTCTAAGTGCTTCATCTAGTTTAACCATAGCAATTTTTATAATATCTGCTGCTGTGCCTTGAATTTTTGCATTTACTGCAGCCCTTTTTTCGAATTCGGATAATTTTTTATTGGGACTGTTTATATTTTCAAAATATCGTCTTCTATTAAAATATGTTTGTGTATAGCCTAAATCTTTTGCTTCTTTAAGTGTTTGGTCTATAAATTCTTTAGCTTTTGAAAATCTCTCCATATAGCGCTGAATATAAAAGCGCGCTTTTTGAGGCGCTATAGAGAGTGTTTTTGATAAACTTTGAGCACCCATACCGTAGATAATACCAAAATTAATTGTTTTAGCAACCCGTCTTGTGTGAGTGTCTACGGTTTCTGGCAATATATTAAACAATTCTACGGCAGTTTGTGTATGTATGTCCAAATCTTTTTTAAATATGTCTATTAGGATAGGATCTTTTGAAAGTTCAGCCAAAACCCTAAGTTCAATTTGGGAGTAATCTGCACAAATCAGACTATAGCCTTCTTTTGAAACAATTGCTTCTCTTATATTAAAAAATGGGTTATCAATTGGCAAATTCTGCAAATTTGGGTTTGAAGAAGATAGCCGTCCAGTAAGTGTCAGCGTTTGATTGAATGTTGTATGTATGCGGTTTTGTTTATCAACGCTGTTTAAAAAAGGCTCTATATAAGTGGATAGTAGTTTTGTTAGTGTTCTGTAGTCTATAATGAGCTTTGAAACGGGGTGGTCTATTTGCATTAGTGTTTCTGAATCTGTAGAAAACCCAGTTTTATTTTTTTTAGTGGGTTTTAAGCCTAATTTTTCATAGAGTGCGTATGCTAATTCTTTAGGGGAATTTATATTACACGGTCCAATTATACTTTCTATTAAGGAGCGTTTTTCTTCTATTAAGACATTTATGAGTGTTTTGTAGTGCTTTAACTTTTCTATATCTACACAGATACCTTCTTTTTCCATTTTTTTTAGGATTTTTCTAAGTGGTAGTTCTACTTGAAATAACAAGAATTCCAAATCAAGTTTTTTTATCAAATCCAAGAAAATCGGTTTAAGATAAGAAATTTTTTCACTTTCTTGCATGTTTAAAATCTTTTCATAAAGGCTTTTATCTATGAATAAAGCACACTTGTCAATATTTCCTGCACTTTTTGGCTGAATTAAATAAGCTGCAAGTTCAAGTAAACTAGCATCATCTGTTTCATTTTTTGGTATATTTATTTCAAATAAAGATGTGTTGTTTTTTTTTGAGTTTTGATTTTGTTGAGGTTCTAGTTTTCCTATTAGGCTTTGAAAGTTGTATTTTTCAAATAAATTTTTTAGTTTTTTTACATCAGGTGAGTTTTTTTTGAAGTAGCTAATTTTAATATTATCAATATGTATATTTTTATCTAGAGTAGTTAAAGACTTGTATAACTCTAACTTCTTTTCGTCTATATTGTCTTTTATTTTTTGAGGTAATTTATCTTTATTTTGAAGAATTCCTTCAATACTTTTGTAAGTTTGCAGTAGTTTTATTGCTGTTTTTGTGCCTATACCAGGAATACCTGGTATACCATCTGAAGAGTCGCCAGCTAGTGCCAAAAAGTCGCTGATTTGGCTAGGCTCAATATCAAACTTTTCAATAGTTTTTTTGTAGTCGTAGGTGATATTTTTTACCGGATCATAAATGAAAGTATTGTCATCAACAAGTTGGAATAGGTCTTTGTCTTGTGTTATTATTACTATATCAAAGTCATTTTTAAATTTAGTCGCAAGCGTAGCTATTATATCGTCAGCTTCAAATCCAGCAATTTCTAAATAATTTACGCCAAAGGCTTTTATTATTTCTTTTGTAGGTTCGATTTGAATGCTTAAATCATCTGGCATTGGTGGGCGTTGTTTTTTGTAATCAGCAAAACTTTCTTTTCTGAATGTTTTTTCTTTTGAATCAAAGCAAATTAGTATGTATGATGCATCTTTTAGGGACAAAAGTAGCCTTGAAAACCCAAAAATTACGCTTGTTGGATAACCATTGTTGGATAAATTTTTTATTGCGTAAAAAAACCTATATAAAAAAGAGCTTCCATCTATCAAATACAATTTTTCTTTCATAATTATTTGACAAATAAAATAAATTTTAACATAATAAACTTTAAAAGATGGGCGATTAGCTCAGTGGAAGAGCGCTTGCTTCACACGCAAGAGGTCACAGGTTCGATACCTGTATCGCCCACCATTTTTTTTTAATTTTTCTTTAAAACCACCCGTAAAGACAACTCATCAAGCTGTTTTTGGTCTACTTCGTTTGGAGCTATTGTTAATGGGCACACACCTTTTTGGGTTTTTGGGAAAGCAATAACTTCCCTAATTGATTCTTCTTTTAAAATCAGCGTAACAAGCCTATCAAAGCCTATAGCAAGACCTCCGTGAGGTGGAGCACCATATTTTAAAGCATCTATTAAAAACCCAAATTTTAGCCTTGCTTGATCTTCTGGTATGTTTAATACTTTAAACATCTTTTCTTGAAGGTCACTTCTGTGAATTCTTATACTACCGCCACCAATTTCTGTACCGTTTAGTGTAATATCGTAAGCTCTAGCTTTTACGCGTTCTGGATTTTCTTCAAGGAATTCTATGTCTTCAAGCTTAGGCGATGTAAAAGGATGATGCATTGCCTCCCATCTTTTTTCATCTTCATTGTATTCAAACAATGGAAAATCAACAACCCACGTAAAATTAAACTCATCTTTATTTGCAAGATTAAGCCGTTTGGCAAGCTCAATCCTTAAAGCACCAAGCGCGTTGTATACGATTTCTTTTTTATCGGCAACAAAGAAAATAATATCGCCTGGTTTTGCATCCAATCTTTTTAATATCTCATCTAAGTGTTCTTTTTTGAAAAATTTTACAATTGGTGATTGAAGTTCGTTTTCTCTAATTTTTATCCACGCAAGTCCTTTGGCCTTAAATACACTAACAAGTTTGGTTAATTCATCAATTTCTTTTCTTGAAAACCACTCGCAACCTTTTGCATTAATGGCACAAACTATGCCTTTTTGAGCAGCTGCATTAAACACCTGAAAATCGCAAACACGTGCAATATCTGTTATATCTTTTAATTCTAAACCATACCTCATATCAGGCTTATCAGAACCAAAACGGCTCATCGCTTCATCATAAGATATACGCTTAAATGGTATCTTGAGTTCAAGTCCTAGTGTTTCTTTAAAAATTGAGTAGATTATACCTTCTGTAATTTGCATAACATCTTCTTCGTCAACAAAACTCATCTCAAGATCAATTTGTGTGAATTCAGGCTGTCTGTCAGCCCTTAAGTCTTCATCTCTAAAGCATTTTGTAATCTGATAATACCTATCAAAGCCTGAAACCATTAACAACTGTTTAAATAGCTGAGGTGATTGTGGCAGAGCATAAAATTTACCCGGATCTAGCCTACTAGGTACGAGGAAATCCCTTGCGCCTTCTGGTGTGCTTTTTGTTAGCATTGGTGTTTCTATATCAATAAAGCCTTGCGAATCCAAGTATTTTCTTGCAGCGAACGCAGCCTTGTAGCGAGTAATGAGGTTTCTTTGCATAGTTGGCTTTCTAAGGTCAAGGTAGCGGTATTTAAGCCTTGATTCTTCACTTGCATTAACATACTCTTCAACAGGCAAAGGCGGTACTTCGCTAATTGAGAGAATATCTAAATTTTTAGCCAGTACTTCTACTTTACCGGTTTTTAGGTTTGGGTTTTGTGTACCTTCGGGTCTTGGTCTAACTATACCATTTACCTTTATACAGTATTGGCTCCTCAATATATGGGCTTTCTCATGCAATGCTTTATTTTCTTTTGGGTCAAAAACAACCTGCACGATACCTTCTCTATCTTTCAGGTCAATAAAAACTACACCGCCGTGATCTCTCCAATTTTGAACCCAACCGTAAAGGTTAACTTCATTACCCAATAAATTTTCACTAACATTTCCACAATAAACAGTCCTATCAAGTGGCATACAAAACTCCTTTTAAAGTGCTTTCTATTTGATTTAATTTAATGATTTCCTGCGATGATTGTTTCATATTTCTGACAATACAGGTGTTGTTTTTAAATTCCTCTTCACCTACTATAATCGAAACCGTTGCGTTTAGTCTATCAGCTTTTTTTAGCATACTTTTTAGACTTTTTGAATCATATTCACAGTATATGCTATAGGGAAAATGCTTTAAAATTTGCAGTATTTTGAGTGCATAGGAGCTAACACCTAAATTTGCTATATATATATCAATTGCGTTTTTTGATTCTATATTCATAATATCAATGAGTCGCTCTTCTCCAAGCGCAAATCCCACACCGCAAATATTACTTCCTCCTAAGTCTGCAATAAGGTTATCATAGCGTCCGCCAGCAGAAAGCGTAATAGTATCAACAAACTCAAAAACAAAGCTTGTGTAATAATCTAACCCTCTAACTAACATATCATTTTCTACATACTCAATATTTAGCACCTCAAGGTATTCTTTTACACCATTGTAGTGATTTTGGCAGTTTTCGCACACATAGTCTTTTAATCTTGGTGCTTGCTTAGATACAATTTTACACTTTTCATTTTTGCAATCAAGAATTCTTAGCGGATTTTTATATAACCTTTTTTGACAATCGGTACATAAGTATTCTTTGTGAGTTTCAAAATAATTAATTAAAGCTTTTGAGTATGCTGGTCTACACGATTTACAGCCAATATTGTTTATTTCCAAACTTCCTTTAATATTTAATTTCTCAAACAATAATTTATTTATATAAACAATTTCTGCATCAATCGCAGGACTTCTAATACCAAAACATTCTGCACCAATTTGGTGAAATTGTCTGAATCGGCCTTTTTGTGGTCTTTCATAGCGAAACATTGGACCTATGTAGTATAGCTTATTAAATACCGATGCTTCTAGATTGTTTTCTATAAATGCCCGTGCAACACCGGCTGTACCTTCTGGCCTAAGTGTAACAGATTCGCCGGATTTATCCAAAAATGTGTACATTTCTTTTTCTACTATATCTGTAGCATCACCTACACCCCTTTCAAAAAGGGCAGTTTTTTCAAGTATTGGCGTTCTTATTTGATTATACCCAAATGATTCAAGTAAATTTTTGGCTGTTTCTTCAAGCAATTGCCATTTTCCTACTTCGTCTGGTAATATATCTTTAAATCCTTTCAAACACTTACCTCCTTGCTTTTATTACAAAAGCTATTATGGCAATAGGAAACAAAACAAGATTGGGCAACCATATTGCATAGTAAATGTTGTTGCTTGCATACAAACTTTTACCAAAAGTTTCAAGTACATAAAAAATTACAAAAGCAAACATACTAAATATTATACCAAAAGTTTTTCCAGATCTATAGAAACTTAATGCAGAGATAAAACCAATTAAAGACAAAATAAACACACTGGTTGAAAGCACAAACATCTGGTGCAACTCAAATAATGCATCTGTACTTTGTGGGTGAGTTTTAATGTATTTTATAAGTTTGTTAATTGGCATAAAGCCCGGGTTGTTTGCAAAGTTATAAGTTAAATCAGAAAAGTTAATAACTGCTGTATAAACTTTAAAAGAAGCGCTATTTATACTGTTTTTGTCCATATAAAATAGACTTCCATTAAAACACTTTAGTGCAAATCCGTTAACTGTATCTACAAACTCAACTTTTTTTGCTTTTATGATTTTATTTTCAATATCTACAAATACATCGTAGGCTATATTATGGTTAGCAGACAGCGTGTTTACGTATATTGTAAAGTGTTTTGTTTTAAAAAAAGTATTTTCTGATAAACCTGATTGGACATTGGTTTTTGCTAGCTTATACAGTTTGTTTCTATAAGAAGCGTTAGCTATAGGTGAAAGGTATGCTACGATAAAAAGTAAAAAAAGAAAAACTACAAACGTAAACAAAAGTGCGCTTTTGTATATTCTGAATGTGGAAAGCCCCATAGTTTTTGCAATATCTATTTCTAAATTTTTAGACATTTGAGTGTATGTTAAGTTAATTGACAGCATTAAACTCATAGGTATTGTAAAAATTGCCAAAAATAAAGCCATGTATACAAGTATCGTTATCATATCAAATAAACTTGTACCTGTTGAAAAAAGCACATCTGAAAACTTAACCATATCGCCAATAAGCATAACTACTGTAATAATTATGAGGCTCACAAAGAAAGATTTTATAAGATTTACTAATATATATCGGTCAAATAATTTTATACCAAACAGCTAAAAGCCCTCCCTGGAAGTACTTTTGATTCAAATTCTCTAACATTTAAGCTTTTTCTATCGAGTTCTAAAAAATATTCATTCATGGTCAAAAAGTTTGTATTATTCTTTATTGAATTTAGTAATTTTAAAAACTTATCCGTGAATGGTCCACCTTCGATTTCTGCATGAACGGGCAAAACACCAATGTGTTTTTCATTTATCGCTTTTTGAGCAATATTAACAAAATCTTTTGGGTTTTCTTCTAAGCATGGCAGATTTGATGGTATCTCAATATTTAGCGTAGTTTTTTCTATGAAGGGCCTATTAGCTCTAGATAAACTCAAAAATTTTAAAAACTTCAAACCTTTGATGTAATTTAGGGCTTTTTGTGAGCATACCCAACCTGGAGCGCCAAACGATTGTGGGTATTTTTTGTATATGGAAAAGTAGGTTGATATGCCTTTTTCAAACCAGTCTTTAATATCTGTATAACTTAAATTGTATATATTATCTTGCCAAAATCTGTGATCATATGCGTGAAATTCAACTTCGTGTCCTGTGGCTTGTATTTTAAGCAAATTATCTTTTAGCCAGGCAAGCATTGGTGGCTTTAATACCGTACCGTAAAGGGCTGTTTTAAAACCATATGAGCTAGCTGCTTTTGTTTTTAGCATCTTTTTAACAAAAGAAGGCTTTAAAAGATTTATGATAGCCTTGCCTGAGTTATCAGGCCCTAGTGTTACATAGAATGTAGCTTTTATATTAAATTCATCAAATATTTTAATGAGTTTTGGTACGCCATTTTTTAAGCCATTAAATGTATCAACATCAACTTTGATAATAACACTATTCATACTCATTAATAAAAGCGTCAATGGAAAGCTTTAAAGCATCCTCTAAATTTACTGTTGGCTCCCAGTTAAGCAGTTTTTTGGCTTTTTCTATTGAAGGTTTTCTGTTGTATATATCTTGATAAGATTCTCCATAAAATTCTTTTGAATCTATTTCTATAATCTGAGAAAATTCTTTGTCGTTTTTGTGTTTTTCGTGTTTGGAGAATATATCCCTCATTAAGTAGGCAAGATCCTTGATTGATATGTTGTTTTTAGGGTTTCCAATGTTTATAATTTGCTTATTGCAAATATTGTTTTCATTTTTTAAAATTTTAATTAGAGCAGCAATGCCATCGCTAATGTAAGTAAAGCTGCGCATTTGTTTCCCACCATCGACTAAGTAAATAGGTTTTTTAAAAAGTAGTGAAGCTATAAATTGCGTAACAACACGCGATGAACCTTCTTTTGCAATTTCAATTGAATCCAATTTAGGTCCTACCCAATTAAATGGTCTAAAGAGCGTAAACGGTAGGTTTTCGTGGTTTCCATAAGCCCAAATAACCCTATCTAACAATTGCTTAGAAGCAGAATAAATCCAGCGTTCTTTGTTAATAGGGCCAGTGCATAAAGGACTTTTGTCTTCGTCAAACTCTGCATCTGGACTTATACCGTAAACCTCCGAAGTCGATGGGAAAACAATGCGTTTTTTGTACTTTGCGCATTTTTTGATAATATCTAAGTTTGCCTCAAAATCCAGATGGAATACACTCAATGGGTCTTCAACATACATTTTTGGCGTCGCAATAGCAACAAGCGGCATAACAACGTCACATTTTTTTATATGGTACTCAATCCACTCTTTGTTGATTTCTATATCACCTTCAACAAAATGTAGTCTTGAGTTTTCAAGCTCTTTGATGCGGTTATCATCTATATCCATACCATAGACTTCCCAATCTGTTGTAGAAAGAATTTCTTTTGTAAGATGGTAGCCAATAAAACCGTTTACACCTAAAATAAGTACCTTCACAAATATCCCCCTTTTAAAAAATTTGCAATTTCTTGCTCTTTATATATTTTATTATCGTACTCAATTTCTTTAAGCTCAAGCGAACCTTTTTTTGTGCCAATATACACATTTTTACCAATTATGGCAATCTGTTTTGGCTGTAGCTCTATATTGGTAGGCGTTGCCCACCAAATGATTAACTCTTTGCCTTTATATTGGCAAAAAGCACCAGGATAGGGTTTTGTTACAGCCCTAATTAAATTGTATATTTCAATTGCGGTTTTTTCAAAATCAATTAAGCCGTCTTGTTTGGTCCTTCTGCCAAAGTAGCTTGCTTGTGATTCATCTTGTTTTGTAGGCTTTACTGTGTTGTTTTTAATATCAGGCAGCGTCTTATCAAGCAGAAAGTCAGCTAATTTTTCTAATTTTTCAAACAATGTTTTTGCAGTATCATAAAAATCAATATCTATACACTTTTGGGCTATAATATCACCTGCATCGGGTTTTTTGACCATATAGTGAAGTGTAACGCCAGTGCGTTTTTCACCATTTACAAGCACCCAATTAACTGGTGCTCTGCCACGGTAAGCTGGCAAACATGAACCATGCAGATTTATGGCTTTAAATTTGGGTATCTTTAAGATATCTTCACATATTAGGTTTCTGTAATAGAAAGAAAAAATAATATCTGGCTGCAAAAGGCTGATTTTATCAATCCACTCTTTAGTGTTTATATTTTCTGGTGTAAAATAGTTTATTTGATTTTTTTTGCACCAAGATTGAACACTTTCAAACCATATATTTTCGTTATTATCATCTTTGTGCGTAAAAACACACTCAATATCAAACCCGTGTTTTTTTAGAGCGTTTAAGCCTATTACGCCCATATTGTGATAGGCAAATACAACTGCTTTCATTGTTTATCTTCTTTTGAGTCGTAAATATTTTCAATTACAAATACAGGTCTATTTTTTACTTGCTTATAGATTCTTCCAATGTATTCACCTAATATGCCGAAAGCAAAAAATTGGGCTCCAATTAGCACAAATAGCACACTAAAGAGCGAAAACACACCCCCTAAAGCCCACTCAACACCGTAAAGTATTCTTCCAAGCGCCAAAATAATACCAAGCAAAATACCAAAAGCAGCCGTTGCAATACCACCATATAAGAGTATTTCAAGCGGTAGGTTTGAAAACGATGTCATAAGATCAAACATTAAATTTACGAGTTTTATTAGTGAGTATTTGGATTTTCCAGCTTGTCTTTGGCTGTGCTCTATGGGAATCTCAATGATATTTTTTGTGTAATAAGTTGCAATTGCAGGTATAAACACAGTTTTTTCGTCGTTGTTTAACATGCGCTCAACTATCTTTTTTCTATAACCTCTAAGCATACAGCCCCAGTCATTTAAATCTACCTTTGTAATTTTTTTTGTAATATAGTTATTTAAGTGTGATGAAAATTTTCTAAAAATAGAATCTTTCCTTTGCTGTCTAACTGTAGCTATAACATCATAGCCTTCATTGAATTTCTCAAGGATTTTTGGTATTTCTTCTGGTGGGTTTTGAAGATCGGCATCCATTGTAATAACTTTATCTCCGCTAACCACACTAAATCCTGCAAAAATGGCTGCATGTTGGCCATAGTTCCTTGCAAGCTCTACTACTTTTACATTGCCTTTTAAGTTTTTTAAAATATTTAGAGAATTGTCTTTGCTGCCGTCGTCTACATAGATAATCTCATAATTTTCGTTTTGTGAATTTAAAACTTTAAGGAGTCTTTCATGTAATAATGGTATATTTTCTTCTTCATTGTAAACAGGTATAACAATTGATATCATTTTTTTACTCCAAAGAAAGCTTTTCTATTTAAAAATAAAGCACTGTTGCCCACAATAACGGATAACCACAATGTGCAAATTCTTGCTAAAATTGTTGCGCTTAGGCTAATATACGCTGGTATGCCAACATATATTAGCAAACCAAATAGCGTTATATCCGAGACAATTAAGCCTCCAGGAAGCATCGACAAACTGCCAGCTAGCGTTGCAAAACCAAATATTATGGTAGTTTTTATTATATTGACATCAAAACCAAAGCCTTTTAAAATTAAACTAAGTGATATGCCTTCGCTTACCCATGCTAGTATTGTAATTAAAATGACTTCTCCAAAAAGACCTATGGAAAAAAAAGAAACCATGTCTTTTAAAACCGTGTAATATTTTCTTATTGTGTATGGTAGTATAGTTCTAAGCTTTATAAATATCTTTTTAAAAACGTTTGGGTAAAAAATTACGCTTACTATAACAATAAGTACTGCTCCAATTAAAGAAAATTTTTTCAAATAAAACATGCCGAGTAAAGATATCACAGAAAGTACCAAAAAATCAACATAAATTTCTGCAAATGTAGCAGATAATGTTTTTTTAAATGGTGTTTTTGTAATGTTTTCTATAATGTAATTTTTTATTGTGTAACCAAATTTTACAGGCGTAACGCTCATCGCAAGACCGCACAAAAAAATTCTCAAATCGGTAAAAAACCCTACATTAATGCGCAATTTTTTTATATACAGATGCCATCTAAAAAATTTAATAAAATCATTTCCAAACCCAAAAATAGCCGCACCAACCAAATATATTGTATCAAAATATGCTAAAGATTGCACAGCTTTTTTAAAATCAGAAAAAAAACCTATTGCAGAAACTATTAAAAATAACAACGCTAGCAAGATAAAGAATTTTCTCAATTAATTAATCTGCCTCTTGTTAGATAAGATGCTAAAATAAGGCTCTTTAAGCAAAACATAATAGTGTTTGTACGCTAGTTTCGGTATATCCTTTGTTTTAATTAGTAATATTACCCTATGGTTTGAATCCCACACTTTTTTAAATTGTTCAATACTTGGAAACCAGATTTCTTGTTCTTTTGGTGATAGGTGTCTATAACCAAAACCAAGCTCATTTATACTATCTATTTGAACTGTCCTTTTTTGTGTGTAATAGTTAAATGATTGTCTATACAATTTGTAAGAAGCTAAGATATCGCCTTTTTTATATATTTTGTTGACAAATAAAGCAACAGGCTTTGTGGTTTTGTAATATATAGTATAGCTTGCTGTGGGTATTATAGCAAGATTGTAAAAAATTAGCATACCAAAAAACAAACCAGTGAATAATTTTTTTGCATCTTTTACAATAAATGGCAAAATACCCAGTATAATTAATGCTATAGCACTTGGTGTAATTAAGAAGAACCATTTTTCTTTGCTCATATATACATCTTGGACAAAACAAAAACCAACTAGTGCGATAAAGAAAATGATGAATAAAGCCAAATTTATATATTTGTCTTTTTTGTCTATAGTATCAATTTTTGAAAATAAATTACCCAATATTATAGCTGCAGGAAAAAACAATGGTGCAACATAAGTTACCAGTTTACTTTGGGATAAACTATAAAAAACAAATATAAATCCTACAAAAGTTAACAGAAAAATTAAATCGTTTTTTTCAATATCCTTAAATTTTGTTGCCTTATATGTTTTAAACAAACTAAATACAAATATAACCCACGGCAAAAACCCAAAAATTACAACAGGTATGAAAGTCCAGATAGGCTGTGTATGCTCTAGGGGCTCTAGGTATCTTAAAAACTCCTGCTTTAGGAAGAAATAATAATAAAAATCACTCAATTGTGTTCCAGCCATATAAATCCACGGCATGCACAAAGCCAAAAGTATAACAATACCAACAGGCGATATAAGTTTAAAAAAACTTTTAAATTGTTTTGCAAAGATAGACCATAAAAAGAGGATTGCAAAAGGAAAAATAATGCCAATTAGAGCTTTTGATAAAAACCCCAATGCCATACCTATATACATAAGGTATAAAAAGTATTTTTTGTGTTCTTTTAAAAAAAGATACCCACAGTAGGTAGACATTGCTATAAAGAATGCATTTGTCATATCTATTAAGTTTAGTCTGCCAATGACAAAATAGTATAATGAGCTTGACAAAATTAAAGATGACCAAAAGGCCGTTTTTTCATTAATGATTTTTTTTGCAAACTTGTAATTCAAGAAAATTCCAAGCAATGATATAGTTACTGTCCAAAACCTACCAGCAAAATCATTAAAACCAAAAATTTTTAACGCTATAATATTCATCCAATAGTACAAAGGCGGTTTTTCTAAATAAACAGTATAATTTAAATATGGTATAATATAATGTTTAAGTTGCATCATCTCGCGTGGTATTTCTACATACCTTGCTTCATCTGGGTCCATATAAGGCATAAGCCAAATCAAGCCAAAATAGCAAATAATAATAAATAATGAGTAAAAAATAAGTTTCTTTTTTTGTGTATCCATCACACTCTCCAGCGTATATTTATATCATTTTGTTTGAATTTTGTATAATTTTTTATTAAACGACAAATTATCTTCAAAATTGGCTTCTAATTCAATTCTTGGCAGCCTTGAAGCAAATTTGTAATCCAAAGCACGAAGGTTTTGATTGTAATGCATAAAATAAATGCGATTTCTTTGTACAATAGTTAGACAAAAAAATATAGCAAATAGTAAAATAAACAATTTTAAATTGCTCATGTTTGCTAATTTAGTCTATTTTCTTTTTCCTATGATTATAAAAATCTTAAATTTTGTTTATTTTAAAGTGTGTTGAAAAAGATTTTAATTTTGCTATACTATTTGACAAAGGAGGCATGTATGAAAAAAATTTTGTTTGTATTATTGTTTTTGCTTTCATTAAGTAGTGTTGCAAGTGCGCGCATTATATATAATTTGGGTTATGGGTTTGGTTTGGATAATAGCGGGAATGGGTTTTCAAAGCTTGATAAACAATACTATGACTATTACAAGGCAAGTGTAGATTTTGAGCATTTTTACAGTAAAAATTTTAGTCTCATAGCAGAACCATTTGTTGCTTATGTAAACAGGCCTACAAGTGGCGCATCTTTTGGTGTAAGCGGGCTTTTAAGGTATTATTTTTTAAATGAGACTACATTTAGAACATTTGCAGATGGCGGTTTGGGTGTTTCATACAACACTCTGCAATACCCAGGTCAAGCATCAAAGTACCTGTTTATGCCACAGGTAGGCTTGGGTGTTGAATTTAATGTTGGAAAATCCACAAAGATGTTTATAGAAGATAGATTCATACATATGTCATGCGCTTCCTTAAAAGAGCCAAATGGTGCAGTTAACTCCAATACTTTAATGATAGGCATATCTTTTTGATTAATGGATTTTAACGATTGGCATTGGCAAAAAAAGCACTCTTTAAAGGATATATCTAATTTAGGTTTAAATTTTGTTAGTACAAATGATACGCTTGTTACACCGTATTTGTTGAGCTTGTTTCAAAGCGATAAAATAGTAAAACAATTTGTCGAAACTTCAAAAACTGATTGTAAAGGCTTGGAAGACCCGCTGTTTGAGAAGAAATTCACAAAATCAAAAGGCTTGGTTCACAGGTACCCCGATAGAGCTTTACTTGTTGTTACAAACAAGTGCTTTGCAAATTGTAGGTTTTGCTTTAGAAAAAATAACTGGCACAGCTACGATGGGTTTAGCTTAAAAAACACTATTGAGTATTTAAATAATCACAAAGAGATAAGGGAAGTTTTAATTAGTGGCGGAGATCCACTCACTTTTGAGGATGAAAGTCTAATAGGTATAATTAAATCAATAAAATCTATAAAGCATATATCACTCATAAGACTTGCAACGCGTGCTTTGAGCGTTTTGCCATACAGAATAACCGATTCTCTTTTAGAAGCTATAAAGCCTTATAAACCTATATGGTTTTCCATACATGTAAACCACATAGATGAAATTACTAAAGATTTTATTGAAGCTTCGAGTAAGATTATAGATAGTGGGTTTCCTATTGTTTCTCAAACAGTTTTGTTGCGTGGTATAAACAATGATGCTCAAACATTAAAAGAACTATTTTGTAAACTCGTTGAGTTACGCATAAAGCCCTATTATTTGTTTGGTTGCGATAGAGCAGTTGGCAATGAGCGCTTTAGGGTAAAAATAGAAGAAGCTTTGAGTATTATAGAATCTTTGCGCAATAATATAAGTGGTTTATGTGTGCCTTTTTTTGCTTTTGATGTAGAAGATGGTGGTAAAATTGTAATTGAGCCAAGTCGTGTTGTTTCAAAACAAGGCAATGTATATAAGTTGAAAAATTTTGAAGGCAAGGAGTATATTTATGAAGATGCCCAGTATTGATGATGTTGTAAAAAAAATAAAACAGGAGAGTAACCCTGAAAACCTTGGTATGATTTTAGTACATAACGGTATTGTAAGAAAAACCTCAAAAGACGGCTCAAAAATTGTAACAGAAATGCTATTGAGCTACGATAAAGAGCTTTTAGATAAAAAAATAAAGGAATTAAAAAATTTACCAGGTATAGTTGAAGTATTAGCTTTTATAAATGATGGTAGGCTAAAGATAGGCGATGATATTATGCTTGTAGTTGTAGCAGGTGATAGACGAAGCAATATTTTAAAACCATTTGAAGATTTTATTGAATTTATAAAGAAAAATATCGTTAGAGAGCAAGAATGAACGAGATAGTAAGGCGTGTGATTGAGCACTACAGGGATCCAAAACTAGAACTTGAGTACTCAAACCCATTTGAGTTACTTATAGCGCTGGTTTTGTCTGCGCGGTGTTTAGATAAAACTACAAACAAGATTACAAAAGAATTTTTTAAGCGCTTTAAAACGCCCTGCGATATAGCACAATCAAGCATAGAAGAAGTAAATGAACTGATATCGTCTTGTAGTATGCACAATGCAAAGGCAAAAAATATTTTTGAGCTATCGAATATACTGTGTAAAAAGTTTAATAATGCAGTTGTTAATGACTTTGAAGAGCTTACAAAGCTGCCCGGTGTTGGCGAAAAAACGGCTAGCATTTTACTTGCGTTTGGGTTTGGTGTGCCAGCAATTGGTGTAGATACACATGTAGCGCGCGTTTGCAAAAGGCTTGGTATATCTAAAACCGAAAACCCAAAAGAAGTAGAAGAAGCCATTAAAGCAATATGTGAAAAAGAATACTGGATAAACTTTTTTTCTGGTTTAATCTTGCACGGCAGGTATGTTTGTACGGCTAAGCTTGCACACTGTGATAGCTGTTTTTTAAACGATATATGTATCAAAAACATATAGGTTTTGATTACTGCTTTATTGATAACTACTGTAAGATCTGTAAAGGCTACTGCTGCAGAGGCGAGGGCTATGTGTTTTTGACGCAAAGCGATATAGAAGGTATTGCTACTTACTTAAATTTAGAAAAAGAACAATTTTTAAAAACCTACACGAGAAAGTTTTACGACAAAATTGCTCTTGCAAACATCAAAGTAAATGGTGAGTATGTGTGCTGCTTTTTAGACAAAGAAGGTTTGTGCGAAATTTACACCAAAAGACCCCTGCAGTGTAGAACCTTTCCTTTTTGGGATAGCATGAAAGATTTAAGCCTCAAAGAGCTAAACCAACTCTGTCCAGCAATCGTAAAAAATAGTTGTTGACTTTTCTAAAGAATTCTTATAGTTTATGGCTGACTTATGAAAAGTTTAAGTAAAGTTGAGGTAAAAGGGCTAGAAGCGCTATTTTACGATGAGCTTATTAGCTTAGTTAGCGGTTTTACATATAAAAAGTTTTTCGCTAAAGCTATAAATGATATGAATATAAGACAAAATCAGTCGATTTTAGATTTTGGTTGCGGCTCAGGCATAGCTTTGTGCAGTTTTCTAAATTACACCAAAGGTGAAATTATTGGTTTAGATATTGGAAAAACGATGCTTTATAGAGCCTTTAAAAAATGCAAGCAGTATAGCAATGTAAAGATATTTAAACACGATATTAGACAGTTTACACCTTTTTTAGTTGATAAGGTATTTATATCATTTGTATTGCATGGTTTTGAGCCAAAAGATAGAGAAAAAATAATACATAATGCTTATGCAAACTTAAAACAAAATGGTGAGTTTTGTATACTAGATTACAGTGAATTTGATTACTACAGTAAACCATTGTGGTTTAAAAAGCTATTTGGTCATTTTGAGTGTCCTTTGGCTGTTGAATTCATAAATACACCAATTAAAGAAGTATTAAGAAGCACTGGTTTTAGTGCCTTTTATGAATATTATTACTATAATGGTCTTGTGAGGCTACTTGTTGCAAAGAAGTGAAATTTTAGTTGCACTATCAAACTCAAATATTATAGTAAAAGATTTAAAAAATTTTTCAAGTTTAGAAGAATTGTATGAGAAGAATAGCATAAAAGTCGATTCAAAAAAAATAGATGCTGATATAGAATATATTGAAAAAAACAACATAAGTATTATTGACTACTTTGATGAAAATTACCCTAAAAATTTAAAAAATATTGATTATCCACCAATTATGTTGTTTATAAAAGGTCATTTTGACCCTTCGAAATTATTTTTTGCAATAGTTGGCACAAGGTACCCATCGGGTTATGGTGAAAAATGCGCTCAGTTGTTTTCAAAAGAGCTTACTTTGGCTAATTTTTCTATTGTTAGTGGTTTAGCTAGAGGAATTGATAGTATAGCACACAGAAGTTGCCTTCAAAGTGGTGGCTATAGCGTAGGTGTGTTAGGCTGTGGCATAGATATAGTTTACCCAAGAGAAAATCAGGCTCTATTTGAGTCAATGATTAAAAATGGTGCTATAATTAGCGAGTTTGCAATTAAGACGCCTCCTAATGCGTATAATTTTCCACGAAGGAATAGGATAATTACAGGTTTAAGCGAAGGTTTATTGGTTGTAGAAGCCGATATTAAAAGTGGCTCTTTAATCAGTGCCAAGTATGCTTTAGCCCAGTCAAAACCAGTATTTTCTATACCAGGTGAAATTTTTTCTAAAAGAAGTTTTGGGACAAACCAACTTATAAAAGATGGAGCGTACCTAGTTCAAGAACCATCAGATATAATTTTTTATTTTTACAAAGAGATAAAAAAAGAATTAAACAATGAAAATCAAAATCAAAAAGAATTAGCCTTAACTGACCAAGAAGCTTACATAATAAATTGTATAGAAGGTGAGATGAGTTTGGATGAGGTTGCTGAAAAAACAAATTTTTCAATAGATGAGGTAGTATCTATAATGTTTGATTTAGAAATTAAAGGTGCTATTAAAAGGCTTGATTTTGATAGGGTGCGAAAGTTATGAACTTAGTTATAGTAGAGTCACCAGCAAAAGCAAAAACAATATCGCGTTTTTTAGGAAAAGATTACGAAGTGATAGCTTCTTACGGACATATCAGAGATCTACCCAAAAATAACTTTGGTGTTGATATTGAACATAATTTCAAACCAAAGTATACAATTTTAAAAGATAAAAAACCAATAGTTGAAAAAATTAAAGCACTCAGTGAACAATCAAAAAAGGTTTACATAGCAACAGATGAAGATAGAGAAGGTGAAGCTATTGGTTATCATATTGTTGAAGCTGGTAAAATCCCGAAAGATAAGGTTGAGCGCATAGTTTTTCATGAAATTACAAAAGATGCTATTTTAAATGCCTTAAAAAATCCACGAAATATTGATTTACTAATGGTAGATTCTCAAGAATCAAGGAGAATTTTAGATAGGATTGTTGGATACAAACTATCTCCGCTTTTGGCAAAAAAAATAAGACGGGGGCTTTCTGCTGGGAGAGTGCAATCTGTAGCACTGAAACTAATTGTAGATAAAGAAGAAGAAATAAAAAAATTCGTAAAAAAAGAATACTGGACACTGCATTTAATTTTTTCAGATAAAAACAATCAGGTTGAATCTATTTTAACAACTATAGACAATGTTGAGTTAGATAAATTTTACATAAAAAACGCTGCTTTAGCTGAGGATATAAAAACTCAAATTGAAAAAGAGCAATTTATTGTAGAAAGTATAGCAAAAAAAACGCTTATAAGAAAACCAAAGCCGCCATACATTACAAGCACACTACAAGCAGAAGCTTCCACAATTTTAGGGTTTCCTCCAAAAAAGACTATGAAAATCGCTCAAAAGCTCTATGAGGGTGTAAGTTTAGATAAAGAACGCATAGGTCTTATCACATATATGAGAACCGATTCGCTAAATGTGTCAAAACAAGCACAAGAAGAAGCTTTAGATATCATAAAGAAATTTTATGGTCCATCGTATGTTCCAAAACAACCAAATATTTATAAAACCAAATCTAAAACAGCTCAAGAAGCGCACGAAGCCATAAGGCCCACAAAGCCATCTTTGCTGCCAGATATGGTTAAAGAATATTTAAGCGATGATGAGTACAAACTATACAGCTTGATTTGGAAAAAATTTATGGCAAGTCAAGCCGCTAGCGCGAAAATAAACACAGTAAGTATAGTTTTTTCTTCCAACCGTTTTAAATCAAAAGCGAACTTTAATGAACTTATTTTTGATGGTTATCTGAAAATTTGGGATTTATCGGATAACGATTTCCAAAAAGCGCCAAATTTTAAGCAAAATGACAGTGTTAAGCTTAAAGATGTTTTAGAAAAGCAACATTTTACAGAACCACCGCCTAGATATACAGAGGCAAGTCTTATAAAAACACTTGAATCATACGGTATTGGCAGGCCTTCTACATATGCTACGATAATTGATACAATTTTAGAAAGAGGGTATGTAGTACTAAATGATAAAAAATTTTACCCAACAGAAATTGGAATAATAGTTTCAAAAGCACTGGATGATTTTTTTAAAGATATCATAAATGTTGATTTTACAGCAAAACTTGAGGAAGATTTGGATAATGTAGCAAAAAACAAGACAGACAAGACTAAATTATTAGAAAATTTTTATGGAAAATTTAGCTTGATGCTTGATAAGGCTTATCAAGAAATGGATAACATAAAGCCCAAAGATGAACCAACCGATAAGATATGCGAACTTTGCGGCTCACCAATGGTTATAAGACAAGGTCGCTTTGGCAGGTTTCTTGCATGCTCAAATTATCCTAAGTGTAAAAATACAAAGTCATTAAACGAAGAAACAGTTGATATAATTTGCGATAAATGTGGTTCAAAAATGGTTGTTAAGCATTCAAAAAAAGGTTCTAAGTTTCTTGCATGCTCAAACTACCCTAATTGTAAAAACACAATCCCGTATCCTACCGGATTGAAGTGTCCTTTGTGCGGTGGAGATTTAGTTGAGAAATCTTCAAAACGTGGAAAATTTTACGGTTGTAGCAATTACCCTACTTGTAAATTTACTATCAAAGGTAATATTATTAATAAAAAATGCCCAAAATGTGGTTATGGACTGTTTAAGGTTTTAAAGGATACACTAAAATGCGCAAACCCAAATTGCGATTATAAAGAGGTCATTGAAAAAGAAGAACTTGAAAAATTGTAGCATATTGTTTATAGTGTATTTGTTTTAAGGAGGTTGTGAAATGTCAAGGAAGTGCGAAATTTGTGGAAAAAGCGTTCATGTTGGAAACAATGTTAGTCACTCTAACAGAAAAACCAAAAAAGTATGGTACCCAAATCTTCAAAAGGTTAAAGTTTTGCAAAATGGCAAACCAAAAAAAATGGTTGTTTGCACAACATGTTTAAAATCTGGTAAAGTTGAAAAAGTAATATAAGTAGTTAAGATTCGCCTGTTTTTGCAGGCTAAATCCTCATTAAAATGTTTGGTATATCCGATGGCGAATTACTTGTAATATTGTTTATATTAATTGTTATTGTAGGGCCAAGACGTTTGCCTGAGCTAGCAAGGGAATTTGCCAAATTTTATAAAGCCTTTATTAAAGCTTACGAGCAAGCAAAAAACGATATAAAACAAAACATAGATATAGATAACGAGTATATAGAAGATTTCAAAAAAATAAGAGATCTAAAAAATATGACAAGTTTCAAAAATATCAAAGATATCAAAGATATAAATCCAGCAGAAAAGATTAAAAACGAATGGAAAAGTTTAATAGAAGAAGCCAAGAAAGAACAAGAGCCTAAAAAAACACAATCAGATGAAGAAAAACCCAAATAACATGACTTTGCTTGAGCACTTAGAAGAGCTCAGGCTAAGGATTATTTATGTAACAATTGTTCTTGGTATATTAGCTCTTATAACATTTCACTTTTCACTGCGTATACTGCAGTTCATACTAGAGCCACTTATAAAGGTTTTGCCTCCTACAAGCCATGTGATTTTTACAGGTATAACGGAAGCTTTTTGGGTTAGGATGGAAGTTTCTTTGTATGCTGCTGTGCTTTTTGGTTTGCCGTATATTTTTTATCATATATGGATGTTTGTCCACCCAGGTTTAACAAAAAAGGAAAAAAAGATTGTTTTGCCATTTATTTTTTTTGCCACTGTGTTTTTTTTGATAGGCTGTGTTTTTGCTTATAAAGTTATACTACCAATTGGTTTAAAGTTTTTAGTTAATTATGGTGGGAAGGAAATGTCTGCTATGCCTAGCGTTAAGCAATATGTGTCGTTTTTTTTAAGGATTTGTTTTGCGTTTGGGTTAATTTTTGAGATGCCCGTTGTTAGCTATATTTTAGCAAAAGCCGATGTAATTAACGCAAAATGGCTAATAAAAAAATGGGATTATGCGATACTTGGCGCTTTTATAGTAGCTGCAGTGCTTGCCCCACCAGATGTATTATCTCAATTTTTGATGGCTATACCTATGATTTTGTTATATGTGCTTAGTATTGGTGTTGTCTATATTGCTCAAAAACCAAAAAAAGAGGAAGAAGATTGATCTATTTATTTGTTTTTATAATAGGTACAATATTTGGTAGTTTTCTAAATGTTTGTATTTATAGGATTCCGCGCGGTCTTTCTATTATAACTCCTCCATCTAGCTGTCCTGTTTGCAAAACTCGGATTAAATGGTACGATAATATTCCTATTTTAAGCTACATTTTTTTAAAAGGTAAATGCCGCAATTGCAAATCAAATATACCTATAAAGTATCCAATTGTGGAGTTATTTGGCGGACTAATCGCCTTGTGTGTTTTTCTAAAGTTTGGTTTTGCTTTGCAAAGTGTTTTTTGGGCCATTTTTGGGTATTGTTTGTTAACTCTAAGTTTTATAGATTTAGAAATGTTTATTATACCCGATGTTATAAATGTATTATTGCTAATATTTGGGGTTTTGTTTGCAATATACAATGGCGCAATTATCGAAAGCTTAATTGGTGGTGTGTTTGGTTTTGTGTTGTTTTATGCTTTAGCAGTTATATTTTCAAAATTGTTAAAGCAGGAAGCACTAGGCTTTGGTGATGTAAAATTGCTTGGCACAGTGGGTGTATGGACTAGCTGGGTTGGTGTATTGTACACTGTTTTTGTTGCATCGCTTACAGGTTCTATCGTAGGAATTTTATTGGTTTTTTTATTTGGTAAAAATTTTAAAGCTAAAATACCATTTGGGCCTTTTTTAGCGTTCAGTGCCTTTTCTTATATCTTTTTTGGGAAAGAATTGATGCATTTTTTTTATGGTATTTAGTTTTTTTCTTGCAAAATTGAAAATAATTTGTAAACTTCCAGTTAAATGTATAAAAAGGTGATTGATGTTTAATTCGTATCCTATTGTGGATGTTTTTAATGCTTATTTTAATTATCAGGTAAGGTTTTCTAATTTATATAGTTTTTTTAATAAGGATTCTCAGACAAAAATACAAGACATAAAAGATGAGTTTAAAAAAGTTGCTCAAAAATACAATATGTTACTTCAAGACAAAAATATTCCTACCATGACAACACTTAAGTCTCTTACATCAAAAAGCTATAAATTTTGGCAAGCTGACTTTTACGATCCCAAAAACTCAATATTTATTGAGCTTGAAGTAAATACACCAAAAAACCAATCAGCATGGGTTAGCGCTATTGGTCAAACATTTATGTATATTGCAGATGTAAAATTTAGGCACTCTATATATATAATTTTTGTTATAGATAAGGCCATTAAGCGGGAGCTTAACAATAACGATAAATACTTGTTGGATTTTTTGACGCAAATAGGCATTTACTGCTACAGTATATACCAAAACGACAAGGACGAGATTAAATCATATACAACTATCCCGCCTAATTTATTTTACGAAAGATAATTATTTTTTATAATAATTTAGGTGTCTTAAATATTCTTTTTTGAATAAAGGCGTGTAATTTATGAGGTTTTCTTTTTCTTTATTGTTTAATACCCTAACATTACTCTGTGCGCATGTTGTTGGTCTCATAAGGTTTGTTGCATAATTGTCTTTTAACGGATAAAAGCCATCGCCTGCTACGGTTTTATTTCCATGGCAAAATAAACAGCTTCGTGCTTTGCCAATCGTATGAGGAAAGTATGGTTCCCAATCTGCACCCATAAATTTATTATTTACAATAACTTTGCCTTGCGCGTTTTTATAGCTAAAGTAATACTGATACATTGGGCGCAATATTACATATTTGCTACCCATTTTACCTAGTATTACATATTCCCATCTTGTGAATAAATATCCAATATGCCAAAGTCCTGGCACTAATTTACCAGTAAGAAAATCTTCCTGCATGGGAGGCGGCGGGGTTTTACCTTCTTCCATAAGACCTATAGCATTAGATAAAAACTTATCCGCTTGTGGGTTACCGGTAAGTGTAAAAGCAGACCATTTGGTGTAGTCTTTTGTATCGTCTTTAAGGGCATAAAAGCCAAAATCGTATATTGTCCATTGTGCATGACAGGCACTGCAAGAGACATTTTCATGATATTTGTGGCCAGGTATGTTTGGGTTAAAAAGTTTTATGTTTTTAAAATACCTGGTAGGTTTTGTATGATATCCACCATGGCATGTTTGGCAACTTACCTGCAAGCTTTGCGTTTCATTGTGATAAAATTTACCATTTCCCATAACTTCTTGTTTTGTGTGGCATGACATACAGGTCATATGCGCTTTGTAGTGCACATCTTTTGCTAAATAATTGTAATCAATGCCGTATATCACAGGAGGAAAATTACCTTCTTTGTTTATTGGGGTTCTGTATGTTTCGCCAAACTCTTTTGGGAACATACCCAAATAATCAGTGCCTACGTATTGTTTGTTGTGGCAGGATAAACAGTTTTGCATTTGAGGTTTTATAAATCTGTGGTAAGCTATATTTGAGGGTTTGCCATGCATAGCTTTGTCTTTTCCAAGGTATATGCCGTCTTTTGATAAAGGCATGTGGCAGGCAGCACACCCAGAAGGTCTGTATAAACCAGTGCCCTTTTCGCCTTCAGTTGATATGTGGCATTTAAGGCAATTTTCCCTTAAGAACTGAAAAGATAGTGTCTCAAGTGTGTTTTTGCCTTTTGATGGTAGGTCTTGGACTGTGTAGTTTGTTTTTTTGTGAAGCAGCGTTAAAAGCGTTTTGTTTATTTCACCATAGGCTGTATAATGCAGTGAGTGCTCTACATCATCAATCTGCTTTGCGTGGCATTTGTAACAAAAAGTATTCCAATATTTAGGCGCCGATGGGTTTTTTATAATCATATTGTGTGATGTAAGTGGCTTATTTCTATCCTTGGGCAATACATGGCATGATTGACAGCTAAAGTTGTGTGGTGGGGACATCTGTTCAATGCCTTTATGGCAGGATAAACAATCGTTAAAATTAGCAGCTTTGCTAATTATAGGAAGCAACAAAAAAGCCAAAAAAAACAAAACCCGCATAAAACGCATAAAAAAAGTATAGCATAAAAAAAATTTTTATAAAAGTAAATTTTAACTTACTTGACAAAAATAACAGACTATATTATAAAACATAAAATAAGCGCCGAGGTGGTGGAACTGGTAGACACGCTACTTTGAGGGGGTAGTGAGGGTTACCTCGTGCGGGTTCAAGTCCCGCCCTCGGCACCAATTAAAAGCCCTTTATTACGTATCTCTTATACCACTTGATAAATTTGATAATTAATGTAATAATACAATTAATTTAAGGGGGTGTTATGACGCAAATTGAGTATGCCCAAAAAGGCATTGCTACAAAACAAATTAAAGAAGTTGCAGCCAAAGAAAAAAGAAGCGAAGAATTTATAATGGAAGGTTTAATAAAAGGAACAATGGTAATACCAAAAAACATAAATCATCAAATTGAGGCAATGGGCGTAGGCAAAGGCTTAAAAACCAAAGTAAATGCCAACATTGGTACTTCAAGTGATATAGTTGATATAAATGCAGAATTACTAAAAGTAAAAGCGGCAATTGAGGCCAAAGCTGATTCGATTATGGATTTATCAACAGGCGGTGACCTGGATTTTTTCAGAAGAAAAATCTTAGAAGAGTCAACTATCGTGGTTGGAAATGTGCCAATATATCAAGCTGCGGTTGAAGTTGCAACAAGGGAAGGTTCCATCGTAAATTTAACAAAGGATTATTTATTAAAGACTATAGAAAAACAGGCTCAAGATGGCATTGATTACATGACACTGCACTGCGGGGTGACTCAAAGCTCGCTTGAAAGATTAATCAAACAGGGAAGGATAGAAGATATAGTCTCAAGGGGTGGTTCTTTCTTAGCTGTTTGGATGCTTTATCACGAGAAAGAAAACCCACTTTATGAGTATTTTGACGATGTGCTTGAAATTGTCAAAAAATATGATGTTACGATATCTTTAGGTGATGGCTTCAGACCAGGTGCCATAGCTGATGCCACAGATAGAGCGCAAATTGAAGAGTTAATTATTTTAGGAGAATTGCACAAGAAGGCTTTAAGTGTGGGCGTGCAGTCTATGATAGAAGGTCCAGGCCATGTACCCATTGATCAGATTATTACAAATGCAAAAATCGAAGAAGCTGTGTGCGAAAATGCACCGTTTTATGTGTTAGGCCCAGTTGTTACAGATATTGCACCAGGCTATGACCATATAACAAGCGCTATTGGTGGTGCGCTTATGGCTTCATATGGCGCAGATATGCTCTGCTATGTGACAAAAGCAGAGCATGTGAGACTGCCAAACCCAGAAGATGTAAGGGAAGGCGTCATAGTAACGCGTATAGCAGCTCATGCAGCAGATATTGCAAAAAAGATTCCAGGCGCAATTGATTGGGATATAGAAATGTCAAAAGCAAGGAAAGACCTTAATTGGAACAAAATGATGGAGTTGTCTATTGACCCAGAATATGTGAAAGCACAAAGACAGTCTTCTTTGCCAAAAGAAAATGATGTATGCACGATGTGTGGTAAATTTTGCGCAATCAAATTACTAAACAAAGCTTTGCGCAATAGATAGATGAATACCACTCGTATTATTTTGGAGATTCTATACAATAATAAAGGTAACTTTGTTAGTAGTGAATATTTGTGCTCAATAACCCAAATATCAAGGATTGCCATTTGGCAGCATATCAAAAAATTACAAAAGTTAGGCTATATTATTGAAGCAAAAAGGGGTGTAGGTTATAAACTAACTCAAAACCCACCTGATTTACTTAACCTTTACGAGATTGAAAAATTAAAGCATACAACGGCTGTTGAAAATATATTTTTTTTTGAAAATACTACTTCTACAATGGATGAGGCAAAAAAAATCTCAGAAAATAATAAAAATTTAGCTCACAAATCGCTTATAGTTGCACTTAATCAAACGCAAGGTCGAGGTCGCAAAAACAGGCACTGGTTATCGTTTGGTGAAAATATATATGCTTCTTATATTTATTTGCCTAAAAATCTCATACCCCAAGATGGTTTATTTGTAATGTTTGCGGGTTGCATTGCTATAGTGCTAGCCCTAAAGCAAATTGGCATTGATGCTAAAATTAAATGGCCAAATGATTGTCTTGTAAACGATAAAAAAATAGCGGGCGTGTTAGTTGATGCAAAAAGCGATATATCTTCAATTGACGAAATTATTATCGGTTTTGGTGTAAATATAAATTGGGCTGATATACCAGAAGAAACCAATGCAACAAGTGTATATGAGGTTACAAAAAAAACCACTGATAGGTTGTTCATTTTGGACAAAATTGTGCAATATTTAGAAGCACTTATAAAACTAATTGAAAATAAGCGAAAAAATAATATAATTAAGCTATGGAGGTTATACGACACAACACTTAGCAGAAAGGTAGAAATTATTAGTGATTCTAAAAAAATTATTGGTAAGGCTATTGACATAGATGAGTATGGTTTTTTGCTTGTAGAGACTCAAAATGGGATACAAAGGATTATTACTTCTGATAGCGTGAGGTTTTTGTGATTGAAGAGCTTATCACTCAAACATTGAACAAGGCAATAGAAAATAATGTAAACTTAACCCCCTATAATTATTACAAACTTTTTATAGAAACTGCAACGCAAAATGGTTTGAATTTAACTGATTTAAAAAAATACTTGTATGAAGAATACAAAGAAGATGAATTGACAGATCAAATAAAAGAAAGAATTGAAAGAATCATTGATAATGTAAAAAAAGAAATCTCAAATGCAAGTCAAAATATTAGCGAATCTCTTATTGCTCAAGAAAACCTAAACTTAGAAGATGCTTCAAATGCATATGAAGAAATAGAAAAGCTTAAAAAAATAAATCTTTCTTTAAAAATGAACTTAGAAAAAGCTATGAGAAACATTGACCTAGAGCGAGAATCTTTAGAAAAAATAAAAGTGAAAGTTTACCGTGATAGTTTAACCGGCTTATATTTAAGAGAATATTTGCAAGTAAAGTTAAAAGAAAATTTATACTATATGGAGCGCTACGGTCGTATTTTTAGCTTATTTATGATTGATGTGGATGATTTTAAAGACATAAACGACAAGTTTGGGCATCAAATTGGAGATAATGTACTGTGGCAAATAGGCAACTTGATAAAGAAAAATATTCGATCATCTGATATACCAGTTCGTTATGGAGGAGATGAATTTGTTATTTTAATGCCCGAAACGGATATAAATAGCGCAAAAAAAGTGGCTGAAAAGTTTACAGATAAAATGTCTAAGGTTATTTTTAAGAAAAAAGATGAAGAGTTTAAAGTTACTTTTTCTATTGGGTTAACTTGTGTGAGAAAGGATGATACGCTAGATTCTATAATGGAAAGGGTTGATGCTGCATTGTACTCGTCAAAACGATCTGGCAAAAACTCCATAACAGTATTTGACTAAAATGTTTTTTTCTAAATTTTATTTTAAATGTTATTGCAATTAGATAGAAGAAAATTTAAATATTTTGATTATTATTTGTTTATAGCTGTATGTTTGCTTGGGGTTTTGAGTGTTTTTTTGATTTATAGCACAGATGCAGGCCGTGTATTTTATAACAAACAGATATTATGGGAATTACTTGGGGTTTTTTTATGTTTGCTTGTGGCAAATATGGACTTAAAGCTAATTAAATCCTATGCTTTTGTATTTTATATTTTTGTATTATTTATCTTAATAGTAGTGTTTTTTATAGGTTTTGTTGGTCATGGTGCAAAACGCTGGATTTCGTTAGGCTTTTTTAATATACAGCCATCTGAGTTTATGAAGTTGGCAATTATTCTTGTTTTGGCTGCGTATTTTGATGAGTACATAAAAAGCTCTAAGTATAATTTTAATGATTTGTACCTGCCACTGGCTTTAATTTTAATCCCTGCCGCTTTAATTATAAAGCAACCAGATTTGGGCACAGCCTTGATTATTCTTATCGTTGGGCTTGGCATAATATTAAGCGTTGGCGTAAAGAAAACATTTTTGATTAAATCTACCATTTTTTTGCTTATTGCAGCCCCATTTTTTTGGAGTTTATTAAAGAATTATCAAAAAGAACGCCTTATTGCATTTATCAATCCCTACCTTTCGCCACATACATTTGGTTATCACATTATACAATCAGAAATCGCCGTTGGCTCTGGAGGTATTTTTGGTAAAACAGCAGCCAAAGCCACACAAACCGTGCTGAACTTTTTACCAGAAAACCATACAGATTTTATATTTGCTGCTTTTTGCGAGCAATGGGGATTTGTAAGTGCTGTGGTACTAATTAGTTTATATGTGTTTATTATTTTTAGGTGTTTGTCATTTATAGATGTCGCTAGTTCAATTTTTGAAAAAATTGTAGTAATAGGTGTCACTATAATGTTATCTGTTTCTGTGGTATTCAATATTGGCATGACTATTGGTTTGCTGCCTGTTGTTGGTGTGCCTTTGCCTTTTGTAAGTTATGGTGGTTCTGCTGTTATAACTAATTTTATTGCAATCGGGGTTTTACTTAATATTAAAATAAAAAATCAAATCTATAGGTGAGGTGATTATGATTGAGCGCTATACAAGAAAAATTATGGGTGATATTTGGACGCAAGAGAATAAATATCAAAAATGGCTCGAAGTAGAACTTGCAATTATGCAGGCAAACGAAGAAATGGGCATAATTCCTGCTGGTATAACAGAAAGTGTTAGAAAAAAAGCAAAGTTTGATGTAAATCGTATTGAAGAAATTGAAAAGGTAACACGTCATGATATTGTAGCTTTTAATGAAAATGTAAGAGAATATTTGACGCCCCTTGAAGGCAGTTTTTTGCATTATGGTGTTACTTCGTCTGATATTGTAGATACGGCAAACGCATTACTTTTAAAACAATCATCTGAAATAATAATCGAAGATATAAAACAACTGCTTGAAACTTTAAAAAAGCGCGCTTTTGAGTTTAAAGATACACCTATGATTGGTCGCTCTCACGGTATACACGCAGAGCCAATAACATTTGGGTTTGTAATTGCTCTGTGGTACGAAGAAATGAAAAGAAACCTGCAGAGGATGCAGCAAGCCAAAGAGTCTATCTCATACGGTAAGATTTCTGGTTCTATGGGGACATTTGCAAATGTTGATATTAAAGTAGAAGAGCGTGCGTGTGAAATTTTAGGATTAAAACCTGCTCCTATATCAAACCAAATTATACAAAGGGATAGATATGCCCAGTATATGACAACACTAGCTATAATTGCGGCAACTATCGAAAAAATTGCTTTACAGATAAGACACTACCAAAGAACCGAGGTGCAGGAGGCAGAAGAGTTTTTTCATGGTGGTCAAAAAGGTTCATCAAGTATGCCCCACAAAAGAAACCCAGTGTTAAGTGAAAACCTAGATGGTCTTGCAAGACTTGTTAGGTCAAATGCAATGTGTGCTTTAGAAAATGTTGCCCTATGGCATGAGCGCGATATTAGTCATTCTTCAAATGAGCGTATAATACTGCCAGATTCAAGTATTGCAGTAGATTTTATGCTAAACAGGCTAAATGATATATTGACAAAATTGGTTGTGTATAAGGATAAAATGCTAGAAAACCTAAACTTGACAAGAGGTGTTATATACTCCCAAAGGGTAATGCTAAAGCTCATAGAAAAAGGACTCGACAAGGAAACTGCATATAAGATTACACAAAGTAAGGCTTTTGAATCGTGGAATAATAGATTGGATTACAAAACAATACTTTCGAAAGATGAAACAATTAATAAATATTTAAGTTATAAAGAATTGAATGAGTGTTTCGAGTACACTTATTTTATAAGGAATATTGACAAAATATTCGAACGAGTATTTGATAAATAGTTAAAATTGTGTTATATTTTGTCTAGATAAGTTTAGAAGGCTGGATTATTATGTGAATGTAGAGATTTTTGATTTATTGGAAAGCTGTATAATAGTATTTGATATAGAAAAGCGTATAGTTTATGCAAACAAAAATGCAATAATGTATTTTGATGTAAAATTAAAAGACGACATAAGAAGTATATTCCAATCAGACGATAGGGTTGTATTTTTTGACAATTTAATGGATATATTAAACAAAGAAGGGTTATATAAGAATTTTATACGCCTGCTTGACAAAAATAAAAAAGTGCAGTTTTGCTATATTAATGGTTTTAAAAACAGTGATTCTTATGTGTTTGAAATAATAGTACTTTCTGGTTTTAACAAGCTTGGTTTAAGTCAGAGAAACTTAAATTACAATTATTTAAAATATATTTCTCAAGGCATAGCCCATGTACTTAGAAACCCTATAATGTCAATAAGCGGTTTTCTAAATCTTATTAGAAAAAAACTGCCAAATGACATAAAAAATGATATCGAACCTTATCTAGAGTACATTCAAGGCGAGTTTTCAAAAATTATGAAAATTGTACTTGATATTGAGATAATAAATAATGTGTCCGATTTAAAATTGGAAAAAGTTAATATTAATGATTTTTTACATAGTGCTTTTGAAAATTTTCAATTGGAAAATACATTAAAGCCTATTCAATATAGGTATCAATTTGACTGTGGCGTGGATTTATACATAGACAAAAAACTTTTTGGTTTAGTTTTAGAGGAGATTTTAAAAAACGCTTACGAATCGATTGAAGAAAAAGGAAACATATTTATGTATTGCCAAAAAGAAGGTAATAATGTATTAATTAATATTGAAGATAATGGTGGAGGCATTGATAAAGAAAGGTTAGGCATGCTGTTTACGCCGTTTTATTCTACAAAACCAAAAAATATTGGTCTAGGTTTATTTATATCAAAACTCATAATGCAAGCTCATAGAGGAAGGTTACGTGTTATTTCTAAAAATAATACAACGACGGTAAAGTTAATTTTACCTATAGAAAAGCGCTCTAAGATGCGCATAGAGAGGCTAAGCGTTGTTTAAAAAAAGCATAAGAACAAAAATTGTAGCGTATACTTTTTCGATAATGCTTATAGTTTCAGTGTTATTTAGTATTATTTCTTTGTATAATTTACTTACTTTAAGGAGTTTTTTTATAAACTCAAGCAAAAATGTTTTTGAAGCGCAAGCAAAACATTATTTAGAAGACGAGGTAAAAAGTTATTCAAAAATTATAGAAGCCAATTTAACCATCAAAGAAAAGATGTGCGATTCTACCGTTAATTTTCTCCTAAAAGTGCAGGACCCTAAAAAGTATATACCAAATATTTATACCGTAATGAATAAAGATTTAAATATAAAAGGCGTAGCTTTTTTGGATAAGAATTTTTCAGTTCAGTACGCTTACCCAGCTGATGTAAAATTTGATGGTGCAATAACTCGATTAAAATTGCACGAGTATAAGAAATTTTCAAAGAACTCTTATTTTGTTGATTTTTACTTAAATAAAGACAAAAATGCGTATTTTGCTTTTTTATTTCCTTTTAAAAATGATAGCTACATCCTTTTTGAAATAGATCCTATAGGAATATTTTCAATATTGCAAAGTGCACAAATTAAGCCAATGAGCGATAAGTATTTATGGATGACGGATGCAAAGGGTGTTTTGGTGTTTGACCCAAAGGTTAAAGAACATCCTCTTATTACATTAAAAGACCATGTAGATTTGACTAACCCAGAAAATGGTGAAAAGTTAGCATATTTAATGACAAACTATATATTGAAAGGAAAAACCGGCACATCTTACTATACATTCCGCGGTGTTGAAAAATATGTTGGGTATACTTCAGTGCCTCAAACTGGTTGGGCTTTAGGTTTAACATTACCTATTAGCAGCTTATTAGAAGGTGTTGGCAAACTTAATCAGCAGATTAACTCTAAAACAATTTTAATGCTTGGGATTTTTTCGTTTTTTAGTGTTATTACTATTTTAATAGCGCTATTTTTTAGCATGTGGGCATCAAATAGAATAGTAAGGCCCATTTTGGATGCTACAAGTACAATCAATGCGATAATAATGGGCGATGTTTCAAAGCGTATAACATATGAAAGCAATGATGAGTTAGGCGAGCTTGTAAAATCTGTCAATAATTTGATGGATGCTTTGGCTCAAACATTGGCTAATTTAGGCGATATTGCCTAACAAGGAGATTGAAGATGAGTGGTGAAATGGATGAGATACTTCAGGACTTTATTGTAGAGACCACAGAGCTGTTAGAAGGTCTTGATGAAGACTTAGTGGCGCTTGAGAAGTCTCCTAAAGACGCTGATTTGCTAAACAAGGTATTTAGAGCCTTTCACACAATAAAAGGCTCTTCAAGCTTTTTAGGCTTTGATAAAATTACACAGCTTACACACAAATTAGAAGACTTGTTAAATTCTCTTAGACGCTTTGATCTAGAGCTAACGCCTTCTATCATGGATGCGATACTTTTAAGCGTTGATAAGCTAAAGACAATGGTAGATATGGTAAAGCAAAACCAAGCCATAGACAGCATAGATATAGAACAAGAAATACAAAGGCTCCTTAGCGCTCAAGAAAACAACCCTCAAGCACAAGTTGAACAACAAGTTGAACCAACCCCAAAAGAACCCAATATAGAAACAGAAAGCGATATAGTTAAACTCCAGATAGAAGAAATACAGCAAGAAGAGCCTCCTGTTTCTAAAAAAACCAACCTAACAGATGAAGAGCTCAATGCAGAAATCCAAAGGCTTTTAGCTCAAAGAATGAAAGAAGACGAAGAAAAAAGGAAAGCAAAGCAAAATGCTTCTTCATCTAAACCTGCTGAAAGCTCTTTTGATTCCAAACTTAAACAAGCAGCCAATCAACCTACACAAGTTAAACAAGAACCCCAAGACAAATCAAAACAGGACTTAGAAAAGCAAACCATTAGGGTTGATGTTAAAAAGCTTGATGACTTGATGGATCTAGCAGGAGAGCTTGTTTTAGCAAAAAATAGACTGGTAAGGCTTGCAAACATAGTATCAGAGACAGGCCAAAGTGATGAAATAGCAGACAGCCTCTCTAACATTTCATCCCAGATAACGCTTGTTACAACAGACCTACAGATGGCAATAATGAAAACCAGAATGGTTGAAATAGGCAAAGTATTTAACAAATTCCCAAGGATAGTAAGGGACATCTGCAGAGATTTAAACAAAGAGGTAAACCTTGTCATTGAAGGTGCAGAAACTGAACTAGACAAAAGCATCGTAGAAGAAATAAACGAACCCTTTGTCCATTTAATAAGAAACGCCATAGACCACGGTATAGAACCTCCATCTGAGCGTATTCAAAAAGGCAAAAATAGAACTGGTACGCTGAAATTATCTGCATCGCAGGAAGGAAACCATATAGTAATAAGCGTAGAAGATGACGGCAAAGGTATGGATCAAGAAAAAATCAAGCAAAAAGCTATAGAAAACGGTATAGTTACACCTCAGGAAGCAAGTCAGATGAGCGAAAATGATATCTTTAACCTTGTATTCCTGCCTGGCTTTTCTACTGCAAGTCAAGTTTCTAACCTTTCTGGCCGTGGTGTAGGTATGGATGTTGTAAAAACAAACATAGAAAAACTAAACGGCATAATAAGCATAAAATCCAAGATAAACGAAGGCACAAAGATTATTATAAAGATACCTCTAACGCTTGCTATTATTCAGTCTTTGCTTGTAAAAACTGTAGGCAGTCTTTTTGCCATACCTTTGGCTAATGTTATAGAAACAGTAAGGGTTAGCCTATCAGACATTGAGCATGTCCAAAACAAAGATGTTTTAAGACTAAGGGGCTCTATTGTTCCTCTTGCCTATCTAGGGGACATACTGGGTATATCTAAAGATAAGAAAACCCTAAGCAAAGATGAGATGTATGTTGTTATTGTCTCATCTGCAGAAAAGCAGTTAGGCTTAGTAGTTGATGCGCTTGTTAACCAAGAAGAAGTGGTAATAAAACCACTTGGAAACTATTTAGGTAAAGTTAAATCCATTGCTGGTGCAACCATTATGGGAGATGGCAGTGTTGCATTGATACTTGATGTAGTCTCGATTGTAAAACAAGCTTCAAAGCTATCTGTTAACATAGCTTCCCATACAATAGACCAAAAAGAGTTTGCCAAAAACGCCCTTGTGATTGCAACAAGTGATAAATTGGAATCTTTGAGCTTTATAAAAGAGCGTTTTTCAGACTACAATGTATACTACCACGATAGTATGAATATTGTCTATACGCACCCATCAAGTTTAATATTTTTAGATTTATCCCTGCCCAATGTAATAGATACAATAAACGATATAAGGGAGCTTCCTGCTACAAAGAAGTCATACATTGTAGGCTTAAGCGAAGACCTAGCATCAGATAAAGTCCGCTTTGAAGATACAAGTTTAAATGCTATTGTATCTGTCCAACAAACAAGTCTTGATGGCATTAAAAACTTGCTAGAAAAAAGAATGATAAAACTACTAAAAGGAGTGTGAGTATGGGGTATATTAATTTATCAAACGAGCAGGTAAATATCTCAAACGGCGAAGTGTTATTTGAAGAATCAGGCCACAAGTTTATCTGGCTTGGTTGGGATGAAGCGGACATTAAAGGCGGTTTTATACAGGTTAACCAGTACTTGATTATATCAAACGGCAAAGGCACATTACTTGATCCAGGTGGCGTGCATGTGTTCCCAAAGGTTGTTGCAAATGTAAGCAGGTATATAGATTTAGCAGATATTAAAAATATATTTTACACACATCAAGATCCAGATGTATCAAGCGGTATTGCTATGTGGCTTTCCATTACAAGCGCAAATGTTTATATATCTAAACTTTGGGTAAGGTTTTTACCACATTTTGGTATAACTGATGTTTCGCGCATTATACCAATTGAAGACAACGGCGGTAAGGTTGATTCATTTGAAGCAATACCAGCTCACTTTATGCACTCACCAGGCCAGCATACACTCTATGACCCAACGTCCAAGATACTATTTAGCGGTGATGTTGGTGCAGCTGTATTTGGCTCTAAAACATACCTTTTTGTGGAAGATTTTAATGCTCATGTTGCCTTAATGGAAGGCTTTCACAAGCGCTATATGGCATCAAATGCTGTGTGCAGGAATTTTGTTAACCGCGTTAGAAAATACGATATAAACATGATAGCTCCCCAGCATGGAAGCATTTTTAAAAAAGAAGCGGCTAAGTCTTTTTTAAGCTGGCTTGAATCCCTAAAGTGCGGCAGCGATATTATAGATGAAATATCAAGGTGAGTGTCATGAAAAAAAATAACGTAATAACAACTTCTTTTGATAAATCAAGCGATAAAAACACTATAGCAAAACTAGCTAAAAGCGTAGTAAAAGATTCTCTGCTTAGCAGTTCAACAACTGGCAGCTTTAAAATAATCCAAAGCGATGTACTGGGAATTAAGGAGCAAATGAATGTATTTGCTGCATCTGTTGAAGAAATGAGCGGAAACCTAAAATCTATGACTGATCACCTCTTGTCTATAAACACTGACTTTGAACACTTCAATAACAACAATGCCGCATTAAAATCCAAGATAGACGAACGCAACCAAGACATTGCAGAAAAGAAAGAGAACTTAAATACATTCGTAGAAAGCATAAAAAATCTAAGCGTTTCATCAGAAAAGATAAGCGAAGTAATTGGTTCAATCTCAGATATTGCCACACAAACTAACCTGCTTGCATTAAATGCTGCAATTGAAGCTGCCCGTGTTGGTGAAGCAGGCAAAGGTTTTGCTGTAGTTGCAGACGAGATCAGAAAACTTGCAACAAAAACAGACACTATGACAAAAAATATCAACAAAATTCTTGATAGCTTTAACACAAAAATAGAAGAAGCTGTTGAAAGCGTAGAAAATGTAAACAGCTTTTTAGAAACACTAACAAAGGATTTTAACGAGTTTGCTAACGTATTTAGTAAATCCCAAGAAGAATCAAACTCTATTGGTGAGTCTTTGTCACAGAACTCACTGGCTATAAGCGAGCAAATGAAAGTAGTGGATGATTTGGCATATAGAATAAGCACAATATACTCAGCATTAGAAAAGATAGTGCATGTAATAACGACGATGGTTAATGTAAACAAGAAAATAGAAAATATGATTAAATTTTGAGGTAGGCTATATGCAAGATGCAGATTACATTCAAGCGGTAGGCTTTAACTTAGAAAACGAAACATACGGTATTGATATCTTAAATGTATCTGAAATAATAAAGCCCATAAACATAACTTTCATACCAAATACTCAAGACTTTGTGCTTGGTGTCATAAACCTAAGGGGTAAGATTATACCTACAGTAGACTTAAATAAGAAGTTCTTTGATAAGTTTAAAGACATAACAAAAGACAGCAGGATAATAGTGGTATCTATACAAGAAAATACCGTAGGCTTCCTTGTAGACAATATTAAGAAGATTTACAATATTGATAAAGACAGTATTGAAAACTCACCAGAGACTGTAAACGAGAATGTTCAAAAATACATCAAAGGCGTTGGCAAGCTGGATGAAGCTTTAATTATTTTGCTTGATGTTGATACCATACTAAAAGAAGGTGGGTATAAATCATGAACGATGATTTGAAAGAAGTCTTAAGGGTAGGCGAAAATAGGGTTGAGTTTGTTGACTTTAGGATGTATGAAGAAAAAGATAACTATACCAAAGAAAACATATACGGCATAAATGTATCAAAGATAAAAGAGATAATAAAGTACCCAAACCCAAAAGAAATAATAAGCGTTCATGGTAAATCCGATGTGCTAGAAGGCATGATAAACTTAAGAGGTGAAGTAATCCCAATAGTAAACTTAGCTAAATGGTTAAACATCAAAGAGCCACAAGACCCTTTAATTGCAAAGAGTAAAAAAATCATTGTGGCTAATTTCAACAATGTAACGGTAGGCTTTATTGTTCATGAAGCAAAAAGGATAAGAAGATTTGCATGGAGTGATATAAAGCCTCCAAACGATGTGCTTTCTAGCCAGTATGAAAATAAGATTATAGGAACAATAAACAACATAGACGATGAAGACAAAGAAAAAGTCCTATTGATTGTTGATTTTGAAAAGATCTGTGAAGAGCTTGGCATATTTGGAGCAGAAAATGTAGAAAAGATAGAAAATGATATATCAAATTACAAAGTATCAAGAAAAGCGAATGTCTTAATAGCAGATGACTCTTCTATAGCAAGAAAGATTATAAAAGAAGCTATAGAACCTATAACAGAAAAACTCTATGAAACAAAAGACGGCCAAGAGGCATGGGAGCTTTTAAACACACTGTATGAAACCTCAAATGGAAATATTAAGTCCTTATTAGACCTTGTCATAACAGATGTTGAGATGCCAAACATGGATGGCTTTACACTAACAAAAAAGATTAAAGAAGACCCAAGGTTTTCAACACTGCCTGTTGTAGTTAATACTTCTCTTTCAGGGGGAGCTAACTTAGCAAAAGCAAAATCAGTAGGTGCAGATGATTTCTGCACCAAGTTTATAGCAGAAGAGTTTGTAAGGGCAGTTACAAATAATGTCAAATAGGAGTTTGAATGTCAGCTATTAGTGCAGATTGGATCAATCCTTTCATAACAGCAGCAACAGAAGTGCTAGACGAAATATTAGGTGTTAAGCCAAAGCTATCTAAACCATATGTAAAGCAATCAGATGAACCGCTCTTTGATATAAGCGGGATTATTGGTCTAACGGGTGAAGCGGTAGGCTCTATTGCTTTTTCTTTGCCCAAACAGACTGCACTTAAGATGGTCTCTAAATTTATAGGTGAAGAAGTGCTTGGGCTTTCTGCTGATACAAGAGATGCAATAGGCGAATTAACAAATATTATGGCAGGAAGGGTAAAAAAGATCTTCTACGAAAAGAATATACGTATGAAAATCTCTGTACCTAATATTATTGTAGGCAAAGATATTACTCTTAGTTCAGTAAAAGGTATTCCTACAATAGTCATTCCATTTGAGAGCGAACTTGGCAATTTTGCCATACAGGTATCGATAAAGAAAGCGTCAAAGGAGGGATAATGGGCACACAAGATGAAATTGACAAACTGCTTTCAAGTTTTAATTCAGCCAAAAAAGAAGATATAGAAGATATGCTAGATAAGTTTGAGCAAAACAATACGCAAATACTCAAGCCAAAGATAGAAGAAGAACCAAAAATAAAAGAACCAGAAAATCAAGAGCATCTACAAGGAAAAGTCTATCCAAAAGAAGACCACAGGGTAGTAGATAAGCTTGATGAAATTACAAAAGAAAGTGAAGAAAAAGTCAACCAGCTGTTTGAGCTGCTAGAAAACGCAGTAAGCAGGATAGATGCAATGGATGCAGAGCTTAAGAAAGTTAAGCCCTTATACTGTACCCCTAAACCAATTCAGAATTTTTGGAATTTTTATTCCTTCCAAAAATTCTGTTAATGATTTAAAATG
>OGCG01000132.1_pt1 | contig 49210 bp, 52 predicted proteins | sample 1570061 | NCBI WGS metagenome assembly OGCG01 (sample SAMN06268698, study PRJEB24515) | hot springs metagenome | isolation source: Joseph's Coat, Yellowstone National Park, Washington, USA | place: USA:Joseph's Coat, Yellowstone National Park, Washington, USA
CTGATGTTCTTACTACGTAAAGCGATTTCGAATTTGAGTAAATCACTTGCGGAAATTTCAGGGTTGTTAGAAGACGTTAGATTAGAGTCAATTATTCTAACTCCTTTCAATTCATTATTAGAATCATCGTAAAGAATTACGCCGCGGCCGGGATTTGAACCCGGGTCAGGGGCTCGACAGGCCCCCATCCTAGACCGCTAGACTACCGCGGCATGCTTCATTTCTTATTCATATTTTGTTCGTATTTAAAATTTACTTGGTAAGGACATACTTCTACTCAGCTTATTCACGACCACCAGCACAGCCTTGTGGAGTTACGGGTTACTATACGTCCCCCCTTCGGAGTCTGCAGTACTCAGCTATACAATGCCTTTGTTTGCTATTCCTATATCCTATTTCATTTTGAACGAAAGACCTTCAATTAATGAGGTAACCGGAATTATTATAGGCTTTTTCGGGCTCATGGTATACGCCAGTTCTCTGGACGTTTCATTGATAGGTGCAGTCCTGACGATTACTAACGCTATATTTTGGGCGATGTTTACGGTTTATTACAGAAAGTTGAGGGGCTTGAACCCGTTAATGGTTAACGCATCCCAATTTCTCTTGGGTTCTTTATTCTTTCTAATCATAATACCTTTCGACTATAAGTTCGACCCTTCGCCGTCGTTTTTAGTCTCGTTCTCTTACAGTACTTTTTTAGGTGGACTGTTAATGTTCTTGCTATGGAATATGATGCTTAAGGTGGAAAAGGTTAGTAAGATAGTAGTCTTAATATTTTCGATACCTATATTCAGCACGTTAGTTGACTATATTAGGGGTGTAATTGAGGTCAACTTTCTGGTGATTCTAGGGATAGGGATCATGTTTAGTGGTTTGGTGATCTCGCAACTTGGTAGTAACGAGAGGAAAGGGATTCGTATAGGCGGGAATAGACTGAGGAGATAAGTACTAGAAGTTTTTTAGTCTTGAAAAGGAACATTTCTGGAGATGTGCGAATTGGTCTTTACTGATAAATGATGAATGCACGTCAAGGCGAAGCAGTAAATAAATCTCAATGACAAATATAAAAGTTGTCTTTAGAGTTTATAAACAGCATATTTAAGACGTGAAATAAAGATATTTTTGCTGACCCGTGAGGTGGGGTATGGCGTCACCCCGTGGGTGAATGCCCCGAACCGCCTCCTTTAATGGAGGCTGATGACGCCTACTTCTCTAAAAGGTGAGAAGTATGGCGTCAAATGAGGCTTACATAGTAGAAGAAACGATAGTTCAAGTCCTTTCAGTTATACTATTGTCTCCGCTTTATCAGGGTATATACGAGAAAGCTGTAGCTAGAATACAAGGTAGGAGAGGCCAAAGCATATTCCAACCTTATTATGATATATACAAACTCATAAAGAAAGAAGTATTAGTACCTGCAACAAGTTCCGAGATATTTATTTTCTCTCCTTATGTCGTTTTTTCTATTTACCTCATGATCTCCTTTGTAATACCGGTAGTCTACCCTCAGCCCGTACTATTTACTCCAACAGTAGATTTCCTAGGTGGTGCTTTACTATTTTCCCTAGCATCGTTCATAAAGATATTGGCTTCGATGCAAAGTGGTAGTAACTTTGTTGCATTATCCACCAGTCGTATTCTCTCCTTTGCTTTCTTATCAGAAGCTACACTGATCACAGTGTTTTTTGGAGTAGCCTTAATTACTGGTACTAACAACCCATACGTTACTCTATCCTATTTAACTGAGGATATCTCTCATTACTTATCTCTCACTCATGTGTTCATATCAGTATCTTTCTTTATGTTGTGGCTTTTTGAAACTGGGAAGTTACCTGTAGAAAGTTCTGGGCTTAGTGAACTTGGTATGATAGATGACGGATTGCTCTATGAATACAGCGGAAAATTGTTAGCCATTTTGAAATGGGGGTCTTACATAAAACAGTATCTCTTAGGATCAGTCTTACTTAACGTCTTTCTCTTTCCTTGGTTTTTGATAGCGGGGCCTCTTGGAGCTATTGAGGATGTCGCAATTATGTTCGGAAAGTGGATGTTATTAGTACTAATAGCGGTGATAATTAACACGACATTAGCGAAGTTGAGGCTATTTAAGGTTCAGGACTTTTTAGCTGTAGCTTTTCTTCTTTCCCTCTTTTCCTTAATTTTAACAGTATTACAAGGTGGAGAGTGATGAAAGAAATTATAGAACTAATTAACTCTTTTATAATTTTGGTGGCTTTCTATATCCAAGGTCAAGCCTATTTTAAACCACAAATTTATGCTCAAGCTATACAATCAGGACTAATATCAGCCCTTTCTTTCTACCTAGCTTTCATAACCGGAATTTCGGACTATGTTTTTCTCGGTATTATAATCATATTTGTAAGAAGTGTCCTTATCACATTCTTTCTACTAAAAGGATTGAAAAAGATTCAGGGCTATAGGGAAAGTACGAGAGGGGTTGCCTCAGAACTTATACTTGACTTAGCCTTCTTTATAACAGCCTCACTAATACTATACTATTTCGTTGTTTCTAAGTATAAGTATTCTTTACTAACTGTAAACAATTCTTACGATCTAGTTTTCTCTTTTGCGTTATTCTTTCAAGGTCTCTTTTTAATACTAAGTAGAAAAAGCACTATCTCACAAATCTTAGGATATATTGAAGAAGAAAATTCTCTAGTATTATTCGGTATATTTTTAATTCCTATTCCCTTCTTGATAGAAGTCAGTATATTTTTAGACGTCTTAGGGTTGATACTCGTATCTTCCGTCCTTACACGGGTTAAGGAGGAACACAAAATCGTAGAAGAATTAAGGGGGTGAAACAGAAGTGGAGAACGGTCAATTACTTTTAGTACTTTTGATCCTTATACCCTCTCTTTCTAATGTAGTTTTTTTCAACATTAGAGTTTTAAGAATATCTACAATAATAGCCTCAATTATTTCTCTATTATTATCAATAATATTGTTTATAGAGAAGGGCTTATTGCCTATATCAGGATTCTTTTACGTCACCAGCTTCACCACTTATTTTACTTTAATGATAACCTCGATATACTTACTTTCATCTATATATTCCTTAGAGTATATTAATGACGCAGAAATCAATGGGATTCTGAACTCAAAGACGTACTATGTTTTACTAAACTTTTTTGTGTCTTCTATGTTGTTTACGATTTCTGTAAATAATTATGGTTTTATGTGGATAGGGGTTGAGCTAACAACTATCACTTCCGCGCTTTTAATAGCTACCGAATACTCAGAAGTTTCCTTGGAAGCAACTTGGAGGTACATAATAATAGTATCGGCGGGAGTCACTATAGCCCTATTTTCAATCATTTTAATTTACTATCAGTACCATACGCTCACGGTATCCACGATCCTATCTTTACATCAATCCAGTGAAGTAATGAGATTAGCAGTAGGATTAGCATTGATAGGCTTTGGTACTAAAGTAGGGGTATTCCCAATGTATATTTGGCTACCTGATGCACATAGCGAAGCACCCTCACCTATCAGTGCGTTATTTTCTGGTGTACTATTACCGTCAGCTTTATACGTCCTCTATAGAGTATACGAGTTAGACCCTCTAACTAACTTATACTTAGTTTTCTCCTTACTTTCAATGTCGACAGCTTCGATTATCTTAACTAATCAATGGAATATAAAAAGACTTTTCGCGTACTCTACAATAGAAAATATGAACTTAGCCCTAATAGGACTCGTTATAGGACAACCTATAGGTGCTTTAATACTATTACTATCACACGCTTTCGGTAAAGCCTCAGCTTTCTATTCATCGGGCATTCTCGTGAAGGCTTTAAAGGAGAAAAGAATAGACGAGTTGAAAGGAGTTAGTAAGTTAAGGCTGACATCGTCTTCTTTACTGTTATCTTCGTTAGCTGTAACTGCTACTCCGCCTTTCGGGACTTTTATAGGTGAATTCCTAATACTACAAAGCTTACTGGAGAGAGGGTTTTTCTCGATATTTGCAACCCTCTTAATTATTATCCCATTGGAGTTTATTTCAATAAATTACCACGTGAGCAGGGTAATATTTTCAGGCAAAGACATGGACAATAGACAAGTAAATGAACCACCATTGATGTCCTCTATTTCCTTGGTCTCATCAATCATATCGCTTATGATAGGAATATTGTACCTCTTAGTGGTGATGTAAAAATGAAGTATTACAAATGGAGTGATAGGGGAAAAGGGAGAAAGATAGGGAGGCTAGGTAAGTACTGTTTGTATGAGCGGGAAGTCACTGAAGAGACGTGTGAGATTGAAAGAACTAAAAGAGAGAAGACTTACGGTAGCTTTAAATTCGTCTATGGACCCTCTGCCGGAGGTTTATTAGAGAGCATAAAGTTTGATATAATCACCGACGGTGAGAGGATACTAGACATTAATGCGACCTCGTTTAAAGACAGAGTAATTAAAATAAGAGGACTTAATGTAAATGATGCTTTACTAAGGATCGAAAGAATAAATGCTCCTTTTTCAGCATCACATACTTTGTCTTTTCTGTTATCAGTGGAAGATGCATTAAATATCGATCAAGACTATCAAGTACAATTGAGAAGAATTATACAGTTGGAACTAGAAAGAATAAGAAATCATCTCTTTGTTATTTCACGACTTACTGAGATGGCTTCACTATCTGTACCTGCTTATGAACTCCTTTCATTAGTTGAGGAGTTAAACAGAATTATAGGAAACGCATGTGGGCACAGATACTTTTTTGGAGTTAACCAAATAAATGATGTAAAGTGTAACTTTGAAGGAATAGACAAGCGGATTGAAAAGATCCAAAAAATGTTCGAAACAATATTTGAAGGACTAATAGAAAGCAGAATTTTCATTGACAGGCTTCAATCAAACGGGAAACTGAAAGACGAAAACTCTATAGGTCCATCAGCGAGGGCTTCAGGTTTTCCTTACGACGCTAGAGTTGACAGTAACTTCTTACCCTATAAGGATTTCAACATCAATGCGGTTATTAGGGAAGAAGGTGATGCGTTCGGAAGATTTCTAGTTAGAGGATATGAGATTTTACAATCTTCTATGCTTATTAAAGATATAATGAATAACCTACGTGGGATCTCTTCAGTGGAAAGTCCTAAATTACGCGGGGAAGGGGAAGGACTAGCTCGTGTCGAAAGTTCTTCAGGTGACCTCGCATATTATGTTAAAATAAACGACGATATTATTGAGGAGATATTATTTCTTTATCCATCTTCTATAAATCTCAATCTTTTTTTGAAAAGCGTGGTTGGAACTATCTTTACGGACTTTCCGTTTAATTGGGAAAGTTTTGGTATCTGGATAAGTGAGATAGGGGTGAGGCTAGTTTGAAAAACTGGTGGTTCATAAAAGGGATTAAACGCGGAGTCATTACAGAAAAGGAAACGAAAGAAATGGCAGAGTGGTCTACCGAGATTCAAGGTAGTGGTGAAGTTGATTGCCCTACTGGAGCTATAGAAAACGGAAATTGGAACGCCAAGAAATGTGTGTTTTGTAGGAGATGTTATCCTAGTTACAAGCCTAATATGAACCCTTATATCTCCACGGTGGCTAAAACTGAAAAACTCTTCAAGCGCTCTTTTTACCTCTTCGTGGTGGATTCCGGAACTTGTGGCGGATGTAATCTCGAACTAAAGTTAATTGCTTCTCCTCAATATGACATGACGAGATTTGGAATATTCTTCACTAACACGCCTAGGCATGCTGACGCGTTAGTAATAATGGGAGTGTTGACGGAGAAGATGAAGGAGGTAATAAAAGAGGCTTATGACGCTATGCCGGAGCCTAAACTTGTGATACTGCTAGGTGCATGTGCAATATCCGGAGGGGTCATAGGAAATGGTATACCCGTTGAAGCTACAGTAATAATACCTGGTTGCCCGCCTAATCCGGTCACGATTTTAGACGCGTTAAGGAGGGTAAAAGCATGAACAATCTTCTCCTTTTACTTGCTTATATACCTCCCTTACTATCTATATTCGGTAGAAAACTAGGTTATGTTGGTGTAATAGCTATTTCTGTAATTCTCGCCTATTACTCTTTAACAAACTTTACGAGCGTTGCATCTTACTTTGGACTTCTATCTTCCTTAGTATGGGTTTTAATATCAACTTTTTCATTGTTTAACCGCAAAGACACACTCCTTGAAGTAGCTATAACACTTTCAATAGCTGGAATGATAACCGTACTTGATGCTGACGAGTACTTAATATTCCTTGTAGGATGGGAAGTAATGTCGATACCCATTTATTATTACTTAGGAAAAAGGGGCAATTTCGGCTCCGCATTCGTCTTTATCTCCTTCAGTGAGGTAAGTACGGTTCTCTTGTTGTCGGCATTTCTTGTTGCGAACGAATCGTCGTTTATGGTCTTGCTTTCGCCTATTCCTCTCATGCTAGCCACTGTGGGCTTCTTAATAAAGATGGGCGTAATTCCTTTCACAGCTGCTGAGTGGTTACCTATTGCCCAAGGAAATGCTCCCTCTACTTTGTCAGCACTGGTCAGCTCTACCATAACTCTAATGGGAGTATACGGTATCTTGAAATTAAGTATTCTTACACAAACTATCCCATTGTATTTTCCTTTAATCCTCTTGGTTTTGGGATCGATGACAGTGTTTTTCGGTGCGCTATATGCCTACGTGTCAGAAAGCATTAAGGGTAGTCTGGCTTTTAGTACAGCCGAGAATAATGGGGCTATAGTTGCAGCTTTATCTGTATATATGTTTGCGAAGTCCCTTAATATGACCCAGATAGAACACATATCGTTTTTCAGTGTATTATTTTATGTTTTTGCACATTCCATAGCGAAAACAGGGCTCTTTTTGGCAACAAGTCTACAAGACTCTACCGCGTTCTCCTTCACCAAAAAGTTCAGGGGAGGACTATACACTCTCGGACTATCTCTTGCTACGTCGTCTATGTCTGGGCTTTTACCTAACTTAGGAGGAGTAGCTTCTTGGTTACTCTTAGAGCTTTTGTTCATCCTCGCTTATCTTCTTCATAACATGTTATCTGTACTCTTCATTGTCTCAGGGTTTACAGTAGCAATGGGTGAGGGCTTTGCTACAGCCTTAATGTTAAAGTTAATATCTTACATTAATCTTTTCCGGAATAACGGAAAGTGTGAGAAAAGAGTCAGTTCGATAATATTCGTTCCGGGGTTAATGGTTTTACTGCTCGGAATTATAATGCCTCATCTTATTTACCCTTATGAGACCTCTTTGACTTCTCTAGGCATGTTTTGTCTAATAGTAACCCAATATCAAGGGAGAGTTTTCGGAGGTATATCGCCCTTATACGTATTCATGTTAATAGTAGTTTTATCTGGAATAACTTATGTTGTATTTGGAAAACCTAAAGTGAGGAGAGTGAACGTTTGGAATAACGGTGTAAGAGACCAAGAGGACTACACCGCTTTTGCGTTATCTAATAACGTGAGATTAATGCTGAGAAAGATTCTGAAGCACGAGAGCGTTTGCGTAAACACAGATTCTACTGATATATTTTGGACACTAATACTGAGGTTAGGAAGAAATCTTAGAAAAATAGGAAAAGTGTTTGGAAGAAGTTTCGTCAATAGTTCAATACAATGGTATATACTTTACATGGTCTTGACGTTAATAGCATTAATAATTTTATTGTCACTATAACGAGAACCTATATAAAATAGTGAGAAATTTTCTAGTAAAAGATTAACTAAATTTCCTACTCCGCTTCTCCCTTTACATTTACTTGAGGTCTTCTTATACACTCTTCTTCCATGACGACTTTAAAGAACTCTACTACCTTATCGTTGTCTTTTACTTTTTCAAGTAGTGAGTTAATCAAATCCTTGTATCTCGCTCTAACTTGTTCAAGAATTTTCTCGCCACTTTCTGTGATCTTAACTCTTACAACTCTTCTGTCCTCTGCGTCTCTCTCCCTACTTATATAACCCAATCTGTCCAGTTTGTCAAGTACTTCCACCATAGTGGACTTGTTTACGTCTACCAGTTTAGCCAAGGAAGTTACGTTCTTCTCTCCCTGAGTGAGGTGATATAAGACCTGGACTTCAGTATACGTAAGCCCGAGTTTTTCAGCCTCAATCTGCAGGAGCTTTTTCAGCTTTTTGTGTCCTTTCAACACGATTTCCCATTTCTCCAACCCTAACACCTTTTCTTGCTAGTGATAATATTCCAGACAATACTAATAACGCAGCTGATATATTTAGCATTAACCTAAATCCGGACATGAAAGAAGGGGCTATTGCTGTAACGAAGAAGGCTGGCGTATCTATATGTGAAGCTACAGACGTGGGTAACGAAGAAGTCAGGCTAGAAAGGGGATCATAGCCTAATAAAGCGGAGAATATAGCAACTGCTGCAGGTAAGTTTACATTTAAATGAATACCGTATGAGGACAAAGCAGATTCTATTGAGGAGTTTAGTGTGACAGCCATACCGGTAATTACTACACTAAAATAAAGGACCACACTTATAGCCGATGCCGTGTTCTGTAGCGAAGCCCTCATACCTGAAGCAGCTCCCCTCTTTTGTACCGGTACTGAAGCCATTATATCAGCCATGTTCGGTGAAGAGAACAATCCCATCCCTGCCCCCATAAGGAAAGATATTGCGAAGAACTGCCAGAGCTGGAAATCATACGGCAATAAGGAGAGTAGGAAGAACCCTAATGCGCTTACGAAGAGGCCCAACGAAGTGAATACTTTCGACCCGTATCTGTCCGAGAGGATACCGCTTATCGGGCCTAACGCTGCAAATCCGAGCATGTTAGGTATTAAGTAAAGCCCCGCCCAGAAAGGCGTCTGGGAATAAGGCACTCCGTGAAGCGGTAACCAGATTCCTTGTAATAAGACGAGCATCATTAGAAGTATTCCTTGTCTCGCCATAGAGGCGATAAAATTAGTGAAGTTAGCTACGGAGAAATCCCTGACTTTAAACAAGGATAAGTCGAACATAGGGTTCTTAACCTTCCTTTCCACGAACACGAAGATACCTATTGCCAAGAAGGAGATAGTTAAACCCGTGATTACAAAGGGATTTCCCCAACCCAGTTGTTGGTTACCGTAAGGTAAAAGACCGTAAGTAACTGAGATCAAGAGTAGAGTTATTCCAAGTGCGAATAGGACATTGCCGATTATGTCTAACGGTTGTTTGATCGGCTTCTGAACATCTCTCAAGGACTTGAAACTCCAAAGAGTTCCTATAATCCCAACTACGAAGTCCAAAAGGAATATGTATCTCCAGTTTATCACAGAAAGAACACCGCCTATAATTAACCCTGCGACTCCACCGACCAGTCCCGATACTTGATTCAGACCGAGAGCCTTGCCCAATTCGTTCTTCGGGAAATAGTCAGTAAGGATTGCTGCACTGTTTACCATCAATAAGCCTCCGCCTACACCTTGGAAAAGTCTTAAAATTATCATTTCGAGAACTGCACTGTCACCGTAGCCGTTTACCGTAGATAAGATACCTGAAGATATTGCAAAAATCAGAAATCCAAGGGAGTATAACTTTGCTCTGCCTTTGAGGTCTGATATTCTGCCGAATGTGACTACTAAAGAAGACGTAACTATCATGTATCCTAAAATTAGCCAAATTAAGTAACCCAGTGCATCAGGAGCTGTTGGATTAAACCTTAGACTGTTGAATATTTGGGGCAAGGCGATAATTATCATGTTGTAATTTGCAAAGGCTATGAATATTGCAATGCTGGTGTTGGACAAAGCAATCCATTTACTCTTCATGTTTGTTCGGGATAGAACTATTAGTTTCTAAATATAAATTCGTTTCTAACGAATGGACTTTTACAAAAGCCAGTCTATAATGACTAATTCTCTAAATAATAATTTAGTATAATATCGCTGGGATTAAAACGTAACATTATAAAAATAGTTTTATACGTATTTCAGTAGTAGGTAATTCCGACTTGAAATTACTTTTCGTTAATCACAGAGATATTTTTCACCCTCAAGCTGGAGGTGCGGAGCAAGTAATATATGAGGTAGGGAAAAGGCTTGTTAAGAAGGGTGTAGAAGTATACTGGATGAGTGAGAATAAGGGTATAGCAGAGGAAGAGATAGATGGGATAAAGTTGATTAGGAAAGGGAATTCCCTTACTTTGCATTATTACTCGTTAAAGGAAGTTAAGAAATACGATGTAGTCATAGATAGTGTTGCTCATGCAATACCATTTTTTTCTTATAAGGTTAATAGGAAGAGTATAGGTTTGATTCATCACGTCCATCAGGATGTCGTTGACTTCGAACTTAACCCGTTCTTATCACGTGTTGTAAAGTTTCTTGAGAAAAGAGTAAAGAACTACCCTAGACTTATTTCTGTTTCTAACACTACTAAGGAGGAGTTAGTAAAAAGGTTCGGAATTAATGAGAACGTAATTAAGGTTATTTACAACGGTATAGATCATGAAAAATTTACCCCTGGTGAGAAGTCCGAATACCCACTCATCTTATGGATAGGTAGGTTAAAGAAGTACAAGAACCCGTTAGATGCTATAAAGATCTTCAAGAAACTGAACAATAGAAAGGCTGTTCTTATTATGGTAGGTTCCGGCGAAATGGAGAAAGAGATTAAAGATGTTATAGCCGGTGAGAAGAACATATTCTTTCTCGGAAAAGTAGACGAAAAAAAGAAGATAGAGCTTTACCAAAAAGCGTGGGTAGTGCTTTCGACCTCTTTTATCGAGGGATGGGGAATGACTATAGTTGAGGCTAATTCTTGCGGTACCCCAGCAGTAGCTTATTCCACAGGCTCTATGCCTGAGATTATAAGGGAAGGTGTTAACGGCTTCTTAGTAAACTATAAGGACTATAACAAGGCAGCAGAAGCTATTAGCTACTTGATAGAAGACGAGAACTTTATGAGATATTTGTCAAAGCTAAGCTATGAGTCCTCTTTAAAGTACGATTGGAATAAAACCTCTGAAGAATATTATAAATATATATGGGAGACAGTAGTAGACTAGAGAAGGCTAAAGCCCTTTATGAAGAATACAAGAGGAAAAAAGATAAGAGTCTTTTAGATGAAGCAGTAAAGCTTTTACAAGGGGATGACAGTGTTGCGTCACTGAACCAATTAGGACTTATTTATACCGAATTAGAGAGGTATCAGGAGGCCGAAGAAGTTTTCAGAAAAGCACTAAGAAAAACAAAGAACGAAGAGGATTTAGCTATAATTAAATTTAATTTAGCCATATGTCTCTTTAAAAAGAAAGACTTAACGTCAGCATATGAAATACTGAAGGAACTGTCGGTTACAAAAAATGTAATGAAAGTTCACTCCCAGAGGCTCTTAGCTAAGGTCTGCCTTGCAATGGGTGACATCAAACATGTGGACGAAGCAAGGGCTATTCTAGAGAACTTTGATGAGCCTACAGAAGACCTAATAGTCTCTTACATCTATCTGGCTAGGAACGGCAGAAGGGAGTATTTGAAGAAAGCAATTGAGTTAGCCCAACTTTTGGGCAACAAGAGGTTATTAGCGGAAGCACTTCTCTCTTCAGAAGCAGAAGAGGATCTCAAAAAGGCATTGGTGTTATTTAGGGAGTTAAAAGACGTAAAAGGAGAGGCAAGGGCTTTATACAAGCTTTCTTTTTACAATAAAGAGTTGTTATATGAGGCACTTCAGAAATTAGAGGAGTACGGTGAAGGAACCGACAGCGATAAAGTCAGGCTATTGAACGAGCTTTATAAAAGGACTAATTTAGTGGACTTTCTTAAAAAGGCAATATCGTATGCTGAGAAAGCTAATGAGACACTCTTCTTAGCTAGGGCTTACGTTGAATTATCTAAGCATGAGAACGAAGTGGAAAATTTAAGGAAAGCAGTGAAGTATTATGAAGAGTTCATATCAAAGTACTTTTAATCCCCATTTGTTTGTGAACATTACATCTTCAGGTTTCTTAACCTCCTTAGGCTTGGGTTGGTACCCTGGATCAGGATATCCTACGGAGAGAAGAGTCATTAATATTTTTCCCTCTGGAATCCCTAAGAGCTCCTTAGCTTTCCTATTTTCATAAGCAGCTATCCATCCTACTCCCAATCCTACTGAGTAAGCAGCTAAGACAAAATACAGTGTAGCGTTTGCGGTATCTATCATCCACGTCTCTGGGCTTAAATCAGGTTCTGCTACTACGGCAATACCTATCGGGGCATATGCAATGTGAGAAGCTCCTTTATGTAGTGTTGAGAGTTCCTTCTTAATCGATTCATCCGTAATAATTATGAACTTCCATGGTTCTCTATTGTTGGAATTAGGGGAGTGGTTTGCGACACTTATTAGTTCTTTAATTAAATTCATGTCTACTGGTTTATTCTGAAACTTTCTTATACTTCTTCTCCTTATGAGGAAATCTATTATTTCGTTCACTTGAGAATTCATCACGTATAAGCAAAAAAGTTTACTGAAGGAAATGGGGACAAGGGGATTTCATAGAGCTCTAATGAGCACTCAATCCCCCCGCTGGACGTAATTAAAAATTTACCACACTTTAAAAATCTTATTTTATGGTACAATTTTACAGTCTATAAATTATCTCTTTCTTAGTGTAAAAGTAACAAAGAAAAAGATATAAAAAAGGTTACCTTCTTTCATGCTCTGTCAATTTTCCACAACAATGCACTAACTATGATCAGTAAAACGTCAAGCACCCAACTTATTTCTACGTAAATATTTACCGGAAGAATCTTACCTATAAAATAAGTAATTAAAGCCTTTCGTTTGTATTTGATTTTACAAGCAAAAAGGATTTTCATTATTCCGATTCTTCTAAATTATCCTTAACCTCTTGGTATAGTTTCTTAACTTCTTCATCTTGAATGCCTATCTTGTCAGCTACTTTTAACGTCTCCTTTACTATACTTTTATAGTTATTTGACCGGAACCCCTCGACGTTTATACTTGCCATACCTAGGGCAAGTGCTAAAACGTCTTTGCCGCTTTTCTCTTGAGCAAAGGCTACTATTGCCTTTATTACATTTTCCCAAATTTTCCCTGCCAAAGAAAAGTCGTTTTCATTTATCATTTTAAGCGATAAAAATAAAGCGTCCTTTATAAACTGCTCCGCTAGTCTCATTAATAATATCCTAATGCTACTAAGGTTAAATACTCATCTAAATCTATATACCTATAAATCATATCACAATCACTACTACATTCTACTCGTATAACTTTATTAACCTAAGCCAGAGTGTGTAATAGACATTTGTCTATGGATTTTGTTATATTATGTGGAATTGCATTACGTCTTTCTGGGATAATGTGAATACATGTGATCGGATAACCAATTTATAAAGCATCGGTAGATTCTCTTCGGGTACTAACAAGTAAATATAAATGATGATGAGAAACTATATTTGTGGAGTACCCTTATTTCGATCTTAAAAGTGCTCGTGACCTATTACCGTGGCTCAGGCAGAAGCTTACTGAGATTAAGAGAGTCAAATACATGGCAGAGGAGAGCCTGATGAAAGGTGATAAGTCCGCAATTTTACAATACACGATACAAATTGACAGGATTGTAAAAGAGATCACAGAGAAGGGTATAATACTGAGAGACCCTGACATAGGTTTGGTCGACTTTCCGGCTGTGATAAATAACAGACCTGCTTATTTGTGTTGGAAAATGGGTGAGAAAGATATAATGTATTGGCACTATGCTGAGGAGGGGTATAAAGGGAGAAAAAGGATTACTGGAGAAGAAGAAATCTTAAGCCTTACATAATCGTGCTTAGTATGATAATCAAAACTATGAATACGAACATTATAACTCCTATAATAAGCGCTAATTTAGCCATGTCTTTATTACTACCGAAAACTATAGGTATGGGGCCTATGAATATGACTCCACCGTATTCGGTTTTACTTTTCTCCTCTTGACGATGTTCTTTTCTCTCATTAGTCCCCCTGAGAATTTCAACTAGAATACCCACTATGATTGTCAATATGCCTAAGAATACGAAGGAAAGCCCTATTGCTAATAGTAACTGTTGACTTATCACAGTGTATATTTTAGGTTTCAAAAGATTTAATCTTATTTGCTAAAATTTCCAATTCCTTAGGCATATCAATACCATCATTCATTGTGACTAGCTCCCCTATACTGTTTCTGAATTTATCGTAATCGAACCCCCTCTTCTTGAATATACTGACCAGCCAACTGTATGTATCACCTTTAGTTAGATCCCTAAGCTCCTTATCGTCAGGATTTATTCCGAACTTTCTTATCACCTCTATTAGTCTGGATTTAGTGTAATAGTTTTCAACTTCCTTCCCTAGAGGCACACAGTAATCTTTTAACGATGGATCTACGCGATCACACAAACCTAAGAAGATAACATTCAGACCTAACAAGTCTTTGAGCCTAGTCCACAAGTGTAACTCTATATCGTTAGTTACTTTGTAAACGGTTATTCCTAACTCGTCGTTAGATATCCCGATTCTTTTAAGCCAGTTCAGAATTACTGAGGGCTCGGCAAGCTCACTCGTTAATATGACGAACTTGCTAAACAATAGGTCACTCATATTAGCTCTTAAAATGCCTAATACAGACTTTAATTGTTCATCAGGTCTTACCATTATTGCTGTTGACACTCCGTTATTTTTCCTCATTATAATATAGGAGTCTACATTCGCGCTAACAACATAAGGTGAATGAGTTGTGATAAACACTTGAAACACGTTTTTGTTCGTCCACTCCTTAATCAGCTTCATGATTCTGGACTGTAATGTAGGATACATATTCACTTCTGGCTCTTCCAATAGTAAGATCTTACTTCCGCTTAACCAAAGTATAAAAAGCATTAAGACTACTCTTTGGAAACCACTAGCAGCTAAATCTATATAGATCGGCAGGTTCTGGATGTTTAAAACTAACTTATTACTGTCCCAAAACTCCACTCCTTTAATCTCGGGGATTGTATCACTAATTAGATTGATGAAGTCGTACCACTTTCTCTTCATGTTTATTGGACTTCTGTTCATCTCTATCATTTTCTTTATCACAGAATCGAAGTAAGCCTGATCAAAAATTGGCACATATTCGACGCGTTGGGAGGCAAATGCGAACAAATTTCTAACTGTCTCCAAATTATCGCTGGTCGGAGGAGAGTTATTTACGTTTAAGGTGTCTAAAGTCCACTCAACGTATTTGTTATTATACTTGATCTTATTGGAGACTTCTACTCTCATCCTCATTGGTTTTCCTATAGCCATTGCTGTTTCATCTTCGCTAAACTCCACTACTCCACCTATGGTGATAGGCTTTGAGACGTCGTAATCTTTCCAAAGAAGTAAATACTCTCCTTCTCTATCCTCAACACTTCTCTTTTCCAATCCTGCCCCCATGTTCTTTATGAATAGATATAAAGCTGTCATCAAGTTAGTCTTACCATATCCGTTGTAACCTACTATTACGTTTAATCCTCCTAATTCTTCAAGTCTCACTGAGGAAAGACTTCGAAAGTTGTTGACGTAAAAGTCGATAACTTTCATACCTAAACCACACTACGATCTAATTTGAAGGCATACATATAATCGTTAAACGCTAAATTTTAGGATGTTTCCTATAAAGAGAAAAAAGAGAGTATTATTAGTACTAAGGATTTTAAAGGATACACCTTAGAATTCCTCCGTCGACGGGTATAAGGGCACCGTTAACATAAGTAGCTAGATTGGACGCAAGGAATAGGACTACGTTTGCCACTTCCTCAGGCTTTCCAATACGCTTTAACGGTACGTCTTTAACGATGTCATTTAGTACATCTTGTTCACTCCTCCCCTCTCTCCTAGCTCTGTCCTTGACTAGTTGGTCTACGCGGTCTGTTAAAGTCCAACCTGGCATTACGCCGTTAACTGTGATTCCTTTAGGCCCTAATTCTCTTGACGCGACCCTGATAAGACCGGCTAAAGATAATCTAACTACGTTGGACAAGTCTAAGTTATCAATAGGTTGTTTTAACGTCATCGAGGTTGATAGTATTATACGACCTCCTTCTTTCATTCTTTTTCCTGCCTCTCTAACAGCAACTACCGCACTCATGAGAAGTAGATTGAACGCGTTGAGCCAGTCTTCATTTCCTAATTCAATTAGGTTTCCAGGTCTTGGACTTCCAGTAACGTAAGCCAAAACGTCTAAGCCGGACAGTCTCTTATAGCCCTCGTCGATCAATTTCTCTACGTCCTCTGCTTTTGTGAGGTCAGCCTTAATATAATCTATTTTGCCTAAGGGTTTCAGTTTTTCATAAGCTTTGATCAGATTGTACTCATCGTGCGAGGAGATGATTACTTCTGCCCCCTCCTCTAAAAACCTCTTTGCAATAGCAAAACCTATACCTTTACTGGACGCCGTGACTATTACTTTCTTCCCCTTTATCCCTAGGTCTATTTTCTCCACCCATGAAATATTCCAGTGTAACCCTTTTTGAGCTTGTTGTGGTAGTCAGAATACTCTTAATCTTTCTGAAGTCATCCTCAAGAGTCTTCCTCAAGTTGGGATTGTAAAGGGCAGCGGCAGGGTGATATGTAGGGAAAACCTTGACTACAGTATTATCATCTTTTTTCCACTCGAATTCTTTACCTCTAACTCTAGTTATGGAGCTGAAAGACTTACCCATGAGAGAGAACAGATAAGAAGTAGAATGTCTCCCTAAAGTAACGATCAGTTTAGGTTTTATAATATCGATTTGCATTCTTAGATAAGGACTGCAAGCAGTTATTTCCTCTTCTGTAGGATCTCTGTTCTGAGGAGGTCTACATTTTACTACGTTCGTAATGAAAACGTCTTCTCTCTTTAATCCCAAAACTTCTGTGATTAATTTAGTCAGCAATTTACCAGCTGCACCAACGAAGGGCTTACCTTCAATATCCTCATTTTCACCTGGGGCTTCACCTACGAACATTATTTCGGCGTGTGGATTTCCCTCTCCTGGTACAGCATTCTTCCTTGTCTTCCATAAGTCGCACTTTCTACAGTTTCTAACTTGTTCAGCGATCTCTTGTAAATCCACAATATTATACACTACAATTTAAAATATTTATGTTGATTTACTGCCCTTGTGAGAGAGACTTATACGCGTCTTCAATGATCTTACTCAATTTCTCCTTAGCCTCATTAACACTTTTCCTTAACGCTTCAGTGTCCTTTTTTTCTATCGCATCTTTGATACTGATTGCATAGGTGGACAGCTCCTTGTGGTTTGAATATTTTCTGATAAACTCCTTCAATTCCCTCTCAACCCAAGGGAACACTGCTTCTTTTCTGTTAGAGAGATGAAGTGAGACTTTTTCCATAGCAGTCCTTGCTAATATTAGATCTTGGATTTCGAGAAACTTTTTTGCTTGCGACACTATCGTTATTAACTTGAAGGAAATAATTAAAATTACCCCACCCTCCACCAGGGTCTGAGATTCTGACGGACAATGAAGATCCTCAGCCGGGTGGGGGACATTGTGATGAGGTCGACATAAACGGAAAGATGAAGAGGGGTCGATAGCCTGAATTAAATTATTTTATTAGAAGTCACAAGTACTACTCTAGCTCTCGTTTTTTCTAAGAGCTCTTTAACCTCGTTAATTTCGCTCTCGTCAAGATGAATCTCAGGGTCTTCCACGATTATCAGTTCGTTCTCAGTAGCTCTTCTCAAAAATGTCCTTAAGGCTAAAATTGACAAGACATTTGGAGGAGCGTTCTGTAATGGAGTCTTATCCATATACACCGCGTTCTCCTCTTGGTTTACGTAGATCTTGTGACCGTTAATTTCGTCACTGAAACCTTGAGGAAGTATCATGGAATTTATGAACTCCGCAGCAATACCGAAAGCCTTTGGGATCCCGGGGGCCTTTTCGTATTGAATAACAAGGAACCTACTGAAAGCCGACAAGTACCCTACTCTTCCAGCGGGTATTATCGAAGGCTTCACTTTCTCTATCTTAGAAAAGTAAAAGGAGTCTACTTCAAATGTGCCCCTTATACCTTGCTCTTTCAGTTGAGGGACTTCCTTAAGCTCTACCTTAGCTGCTACACCACCTTCGTTAACTTCCCCCTTTATACTGAGTGGGGTTAACTCAACTTCATAAAACGCCTTAAACCAGTTCTTAGCAACGTCTAGATCTGATGTAATTAAATTCAAAAACGTCCTTTCGAATGTTTCTCTCCACCCGTTTATCGGATCTCCCTTTATATAACCGTAAAGTCTAGGTATGTTGTTAATTGTCTTTAGTAAATAGTATGTGAGCCTTCCAGCGTAATACTTACTTTCACCAAGTGAAGATATGTAGCTTTTCTTCGAACTAGTATTTACCTCAACCAATTCGCCACCTACTTTTATTCGGACTAACATGAGTGAAGATAGATTTTTAGGTATTTATATACAAGTGTGCTTTATGGAGATAAATAAGTACGAAGTATTTTTAGATTTTAACTTTAAAGAGCTAACTTATAAGGGTAACGAGAAGATTTACTGCAAGTTAGCTCAAGGAGAAAAGCTCCAGCTCGATGCTGTAGGTTTAACGATAAAATCTGTCAAGGTTGACGGAAAAAATGTCTCTTTTACTCATGAAAAGGGTAAGGTCTTAATTGACACAAACGATGTGGAAGATGTAGTTGAGGTAGAGTTTGAAGGGAAGGTAAAGGAGAGGGGTCTCGTTGGCATATACAAAGCCCCTTATGATGGCAATTACATAATATCGACTCAGTTTGAATCGAGTCACGCTAGAGAGTTTATACCTTGTGTAGATCACCCAGCATATAAAGCGAATTTTAAGATTTCTGTGAAAGTTGACAAAGACCTAGACGTTATATCAAACATGCCCGTTGAGAAGATATACGACGCGGAGAACGGTAAGAAAGTTGTAGAATTTAAAGAGACACCCAGAATGTCAACTTACTTGCTGTACTTAGGAATAGGTAAGTTTGAGGAGATAAGAGATAAACTAGATGATATAGACATCATAGTAGCTACGGTACCAGGTAAGATAAGCAAGGGTAAGTTTGCACTCGATGTAGCTAAGAGGACAATCGACTTCTACAATAATTATTTTGGGATAAAGTATCAGTTACCAAAAGAACATTTGATAGCAGTACCCGAGTTCGCCTTCGGAGCTATGGAAAATTGGGGTGCGATAACTTTCAGAGAAACAGCACTATTAGCAGACGAGAATTCCTCTTTTACACAGAAGAGAAGAGTTGCCAGTGTTGTTGCTCATGAACTAGCTCACCAGTGGTTCGGGAACTTAGTGACTATGAAGTGGTGGGACGACTTATGGTTGAACGAGAGTTTTGCAACATTCATGAGCTATAAAGCTGTAGACGCACTATTCCCTAACTGGGACTTCTGGGCTGAGTTCTTAATGGATGAGACTAGCGGAGCTATGTTCAGGGACTCCCTCTCCACGACTCATCCCATAGAGACTCATGTTGAGACGCCTGAAGAGGCGGAACAGATTTTCGATGATATAAGTTACGGAAAGGGAGCAAGTATACTCAGGATGATAGAGGCTTATATTGGTAAAGAGGCTTTCCAAAAGGGTATTCAGTACTACCTTCAGAAGTATAAGTTCTCAAATGCTACCGGTAGTGATTTCTGGACTAGCTTAGAGGTAGGCTCAGGACAACCTGTGAGTGAAATAGTAAAGGACTGGATTACAAAAGACGGGTACCCGTTAATTCAAGTTACAGTAGAGGATAAAAGAATTAAGCTTACGCAAGAGAGGTTCGCCCTAACTAATGGGACACCCAGAGTTTACACAATACCCATAACTCTTGAAGTTAACGGTAAAAAGTCTACCTTCTTGATGAAGGATCAGAGTGCAACTATTGATATCGGAGAAGACGTGAAATCGTTAAAGTTAAACATTGACAGAACTGGTTTTTACCGTGTAATGTATGACGATGTGAGTTTGTTCTTCGAGTCGAACCCCAACCATCTGGAGAGATGGGGATTGTTAGATGACTATTATAACATGTTAATGGCTGGAAAAGTTGACTATAAGACATATGAAAATGTAGTGAGGAGTTTAATGAGTGACGATAACTACTTAGTAGTCGATGAGATCAGAGGAGAACTATTCGGACTGTGGAGTGTAAACACGTCTAAATATACGTTGATACATGAGTTCTTAGAGTTGCAGACTCCCCATTGGGCGAGTAAAAAGGACGAGAACTCAAGAAGGATTTACGGTAACTTGCTAAAGACATATGCTTACGTAGATAACAAGTTCGCTCTAGGTTTAGCCGTTGCCTTTGAGGGCTACGATAGACTTGACCCCAACATTAAGGAAGCCGTAGCTACTGCATATGCAATAGCATATGGTGAAGAGGCATATGATGAATTATTGAAGAAGTATAGAAGTGAAAAGTTCGATGAGGAGAAGATTAGACTGCTAAATGCGATGTTGAGCTTCAGAGAGCCTTATCTCGTAGTAAACACTTTAAGTTTAGGTCTCACCGGTGAAATTAAACGGCAAGATACGGCGAGGATATTACCGTTGGTTGCAAGAAATCCGTACACGAGGTTTGCAGTGTGGAAGTGGCTAGAGACTTACATGGACTATTTGAGAAGTGTTTATGAAGGGACAGCAATTCTGGGTAGGTCTCTTAGAGGAGCAATACCTTACTTGGGCGTAAGTGTGAAAGAGGTAGAAGAGTATTTCTCAAGTAGGAAGTTTAGTGATATACAAGTAGAAATAGACACCGCATTAGAAATACTCAGAGTTTTAAGAAGACTTGCTTAATAACCTTACTACGTAGTCTACTTCCTCTTTTTTAACCTTTTCATAGAACGAGACTTTTTCATTTTTTGAGTCATCAGACAAGGGTAGTGAAGTCACGAATCCTTCGTCACCGTTGTATACTAATGTAAAGTACACACCTGGGTTAAGAAAGCACTTAAGGTTCTTTTGTATCTCTTGCCTAATGTTACTAGTCTCTTGTAATCTTTGATCGAGGCTTTGTTGTTGTATTGCTATTGTGGAGTTAAGTTCAGCTATTCTCTTTTGGAACTTCATAACTGCATAAGCAGAAATGATAATTAATATAACGAGTGGAAGAACAGCTACATAAACGGAGGTATTTAGCACTTTATGAATCAGCAAGAAGGCTGAAACACCTACTGCTGTTAAAATAGCTGGTGTAATAATTCTGAGTCTCATTAATCTAACTTGTTCTCGCTTATGCTTCTCTCTTTCCTTCATTAGTTCGTTTATTTCGTCCATTCCGTAGGATTTCTTTTTATTTTCAAACCAGCTTGCCCAATCGGGATTACTGGTTATTACTGTAGTATTAATACCCCTCGAAGCTCTATCCAACAGTAAGGACGCAAAATCATAATCGAAGTTAGGGGATATAACGGTTATCTCCTTATCAGCATTTAAAATAACTTGTCTAGCTCTCTCTAGGATTTTGGTTGAAAGTAAAAAATCCAAACTTTTTCACCTTTATATTATAACAATCCCGGGGCTCAAAGGTAACGCTAACTCTTTCTTTCCTTTAATATCTGGACTCAACTGGTCTTTAGCATCGTATATTACTATCTCGGTCAAGTTCAGTTTATTCATGATGAACTTCAGATTTGATACTAGCACTTTTTCCTCGTCAAGGTCGTTCTGTAGATATAATTCTCTAACTAGATATGGTAATTCGGACGCTACCTCGTATAATTTCTTTGACACGGAGTCCTCTCCCACCTCACTTATGAAGTCTCTCAACGTTTTTCTTTCTTGTATAGCTCTTATCGCCCTTCTTAATATCTTCTTTAGCTCTTGATCACTATTTACATAAATTACTAGCTTTTCAGGTTCCTTATTCATACTGGCGGATAGTTGATTTATTTTATCGACTAATAACCTCAAATATTCTATTTCTAATAACGAACTTCCTTCGTATTTTAAATCAGAAGGCTCAGGAAACTTTTGAGTGACTACAAAACTATCGTTGAAGTAATGCCAAAGCTCTTCAGCTATATGTGGGGTGAACGGAGCCATCATCCTTATCCATGCGGATAAAACGCTTACCAAAATGTCCCTATTGACAATTCCATTAGTTAATTCTACATAATCTTTCACTGTCTCATACATGGTGTAGTAAACGATAATGTACGCTGACCTCAAATCTAACTTATCTATATACTCATCTACTTTCTTCACGAAATCAGACACTATTGATGAAAGCCACAAATCCGGTTTCCTGATTTCTTGGGTTGAAGGAGCTTTTAACAAAGCAACAATGTAGTCGTGGATATGTTTAAGCTGATCTGCTATACTTTTGGCTATCGACGCGTTGAACTCAATGTCGTCGCCTATGGAAGATGTAGAAGTTAAAGCTAACCTGACCGTATCAACACCGTATTCGCTAATTGCTTTTGATAGAGGGTATATGTTTCCGAAACTTTTGCTCATCTTCTTTCCTCCTACTCTGATAAAGCCGTTAGTGACTATTTGCTTCGGTAGTAAGTTTTCACCGAATATGGCGACATGATGATAGATGTAGTATGCTAAATGGTTCTGAATCAGATCCCTTCCACTGTGCCTAGAATCTACTGGATACCAGTAAGTGAACTCTTTCCTTATGTCGTTTACTTCAGCTCCTAACTCTGGTTGGCTTCCTCTACCTAACATCACGTAGTCCCAGAACTTATCATCTAGTTTATTTAAGTCTAAATTCCTTATCTTATGAGATATTGTATAGAAAGCAGTATAAATAGTAGAGTCACTGAGACTATCTATTATTTCCTTATCGTCCCAGGGTAATCTCACTCCTAGTCCTCTTGACCTAGTAAATGCTCTGGGTTGCATATTGAAGACGACTTTCTCCATTTCTCTTCTAGTGTCTTCAGGTACGAACTTTATTTTTTCCAATGCTTTCAGCGTTGATGCCTTCCAAATACTATTAGAATAGTTTACGAACCACTGTTCATCAACTAATTTTACGACTATTTCCGATCCGCATCTACAATATATGGGGCCGTTCGTTATTTCATAAATTGTAAAATGTGAGTCTAAGTTTTTTAATATTTCAACTACTGCTTTTCTAGCTTCCCTAACACTCTTGTTTACTACCCTTTCCTTAACCACGTCCTTGAGGAAATTGGGAACGTAATCTAGTATATCCTCTCTTATTACACCTTTATGATACTCTGTTCTATAAAGCGTATCTATGTAGTCCTTTAACTCCTGAGGATTTGTCGTCTGTGCTAACGCAAGAACTTCTGATGCTGGTATGTCTCCGTAATCATCGGTATAGATCACCGGTATAATCTCAAAGCTTTCACCCAGTTCGGTTAGAGCTAAGTAATGGATCGGCTCATGTGCCGGAACCGCCATTACTATACCAGTACCTTGCTTCGGCTCAACGTACTTACTCTTTATAATTTTCATGTCCTTATTGGTTAATGGGTTCTTCACTCTGAATGTGAGAAATTCGTCTGACTTTACTGACCTTTCTACCTCTAACTCTATCTGATATTTTAACTTCTCGTAAGCGTATCTAGATAAGACGACCTTTCTACCTCTCTTTTTATCTACACTTATTACGTACTCCGTGTTTGGGTTAATTAACAAGGCTATCGCTCCGAAAACAGTTTCAGGTCTTGATGTAGCAGCGGGGAAAAAAAGACCCTCCTCTGACGGAAAGTAAATTACGTCAACGTCTATTATTTCTGGTTCTATGTCTCCTCTAGTGTCGTGCATTCCTACGGGGAATTGGTCGTTTGGACAATAGGCTACTGCAGATTTTTCCTTTTTTAAGAATCCCATCTCCATTAGCTTTTTGTACTGCCATTGGACAAACTTCTCGAAATAAGGATCTACTGTGGTAAATTTCCTTCTCCAGTCAACGCTTAAGCCGAGGGTCTTAGCAGTTCTTTCCATGTCTCTTGTAAAGTATTCCGCTAAGTACTGTGGGTCGGAGAACTTCTCAACTTCACTCTCAGGTATCCCGTATATCTTAACGAAAGTTGAGATGATATCTTCATCTTTCCTTCTCACCGCTTCAGCTATGGACAGAATCGGAGTACCAGTGTACTGGAACGCAAAGGGAAACAGTACGTTATAACCTTTCATTCTCAAGTACCTAGCGTAGATGTCTCCAGTGATGTAAGTTCTACCGTGACCTATGTGCAAAGGACTATTAGTATAAGGAAAGGCTACTGTTATGAATTTCTTAGGCTTTCCCTCTTTAGCGTCTACTTCGTATAATTTGTTTTCCTCCCATGCTTTTTGCCACTTTGACGCTATTTCGTTTAGGAATGTATAAACACTCACAATAAGAAAAACGATAAAGGAATATATTAAGGTATGACTTCCGTAGAGTCCTCTGTAGGGTCATATCTCAGATCCTCCAACCTTATTACTCCTTCCTTTATAAGCTCCTTTATTTCGTCAACGCGGGACAAAACTATCCTTAGATATTCCTTCGTAACGTCATCAACTATCTTAAACCCTTCTTCACCCCAATACCGCTCATGAATAGTGTAGAGACACCTCCCTCCACAATAGTCCTTAAATTCACAGTTCCTACATTCTTTAGGTAATGGTTCTTCGAGTAACTTAAAGGAGTCTAGTGTTCCTAATTCTGCCCACTTCTCTCTGACAGCTATAGGGCAGGACAGCACTCTACCGTCAGTTGAAATAGAAACACTATCATAGCCAGCACCACAAGCTACACCCCTATATCTCTTAAAGAAATGAGCACTTATCACTCCCAAAAAAGGAATGATCTTAACGATCTTCCCTCTTCTCAACTCACTCATGAAATAATCTACTAACCTCCTTATTCCGGGTAAGTATGAAGAGTAAGCCCAACTCTCGAAATCCCACCTCTCGCTCCATATAACATTCAGTTGCCAGTGGACTTTGTCAAAAACCCCTAGTGACAACAAGTGCATCACTTCTTCATAGATGTCGGCATCTTGAGTTACTGCCATCCTAGCGATTGTTTCAACTCCTAAATTTTTGAGATAAGAGGCGTTCTTAACCACTACTTTATATATTCCCTTCCCTCTGTGCTTGTCTGTTATTTCTTCCCTTCCATCTATAGAAAGCAGGGCTACGTCCATTCTCTTCCAGTAAATTTCAGGGAGTAGTCTTACGGCTATCCCGTTAGTTTGTATCCCCCACCTTTTAGCCCTAACAGTGTCCATTACCTGAATTATAAACTTAGGGTTCATTAATGGTTCTCCACCGTAGAATATCACAGTCGCGTTCGGATCTCTTTCAATATTTACCTTAAGCTTATTTATATCGTACTTAACGCCCCACGGTACAATCTCCTTAGGGAATGAGCCACCACAGTAGTCACATGCGAGATTACATTTTCCCGTGGTAAGTACTAACCAGAGCATTTAACGACCCAACTCCGCTAATAACTCTTTCATCCACATCATTCCCAGTTTATAATCGTCTACGAATATGTTCTCGTTAAAGGAGTGGATATTAGAACCGTAGTTATCTACTCCGACCCCATCAGCTATTTGTTTAATGTTCAAGTGCCTACTGATCATTTCCATAGGTCCAGTGCCTGGACTGTTAGGTAACACGACGGGTTCAACATTATAGACTCTCTTAGCTGAGTTTATTAAAGCTCTTGCTATCTCACTGTTTATCGACGTTCTGTAAGGTCTTACGGAGCCATACTTTACGATTTCGACTCCGTAAGGAGCTAAATACTCTTTCAGCAGTTTCAGTACTTCCTCAGGGTCTTGATCTGGGACCAACCTGAAGTCTATCTTCACGAAGGAGTAAGATGGTATTACCGTTTTTGAACCCTCTCCAGTATACCCTCCATAAATCCCCGCTATGTTGCACGTCGGTTCCTCTATTAGTCTCAACATTCCTCCCTTCTGAACTTTCTGTTCTATTGCTTGTTCTAGATACTGCTCGTCTATGTTTAAATACTGTTTCTCTTCCTCGGTTAACTTCTTGACTTTATCGTAAAAGTGGGGAATTAAAACTCTTCCGCTCTCGTCTCTCAATGACCTCAGCGCGTAGACTAGATCCCATGCGGGGTTCTCCGCGATCGGTGCATACATAGAATGGAGGTCTTTAGGAGTCTTTTTTCTCAACTCCACATATAATAAGCCTTTAACGCCTAAGACTATTTGGGGAGCGTTGTTAGGAGCCCTACCTGAACCTTCCCATAGTATGTAGTCAGCCTTAAACTTCTCGTGGTAGTCTTTTAGGAAATCCTCCATATTAGGGCTTCCGATCTCTTCCTCTCCCTCGTACAAGAACTTAATGTTTATTTTTAGTTTATTCTCTTTCATCAGGTCTATTATGGCCTGTAACCTTGCGAGCAGTGATCCTTTATCGTCACCGACACCTCTAGCATAGATTTTGTTATCTCTAATAACGGGATTGAATGGGTCTGTGTTCCACTTGTCTAACGGCTCTACTGGTTGAACGTCGTAGTGGTTATAAATTAGGAGTGTTTTTGAGCCGCCAACGTTTATTTCTCCATAAACGTAAGGGTTCTTAGACTTATGTCTTATTAACTCAGCCTCAATACCGTTTTCCTTCATGTAATCTACGAGAAATCTCGCCCCTTCTTCTCCTTTTCCTTTGGCTGATGTGGTGTCTATCTTGAGAAATTCAAACAAGTCCTTGAGATAGTCCACAGTATTTAAACTTCTCTGAGGTAAATTAAGTTATGCTTAAGTATGCCGAATACGTTCGCCATGGGCTAGGTGAACCTCTAGGAAACGTTAATGTTTATAAGAAAGTAGAGGACGGAAAGGTTATAGCTATCCTAAAAGTCGTTGTATATAGAAATCAGTCGTTTGCGATTTATGAGACGGATAGGCTAGAGGGAGGCGAGGTAGTTGAAATACTTCCTAACTCGATAACTTCAATAATGAGGGTTGTAGAGAAATATTACGATCCTAAAGTTGACGATATAACTGTCTTAGGTGAGAAAAAATTCGTGGATGACTTCTTGGAAGAATTTAATAAGTTACAACAAAGTGAGTGATCTCAGTCCTCCTAACTGAGATGTGATGTAGGCTAGCGGGAACGAACAGTGAGTGAATAAAAGCAATGAAGAGAAAACTGGGACACCCGAGTGATGAGGAGCCATTCATGCGCTGAGCTTTATATGTGATGCAAGTGGGAGGGGACAACCCATATGATCACATATTCCATTTCATATCCGTCATAGTCCCATACTGGCAGGAATATTACGGTTCCAGGCTTTACGTTACCGAGAATTATGTTAACCTCGTATTCCCCAAAACCGGATACGTTTTTCACGAAGGATACGGAAACATTCGTAGTGATACCATAAATACAATCTGTATAAACTGGGTCGTCATAGTAAGACGTGTTCAGGTAAAGATAAAAGTGTATAGTGGAGTTAGGGCTTCCCTCGATAAAATTAGGTACTACATAAAATACGGTGAGGTACCGAGATTTTACAGAAGCGAAGTCGAATGATGTGTTTATTGTGGCAATTGCATTATCAATTTCAGAAGTATAGTTCTTTATAGACGAGGGGACTTGAACAAAAGTTAAATTATTTCTTATTTCCCCTATTATAGCTTGTTCTACTTCAAAATTCGGTTGGCTAACGTTAACGTTGAATACGTAAGGTTTTATCTCGGTAATATTTCTCGCATAAGTCTGTACTTGGGAAGGCTTAACAGAGTGAGGAGAAATCATTAGGTAAGTAGTTACATAGATCACCGCAAACGCAATACCTAGTGAAAATAATACGCCTGCAATAGTTGCTACTAATACTTTATTCACGAATGAATAGATCATTCGAAATACTTTATATATCTATTCCAATGTGAACGTTGGAAAAGTTTATTTGACATTAGTACTAATTGTTAATATGCAATTAGATCTACGACAATCTACGAAGAAAGTCTATTATTATATACTGACGAATAGAAATGGTGTTACCTTGAAACAGATACAAGAAGACCTTGGTTTTTCCTCGGTAAGTGCGGCCAGATACCATGTGAACAAACTAAAGAGCGCTGGTCTCGTTCAAGAGACTTATGACGGTAAATACATAGTTAAGAAGGTCATATTAGATGATGATTACGTGCTTCTCTTTAACTATGTCTTACCCAAGAGCGTGTTCTTTGCCTCATTTTTCCTTACATCTTTTATCTTATCCCTTTACTTGATTAAATTAGACTCTTTAGGTGCAGAGGTATTCTCCTTAATAATAGTATTTATAGCTGGGATTATTTTCGTGCTGGACACTATAAAGAGGTATACCAGATTCATTAATGAAATGAGAGGAAAGGTGAATTTAGAAGAGGAGTAGATAAAGAAAAAATTATACATATACACAACATTCTTATTTTACAATTAAATTAAAATTTTACTCGGTAATACGTCCAATTTATCTTAAAAATCCCTGGGATTAAAAGAATCTAGAACTAAAAACAAAAATCCGCGTTAAATACAAATAAACTATACGTCTAGCATTGTAAAGGTCTCCTTTTGAAATTTTGCTTGACCTATGTGGGAACTGATATTAGTTTGACTATATCTCATACCTTTTTATTTTTATGTTATAAAGTACGGCTGATATTCCCCATACAATGGCAAAAGTCAGAATAATCAAGATGCCAATATTTCCCCACCAGACATCACCGTTGATTAGCGCAATTACGTCCCAGATGCCTCCGGTCAAATTAAACTCAGATTGTACTAAACCTAATAATTCTAAACTACCGATCAAGTATGCAACAAGAATAGATACAGTCGTCATTGTTAAGTTGTACCACACTTTTCTCAAAGGGTTGCCTATGAAAGCCCATTTATAAGCTCCGTTCATGAAAAAGCCGTCTGTAGTGTCGATAAGTGACATACCGACAGTAAATAAGAAGGGAAAAACTAATAATGTCCAAATCGGGATCTTAGTGAAAGCTCCTGCTGTACCTGCACTTATTGCTAATAGAGCAGTTTCAGAAGCCGTATCAAAACCCAAGCCGAAGAGAAAACCTATTGGATAAAGGTAATACTGGTTACTAACAATCCTGAACAAGCTTTTGAAGAACTTGTTCATCAACCCTCTTTTAAGCAAGGCTTCGTTTAGCTTATTCTCGTCTAACTCCTTTCTTTTAGCTTGTTTAAACAATTCGTAAATCTCGAATAAAACTAAAAGATTCAGAAAACCTATTATGTAAAGAAAAACTCCACTTATTAACGTACCTACTATAGAACCTAAATTTTCTAGTTGGGGAATATCTGACTCTATTAACCTTGTTGAAACCATTAACGTTATAGAAAGGATAATAACTACGGAAGAATGACCCAGAGAGAAAAATAAACCTGTGAACATTGATGGTTTACCTTCCTGAACAAGCTTTCTTGTAGAATTATCTATTGCAGCTAGATGGTCAGCGTCAACTGCATGTCTTAAACCGAATATATATGCAAGGACTCCTAGAGTGAAGAAACTTGCCCCGATCCCTTTAACTTTTATTTCAATATTTCCCAACTGTTGCGAAATGGCTGTTAACCAGAAAAAAAGTATCATCGTTAAAATAATTTCTACACTGTAAAATAATATCATCTTCCACGCTCTGGGAACCGGATTCGTTCTCATAACATATGGATAACCTATCCATATTATAAATTTTACTACCTCTTAGCTTTCCTCTTACCACCAACTTTAATAGGTCATAGCTAGAAAAATTCGTTGAAAATCATAGAATTAATAATGGAAAGTTTTAACAAAGTCGAACTTATCTTGTAATAACAATAAGTTCGTATTCGTAATATCGGTTCTCATACATTTTATCTGCTTACGATAGATTTAATATCGAAAGAGCTTGAAGCGCTTGCTTCTTATGTTTACGTAATAATCCACTAATGATAGCGACCAAATTATCATGGATAAGTTGAGCTCTTGGAGAGAGACCTTTTCTAGTACTTGGTATCGACATGGTTGTCATACCAACAGAGCTTTATCACGTCCAATAAACTGTAATAGCCCGAGCTTGCTCTTATTTCTAGTACATTGACCATGATACTTACTCTCATTTTCATAAGAAATCAGGGAAGGAGTCTAATGTTTACTCTATTGTTTTCACTAACATAATGTTTTTATAATTAGGTCTTCTTAAGAATGGTTAGAATGAGTTTTCAACCCTTCGGCTATCCTAGCTTTCCTATGAGTAACCCCTCAGGAATGGCAAATATGATGATCTGTATGCAACCTGTAGGGTTAGGCGGTAAGCAACAAATGATTCCTACTCAATATCCCGTAAACCTCCAATATGTAGTCCAGCAAGTTACGATGTATCTGATGAGTCAAGGATTTCAAGTTTATCCTATGCCTGGACAGAACGTTGCAATAATACAAGCACAACATACGAGCCTTTTGGGTTATTTAACCGGTTCAAATAAAGCTTATACTATAAGGATTTGTCAAGGTCCTAATTATGTTATGGTAGAGACTGGAATGACCGACTTATTGCAAGATATGTTACCATTACTAGCTTCCGGTGGTATTGCAGTACTTTCGGACGAGGATTTACACAACAAGTTGCTTACATTACTTGGAGGTGCAGGAGCTGCATACGACGCATATAATATAGCCAAGGATCTGATGCAGGAAGACCAGATCATGAATATAGTTATGATGGCTGTCATGAGTGCTCCGCCCTTATATCCAGTTCAACCGCAATATCCCCAGCCTAACTATGGTCAATATAGTCAACCGTATTCTCAGCCATACCAGCAGGGACAAACATACCAGCAAGGATATACTCAACCACAATACCAACAAAGTAGCCAATACTCGCAGACCCAACAAAATACGCAGAAGTGTTGGAATTGTGGAGCGATTATCCCTGCTGCGGCTAAGTTCTGTCCTAATTGTGGAGCTTCTTTAATGCCGATCAAGTGCCCCAAATGCAGCTACATTAATCCGCCTAGTGCAAAATACTGTGGGAATTGTGGAGCTCAATTAACGCAAGTTAAACAAACTACTTAACACTTTCTTATTTAGTTTTTATTCTTCTTAAGTCAGGTTAGTATTTTTCATAGAGTAGCAGAATATGAAATCAGGAAGCTATATTCATAAGGGAGTTTCATATAGTCAATTAAAGATTGTGTCTTTGTCATTCACCGCATTTAGCTTTTGGACTCACTTCAATATATACTCACCACTTTTGATTTAACAATGGAATTTTAAGTGCCTCAGATTAGACTGGACTAGCTGATGAGGAAGAAAAAAATACGGTTTAGGAGCTCATAATGCGGTTAACACGTTAGAAAATCAAGAAGAATATATCAATTAACCAAGAGGTTATATCTAATTAGGTTAAGATAAAAATGAGAGCTTAATTACCCGTATAAAGAATTTTTCGGGAGCTTAAGAAATCTCTACTGAAAACTACCTACTTAATAAGACCTTTAATGAACTAATCGGTTTTAGTAGGGATAAAATTTATTTTTAAATATCTACTTCTATCCATCCTCCGTTGTCTCTTACTTGATATGTTTTTAGTCCCAGTTTTTCTTTAGGTGCATCTGGTGCAACGAAAGGAGGTTCTAACATTGTTCCAGTCTTAAGGTCGAAAACAGCATGGTGACACGGGCATTTCACTGTGAGCTTTTGTTCATCTAATAATGTTAGTATACACCTAGCGTGACTGCAAACTGCATCCATTCCGTATAGGGTCCCGTTAACGTTTGCAATGAAAATTACTTTATCATCTATTTTAACTGACGCGAATTTAGCTTTTTCTAGGGCTTTAGCACTTATAGTGCGTTTCCAAACCATAGACATCATTTTGTACTTATGGCTTTTAAAAGTTAAATTAAAGGTTGTTTAAGTAGTCAGAATCCACTTTCTTACAAGATAGGAGAACAGAAATCCGCCCATAATGGTTGTTACTATAGCCATAATAATAATCTGAGAGTACTGATTAGTATCTATAATACCCGAGGTAAGACCTAGAGTAGCTACTACCAGCCCTACTTCACCCCTCGGTATCATACCTATTGAAGCAATGATCGACCTTCTTACACTCTTTGTAATGAAAAATGCAACCGGAAATATTCCGGCTATTTTCCCTATGATAGCGAGAAAACTTAATAGAAGACCTAGGGATAAATCGTACAAGTTAAGGAACGTGGTGTATGGGGTCTCCATCCCGACGTATATGAAGAAAACAGGCCCAAAGATAGAAAGTAACGTTGAAGTGAACTGAACTATTTTTTCTGACTTTACGCTCTCAGCGATTGCCACACCGGCTACGAAGGACGCAATTACGGGAGAAAAGCCTAAGAGTAACATTATCAGGACTAAAATGAAAAGTATTACCAATGAAACATTGTTAATTAAATCATCTTTTATTTTAGAAATTACTCTAGGAATTATGAATACTGCTGAGAACAAAATTATTAACCACGCTAAGACCGTTTCTATCACGCTAACTACTATCCGACTAACTGAAAGAGCTTTTAGTGTAACTAGCTCAAGAATTACGGACAAAATGATAAGTGATACAACATCATCTAAAGCCGCTGCAGATATAACCAGTCGCGTGAAATCATGTTTGTAAAGTTTGTACTCTTCAATAATCGAAGTAGTTGCAGCCAGACTTGTCGCTGCACTTGCGGCTCCCATAATAGCGGAGACTGTTGTATTGTAAATGAGGGTGAAAGTGGCGTAAACTAAGTATGTGGGAATTACAGCACCGGCTGTAGCTGCTATAAAGCCTGGTAATCCAGACTCTTTTAAACCTTTGAATCCGTGAGAGAGACCAGCGGCGAATATCAGTAAGACCACAGAGAAATCCGCAAAAAGAATAAGATAGGAATTAACTTCAAAGATAGGCAACCCGATCAAATTGTCAATATATCCGCCTATAGCGTAAGGGCTTAGCGTTATACCTACTATTATTTCAGCTATGATAATAGGAAGGTAGAATCTTTGGGTTATGATTCTTCCTAACTGAGCGAAAGTTAATAGCGTAAACAGTTCAAGTAATGTTAAATAGACGATATCGTTACTAGATGTCATAAGCTCACTATATTACGATCACTAGATTTATTTTTAATGCTCTCAAATAAACACTATGGCATTACTAAAGAGAGGAGAAAAGAAGATCTTCCATATAGATTCACTTAACCAACATATGAGAGAGGTTATAAAGACAGTTATGGACGTAAACCTTAACGATGTAGCTAAGTATTATGGGCTGAGGTATTTATCTCCTAAATTCGGAGAGCCTATATTTGTACCTTACGGTAGACTTGACGGTAACTTTAAGAAATTCGAGGATGCTTTTGAAAAGATTTACGATGAAATCGAAAAAGTAAAGGAGGACGGATTAAAAAAGTATTTAGAATGGTACCCCAATTCGCAATTCCTTAATCACTATAGAATAGTCTTTTACTCCTATACAGACCCAGAGGACGGTGTACTTTATGGAATTGGAGCGGAGCCTTTAGCAGTAACACCGAACTCCTCTTATCCAGTAGACAAAGTCTTGGACGGTGATGTAGTAGTAGGAATGCAATTACTAAACGTAGCTCTAACAAAGGGTCTAAAGATAAAGTTCTTTGACATAATTGCCAATAGACGCGAGGAAATAATTGAAGCATATAACTGGCTTTACACTGAGTTTCACGCAAAGTATGACACTAAAGACAAGGTCTTCTTAACGGATATTGCTACATATTATATGAAGAAATTCTTTGAAGTTATTGATGAGTTAAAGAAAAAAGTTGAAGTAATAGAAAATCTAAAAGGTAAAAGAGTCGTTATACCTATGATTGAAAGTAGGGCTAAGAGAGACGGTAGAGTTAAGGAAATAATGGAGATAGAATTTGCTGACTATATTGACCAAGGAAACTACTATAAAGTAGAGGCCATTCCATCTATATATAATAAAGATTTCGTGGGTAAGCTCTTTAAGCAGGTGCTAAATAACTTTGATGAGATACTACTTCTCTTTGAAAGGAAAGCTACAGTCCCAGATGAGCTAAAAGAATTAAAAGTTAAGGAACAAGGAGATAGATATTTATTACTAACGAAATAAGTAAAATAGTTTTCTATCTCTTTCTGTAGCACATCGTAGAGGTATTTGAGAAAGGATAAAAAGAGATTACTTATTTAGCCGAGATTTTTTAAGATTAAGACGCTATTTGTTACCTTTACGATATACTTCTAAAACAGCAACATAATCGTTCTCTCCATGGCCCATAGCCTCTGCCAACCTGTACAACTGTAAAGCTAGTGACGACAATGGGTTAATTACCTTAATATTCTGTGTCTCTTTTGTTATTATTTCTAGGTCTTTTCTCATATGTTTTATTGCAAACTGAGTTGAATAATCATTGTTAATCATTTTAGGTACCTTCAGTTCGGAGGTTGGAGACTTAGCACTACCGTATAAGGCTAGGACTTTGTATACGTCCTCTGGCTTTAATCCAGACTTTACACCGAAGTTATACGCTTCGGCTAATGTGGCTACATAAACACCTACCATCAAATTGTTTACAAGCTTAGCATATAATCCCATTCCGTTTCCTCCCATATAGAGGATCGTTGACGCAGTTTCAGAAAGTATCTCCTTAACCACGTCTAATTTCTCCTCGGGACCTCCCAATAATACTGTCAACTTCTTTTGTTCAGCGAAAACTGAAGTACCTATAACTGGTGCGTCATACATGAAACCTCCGTTCTCTGCAACTTTCTTTGCAATTTCAATTGATACTGAGGGTGATATAGTAGACATATCTACTATAATTTTACCCTTGCTATAAGGTATCAAAGGTGTTAAGAAATTGCTAACAGCATCATCGTCAGCTAGCATTGTTATCAACACGTCGGCCTCTTTCAGTAATTCAATGGGATCTTTGACGTACTTAACACCGTATTCTTTACTGAACTGTTCTGCTTTTCTTTCCGTTCTGTTGTAAACTAAGTGTAGTTTTCCAGCTTTTGCTAAATTTCCCCCTATCCTGTAGCCCATTATACCTAATCCAGCTAGTCCTATTTTCATAGTAATTCGAAACGCCAACTATTAATAAAAAATTTACCTAGCTTGTCTCTAATCTCATGAAAAACGGTTTTGGGAACTGTAATGTAGAATTTCGAACTTAAGCTGAAAAGATTTTATTCCAACTCTTTGATTTATATTAATTTGTAAAAGTATAATACAAACAACCTTTTATTTTAAATCTATTTTCAATTTTTTATGCCTCAAAATTACATCCACTCGACCATTGCGTCAACCTTTTCTTGGGCAGGTAACATTTATGACTTGTTATTGTTGACATACGTCTATTCCTACCTAGAGAGAGTTTACGGGCTAGATTTCTTTGGCTACACAGTGCTCTTCGCCTTAGGGCTAATAGGAAGGGTGATAGGCGGAGCGTACTTCGGAAATGTGGCTGACAGAATAGGTAGGAAACCGGTTTTAATTATCGGAACAGCCGGTTACTCTCTCTTTCAGTTATTATTAGCCTTTGCTCCTGACGTAGAAGTACTTTATGTTTCCAGGCTACTTGAAGGGATATTTATGGGTGCACAGTGGACTGCAGGGACTGTGTTAGCTTACGAGAGCGCCCCGTATAATATGAAAGGGATAGTAACTGGTATAGTCCAGGCTGGATATGGTATAGGTTATGCACTGACTGGAGTTTCGTATATATTTCTGGGAGGAGACCCTCGGCTATTGTTACTAACGGGTAGTTTACCTCTCATCCTAGTTCCCTATATGAAATTTATTGCGGAAGAGCGTGTTTCTTCTCACACGGCCCATTTCAGTATAAGGATTAAGGACTATCTCCCTGTTCTTATTAGAGCTACGGCTGGAATGATAGGAATGTTCTTAGCCTATTTTGCCGTATTCGGCTATTACACCGTAATTGCAGACGAGTATCTACACTTGAACCCTGACACTTTAGGAATTTTAATGACAGTGGCAAACATAGGGCTTGCAATATCTTTTATACTGTTCAGTAGGTTAGCGGATAGGTTTGATAAAAAGAAACTAATTTATATTGGTGTAATTGGTCTCTTAATATCCCTACCATTAGCAGTGCCTTTCCTATATGTGCCTATTATTATACCTATAATAGGGGTAATATTATACGCATTTTCTACTGGTTTCTGGCCTCTGATGCCTCTTCTATTAGCTGAAGCTGTCCTCACAGTCCTAAGAGGATTCCTATCAGGATTCGCGTATAATATAGGAGGCATGGTAGGTGGAATAGGTAATATAATTCTGGGGTTTATAGGCGAGTACTTTGGTGTCGAAGGATTAGTGAAGGGAATTGATATAATGGGTTTGTTCTCTATAGCGGTAATCTTCGTAAGTATAATAACGTGGCCTAAGAGCGAGGGTCATGTAATATTGATAGAATAAGCGTAAAAGAAATAGGATAAAAAGATAATTAATTCATCATTTTTTCTTTAATTTTTCTACTATATCTTCAGCTTTTTTAATGTAAGTATCTAAAGCACTCTTTATGTCCTTTATGCTCATCTTACCTTGGTTTTCCTTTAACTTATCGAGCTTACTTAGTAACTCTTTAAACTCCTTCTCTAGTTCATCTACTTTTCTTCCTTCCTTCTTAGCTTTTGCGATTTCTGAAGCTATATTATCATGAATTGAGGAAGTGACCTTTGTGATATCTTTTATCAACTCCTCCTTTTCTTTATATATTTTCGCTTTTACTTCATTTAATAGTTTAGTTAGGTCTTCTATCATCTTTGATCAATTCTAAGAGTAGCATAAAAAGTTTAAGGATAAGGAACTATTTAAGGGTAAAGAAAAAGGGGAGTAATATCGTTATTTTCATACCTGGAATAGTACCCTACATCATTATACTGCTTCAAATTTACAAGTTTCTCTGATGTCTTGGATTACTATTATTGTTATTTTATTTGCCTTTTTATTTGCCTTCTCTCTTATAAACCTTGTTCGTTAAGGTAATATTATATGAACATTAGAGACTACCTAAAGTCAAGGAGAATAAGAAATTTAATAGGTAAAGCATATTTAAGTTATCCCTCAAGCTTTGACACAAAAAAGCCCTCTGTGCCGTGAATATAAGGTATGAAGCGTTTGGAAAAGACTACTTTATGACTAACGTTCTTAATAACTTCTTCTCCCTCCTCTGGGAATATGGAACATGTAGCGTATACTACAGTATTTGATAAAAATAGGGCTTTATCCAAGAGCCGCATCTGCAACTTTGACAACTCTAAAACCTTACGCTCTGTTAACCTAAGGAGTACCGTTGGCTCGTTTGAAATCATACCTGAAGAGCTACACGGGGCATCTAGTAAAACTTTGTCGAATTTTTTAGAGAAAGTTAAATGAGTGGCATCACCGTGTATAATATTAACTCTGTCCAAATTTACTCCGACGTTTTTCATGAAGTTGACCTCCCTTATTAATCTCTTATACTCTACCTCACTAAGAGTAAGTTTAGCTCCGTTTTCAGTGAGCACCATAATTAGTGTTGCTTTTACCCCTGGTGCTGAGGTCATATCGTATATACTCTCACCTTTTTTAGGGGAAAGTGTCGCAACCACGCTTACACTCGCTTTATCCTGAATTACAACTTTGTATTCTCTGAACTCTTCCGTCTTAGAGAGATTACCATTTATTAATTTATACAAAAAAGGATAATCTTTATCTCTCTCCAATACTACACCTTTGTTCTCTAAACTCTTAATCACTTTGTCTTCGTCGGTTTTGAGAGTGTTAACCCAAAACCACGTGGTTTTTCTTATCAACGACTTTTTTAGCTCTCCTATGTCGTAAAGTCCTGACAACCTTTTTTCCATCCAATCAGGGAAAACTATCGCTCCTTTTCCTTGCAAGAATTCCTTGACTTTTTTCCTCCTACTTCTCCCTTTCAAAGAAAGGTATTGGAGTACCAACAATTTTGCTTTTTCGTAAGCATCATTACTATCGATCTTATATCTCCCCATTTCATGAGCTTTTTTGAAGGCTACAGGTAACGGATCTCCTTTCTCGACGTAATAAAGAAATCTACTGAGTAGAAGTTCCAGTGACATAAGACAGTATCTGGCATAAAAATTTAAATGTGTAATGAGATATTTCTCTTATGAAAATCGAGACAGTTGAAAAATTATACTTTGAAAATGTTTACTCGATAGAAAATGCGGAAAATATTGATGAACTCTTACGCAGGGTTTCACGTTCACTCTATTTACTGTTAAAATTAGTTTATCTGCGTCATGGAGAACTATCGAGGACTACGGGTAGAGAGATAATGAGGTTTCTATACTTAGAGGAGAGCGGTGAAAAGAAGCTTGAGAGGCTCGGTAAAATAGTTAGTTTATTAAGGGAAGAAGCGATAACGACTAAGTTTCCTTATATCGACTTTTACATGCAGAACTTCGTAAGCGAGATGGACAGATTGATGATTAAGAAGGGATATAACTTCTTCTTAACTTCTAACGGTGAATCCAAGACTTCTTAGGAGCCAATCATCTAAGGAAAAATCGTAGTATTTTCCTTCAAATGGAACTACTTTAGCGTTAAACATATCGCCTAGTTGTTCGCAAACCTCAACCACACTCTTCCTTTTCCCTCCTACATTGACGACTCCCTTAATCCCTCTCTTTATCAAGCTGGAGACTATCTCTGAAGCCTCCTCAACGGTTATCGGTGATACGTAAAAGTTAGAGTTACATTTTATTACTCTCTTTCCTCTCAAGATACCCTTAACAAAAGGGTGAAATATTCCTCTATAAGTTGTGGAATATAATGCCCCAAATCTCACCACTAAGTAATTACCGAGAGCCATAATTCCAGATTCTCCTGCAAGCTTGCTAAGCCCGTAATAGTTGAGTGGGTTGGGTGTGGAAGTCTCGGTGTAATAACCTTTCTTGCCATCAAATACCATGAAAGTCGAGAGAAAAACGTTAGTGGAGTTGACTTTGTGAGCGCTCCTAGCCACGTTAATGGAATACCATGTGTTAATATTCCACGCAGCCGAGGGGTTTCTATTAGCCTCATCGTAAGGCACCTCAAATGTGTGGATTACAACGTTAGGTCTTTCCTTTATTACCCTCTGTGGTGAGTCGATGATAATCACTTGTTTGAGATACTTGGCAATACTTCTAGCAAGTTCACCTTCATCAGTTACTCCGACTAACAAAGTAAATAGTTAATAACCTTGTGTCCTTAAAAATTTGTGAATGGATATAATTAAAGAGTTTTCAAAGCTTGAAGGGATAGGAGAAGCTGAAGAGAGAATGCTTAGAGTATTATGGGAAAACAAGATAACTAGGCTGAACCCGTTAGAACTGAAACCCATTGAGACCGTAGAAGGAGATACGCTAAAACTACTGGTTTTCAGGAACGGTATTGTGGCCGTAATTCACAAACCTACTGGTCTTTTCATTCTAATCTACAGTGTAAATTCTTTAGAGCTAGAAACACTCAGATACATTGTAACTAAAGAAAAGGAACAAGATCATCAATTTATCTCACTAGTTTACGAATATTTGAATGTTAAAGAAAAAGGACGTTTGGGTAAGATCTGAATGTATTCAAGGTTCTGCTTCAAAGAACAACTGTTCTTCAAGCTCGGTACACGACTGTTTGTCTCCTTTAAGGCAGTTTTTTGCTAAGTAAAGGTAAAATATTGCGTCCTTTATCTTGTCAATGTCTTCTACTTCTTCCAATTTTCTTATTACTAAATCCAGAGCTTTCATGATATTATTGTCCTTATACCTTCTTGGTAAAACTATACTTCCGTTCTCTATTATTTTACTGTCATATGTCACAAATCGATAATACGTCTTTCCGTTTATCACAGCCCTCATTGCATAGAGGTTTTTGAAAACCTTAACGAGTATTATAGAGTTTCTTCCTCTTATAAGCATTAGTCTTTTATCGAGCATTATCGCTGAAAATCCTTTAGGTACATTAACTACTTCTCCGTTATCGTTCACTATGTCCCTTAGCTTGTATTCCATTAAGAGTAGATCAATAGGCGGTAATATATAGTTTTTCCCGATAAGTTATAAATAACTATATAGGCGAAATTGTAAGATATAGTCATATATAAATCGTTTGAATGATTTTTATAAAAACTTAAATCTGAAATATCATACAAATCCGAAGGATGTATTTATATCGTTAGATCACAAGACCTTCTATGATATATATAAAGTGAATTGGTAAAACCGAGATATAGATATTTACTGACGGCTATGACTTATCGTTTATACGTCTATTATTCACATTAGTGATGAAGTAATCTTAGAATAATGAACAAGTTACCTGACTTCAAGATTTGGAATCAGCTTTTATCAGGTTTATCGTTGATAGGTGCTGTTATATGTACATTATCTGTTTGGCTGCTTAGAGGAGCTTTGGAGAGATATGTTTGGATTTAAAAAAGAGTGAATAATAAATAATTATACGGAAGAAATTTTGAAAATTTTTTCTTTTATTAATCATCATATTATTAGCTTAATTTAATTTTAATAAGAAAAACGGCACTTACTAGTTTAAATTATTTTTACATACTTGACAAAAGTTTATATCCCAACAAACAGTTAATAATATATCGGGATAGGAATGAATGGGACTGTGAATAAAAGGAAGGAAATAGAAGATAAGCTAGAAGTGGTTTATGACGACGAAGAGCTAACGGTTGTAATAGCTCCAGAGGAGGACGAACTAAAGGAAGTTATACTTAATCTTCTTAAAGAAAAACCAATGGACGTAAAAGAGATACACAGTGTTCTCACTAACTTAGCAAGTGACGAGAAAATAAGGAAAGCCTTGTACGAGTTAGCCGAAGAAGGTACTGTAATAGAGGACAAAAAGAGCAAGAAGTTTATGTTGGTAGGAGTTACGAACTAAATTAAAGGCATAACTTTTGTATCTTAATTCGATTACTTATTAAAGGCTTAAGATTATTAAAGAAAACATCAAGACAAAAATTGTTTAGAAAATGATAAAATCAAACTCTTTTAGCTTTTATCAGCTCAGTGATTTTAGTAGTGCCAATACCTTTAAGTTCAATAGGTTGGATTGCTGGGTAAAATTCTCTGTAGTTAGGTATATTCTGTTCAAGCCTTTCCTCAAAAGTCGGGATAAACTCGTTCTGGTAAAACACTCCAAGAGGTATTTTTTCTCCTAGCTCCATTACTTTCATCATGGCTTTTTCAAACTTGGTCTTTGTTTCTTCCTCTCTTTTAACTACTGGATCCCATGCTGGGTCGTTATCCAACTTGTAAACTCTCTTATCATACCATTCTTTAGTGTTCACATCATTATAAGTAGGACATGGCTGAAGAACTTCTATTACCGCACTTCCCTTGTGCTTAATCCCTTTCTTTATAAGTTCTTTCAGATGTGTGATATCGTATGCATATCCTCTTGCTACAAAAGTATAACCTGCAGCCAAGGCTACTGCTAAGGGATTTACAGCGTCGTTTATATTCGGTCTTGGTAAAGACTTAGTTTTCACACCTCTTCCTAATGTTGGTGATGCTTGTCCTTTAGTCAAAGCATAGACTCCATTGTTATGTATTATAACAGTAATGTCCAAATTCCTTCTACCCAAATGCACGAAGTGACCCATTCCTATTCCGACACCATCTCCGTCTCCAACATTTACCACTACTTCTAACGATGGGTTTGCTGTCTTTATCCCAGTAGCAAAAGCTATAGACCTACCGTGAAGTGTGTGAACGCCACTGATAGGTAATTCGATGAAATGTGGGATCTTACCGGAACATCCTATACCAGAAACTATCACGATTTTCTTCGAGTCAACACCTAGTTCCCTTAACGCCATCTCTTCAGCTCTCAGTATACCGAAGTTTCCGCACCCTGGACACCAATCGTTAAATACAGGTTTACGCTCCATAACTCAACACCACTTTCTTCTCTCCGTTCTTAATAATTTGCTTTACAGCGTATATAATTTCTTCTCTAGCTATTGGTCTTCCATTCCACTTAAGTATATAATTCGTAGCAAATATTCCAGTTTTCTCAGCCAGTATTTCAGCACCTTGAGCTTGATAATTATTTTCAATTGCAATAACTCTCTTCTTTCCTTCTAATAGTTTCCTCATTAAAGTCACGGGATAAGGGTTAAACATTTTTACTTGAACCATCATAACACTCAATCCTTCCTTATTCATATCATCCATTGCGTCCAAAATGGCTCCCTTAGGTGAACCCCACGTTAAGAGCACGTTTTCTCCATCACCAATAACGTTTACCCTTTGTTCTTCAGGGATTTCCTTATCTGCCGTCTCAAGCTTCTTCATTCTCTTTTCATACATCTTGAGCCTATTGTTACTCGCTTCTGTGATGTGTCCTTCTTCGTTATGTTCATCACCGGTATAGAATATACTGGAATAACCTAAGAATGCCCGCGGTGAAATTCCGTCTTCAGTGATTTCGAATCTGTTAAACCTCTCTGTAGTAGGATATACTATTTTACCCCTCTCGATTTTCACTGGGGCTGAGGTAAGTAAGTCCTCATCCAGAATGGTGTATGAATTGGCTAAAGTCTTTTCAATAATGTGTATTACGGGCGTTTGGTATTTCTCAGCCAAGTTTAAAGCCCAAATCGCGTCCCAGAATATCTCTGCATGATCTCCAGATGCAATCACTATTCTGGGAAATTCCCCATGTCCCACGTTGAGCGCAAACTTTAAGTCAGCTTGCCCAGACCTAGTCGGCAAACCTGTTGCAGGTGCACCCCTCATGTAATAAGTTATAACAACCGGTACTTCGTTCATCCCAGCCCAACTTATACCTTCTGACATTAGTGAAAAACCTGGGCCAGAAGTAGCTGTTGCAGCTCTTGCTCCCGTCAAAGCTGCACCAATAGCCATATTAATTGCTGCTAACTCGTCCTCGGCTTGAACTACTACGGCACCTCCTTTCCGGAGTTCTCCTCCCTCAACTGTTATATCCAAATTCTGGTTAGCCTCTATATAAGTGCTCTCGTCAGAGGCCGGTGTTATTGGGTAGTAGGATTGGAACCTCAAGCCCCCAGCCAACTTACCCATCGCTGAAATAGTGTTTCCGTCAACTTGTATTCTATCTTTCTTAACTTCTCTCACGGTGAGATGATAGGCATTTGGGGCTAAGTTATATCCCATTTCAGCAGCCATTGTATTGAACTTGAAGAATAACTCGTTCTTAAAAGTCTCCTGAATTGCGTTTTTAAGGAGCTCAAATGGAAGACCAAGGAGACTGAATGAGGCACCTACAGCTATCATATTCTTGCTTCTTTCAACTACGGACAGAGGTACTTTGAAAGTGTCAGCTATCTTCTTCAAAGACTCTAGATAATTTACTTTTATTACCTTTACCCCTTTTGCGGTGAGGTAATTTATTACATCCTTTACCGTGAAACCGTTCTTCAACTCCTTTTTGACCTCTTCAGCTATCTCCGGTTCAATAGACTTTACCATGTCGAGTGAAGTGTTTTCGTAATCAATACCGTAAATCACGTAATCTCTTACCTCAGTAAAGTGTTGGAACAGTGTTTCAGCGTCGAAAGTCGCTAGGATATCCGTATAAGAAGATACACTGAAAATCCTTTTCTCATCAAAGACTACTTGAAAGTAGCTGTGTCTTCCCTTAATGTTAGAGTAATATTCTCTGTTACCAAAGATGTAATAACCAGCTTTAGCTATCGCATTCCCGAATATAATTGCGGAAGTATCAATTCCCAAACCTTGTGCTCCACCTATCATCCATACATGTCTTGTCATAACGATTAGTTTCTATCCATAGAATAAAAGTTTTTATCTTCTCTCGTAAAGTTGAAAAAAGTCAAATGATAATGATTGATAAGCTTAAAAAGAAGTACGGAAGTAAAGTAGCTTTGAACGGAGTCTCTCTGGAAGTTAAAAAGGGGGAGTTTGTTTCGGTTTTAGGTCCTAATGGGGCGGGAAAGACTACTATGATCAGGTGTACATTAGCATTAATGTTTCCAGACGGAGGTAGTGTGGAGATATTAGGGAAAAATCCCTTTAAGGACAAGTCTGTATTTCGTGAGATAGGTTATGTTCAAGAGCTACCAAACCTTCCTCCTTTTTTAACCGGCAGACAAGTGTTGAAGCTTTCAGCCAAAATGAAGGGAGCGAGTAAGGATGAAGTTGATGAACTTCTAGAACTTGTGGGCATGAAGGAATTTGCGGACAGACAAATAGCTAAGTACAGTAAGGGGATGACGCAAAGGATTGCTATTGCTGAAGCCCTTTTAAACGAACCTCAGGTTCTAATTATGGACGAGCCAAATATTGGAGTAGACCCCATCTTTTCCCTTCACATCAGGGAGACCTTTGACAAATTGAAGAAGAAAGGAACTTCAATCTTAATGACCTCTCATGAAATGGAGGATGTGAAAAAACTCTCTGACAAAGTAGTTCTAATATATCGAGGCAACAAGGTATTCGAAGGTAATGTTGAGGAACTGGTAAAGAAGTTTTTGGGCATAGTTGTCGTGATAGAGGCAGACCAGAGAGCTGAGGAAGTACTAAAAGGTTTTGACTTCGTGAAGAAGGTCGAAAGTGACGGTAGTGGTAAGTATTATGTCACATTGTCTGAAGACAAAAGAGAGGAGCTACTTAGGGAATTAGTCTTTCAGGGAGTAAAAGTTAGATCCTTCTACTTAGACGTTGACATAGAGAAGGCATATGAGAGGGCGATAAACAATGTTTAACATTCTGCTTTACGAGTGGAGGAGGGCTATAGCACGTAAGAAGGTGATAGTTCTTGTCTTAGTATCACTCTTTTTCGAGATAGCAGTGTATTTAGCACTATATCTAGTCCCGTCTAAGGCAGTAAGGGTAATCCTCATACCGCTTTACCCTTACATGTGGTCTGTGGGAGTCCTCCTCCCTCAGAGTTTACTCCTCCACTTCTTGGCAATCTCTATAGCATCCGGTTCAATGTCAGAGGAATATGAGCAGGGGACGATCGATTTCTTCTTAACAAAGCCCGTCACGAGGATTAGGTTTTACGCCGAAAAGTGGCTTGGTTCCTTTACTCTTCTCTCTATGATCTACGGGTTAATGGTAGTCCTTTCTCTGGTCTTCTCTTTCTGGCTTTTCGGTGCCCAGACAGACCTAATTGACTTGCCCAAGATAACGGGCCTAGTCCTTGTGTCATCGTTAGTCTTCTTCTCTATAGCCTTCTCTATAGGGGAGATATTAAGGAGAAGCAGTCTCTCTTTCATAATCTCTAGCTCTCTACTGATAGGTTCTGTCCTAGTTTCTAACATACTCATATTCATAGGCAAGTTCACACATACTACCACATATATATCCGTTGCCCTAGCACTGCCGTCTTGGGGTGCTACTCAGTTACCATTTCTACCATTAGCTAACTCACAGTTTAATCTTTTCATTAAAGCTCTAGATATATTTCCATTGACCGCAGGTAATATTCAGGACGCTGTAGTGTCCGTATTCCTATATACTGTCGTACCCCTGATCATGTCCTTATATTCTTTCACCGTAAGGGACGTACCGAAAAAAGTGAGCTGAAAAAAGAAGTTATGACTTTCAGCCGGGGATAATATGAAATCACCAAATCATCACATCGACCTTCATCACAAGTTTAACTCCTTAAGTGTGGCGTAAATAACGGAATTCTGTTCCATCTTTTCCTCAAGAGGCTTTCTGACTGTACCAACATATATTCCCCTATATTTTAACGCTACCTTTACACCCGCAGGATAATCTCCATCACTAATGGCTCTGGTAAGCATAGTTACGGCTCTCTGGACTTCTAACGCTTCCTTACAGTTACCTTCCTTTAGTAGTTTAAATAGTTTCAATACTAACTCTGGTGCGACGTTTGCAGTAGCTGATACCGCACCGTCAGCTCCTGACATCACTGCATAGTATATCAATTCGTCGTTACCTATAGTTACGTAGAATGGATTTCCTTCTTGCTTTAGTTCTACATACCGTTGTAGTAACGGAAGTTTTTCCGTAGTTAATTTAACTCCGTCTATAATTCCCTCGCTTACTAACCTCCTCACTAAATCTAACTCTATATATGCCCTTCCATCATAATTGTACAAGTAAAGAGGTATTCCAAACTTCGAGAGCGATTCAAAGTAACCTATAATCCCCTTCTCTGAGGGTTTATGATATATCGGAGGTAAAGAGGCTATCCCATCAGCTCCCACTTCAACAGCTAGTTTAGCTAACTTAAGAGCGTTTAAAGTGGAGTTTTCTGTTACATTTATTATAACCTTCAAGTTAGTGGATAGTCTCAGTGCCTTTATAAATTTCTCTTTTTCTTCCATACTTAACATGTTAAATTCTCCTGTAGTTCCTAAAGCGAACACAGTCTGTATTCCATTTCTCTTTAGGAAATCTAGGTAATTTTTCAATGAGTTCTCGTCTAGTCCTTCATCTTGTGCAAACGGTGTTACTATTGCAGGTATAATTCCTTCCACGAAGTGTTTAATCATATAATAGTTTAAATATTTAGTTAGGAATTAATTGATTGTGAGTATCTCAAGAAGAGAGCTCTCGTACCTCCTTGTCATTAAGAAGTATAATGACCAAGGACAACTTGCTAAGTTAAGTTGGATAGCAAAACAGCTAAACATATCTCCAGCAAGTGCTTACGAGGAGCTGGAGCATTTAGAAGGTAAGGGCTATATAAAGAAGACTAGAAGTGGGATAGAAATAACAAGTGAGGGTAGGAAAGCCATAGACAATTTAATAAAAGCACATAGGGTTATAGAGTCCTTATTGGTGGAGATAGGATTTTCTCCTGATGATGCTTGTAAGTACTCTACGCAGTTCGACTTCGCAGTCCCCGAGGAAATTATTGAAAAACTCCACAAGTACCTTGGAGAACCTAAAAAATGTCCTCATGGAGAAGTAATTCCCTTAACTAATTCTTAACCAAATATGAATTTTCCCCATTTATACCTGAATAGGGCTCCTATTACTAAGAATATTACAGCCATCGGTACTACTATGTAAGGAACGAGTTGCCAACCTGGAACTCTCTCTAGTACATTAGCTACCCATATAGTCAATGCAAGAAATACTACAAGGGGACCAAGAACTACAAACCAAGTGGTTGCGCTCCACTTCTTGCTCATAAAAGTTTCATCTAACTTCACAGTATAAATTCATTCGTTTAAAATTTTTGTAATTATTTCGTACATCTCTTTATCTTTTTCCTCGATCCTCTTTAGTGACCATGGGAGTAATTTCTTGGTCTTTACCCCCCGTACGACGGATTTTAACCAAGATTCATAGACTTTGCCTCCGCTCTTAGAGTAAAACTCCTCTAACTGTTCTACAGCTTCGTTCTCATCCAAACCTTTAACGTTTACCAAATACCGGCTAGCTACGTAAAGTATAAACCTCTTTCTACAGTCATGCATACCTTTTTCCAGAACTTTTTCTATCCACTGGTAGTTCACCTTCCTCCTTCTCGGAGGAAAGAGACCCTCTACTTCAAATAGAATTTCTCCTTTCTCGTTGTACACTTTGGAGTACTTACCATCAAATACAACGTAACCCGCATAAGAACCATCTGGGTAATTCAGCGTGTATCTTATGACTTTGCTCTTTTCGTCCTCACCTTGCTTCATTCAGTACCCCCATTGAAATTCTGGCAGCACAGAACGAACAGATCTCCCTTCCTTTAGAGGTTGGTCTACCGCAGATTTTACACCTTGATATATCTTCTTCTTTTACGTATTCCTTTTCAAGGGGGCCTTGGATCTTGTCCACAAAGTTTTGAACTAACATCATCATGAAACCCGGGATTTCGTCCTCTAACTCTTCTAATTTCCTCCTTATCTTGTCCTGCGTCGCTCCGCCTACCCTAAAGGTATGTGGGCACGAATCGTATAGGAACGGGATTCTATTAATGATGGCGTAAGTCAGTATTTCCTTTTCATATATTAGAAAAAGTGGTTTGATCTTTTTCACTTTGTAACCCTTCTCAGGCTGAGAGACCGGCTTTAACCTAGAAAGGTCTAGCACGTCTCCACTAAAATAACCGGATAGTACAAACTGAGCCATGTCGTTTAAGTTGTGTCCAGTTGCAATTGCGTCTAACCCTTCCCTTTCAGCTATATCGTTTAATGTGTACCTTTTGACTAACCCACACGTACTACACACAGGTCTCTTAATTTTTTTCTTAGCCTCGTCTATGGTGAAACCGTATTCGTCTTTTATCCTGATCACTTTGTACTTGACTCCCAACATTTCGAAGTTTTTCACTGCAAACTCACTACTTTTGGTAGAGTATGCTTTTCCCATGTCTATTCCGAGATCGATGTTTATTCCGACTAATTCAAAGCCATAAATCTTTGACAGCTTATACATTAAATGAAGTAGGGTAGTGCTATCCTTACCCCCTGATACAGCTACTCCTACTCTTTCTATCCCATCTAACATGTGATATTTTTTAATTATCCTCTCAAATCTGTGTTCGAGCCACTCTGAGAAGTGTATTTTACATAGAGCTATGTTAGCGTAAGGTATTTTTATAATAGCCTTCTCATCGCACTTAGCACATTTCATAATCCTAATTTTAGCATTAAAACATATAAACCAGACTGTAAAGCATAAACCAATGCAAATTCTAGTAGAAGTTCATCCTAAGCATAAGTTGGAAAAGTTGATGAAAATAATATCACAATTGGAGTCCTTTGATGGGTTTAACATTCCAGACTCACCTTTAGGGATGCCTTCACCCTTGCCCTCAGTAGTTGGGACGCTCATCAGGTATACTCTTGAGGACAAGAGGGTTATAATAAACCAAAGGACCTTAGACACTAACGAACTTTTTCTCCACTCTCTATCTATAACGAGCAAAATGATGAACTTCGATATAACATTCACTAGAGGAGATAGGCCTAAAATAGGCAGGGAAGTCGGTTATGTTGCACCTGAAGAAGCGGTCAAGATTGCTAAGGAATATGGAGTAAACGCTGGGTTGATGCTCAGCATGAGAAAGAGCAGAGAGGAAATCGAGAACAGATTAAAAGTCGCGAATGCCGATTTCTATTTGGTTTTAAGGCTAGAAGACCCTAACCAGCTCGATAGACTTAATACATCTGTCCTAATCCCTTACATAATAGTGAAAACCGAGAAGAATAAGGAGTTAGCTAAAGTCCTTAACCAGCCCACAGTTGATGTTGACAAGGCGCAAGACTTCATACAAGCTTTAA
>OGCG01000134.1_pt1 | contig 49057 bp, 53 predicted proteins | sample 1570061 | NCBI WGS metagenome assembly OGCG01 (sample SAMN06268698, study PRJEB24515) | hot springs metagenome | isolation source: Joseph's Coat, Yellowstone National Park, Washington, USA | place: USA:Joseph's Coat, Yellowstone National Park, Washington, USA
TCTTTCTTCTTTTTGCTAAGCGTAAAAAACGATTTCCATGCTCCCATGTTCTTTCGTGTTACTTGCTCCACGTTTGCTCCGTGCAATGCTGACTTGTATTTTTCATAAACTATTTTTTCTGTTTTCGCGAAATCTACAAGCTCGTGCCTCTTGTACTGCTCAAGCCTCAACGTATTCACTTCGTTCCAGCAATTCACAAATGCCTTTCCTAGAGCAATTAATTTAGCTTTGGTTTCCTTTCCTGCAATGATGCGCGCTGTATTTGATCGACGCATGCTTCTATTATATTATTCTCATTAATGGTATATAAATATATACTTCGCAATTCATCTCCTCCATGAATGCCGAAGCTTTCTTGCTCATGGATTTGTAAATATATCATGGTTATAATACGTGTTGCCTAAAAAGGTTGTATACTAACCCCCAGCGAAAAGCTTTTTGCGCCGTGAGATATCATGGATCAACAATTTAATTAACTTCTTAATCCACAAATAATATACTATGATACAGCATCTCTGTTTAACATCACATGGTGATGAGCTTCTTGACGAAAAAGACGACAGATTTGAAGCCATGAGAAAAAAGCTTTCTGCATGTGGCCTAGCAGCCAGCAGTATATATAAATTTGTTGTGATAACGCCACACAATTTAAGATCAAATGACCACATATTATTGGTTAATTCAGAAAGGGTTTGTGATGCAAAAGGGTGCTTTGATATAGATCGGCGTCTGACTCATAATGTGCTTTTGGGAGCAAAGGCATCAAATATACCAGTAATTGAAGTTAATTATGGCACTGAAAGTGGAAACGAATCAGTGATACCGCTTGACTGGGGTTCATCAATTCCTTTATCGTTTTATAATACTGCAAAGGAGCTTGTAATAATTTCACCGGGGAGGACAATTGAGAGAGGCACGCTTTTCAATTTTGGTAAAATACTGGTAAAAGTTCTCAATGCGGCTCCCGACAAAATAGGCATTATAGTTAGTGCAGATCATTCCCACACACATTTAGAAAACGGACCTTATGGTTTTAGTCCAATGGCAGTTCAATATGATAAGGCGGTTATGGACTTTTTACTTAATGATGATGCCTCTATTCTGCTCAACATGGATGAAAAAATAGTGGAGGGGGCCAGACCTGACAGCTACTGGCAACTTCTGATTTTAGCTGGAATCCTCAATTCTGTTAACGCAACACATGATAGGCCTATTTATGGAACGGCAGGTTACTACAGTATGATTGTTATTGAATACAAGATAAAAACTGAGAATCATAGCTAAATAATAAAAAAAGCAATAATAATAGCAGTTTCTTACACTATGCCATGGATGAGCTAACTCATAAGGCTGAAATGGCCAGACAGGCTTCATATTTCCTAGCTCAGGCAGGAGACCCTGTAAGGAGCAAGGCGCTTGAATCTATGGCAAAAGCACTCATAAATCATGAAAAGGAAATAATTGAGGCCAATATGGAGGATATGGAGGAATATCAGAAAAAGTTTCCTGCTTCTCCGCTTCTTGACAGACTAGTTTTAAATGAAAACAGAATAAAGGCAGCATCCGAAGGTCTGATCAAGGTTTCTAATCTTCCTGATCCCATTGGAGAAGTTGTGCACGGATGGACAACTGAGCATGGCCTAAAAATAAAGAAAATAAGGGTCCCCATTGGAGTGATAGGTGCCATATACGAATCCAGGCCAAATGTCACTATAGACATTGCAGGATTGGCAATCAAGTCAGGAAACGCCGTAATACTGAGGGGTGGATCAGAAGCCGTAAGGTCCAACGCATCGATTGGCAGAGTACTGCAGGATTCACTTGAAGGAATAATAGATAAAAATGCGGTGCAGGTTATCGAGGATCCTGACAGGTCAATTGTGGATAGGATGATAAAATTAAGAGGATTGATAGACGTCATTGTACCCAGAGGAAGTTCAAATTTCATAAACTATATTGTTGAAAATTCCACTGTTCCAGTAATTGAGACAGGAGCAGGTAACAATCATATATTTGTGAATAGAGATGCGGATCTTGAAATGGCAACCAGAATTATAGTAAATGCAAAGGTGCAACGGCCTGCCGTGTGCAATGCTGTAAGAAAGGTATTGATACACAGGGACATTGCAACAGAATACCTGCCAAAGATAGTTAATGAGATGAGGAAATATAGGGTCAAGATTAAGGGGGATGATCTTTCAAGGGAAATAGATCCAACTATAGAACCAGTGTCGGACACTGACTGGGACACTGAATATCTTGACCTTACGCTGGCAATAAAAATAGTAAATTCTGTTGAAGATGCTGTAAGACACATAAATCAGCACGGAACAAAACATTCAGAGGCCATCATAACAAAGAACATTAGTGATGCAGAATATTTCACAAATAATGTTGATGCCGCATGCACTTACGTTAATGCTTCCATAAGGTTCACTGACGGCGAGCAGTTCGGTTTTGGTGCAGAGGTTGGAATAAGCACTCAGAAGCTTCATGCACGTGGACCAATGGGAATAAAGGAACTCACAACCACCAAGTATATAATATATGGCGACGGTCAAGTTAGACAAATTTAAAGCAAGCCTGAACACTCTAAGGGAGATAATTCAGACAGAATTAATTACATGTATCAGTACCTGGGTAAAGTTGCGTTAGCTTAGCATCATTATTTCCTTTTTATCAGAGTTTAGGGGTTTTTGATATTTAGCGTTGCTTTATCATGTTTTTAAAAGATCACATTATAATAAGTAAGTAAAAATTCAATATCAATTTAATAATATCCTTTTTAAACGCTAACAATTTTAATTAACAAACAGCGCTTTAAATAATTATGCAATAAAGCACGTCACGGCAACATGTTTTATTTTCATATTTTTTAAATTAGCAAAGAATAATTATTGACACGTCGGCTTTATGTTTTATCTTAGAATTGCAATTACAAAGGCAGCTATTAGAACCAATGAAAGCGCCCAATCAACATAGTTCATCCTAAGATTGCGATAATATGTTCTGTTCTTGCTTGCTCTAAAGCCCCTTATGTCTGCTGAAATGGCAATGTTCTGGGACGACCTTAAAACGTCAATTATAAAATCTGCTATTATGAGGCCTGTGCTGAACATATAAATCCAGAATCTCTGGAACAGGGATTTTAAGGGTTGTAGATTAAAGGCTCCAATAAATCCCCTGCTTCTTAACACTTCGGTAAGTGAAGAAAATGAATCTAGAATTTTGGGGATAGATACTAGGGCAAGGGTCATCGCGAATGCAAGTTCATATGGCATCTTCGATTTTACCATACTAGTGAGCAGGTCAGATGGGGATGACGTGAAAACTATTATAAATGCAGCAGCTACTTCAAGGGCTGCTGGAACAGATGACATGAAACCAAACATGAGACCTATCAGCGATATGCCCCTTATTCCCATAGATGCAGGATAAATTACTAAAAGCAGCAATCCAGAAATCCCCCTGAACCTGGAAAAAGTTATACTGTCTATCCAGGCAGCAGGTAGGACTATGGAGAGCATGAGCAAGATAACGAACCTCAGATCCTTGATGGGGTTATTCATAAAGAAGTAAAGGAACAGTGTAAATGCAAGCAGCACGATACCCACATACAGGCCAAAGGTGCTGGCCAGAGCAGGTATCGCAATAGCATATAGTAGCTTAACCCTGGGATCAATCCTATAAATAAAACTCTTGCCATTTGAATATGCAAATATTGAGGCGTAGCCCTTTATCCCTATTGCCTTCCAAAGCAGCAAGAACGCCATAAATGGGCCAAAAATAATCATCAATATTGCAACAAATGCAGAGGCTGCTGGTGGCAGATAAATTGTAAACATTTCACTGCACCGTAACAGATTTTGCTAGATTTCTTGGCTTGTCAGGGTCGTACCCTTTTAAAACTGCTGTATAATATGCAAGAAGCTGTAGTGGCAGTATGTATATTATGGGTGAAAGCATTTCATCCACAGGTGGCATACCTATAAATTCATCTGATGCCTGCTTGAGTTCAGAATCAGTTTCATTTCCAAAAATTATGGCCTTACCACCACGGGCCTTTATTTCCATTATGTTTCCCATGATAACTTTTCTTGATGAATCATCTGGTGCAATAAATATCACGGGGCTATTTTTTTCAATAAGAGCTATTGGTCCATGCTTGCTTTCACCTGCGGAAAACGCGCTTGATGGAATATATGATATTTCAAGCATCTTCAGCCTTCCTTCATAAGCTGTTGCTGTGTTTATTCCCCTTCCCAGAAAGAAAATGTGGCCTGCATTCTTCAGTTCAGAGGCAATTCTTTTTATTGGTTCATCCACGCTTTCAAGCACCCTGCTTGCAAGGTGCGGAAGTTCATGCAGGCCCTTAACATAACTGCTTTCCTCAGCCTGTGTCATGGCTCCATATCTCCTTGCCATTTCCATGGCAAGCTGATAGAAAACAAGTAGCTGTGTTGTGTATGTTTTTGTTGCAGCAACACCAATTTCCGGCCCTGCCTGCTGCACTATGTATGCCCTTGAAAGCCTCGTTATGGTTGAGCTGATCACATTTGTTATAGAAATCACAGTGCTTGCCTTTAGCCTTGCATAACTAGCCACCTTTAGAACATCGGCAGTTTCTCCTGACTGACTAACCAATAATACAGTTGAATCAGCATTGAGTGTTTTGCCGAACTGCTGTATAAATTCACTAGCAACAGTAGGGATAGTAGGAAGTGCAGCTATCTGGGAAAGCATGTAGCTACCTGCCATGCATGAGTGGTAGGAGCTACCTGCACCTATAAGATAAGTAATTCTTGCTCTCCTTATCAGTTCGCTAACAACATCAAGATAGGGCTTCTGCAGGTTCAGGGCATAGCTTATTGCAACAGGCTGCTCCATGATTTCCTTGAGCATATAGTGGCCATATCCTCCCTTGTCAACGTCGTTAACTCGAATGTTCACTGTCTCTGTTTCCCTGCTAATAGGCACGCCGTCCGAAACCCTGTATATTGCATAATTTTTGGGAGTTATCACCGCAATTTCCCCGTCTTCTAGATGTATTATCCGATTTGTATGGTCCACAAATGCCACAGGATCAGAGGCAGCATAGTTTCCATCGTTTCCAATGCCCAAAAGCAGCGGGCTTTCATTTTTAACAAGGATCACCTTATCTGGTTCCCCTGAATACAGAATTGCCAAAGCATATGAACCGCGAAGTTCCTTAACAGCGCTGATGGTGGCATTTAAAAAATCCTTTCCCACATTTATGTAATCTTCTATTAGATGCGCTATAACTTCAGTATCAGTTCTGGACTTAAATTCATGGCCCCTGGCAGCAAGGCCTTCCTTTATTTCATAAAAGTTTTCTATAACACCGTTGTGCACTACAGCAATTTGGCCTTTGCAATCTGTCTGTGGATGTGCGTTTGTAACTGATGGATAGCCGTGCGTTGCCCATCTGTTGTGAGCTATGCCAATGTTCCCAGGCAGAGTATCAAACCTGACTGCTTTATCAACTTCGTCAAGCTTTCCCACACCCTTCTTTATTTGAAGCTCATTCCCCTTGATTGTTGCCATGCCAGAGGAGTCATAACCACCGTACTCAAGCCTCTTGAGACCTGTCTTAAGTACAAAGCTAACCTGGCCCTCAATAAGCGCGGCAGCAAAGATGCGACACATGATACACTTAATATGCAATCTTTTTTTATAAGCTTATCTAACTCAAAAAATCACGTGTTGGATCTTATTTTTCTGGCCTGATTCTGGTATTGAGTAATTTCCTTCATTACATCTGATTTAACCTTTCTAAGCTCATATATACACTCCTCATACTTTCCATCAATATAGTATTTCAGTGCAGCACCGATGTCCCCACCGTAGCCCTTTCTGAATGGAACCTCAAGTCCGTGTTCAAGTTTTATACTTGTAATCAAAATTTCTACGTACCTAAATTTCTGCATCAAATCCTTTTCATCAGAAACCCTTTTAAAAAGTTCAAGAATATTATCTTTCATGTATTAATCACCTACAGGTCAGCCAGAAACCTTGCTCTACATTTATTTCTTGTGCTCTTTATTGACATCAAATGATAGGTGATCCCCTTGACCTCTGTTTTGAACCCATGCTTCTTTCTTGAATAACGTTCTCCCCAGACGTCAGCCTCAAGCTTGAGATTTTGTATGGAAATTTCTATCATTCCTATGGCAAGATTATCAGCTGTGAGCATAATAAGAAGCCTTTCAAGCCACCTGAAAAGCAGATTCTCCATATCCTGTCCCTCCAGTTCAACTTTCCTATGAATTTTCAAATTTACTTTCTCCATATCATATGTAAGCGTGAGAAAAGCATAAGCAGCACCCTTAAAACACTCTTCTATGGTGGATCCATCCACCTCAAACAGCGCATCACCCATATACTCAAGCTCTCTTATCTTCAATTATCATCATCCAAATCAGTGGACCGGGCGGGACTTGAACCCGCGGCCTCCCGCGTGCGAGGCGGGCATTCTACCACTGAACTACCGGCCCATTTGTCCAGCCCACTACGTTTCTTCATCCCTTAAGGTCAGTCCGCCCATCGAATTGAGTGAGCCATTAGACTGGGCATGTTCATAATGTAAAATATACCATAAAAATATTACCCTTCTATGATTTTATTCTAACTATCCTTACCTTTCCCATGACCTTCCAGTATTCTACTTCCTGCCCTTCCTTCAGCTTTGGTTTAACCTCCTCATCAACTGAATCCGCATCGAACGTCTGGAATGTCTGCAAGTCCATGAGTTGAACTGTGTCTCCTGTGATGCTGAGAATTTGACCCGATCCCTTCTCTATTACTGGGATATCAACCCTGGAGCTAGCAGGTCCAACGTAACTCCTCTTTGAGCCTGTAAAGATATCTATTGCCACTATCCTGACCTTTGCACTACCATGCTTCCCCGGTTTGCTTTTTTCAAGTTCTACAACCCTGCACGGTGAGTCCTCCAATATGACGTAAGATCCTTCCTTTAACTCCCCTAATTCAGCTGGCCTGCTCATAACAACCAGTATATTAATATGGTGTGTAATTAAACTTTTCACTTTCTTAAACTATTATCAGTTCCTTTGGGTAATTGGTCAGCAGATATGGGGGATCGTCAACAACCATCGAATCCTCAATCCTAATCCCAAATTCCCCATCATAGTATAGCCCTGGCTCAATCGTGATAAGTGAATTGCGTTCAAGCCTGTCATTGCTTCTGGGAGATACAAATGGCCTTTCGTGAACCTCCAGCCCAACTCCATGTCCCAGTGAATGATTGAAAAGATCCTTTCTGCTTCCAAAGAATTCTCTCACTGTGCTGTCCAAGTCCCTCCCATTCATTTCAGGCTTGAGGGTTCTGATGCCGAGTGCCTGTGCCTCCTTGACAATATTGTATACTTCTTTCATTCTGTCCTCGGCTCTTCCATAAAAAACGGTCCTCGTAAAATCAATTACGTAACCCTTATAACGCAAAGTTATATCCATTAGCACTGGGTCCCCAGATCTGAGTTTTCGTTCAGATGGTGGGGAATAGTGTGGATATGACGTATTTTCTCCAAAAGCAACTATTTCAGTGCCGATGGTGTCTTCATATGGTATTACATCCCCGCCCTGCCTGATTATCTCACCTACAAGTGTTGCATATACATCCCTTTCAGATATACCATCATTCAATATTTTTAGGGTATTTTCATAAACATTGTCCATCACCTTGCCTCCTTCCTTCATGATTGAAATTTCATCATCAAACTTTACTGACCTAGCCCTTTCAAAAATATCTGTGGATTTGGCCTTAATTTTATTAAAGATAGGTTCCAGGTACATATATAAATTATCATCACATGCAACCTTCCTATCGTCAAAAAATTCCGAGAGCTGGTCAAGCAGCTCCCCTGCCCTGTACGTTATTACATTAGTTTTAGAATCATGCCTTGCTCTGTCAGATTCGAGCGAAGAAACGTAGAGCCTTTCAGCCGACCCATTGTTTACATATATGCCGTTGCCCCAGAACCCTGTAAGGTAATATATGTTGAATGACCTTGTAGAGCAGATGCCTTCATAGCCATCCTTTGAGGCCAGCTCCAGCAGCCTCGCCAACCTAGCATTATGGTTTGATACCAAACGAATCACGCCCCTAGAGAAACCATCTTAACTTCAGAGAAAGTTATAGCCGTATTCCTTATGCCTTCTCTTTCACCAATGCCGCTTTCCTTTAATCCTACAAATGGCAATGTATCCCATCTTAACCTTGTGCTGTCATTTATTAACACTGTTCCTGCTTTTATAGATTTTGCTGCTCTTAATGCCCTTGATATGTCCTTAGTGAATATTGCAGCCTGTAAACCATATTGTGACGAATTTGCAACTGAAATTACCTCTTCATCATTTTCAAAGCTAATCATCGGAGCTATGGGTGCAAAGGTTTCGTCCTGCATTACCTTGGATTTGAGATCTGGGTTTTCAATGATAACCGGCCCCATATAGTGTCCTTTACCAGCATTTACTGTTCTCCTGTCAAGCAGCAGTTTTCCATTCAACTGCGATGCCTCCTCAACCATCTGTAGGGCACTACTGACCGCCGTTGCGTTTATGAGTGGGACCATTTCGGTTCTTTCATCAACTGCGTTACCTATACGTATGTTTTCTGCCAATTCAACAAATTTGTTCACAAATTTATCATATACGTTACAAATCCATGAGCAAGAAAGCTCCGTCATTCATGGAGGAGATGAATTGCGAAGTATGTATACACCATCAATGAGAATAACATAACAGAGAGAATGCGTCGAACAAACACAGTCATTGCTGGAAAGGAAACCAAAGCTAAATTAACTGGCAAGGCATTTGTGAACTGCTGGAACGAAGTTGAGGCTAGAGCAGTACAAGAGGCACGAGCTTCGCAAAAACAGAAAAAATCGTTTATGAAAAATACAAGTCAGCATTGCACGGGGCAAACGTTCAACAGGTAGCAAGAATATAAAGGTTAAGCCTGTAAATGAAGCGAATAAATCTAAGACGTGTTCTCTGTGTGGGGAAATTCACAAAAATGGAAGGATTAAGAGGGGCTTGTTTGAGTGTCCTCACACTGAGAAGGTAATAAACGTGTATTTGAACGGTGCAATAAACATGATGGAACATACTCCGATGAGGGTAAGTGGCTAACTGAAGGCACAGCCTGTGGTCTACCGCTGGAGCGGGGTGGGTAACCACTAGCAATGAAGCCATGAAGGCGGTAAACCACGAACCTATGATCAGCCTTAAGGGAACCACATTTCCTTTAAGGCTGTGAGGATGTCATATAAAATATAAACAACCATACATTTTAATATGTTAGTGGTTTCAACCGATACCACGAATAAGGGCATTGTGAACTGCAAATGTAATGGCCCTACCTACTGACGTTGCTGGCCCTGCAAAATCCTCCGATGAACCGCTGGCATCAGAAATCAGGGCGATTGCATCTGTAGTAGTTCCGTGCATGGATCCCCCAGTCAACTCAAATAGCGATAACGCCTTGGCCTCTGATATAATGCCAATGGCATCTACCATCGCGCCTTTGTCCAGAAACCTGTCCACAAACACTGCGATATTGACTGTGGATAGGCCTTTATCCAGCAAAGAATGTATTTCACCGTTGGTAATTAAATATGGATTTGAAAAACCTGCAGTTAATGAGACAGTGACATTAACGTTGCTATACCTGCAACTGTACATAATGTGTTTTTGGGCTGCTTTAACAGCTGTCATAAATGAAATAATATTTTTTGAATTAAGATAGTTTACAAGCTTTTTGCGTTCTTTTTTAAAGTCAAAATCGTCCAAAACATAATGGTGAACAATGTGGGATACATTTGACATGATTCCGCCATTTAAAACGGTTGAAATTGCCCTGTTCCTAAAATTAACCTTCAAAATGACATCATTGTTGTTTTTAAATAATTCAATATTCAATATCATTTAAAGTCAAAGCCTTTTATTAAACCGTTATGTTTGCAGATGTTCTATCGAATTCAGACCCATCTTTAATAGAAATTTGTCAATGTCATATTCAATAAAAGGCTGATTATGGCTTTTCATTTTTTTGGCAGTGTCCATTATAATCAATGAAAATGTTGCGTTTTAGTTATATGTGAGCAGGATTAAGGATATTATATCAAAAGTAAAATGCCGATTTAATAACTGATACAGGAGCAGTGCTCTTGACACCGCTATATGAAAAGGGAGTAGGGGAAGTGTTATAACCAAATCTGTTGAGCAAGTTTACAACCTTTATTGCTGAGGGTACAGGTCTTTTTAGAACCTTTGCTAGACTGCTCAGCTCATAATAGTAGGGAATACCTATTTCCTGCAATGCCACGCTCAGCAATTTTGTGCATGGTTTGCACCAGGCTGAATGCTTAAGTGCAGTTTTGATCAGGACCTTTGAAAAGAGATCGCCTATATACACTGGACCCGATATGTTAACCTGCTGACCACAATATGGACATACCTCTGTTCTTTCTAGAGAAACGTAACCACATTCAGAAGAGTATATGTAACCAAATTGCTTAGTGAGTTCAAGCGCAGCTGAAGGTGAGGCTCTGACCTGAAAATATACACGAACATAGTGTTCAAACACATGGGCAAAGACCGGAATGGCGGCGAGATTTATTGCTGACCCTTCTGAAATCACAAGGGAAGCAGCTATCCTAGCTTGCAATTCTCTCAGAAAGTACACCCTGCGAGACATTATATGGTACCTTTTCACCATTGCATCGTTATGTACCGTGCCAAGCACGGGAGTATCCGTAAAGGTGAACGCAATCAGTCCGCCATCCTTTACGCTCCTCAATGAAGGTTGTATGTACGGAGCAGCTGACCCAAAGGGGTCAACATCAAGCGCGTCAACTCTTCCCATTGCCTTTAATTTTTCCAGAAATTCAAATACGTCAAGGTTGTAAACATCAAATCCGTGCAAGCCATTAATATCAATTCCTAAAAGAATAGATTTTACCGCATTGCTGTCTATGTCATTCAAAATGAACTTTGAAAAACCAGTGCCCTCGTGAGCCAGCCTCATGCCCTTTATCCCTGTAGCACTGAATGGTTCGGCAAAGGAGAGCTCACTTTTCCCCAAATTTTCTGCGTAAGCTGAAAATAAAATTACAAATAGGTTCCTTACAAATCTCCCACGTGGATTATAGAACACTGTTCCCTCTGCAGGATAAATTTTAGTGGTTCCCTCGATTATTTCTTCCATACATAATCTAATAGAAAGCGGTGTTAAAAAACTGGCGCACCCCATGCCAGGTTTTAACGTTAAGGTTCAGTGGAGGTGCATTATTTCATCTGGCTTTCGCCATCAACAATATATCTTCATCATAGCAGCTTATGGTTAAATTTCGTTTTTATGCTTTGCTGCTATTCCAGAACAGTGTAATGCTCATTTCTTTTAAGAAAGCCAGAATATATTCCCCACTCGTTAAGTAGCACCTCAAGCTGGTGCATTCCTTCAATTGAATTGTAATCCATTATACCCTTCTTGATGAGTCTTTCATTAAGATCCTCTATAGAAAACTTCCTTAACTCACGTGCTGTTTTAAATGGCTCTATCCTTACAAGGGAAGACCTTATAATTTCCTTTCTCTTCTTTAAGGTTGAACTTAAAAAATCCAATCCCTTATCAGAAATGATAATGTCACCGGCGCCAATTGTCACAAAGCCCAGCTCGCTGGCAGTGTATACTATAGGCATAAAGTCATCGAGTTCAACTTCAAGCTTGTCACTGAGTTCATAAAGGTCAGTTTTTCCTTCAAATTCATTTTCCAATATCATCAGAAGTCCTAAAAGATCAGCAACTCTTGTTGACGGATGCATAAGGTTCAAACTCAATGTTTTACACTAAACAATTAACTTGTTTATTTTAAAAACTTTGCTTATGTTTATTGTTGAACATGTTCAACAAAATCAGGCAGGAGGGTGCTTTTGCGAGTACCTGTAATTCCTCGGACTGCCTATTCTTGTAAGGACGTTTTCCCTGACAAGGTCAGTAAGTGAATGGGATATGGCAGATTTATCATAGTGATAACCTCTTCTTTGCAACTCTTCGTCCACCTCGAACAACCCCCTTTCAGAAGAAAACCATCCCTCCTTCCACATATCGGTTAGCAGCTCCTTGCAAGTCTTGTTTCTTCTTTCCTGCCCATGGGTTTCCTCCTGCATTACCTGTGACGGCAACGATGCAAGAATCTTTGGTATAACTTCGTTTATCTTGTCCTCCGGGCACTCTACCTCAATTTCCCATTCTCCCTTCTTGAGCTTTATCTTTATTGAATTGTTGTTGTTCAAATTGCGCAACATTTATATTACCAACCTACCATACCTATTGTTGATCAAGTTGAGCAAACAAATAAATGTTACTGATACTGCTATGAGATTGACCGATTATACTGATTTTCAAGATTCAATCATGGATGCTATTGGCATAAACAATGCCAGGGGTAAGCCGGTTATTTTTACTGACGATAACAACGGTGAAATAAGACCCATAGAGGGTTGGGGAAAGAATAAGATGCCAATAGACATAAAGAGTGTTGAACCGGAAAGAGGAGAGGCTGTAAACATTATAGCTGTGGATTCGAGTTCAACAACTGTAGCGGAAACTGAGGATGGTGGTATATTTGCTGTAAAGGGTGGGTCATGTATTATAAGGGATGGACAAACTTATTTTCAGAAAATGGGACCATTTATTGCTTATCTGGGGCTCAGCAACATAGATAGAATTTCGCATGCCATTTCTACCAAGCTGAGCTACGCGGTGGCTGTGGATAAGCAGATGGCCCTTAGGTTCCTTAGAAACCTGACAGAGAACATGATCATAGACAATGGAATAAACGAAATAAAAAAAGTTCAGGTGCTAGTTGATGGATCGTTTAAGGAACCCCCATTTGACCTTGGCAGGTATTCGCTGATGAATATAATGAAGAGGCACAAGGAAGATGCTAGATTCCTAGGAATAAGCAAGTCTTCTAGCATAAGGGCAATCAGGGCCCTGTATGGAGGATTTACAGGTAACTGGATTCAGTATGCAGACATATCTACCCTGATTTATTCACTGAGCAAGGGTGAGTTTGGCAGAAAATTACTAATAAAAATGGATGATGATGGCTTTGTCTTCAGGGCTGATCTTGACGATTATTCGGATCCTGCTTATGTGCTATCCTCGCTTAAAAAAAGCGATCATTTGATGCATGGATATCCTGAGAGCCTCAAGGTAGCACACTTACTTTCAATATTTACAAGCGCTGAAGTAGCTGGCGTAAAGGCAACAGTCGCAGGAGTTGCTTCAGAAGTGCTGTTAGGTGAGAACATGAGAAAGGTTCTCCTTGGGTCACTTAAGGTGATCTAAATGAAGGTGCTTTCAAAAAAGGGGGATGAAATTCAGATACTTGCCCTTTCTGGAGATAGGGTAGAGAAGGGGGATTACCTTATTATCGATGACGGAATTAGCCCTTCAAAGATTATTGTTCAGGTATTTGATGAAACGTACTTGGATTCAACAGGGATAGACGAAGAGATTCTAAGGGATGAGCTGTTTGCTGCAGATAAAATGAAGGTCATAGATCCTGACAGGCTTCAGACTATATCGTACATGATAAGGGACGCAAGGATTCTCAGGTCAAAAATAAGGGGTACAGTAGTTAATAAAAGATTCAATCCTGAAATAGGATGGTTGCCCAGCAGAGCACAGAGCACAATCCGAAGAGTTTCTCAAAAGGAATTGAATGGGCTATTTGAGATACCCGTTTCCTATCCAATACTGCTAGGAAAGAACGCTAATGGGGAGGATGTCGTCATTGATGCAGCCGATATTGATGGCAGTCTAACCATAATTACAGGAAGGAAGGAATCAGGAAAATCGCACCTTGCTAAACTTCTGCTAAGCGAGCTTGTAAAGCATGGTGCTTATGTTTTTGTCCTAGACCTTAATAACGAGTATTCAGGACTTGCAAGCGATTCTTCTGGCAAATCATCAGATATTTCTGGCAAAATAAAAATATTGGAACCAGGCTCTAACATGCTATTTACGCTTAAATATCTGGGGAAGAAAGTGCTTTCTGAAATACTTACTCATGCGCTTGATACACCATCAATAACTGTAAGAGAATACATGAAGATTTGGGATCAGATGAACGAAGAAGGCGACATTTCAATCAGAAACTTATTCAGCAAGGTAAATACGGTGAAGGTCAATGATATGGTCAAGGATGCGCTGATATCAAGATACTATTCTCTGCTTTCCACTCGGATTTTTACAAACTCTGATACGATTGGTATTGATTTCAAGGAACTCATAAGCAAGCACCCTGACGGAGGCGGATTTATTTTCTCGATGGCCAAAATGAGCCCTATGGCAAGGAGGGTTCTGGTACAGATACTTCTCTCAAAGTTGATGGACCTGTTAGAAACCGAAGAGATACCACCTGTATTCATTTTTGCTGAAGAAGCACACCTTTATTTTGAACATACATACTGGGAAGATGCCATAACCAGAATGAGGCACTTTGGAATATTTCTCACCTTTATAACCAACCAACCAGATTCCCTGGATGTGACCGTTTATCGTCAGGCGGATAACGTTTTTCTATTTAATTTTATCAATGAAAAGGACCTCGAAATGATAGCACAATCTTCTAGGATTGATGGAGACACCGTTAGAGAGCTTGTAAGGAGTCTGCCATCTAGAAAATGCCTCTCAATTGGAAAGGCGGTAAGGGACCTGCCAGTTGTAATAAAGGTAAGGGAGTTGCCATATGACATGAGGGGTAGGACAAAAAAGTTCTTTTTAGTAAAAGGTAATTATTTAAGAGGCAATTGATTTTTTATTTATACCTTTTTTGGTAATTCGATATATTCCTGGCCACCCATATATGGTCTGAGAACCTTGGGAATTTCAACCTTCCACCTATCAACCAGATGGTTCTCCATTATTGCTATCAGAGCCCTCTCAGTTGCAACCAAGGTTGAATTTAGAGTGTGAACAAAGATGCTCTGTTTTCCACTTTTATATCTTATTTTTGCCCTTTCAGCTTGCCAGTCAAGGCAGTTGGAACACGATACGGCCTCCCTGTACTTTCCCTGTCCGGGCAGCCAGACTTCAAGGTCATATTTTTTGGCTGCACTAGCACCAAGCTCACCGGCGCACACGTTTACAACCCTGTACGGTAATTCCAGACTCTTGAAGAAATCTTCTGCATTTTTTATCAGCTCTTCGTGGTACTTCCAAGAATCTTCAGGCTTGCTGTATATGAACTGTTCAACCTTGTCAAACTGATGCACCCTGAATATCCCCTTTGTGTCTCTCCCATGAGCGCCAGCCTCCTTTCTGAAACAGCTAGATATCCCGAGGTACTTGAGAGGAAGCTTTGATTCATTTAACAGATCATTATAATGGTACCCTAGTATGGCATGTTCAGAGGTGGTTATCAGATACAGGTCCTCATTTTCAATCTTGTAAATTGCCTCTTCAAAAGCTGATAGATCAACAGCGCTTTCCATTATTTCCCTTCTTAGCATGTATGGTGGCTGAAGCACTGTAAAGCCCCTGGCCGTTCCAAAATCAAGCCCATACATTATGATGGCATAGTTTAACCTCACCAGATCCCTCTTCAGATAATAGAACCTGCTTCCGCTGGTTTTAGCAGCGTTCTCCGTATCAAAAAGATCAAGGTTCTGACCAATTTCGATGTGATCTGGTCCTATCCTTGTGCTTTCACCCCATTTTCTGACTTCGACGTTAAAGCTTTCATCCGGTCCCTCCGGCACCGAATCATCAACAATGTTGGGCATCCTCAGCTCAATTTTACCCAGCTCAGATTCCAGCTCACCTAGCTCATCTTCAAGAACCTTTATTCTTTGATTCAACGAATTTAACTGTTCAATATCCTGAAATTTTTCTCCGCGCTTGGCCATGGCTGCAGCTTTCAGTTCAATGCTGTTCTTATCATGCCTCAATGCATTTATCTGTTTTATAATTTCTCTCCTTTTACTGTCCAGCTCAACAAAGCGGTCAATGGGAAAATCTGACCCCCTTTTCTTTAGCATCTTACGGTACTCTTCGAGATGCTCCTTAACAAAACCTATCACATTTTATCACCAATTATGTTCAGCGAAGACTTCGCCAATGATATCATTTCGTCCAGAGTATTTAATATTGACGGTATCCTCTCCCTATCACCTTCACACGTTATAACCAGCTGCCCCGAATCCATTTTCATATCAATCATCATCCCTTCAGGAAGGTTAACGTTGTCTGGTTCCATTGCAACCATAAGGCTCCTAAGTTTGTCCTTATCACCATTTAACTTGATTTCCACCTTTACCCTTATGCACATTTATCGTAAACACATGCAATTCCTCAAAAAATAACCTTTTTCTTTTTTCTGTGAATGTCATCCCAAGATTTTCAAGTGTTTTTCTAAACACATTTAGATCAGATAACGATGAAAGCAGGACAAATATTTCACCACCGTCTTTTACAGTAATTATTGATTGATAAAGAAAAAGCAAAGCAATTTCAACCCCTCCCCTTCCGCCATCCACTGCGGGGTCAATGATTTTTTCTGAAGGGAGATATGGCGGATTAAACAACGCCAAATCAAATGAATCATACCTAAATGGAAGCTTTCTACCATCACTTAACACAAATTCTGTATCCTGGTCTATGGTCTTTGGCCTATTGATATCGCAACCCACCTTAAATTTTGCATTTATGTGCCCAAGTATGTAACATGACCCACATCCTATTTCCAATACTGAGCCCATTTTTTTCGGCAGTGCATCTAAAAGCGCAAAGGTGTCTTCAGCAGGCATGTATTCCAACCTGTTCAATCACCTCTTCTGGCTTAAGCTGAAAAACCCTCTTCCCTTCAACTTTAGATTTTGAGGATTTGTTTGACATAAAGTTCCTGATAGTTATTATTTCTTTCTTTGAAAATATGCACTCCCTTGAGCGCTTGATGTTTAAATAGACCGCTGATACTGCAGGTCTGGGATTGTAGGCCGAGGCTGGAAGATCAATGATCTTTTTTATGTAAAATAGAAATTGTGTTATTACTGAAACAGCGCCGTATTTTCTTGTGCCCATTCTAGTTATCATTTTTTCGTAAAATTCCCTTTGAACAACCACGTAAGCCTCATTTACTGTATTTTCAGCAATCCAGTCAATGAATCTTCTTGATTGGCTGAATGGAAGATCGCTGAAGACCAGCTCATCCACTTCTGGAACATTATTGAATGCATCATCATGATAAACCTGCACATTTGGGTATTTTGCCAGCCTAGAGGATGCTATTTCATATAGTTCTTTATCTATTTCGAAAGTCCTTATTCTCTGTGAAAATTTTGCAATTGATTCAGTGACGTTTCCGATACCAGTGCCTATTTCAAATATTTTTAACCCATGGGGAATAGAACCCGTTATGGTTGGAATCCAACTGTCAATTAAAAAGCGTTTATCACCTGGATTCATTTTACTTTTCAGTATAAACATCATCATTGCTGTTTGCATTTAAAATGGAAGGTTTAATTAAAAGGTAAGGTTCTGCCACCGGTCCAAAGGTTTCTATAACTGTTCCCAAAATTTTTCCCCTTTTAAGGTAGACTGTTGTATTTTCCTTTATCATGTGATCTGTTGTTGTAACAAGATTCCCGTTCTTAGTATAATGAAGTACTTTGCCTATTTTTTTCATTCTTACAAACTGTGGTATTTAGTTTCAAAATATAAATACTCTGCAAAAAACTTTCAAGATTATACACATAAAGGCCATAATTGATGCAATATATGGTTCTACATGATGCATCTTTCAGTATAGACCGATTTTGTTTCTACTCAAAAACCCATTAGATTATTATATGGGGCAATCACTAACAGCTGAGAGGCTTTGAGTTACATTCCACTTGCTGTTTTGGCGATGGTATATGCCCTGATTTCAATAAGGCGCATAGGAGGTAAATCAATTGAAATATGGCAGGCAATGGGTCTGGGAGCTCTCCTAGTGTTAATTTTTGGGCAGATTTCGCCTATTGAAGCGCTAAAATCAATAAATTTGGATGTCATAGTTTATATTGTAGGAATGCTTATAATAGGTGAAGCGCTATATGAAAGCGGATATCTAAATTACCTTTTGACCAGGTTCTTTAGAGGCTCAAAGACCGTAAGTTCCCTTTTGTTAAAGCTAGTTTTATTTTCAGGGATTGCATCGGTGATTCTTATGAATGATACCCTTGCTGTGCTTTTCACACCATTCCTAGTAAACCTTTCAAGGGAAAAGGGACTAAATGAAAGGATGTTGCTCCTTGCCCTTGCCTTTTCCATAACAATAGGTAGCGTGATGAGCCCGATCGGCAATCCCCAGAATCTGCTAGTGGCCTTAAGAATTAACAATCCGTTTCCCAGCTTTTTTATGTACTTATCCCTGCCAACATTGGTTAATTTGCTTGTTACTTATTTAATTCTAACACTAGCATTTAAAGAGGAAGGAAAAAGAAAGATAAGTTTTGAAAAAACCACAACGTTAAACAACAACAGCCTTCTGATTGCTTCCAAGCTTTCCCTTGCATTGCTGCTGGTCCTTTCAGTTGCAAATTCTATTGCTTTTTCTGTCTTAGGAGAGTCATTCCCAGTAAGTTTGATATCGCTAATAGCTGCATTACCAATAATTTTTTCTGGCATGGCAGGAGTGCGAATAATATATAGGATGGACTGGAAAACCGTAGGCTTTTTTGCATTTATGTTCATTTTAATGCAGAGCGTTTATGATTCTGGTGTTATACAGCTTCTGGTTCATGGTAAAATAGGAGGCGTGTTTAACATAATGCTGTTTAGTTTAACGCTAAGTCAGGTGCTTTCGAATGTTCCATTCGTTGCACTGTTCATAAAGTTTGTAACCCCTACATTGTCCAATTATCTTGCCCTGGCAGCAGGTAGCACAATTGCAGGTAATTTCCTTATACTTGGCGCAGCAAGCAACATCATAATAATTCAGAGCGCTGAGCGCTATGGTGGAAAGGGCCTTTCATTTACAGATTTTGTCAAGTATGGCATGCTAACTACCGCATTCAATTTTGTAATATATTATGCATTTCTGATGTATATTTGACTACCTCGCCACCACGAAAAGTGATGATTTTCAAGGTCCAAGATGTTACAATTGTTAGACTGCGGTATTGTATTTAAAGAGCCGTACGTTAAACTGCCGTCTTACAATAAAAATTTTTGATCTGCTGTAGCTAAAGGGGAATTCCGCCTCCTTTAACCCTCAATATAAAAGGCTTATATGAACTCGGTCATATTTTTAAAGGGTCATAATATATTATGGTTCAATGGATATCTCAGTTTGTATGCCCGATTCGATTTTAAGCGAGCGGCCCAGCCTCCTTTCTAAGACCGAAAAGGTGGGAGAAGTAGTTAGGGCTGCTTCAATATTTAAGGTAAAAACACTGTATATCTATCATGATAAGGAGGACGGTTCACTGTACGATATGAAATTATTTGAAACTCTTGTAAAGTACCTTTTAACTCCACCCTACCTGAGAAAATATGCTTTTCCGATGAAAAATGAACTTAAGTACGTTGGCCTTTTACCACCAATCAACATTCCAAGTCATATAGTGACAAAGGATGATAACCTTAGGTATGGGCTTGTAATCAAAAAGGGCAAAGAATCATATGTAGAAACGGGTATAGGGAAAATGGTTAGGCTAAACGGTTATAGGAATGGTGCGGATGGAGTGATTATACCAGTTAAACTAGTAAAAATAGGTTCTGAGGTAGTGGCGGTCAAGCACGACTTTAAAGGGTACAGCGGCATGGAAGTTGAGAGGGTTATTGATTTTGGTTCTTTTATTGACTCTCTGGACTATGAAAGTAACACGATAATATATACTTCCAGAGAAGGCGCGCCCATAAGCAAGAATTGGATGAATATACATGAAAAAATGAAGATTACAGGCAGTGTCATGCTGCTATTTGGATCACCTAGGAGGGGATTTGAAGACATGCTCGACCAGAGTTACAGAAAAAGGGGGTTATGGGTAAACATTGCGGAGGATCAGGCAGTAAAGACAATAAGAACGGAGGAAGCCTTGCTCATTTCGCTTGGTTTGGTAAATTTACTAGCTCACCTTTGATACATCTGTCCCTAACATCAAGCACGTCAATTTTAACAAGAGAGACTTCATCTTCAAAAAAGAGGGCTGGTTCTACGCTCTTTGCACTTGGCGCCTTCCTTAAACCGATCCAACTGTACACGTTGATGCCACTGTCCATTTCTATATAAAGCTCTGCAAGGTTGTTTAATATTGAAACCTTTAAAATTTTAACATTCTTCTTCCAGATCTTTCCTTCAACGCCGGTAAGAGTAATCGTTCCTTTACCAATGCGCTTTCTTATTTCTTCCTCAGAAAGGGGGACATTTAGCTTTAGTACCATTTTAATTGTCATGGTGAAATCTCTTATCATGCTTTCAGTGCTCTCGAGTGACTGAGAAAGTATGAACTTTATTCCGTGAACGGGATTTTCAGGCACAATAAGCGGGGCTCTTATGCGGTCATATATTGACCTAAAATGGAGGTAAATCGGCGATCCATTTCCTGATACGGTGGATCCTTCTATATCCTTTAAAGCCCACGTTATCCTTGGGATTGTAGAATTAAGAATAGTGGGCAGCGCATATATAAAAAATGATTCTAGTGAGCCATCATTGGCCTTTCCAGTGTACTTGCATTCATTACAGCCTCTTCCATTGCACGCCTTACACAGATTGGCATTGATTTTTGAGTCAGGAAGAAACTTGATGTAATTTATTCTAATTTGGTATGCTCTTTCATATATTTTAACTCTGAATTTATCAGAAAAGTCAAATACGATGTTCAATTCCGGTCTAACTTCCTGAAGCCTTTGATTCAGCACTTTTGCAAGGGCCCTTTTAAGGTGATCCCTTAAACCCTTCTTTAATGTAATGTAGTTTACCAATTTATACTTCGCTATTATTTCATCTTCAATTTTCAATACAGATGCATCCATTCTCACAGAAACATTATATGTTCTGAACGAATACGGCGAGCAGGCAACTAGCGCTTCATCTACAATTTCTCCTCTGAACGGTATTGAGTGACAGAGGCTACAGGAGCTTCTGAATGATTCTGCTTCTGTTAACGCTTTATTGGAAGGCTCTTTAATTAACCTTCTAAGGCACCAATCGCATATTTTGTATTCTCTAACCAGCCTTACATCATTTTTTAAACGCAACTTTAGTGTGCAAGGGTAAGGCCTGTTTAAAAATTTATAATGGTATGCGCGCAATGCACTTTATGCAACTATCAACATCATTGCTGTTCATAGTTTCTGCAGGGATAATATTCATAGGATTTTTTGGTGAAGTGTTCTTTAAAAGGACCGGCATATCTGAATCTCTGTTTCTGATATTTATAGGTATAGTGTTTGGCCCAATATTTAAGATATTTCCATATTCACTTACGTACACAATTATACCATACATAAGCCAGCTGACACTTGCAATGATAATGTTTGAGCTAGGGGTTTTGCTTAATGCAAAAAATATGGTTTCTGAGGGTCTTCGAGCTATCTTTAGAACAGTAATTTATGTTTTCATTAGCCTAGCTTTGATTTATGTTTTATTTAGGTACATGTTAGGATGGAACGCTTACTCGAGTGCCCTACTTGCTTCAATTGTAGGAGGTGAAACTACCACAGTAATTGTGCCGTACGTAGCGAAGCATATAGGAGATGAAGCATTATTTGCAAATATAACCATTGAATCAGTTCTAAACAGTATATTTTTAATCATAGTTTTTTACTTCGTACTTGATGCTTTCATATCTTCAACTCCCATTTCATTTTTAGGACTTCAAACAATGGCTACAAGCCTTGTCAGTCAGATATCTATTGGATTTTTTATTGGCATAATTGCTGGCATAATATGGGTGGAGTTCATGAAGGCATTTGGCAAAATAAACTATCTATATATAGCCACAATTGGTTATGTGCTTCTTATCTATGCTATAGTCAATAAACTAGGAGGAAGCGCGATTCTTGCAGTTTTAATGCTAGGGATACTGCTTTCAAATTCCAAGCAAATTTTTGAGGGATTAGGATTAAAACAGGAAGTGGACAATTCAAATCTTGTCTATATAAGACAGTTTCAGGGAGAAATTTCGTTCTTTCTTAGAACTTTCTTCTTTTTCTTCTTGGGTCTGGTAATTTCAATAGAGATTCTGAATTACATTTTCCTTTATTACTTTGTATTTCTAGTGATCATTGTTCTTATGGCAGTTCGTTATATGGCCACCAAGATCACTACGGGAAAGGAAATGGCGAAATATAATAAGGCAATTTTCATTATGATGGCACAGGGCCTTACCCCTGCAGTGCTCTCCACAATAGCGCTTTACTATAATGTTCCTAAAGCACAGTTAATAGTTACAATTGCGGCATTTGTAATCATAATAACTAATGTGATAACGGTTATTGGTGCAAGAAGTCTGAATCAGATTGAAAAGCAGTGAAGAAAAGCGTGAAGAAATAAGGGAAAGGGAAGCAATAGCTGTGGGGTTAGGAGCCATAATAGGTGCTGGGATATTTGTACTCAGCGGCACTGCAATTGCCCTAGCAGGCTCATTTTCAATAGTTTCTTTCATCGTTGTAGGTGCACTCTCGTTGATGCTTTCATTTATTTTAGCTGAGCTCAGCACATTAATGCCAAAGGATAAGGGGTCTGTATACTCATTTGTTTTCAGGGCATTTGGGCCAGAACTGGGAATGATAACGGGATTGATGTTTTACTTTAGCTTTGCAACAAGCATTTCCGCAGTCTCCATTGGGTTTGGCTCGTATCTTGCAAGCCTTTTTGGACTTGGAGGAGATTATTACCTGGTAATTGCGGTAATTTTGATAATTGTTCTTACATTTTTATCTTTGAAGGGGCTGGGAACCGCTGCCAAAACCGATTTCTGGCTGGTTCTGGTTAAATTAATGATACTCCTGATTTTTATAATTTTTGCCGTAACGATAGCGATTTTTCAGTTTAAGCCTAGCAATTTTGTTAACCTGCCAACCCAAAGGGGAATTTACCCAATCTTTGCATCAAGCATTTCAATATTTTTTGCTTACTCAGGATTTCAGACAATTGCATCAATGACTGACAGGGTAAAAGGAGGACCAATGGTGGCAGCAAGGGCAATAGTCAAATCTGTAATCATAAGCATGGCTTTTTATATAATGATCATAGTTGCCCTGCTTTTACTTATGCCAGTACGCTATTTTACCATCTCAGCTGATCCGCTTGTTGCAGCTCTAAACTATGCAAGAGCACCTGTCTGGTTCAAGGCGCTAATAGATGTAGGCGCTCTATTTTCAACCGCCTCGGCAGCGCTTGCAATGATAATAACTACCCCCAGGATAGTCTATCAGATATTTAACGACTTCAATGCCGGACCCATACTGACAAAGTACACCCAAACTAAGGATGTCGCGCCGGTAGCCGTTTTGATAACCATAGCAATAGCACTTGCTGGCCTCTTTGTTGGTAACATATATGTGATTGCCGCTGTAAGCAATTTTGGAGATATATTTTCATTTATAATGGCTTCGTTTTCTCTTCTATACTTTGGTAATCATGGATTGAGGGGCAATTACAGGACTCCTGCCTATCCTTATTTACCAATTCTCTCCATAATAATATTGTTCGCTCTGCTGCTTGGCATGCCTCGTGAAGCTCTATTGATAAACACTGTGCTCATAATACTCTTCCTGATGGCTTCTTATGTTGCTAAGATTGGGCGCAACAATAAATAAACGCGTAGCCTGCAACACTCTGCATAACGTTTTTTAACTGGATACTGCGGAATATAAATCATGGGAGGAAATAAGAAAAAGACGCTGGCTTCAATGGAAAAGGAGCAGGCCAGAGAGGAGATAAGGAAGCTTGGAGCATCTGAAAAGAAAAAGGAAAGGCCAGAGGACAGAAATAAGTCAAAATCTGAATTTATGATGACCCTCAATGATGCAGAGGTAATGAGGGTAATGAAAGGAATGCCATTTATAACCCCCTATCAGTTGTCCAAAGCGACTGGCGTAAAGATGAGCATAGCAAGGTCAGTGCTGGAGCAGCTCAGGAAGAAAAACCTCGTCGAAGTAAGCGGCGGTTACAGCGGCAGATACATTTATGTGCCCAAGGCCGCATGAACCATTGAATTGAATTTCATTATCGTGTTAATTGGTATGCCAGTTTAACTGAAGCTTTTTAGATATTTTTTATTTATCAATATTTTATTTTATCATCTGCAAATTTCTAGAGTTCTGGCCAGAAAACGGCGTTTTCTCTAGATATTTGCTATATAATGTAATAATAAAAAAGTAAAGTCAAACAAGTGAAATTTTATACAGATAAATTTAAAAGCGCTGATTTTATTACCTAAAACAAATATAGAAAATTGGAAAGAAGTAGTCTTCTCTATTATGAACAGAAAACGGCGTTTACAATTAACGCTTACAATGAACAGGCACTCTACTATTTGGCTGAAAGGGTTGGTACACCGTACTATCTTATAGATGAACGCACACTATTGTCTAATTATGAAAAACTTAAAAGCGCTTATTCTGGTTTTAACGGCAAAACTGTTATAGCATACTCGATAAAAGCAAACTTTAACCCGTATGTTTTAAATTTCTTTGCTGAAACTGGGGTAAATTTTGATGTTACATCCACAGAAGAGCTCTACTTTTTACTAAAATCGGGGGGAAAGCCTGAAAAGGTAATTTACACGAGCGTGACCGAGGGATTAAACGAGTACAAGGAGGTGCTATCCAAGGGTGTCAGAAGGGTCATAGTAAGTTCATTAAACGGTTTAAATAACCTGATAAGTGCTGCCCATGAATTAAATAAGGTGCCCGAGGTAGGTATCAGGATCAATCCTGAAGTTCAAGTAAAGGCTGAAGTAAAGTCATCATTTAAGATAAGCAAGTTTGGTGTTCCGCTTTCAGGCTCAGGTCCTGAGACCGCAATTAAGCTGCTGAAGATCATTAAAGGAAACAATAACGTTGTCTTCGGCGGATTTCACTTCCACCTTGGATCTCAGATAGAAGATCCATCAGCATATGTTCAGGCCTTTGAAAAATTAAAGGGATTCCTTAGAAAAGCAAGGAAGGAAGCAGAATTTGAGCTGAAATTCCTGGACATTGGCGGTGGTACGCCGGTAAATTATGGTATAAAAGTGCCAACGCCGGAAGAAATAGGAAAGCAAAATGTGGATAGGATGAACGAACTTGTAAACGAAATTGGAAAGCCGTTTGAGCTGGTTGTGGAAAGTGGAAGGTTCCTATCAGCTGAATCGACCGTGCTGGTATCTAAAATTGTCAACGAAAAATCCTACAATAACAGAAAGATAATTTACCTTGATACCGGTTATCATCAGCTGCTGGATATAGCGCTGCTGCAGCAAATTTACCCGATGGAAGTCATTCCTTCCAACGACGAAGTTAACAGCATGGAAGAAAAGCCAATGGTTGCAGGAAGACTGTGTGATTCAATGGACATGTTTCAGGTAGGGCCTGAATCAAAGCTTGCAGAAGCAGAGATTGGAAAGCTGGTCATCATAAAAAATGTCGGTGCTTACTCAATTGTATTTAACATGCCATTCCACAGTCAGGTCAAACCAGCTGTTATTTATCGCACAGGAGATGGGGAATACTATCTCGCACGCAAAAAACAAACTATAGAGGACCTTTATGAAGAGGAAGGGGGTTCCCTCTTAAATAATGAAGTTAGGGTATAATTAATTAATTAATTTGCTTCAATATTTCAACGATAAAAATAATTTATAATTGATGCAGGTTAAACTAATTTAGATACCCTACCGGAAACCTTTTTTATTAAGCTTAAAACTAGCCTCTCATCTTTCTCTGACGGCAATCCAAATTTCATATCGCGGTTCAACATTGTCAGTCTGTTATCAGGCAACTGCGAAAGTTTATGGTAAAAGTAAGCGCTTGCCTCAATCTGCCTGTTATTAGAGGTAAACATGTTTATTTTTTCAGAAAACACAACTGAATCCACCGGATCTAATTCCTTTGACAGCAAGTCTGACCTTGCTTTAAGCAATGATCCTAGGTTTTCATCAAGCATCGCAGCTTCAATTATCAATGAAGCTTCGGGGGTGCTTAGCTCAGAAACCTGCTTGAAAATGTGAGAAGAGGCTGGTTCAATTTTTTCAGTGAGCAGCAATGCCTCAGCCGTGTTCATTATTGATGCTTTAAGGAACGAATTTCCACCATTTTTTGACAGCAGATAGCGCTTCATGGCATTTTTTAACATCTTTAATGCCTTTTTCCTGTAATATTTTACTTGGTTATCTTCAACAATATACTGGTAATCAAAGTTGACACCATATATAAATACTGTATTTGATTTCAGAAATTCCTTTTGAGAATTTATAGGTATAATTATCGTCTTTTTTTCATCAAGCATTGTTTTCTTCAATCCAGTTCCTGGGTAGACCGCAATATCGTAATAGCATGAACTATCACCCAAGCCCAGAGCTCTGCAACCAATAAGAAGCAATGTTCTGTCCATATAGATGTTTTCAAGATCCCTTAATGTTCCGCTGTTGAGCATATCTCTAGTATGCGACTTTTGGCTTATTTAAAATATGCTTGCACAATTTGGTATTTTTCTGCAAATTGGTTCCTGACATCCTTACGACCATAAATTAGATCAAAACCTTTTCTGATTTTATAATGCCTTTGCCGCTTAACGGCTTTTTAAGGCGATTTTTGTCAAAAACCATCTGCTTAACTGGGCAACCAGCACATTATACTGGCTCATCTAAGTTTAAACTCCAGCTATTTTGCATAATAGGTATTTCCAGAGTATCAATTTAGGCATTTGATTTCATAAGATTATTCATTACTAAAGTTCGGAGCTTTCTTGCTCACTAGCTTGTAAAAAATAAAAATACTCAATGTTAATTTAGATGTTAGTTCATGGTGCTGCTATGCAGTTATTGGAGATTAACGGTAAAAAACCATTCGTGCATCAGAGCTGTTACATCGCACCAGATGTATTTTTAATAGGTGATGTACGATTGAGGGAAAATGTCAGTGTTTGGTTCGGCTCACTGCTGAGGGCAGATACAGATTCAATAGAAATAAACGAAAATTCGAGCATCCAGGACAACGTTATAATAAAGCCAGATTCTTCTGCTGCTTTTATAGGCAAAAGGGTGACCGTAGGTAAGGGTGCAATAATTGAAGGCGTATTTATTGGAGACGACGTGATAATAGGAATGGGGTCAATAATACTGGAAAACACTAAGATAGGGAGCGGCAGTTTCGTGGCTGCAGGTTCAATGTTACCTCAGAACACTGTTGTACCAGAAGGAAGCCTTGTTATTGGAAACCCTGCAAAGATTGTGGGAAAGGTAACTCCCAATCATCAGAAACAGATTGAAGAAAGCTGGAGAAAATATTTTATAATGAGAAGTAAATATAAATCGGTAACCAAGGTATAAAATGAATAAGGAAAACGAAAATGGTAACATTGAATATAAGCTCTTACTCCAGGAACTAAACGAAGAAAGAAGAGAACACCTTGTAACTCAAATGATCTACAGGTTAAATGAAGGTCACGGTGAAGCGTTTTACATTTTGGGCTTGTCTGACGATGGAGAACCGATAGGCTTATCTGACAACGACCTTAAAACATCCCTGGAAAATCTGAAGATAATTGCGCAGAGGGCTGGCGCTTCTATGCAAATAATACGTACTGTACTGGGTGAAAAGGGTGCAATAGCTGAAGTATATCTCAGGAAATCCAAGAACTGGATGCCACTTGAAGTTTCTGTAGCGCTGATGGGCAATGTTGATGCAGGCAAAAGCACCCTGAAGGGAGTACTTACATCAGGAACTCTGGACAATGGCAATGGCGCTGCAATGTCCCTGGTGGCAAGGTACATACATGAAATAAAGGATCGAAGGACATCCTCTGTATCTGTGCACATACTGGGTTTTGACAATGAGGGAAAATCGGTAAACGATCTTCTTCAAGTTTATAATGAATCTGAAATATATTTAAGAAGCAGTAAAATATTACATTTAATAGACCTTGCTGGCCATGAAAAGTACTTTAAAACTACGCTCAGGGGAATCATGGGAAATTTGCCCGACTACATAATGCTTGTGGTATCTCTCAGTGCGGGACCAATAGGCACGTTCAGGGAACACTTGGGGATAGCTCTGGCACTTAAAATACCAATAATAATTGCCTTTACAAAATCTGATTTAGCACCTGCACCAGTGTCAGAAATGAATGTGCAAGAAGTAATAAAGCTGTTAAAAATGCCTGGTGTCGATAAGATACCTGTTTTTGTAAAAGACGCTGCAGACGTATCGATAGTTTCAAAAAACATATCAAATGGAAGGATAGTGCCAATGTTCGTTATATCAAACAAAACGGGAAACGGTCTAGATCTGCTGAAAAAGTTCATGAACTTTCTTCCAAAGAGGATGAACTGGGAAGAGAACATTAAGGGAAAATTCAAGATGTACATAGACGATATATTTGAGGTCAACGGCGTAGGCACTGTAGTGAGTGGACTCATTGAATCCGGAACTGTAACTGAAAACTCCGAGCTGATAATTGGCCCATTCTATAACGGCGAATTTAGGAGGGTAAAGGTGCAATCAATACAGAAAAACAGGGTCACAGTTAATTCTGCATTTGCCGGGCAGTACGTTACGCTGGCCATTTCAAAGGGCAGAATGGACAAATTAGACAGGGGAATGGTGCTGCTAGCAGCCCAAGAACAGGCGCAGGTGGTGAGACAATTTGATGCAGATGTAAGGATATTGCATCATCCCACCCTTATAAAGGTCGGCTATGAACCTGTAATTCAGTTTAAAACAGTGAAGGAGGTGGCAAAGATAGTTAAATCAGAACCAGAGTATCTGAGGAGTGGCGACTTCGGCAGGGTGACTTTTCAGTTCAAGTACAGGCCAGCCATGATAGAGCAGGGCGACATGTTCATATTTAGAGAGGGGAGAGCCAGGGGAGTTGGCTATGTAGCATCGCTTAGGCGTTAGCCAAGCTAAAACTTCAGAAGTATCTTACCAAAGTGAGTCCTCTGTTCCATCTTTTCCTGCGCCCTTGCAACCTCTTCAAACGGGAAAAGGCTGTCAATTACAGGCTTAATTGAACCCGATGATACAGCCCTAACCAGGTCAAAAAGGTCTCCCCTTGTGCCTAAGTAGGCACCGATCAAATCTAAGTTATTAGAATAAATATCTCGTAGGTTAAAGTTTAGCTCTGAACCAGTGGTCATTGCTATGCTGATGAGCTTACCGCCCTTTTTAAGACTCTTTATTCCCAGAGGAACCGTAAGTGAACCAAGGGTATCGAATACTATGTCTGCGCCACCGCACGCTTTTATAATGTTTTCCGGCAGATCTTGATTTATCTGAAATACTGCTTCTGCGCCTAGCTTATGCAACCTTTCCGCTTTCCATTGACTTGATGTGGTCGTTATGACCCTGGCCCCAAATGCCCTAGATATCTGTAGGGCTGCAACGCCGGCTCCTCCTGAACCACCAAGCACCAGCACATTCATGCCAGGCTTGAGCCCGGCCCGCTTAACAAGACCGTGCCAGGCGGTGGTGTATGCTACTGGAAGTGCGGCAGCTGTTTCAAGTGAAACATTCTCAGGCAGCTTTATGACGTTCCTTTCTGGGACATTTATTTGCTGTGCAAAGAAGCCTGGAACGTGGTCGCCGTAAAGCGCCCTTGCTATGCAGCTGTTTTCATTGCCAGACAAGCACATTTCACAGTTACCGCAGAACTTGATCGGGTACAGTAAGACCCTATCACCCTTTCTGAGTTCCTCTGATGATCCTGCATCATAAATGGTTCCAGAAAGGTCTGAACCGAACCTTCTGGGAAACCTGTGCCATGGGTAGTCCATCCTGCCCCAAATGTCTACGTGGTTTACAGAACCAAATTCCGCATTTACTATAACTTCACCTTCACTTGCTTTCGGTTCATCTGTTTCCCTTATCCTTATTACATCCGAATTTCCCGGCCTTTCATATACTGCTTCCTTCAAATTTTATCACTATCACAATATGGCAGGCATCAACCTAAAAAGTTTTTAAATGAGTACCAGGAAACCTCAGTAAAAATGGAATACAAACCTCCTGAAAGGTTGTTTGAACTTGAAGAATCTGCCACTTTAAAGGCATCAGAGAAGGCAAACGAGATGATTTCCAAGGGAATAAAGGTTTACAAGCTTGATGTGGGGGAACCAGATTTCAATACCCCAAGAAAGATAATTGAAGCGGCCTATTCTGCTATGAATAAAGGAATGACACACTATGCTCCATCCCTTGGTGTTTTGCAGTTCAGGCAGGCAGTTTCTTCCAAATATAAAATAAAACCTGAAAACGTAATTGCGACACCGGGATCAAAGCAGGGCATATATTATGCGCTCTTTTCAGTTTTGAACCCTGGTGAGGAGGTAATAATCATAAATCCCGCATGGCCAAGTTACAAGCAGATAGTGAAGCTGGCGGGCGGAGTGCCTATAGAGGTTAATGCTGACGAACATTTTATTCCAGATTTAAACGAAATTGAAAGAAATATAAGCCCTAAAACAAGGGCAATTTTGGTTAATTCACCAAACAATCCTACCGGTGCAGTGTATCCCAAGCCTGTGCTAAAGGGGATTTCGGAAGTGGCTCGCGACCATGGACTCTGGATAATCAGCGATGAAATATATGACAGAATGGTTTACGGCGCTGAATTTGCATCCTTCCTTGATGTCATGGGTCTAGATGATGGCCTTATTCTCTTAAATGGTTTCAGTAAGGCCTATGCCATGACGGGCTGGAGGTTGGGTTATACTCTCGCATCAAAGGACGTTATCAAGCAAATGGCCAAGATACAGGGGCACACAGCCACATCCCCTGTTACGTTTGCGCAGATAGCGGCAGTAACAGCCTTAAACGAATGTGAAGATGATGTCAAATCAATGGTTAACGAATTCAGCAGAAGGAGGAGCAAAATCATTTCCATGCTAGATCAAAAGAAAATTGGCTTTGCGGTTCCTTCAGGGGCTTTTTACTTCTTCATTGACCTTGGAAAGTACATTAAAAATGGGACCGACCCCGCCTCGTACCTTCTCGAAAATGCACATGTAAGCACAACCTCTGGGGCCGCCTTTGGAGAAAAATATTCTACATTTGTAAGGATATCTTATGCTACTTCCATGGAGACAATAGAAGGCGGATTCAGCAAAATATTTGAGTCGTTGAAGGTTTGAATTCTGAGGAACCGTTCAATTTTGTAGCCACAACCTACAGAAACCTTGAAAACGAACTCAAACATGAGCTTGAAATACTCCTACCGGAGTTTTTGCCAATTTCCTACCTGGATGTAAGCGTTACAGGCATTGTAGCAGGCAAGCTTTACGGAGATCCCATCCAAGCTTCGAAAATTTTATGGAATACAGCGTACCATGAGCCATGGAGGGTAAAAAGAACGCTCAGATTTATACCGATAAAGTACAGCTGCGCATCAACGATCAAAAACATGGAAATTGTCGCAGGCAAGCTTTTATCAGATATACCTTTAGGCTCAACATATAAAATAGAGGCAGAGCTCAGGAGAACGAAGCTAACTTGGGGTGAAGTTATAAATGCTGTTGCTCAACAGATGGCTGGCCTAAAGGCTAAAATGAAGGACCCCGATTACCTGATTCAGGTGCAGGTGCTTGGAGAGATATGTGGCATGTCTGCCCTTAGGGCGGGCGAGGTTTTTAGAGCACTGCAGGCAAAGCTGGCTGGAAGCGAATTCCCCTAGCAATGATAAATGAATGGGTTCAGCACAAAGGTTAATTACGATGCCACAGAATAATTTGCAGAACTATGTCTGTATCTGAACTATCTCTGTTTTTGGATGAAGCTGTAAAGGATGTTAACAGGTTAGAAAATGGGTTTTTACTTGGAGCTGGTTATAATGGAGAAAAGGGAATAGCCTTTTTGAAACTGCTTGATCCTACAAACCAGAAAGTTTACTATTATTATGACAAAACAGGGCACAAGCCTTACTGTTACAGTAGGAAGACGCCGGAAGAGCTTTCCTATCTGCTAAAAAGGAGCGATGTGATAAAGATAGAGAAAGTGAGCAAATGGGACCCCCTTACTGATAAAACCATAACTGTTTCAAAGATAATTACCACCGATCCACTGGCAATAGGTGGTCATCCCGGTGAAAAGAGCATAAGGAATGTTGAAGAATGCTATGAAGCAGATATCAAGTATTATGAGAACTACATATACGATAACGGGTTGATACCGGGAACTTACTTGAAGGTTGACGGAAATAGCATGTCTGGAGTAAGCAGTTACCTTTCAGGTGAAATGCAGAATGCGCTACAGGAAGCTTTGGCCAATTCAGATGATTTCCTTAAAAAGTATATATATGAATTTGCAGGGCTACTCTCACAGCCAATACCGTTCATCAAAAGGGCCGCAATAGATATAGAGGTGCTATCTGAGACTGAGAACAGGCTTCCAGATGCTGAAACTGCCACTCAACAAATCATCAGTATTTCTCTTGTTGGAAATGACAATGTGTCTGAAGTTTTTGTGCTGAACAGGGATGATGTTCAAAATGGGGACGAAACCGAATTCCCAAAGGATGTCAAATACCGAGTTTATGATGATGAAAAGCAATTGCTCATAGAATTCTTTCAGGATATCCTAAATTATCCAGTAATTCTCACATTTAATGGAGACTCATTCGATCTGCCATACATTTATCATAGGGCAATAACATTAAAGATCCCTAAAGAAGCCATACCAATAATTTTACAGAGGGAGATGGCTACGTTTGTTCATGCAATACATATTGACCTTTATAAGACATTTAACAACAGGTCAATACAGGGATACGCTTTTAGTAACAAGTATTCAGAGCACACGCTTAACGCCATAAGTGAAGCCCTATTGGGCGAAGAAAAGGTTGCCCTTGAAGAAGCAATTAATGACCTTCCGATGATCAAACTTGCATACTATAATTATGTCGATTCAAAGCTCACCCTGAACCTAACCACCTTTGATAGTGACCTCCTTATCAAGCTGCTTGCTGTTCTTTCAAGAATTGCCAGAATGAACATTGAAGATACATCAAGATTGAGTGTATCAAATTGGATAAGAAGCATGTTAATATATGAGCACAGAAGGGTCAATGCCCTAGTTCCCAGAAAGGAGGAAATTGAAGCAAAGGGAAGTGAAGCCGTATCCAGGGCAATAATAAAGGGCAAAAAGTACCTTGGTGGATTTGTAATTGAACCAACGCCAGGTGTTCACTTTAAAGTTGTGGTTCTGGACTTTGCTTCCCTGTACCCCAGCATAATAAAGGTCTACAACCTGAGTTATGAAACTGTCAAGTGCCCACACGAAGAATGTAAAACAAACATTCTTCCAAACACTTCATACTGGGTTTGCAAAAAAAACAGGGGCATGACTTCCCTTCTAATAGGAGCTCTTAGGGATATCAGGGTTAATTATTTTAAACGCCTTGCAAAGAGGTCAAAAACCAGAGAAGAAAAGGAATTTTACAATGTTATATCTCAGGCACTTAAAGTTGTTTTAAACGCTTCATATGGAGTGATGGGCTTCGAAAACTTTCCTTTCTACTGCCTTCCCGTCGCTGAGTCCACTACAGCCCTGGGGCGCTATTCCATTCAGCAAACCATCGAAAAGGCAAGTGGTCTAGGAATACCTGTTATTTACGGTGACACTGACAGTCTGTTCCTTAAGAGCCCTACAGAAGACCAGATAACTGAAATTGTCGACTGGGCCAAGGAGTCGCTTGGAATCGATCTGGAAATAGATAAAAGGTACAGGTATGTTGCCTTCAGTCAGAGAAAAAAGAACTATATAGGCGTATATGAAGATGGTTCAGTTGAGATAAAGGGGCTTTCAGGAAAAAAGAGCCATACGCCTGGCTTTATCAAAAAGGTGTTTTATGATATAATACAGATACTGAGCAAGGTTAAAACACAATCAGATTTTGAAGCTGCGAAGGAAGAGATCAGGAAGAGGGTCCGACAGGCATACCTTGACTTGAAAAACAGAAACGTACCACTTGAGGACCTGGCATTTAGGGTGATGATGAACAAATCACTTGATGATTACACAGATACTACACCACAGCACGTAAAGGCAGCTCAGTTGCTGAGTAAAAAGAGGGAGATTAAGGCCGGCGATATTATTGAATATGTCAAGACAGTTGGCAGGGATGGCGTGAAGCCAGTTGAGATGGCTAAAAAGGAGGAAATTGATGTTGATAAATATATTGAATTCATGAACAGCACATTTGAGCAGCTTCTTGATGCGCTAGGATTTAGCTTTGAAGAGATCACTGGCGCTTCAAGAATAGAGGACTTCTTTGGATTTTGATTTTTATATATTTTGACGGCCTAACTGAACCGGTAAATCCAAGTGGCATAGCTACTTATGGGTACACGATTTCTGAAAACAATTCAATAACGGTAAAGGAGGGCTATGGGCTAGCGGCTGAGCCCTGGAGCCCCAATGCCACAAACAACGTGGCCGAATATATGGGTGTCATCTGCGCCCTTAGCGTGGCAATTGAGCTTGGGATCAGTTCGGCTAGGGTTAGGGGAGATTCAAAGCTAGTGATAAGCCAATTGTTGGGTACATATAAAGTTAAATCTAGAAGGCTGTTCCCGCTTTACATCAAAGCTCGTGAACTTGCAGGGAAAATGGGTTCTGTGGATTTTGAATGGGTTCCACGAGAACTCAACAGCAGGGCAGATGAGCTTTCACGTTTGGCATATCATATGTTTGTGGCAGGGAAGTTAAAATATTCTGGGGATCAATGTTTTTAATTTTAATAAAAGCTTTTATAATAAAAGTTCCAAAAAATAAGTAAATTGATAATAGAAATAATGGATCCAATTTATGGGCTTTTAAAGTTAAATGACATTGAAAGGGATATAGTGGATACATCTGAGTTTCAAAGATTAAGAAGAATAAAACAGCTTTCTTCAGCATTTTTGGTTTATCCGGCTGCAAACCATACAAGATTTGAGCATTCTCTGGGCGCTATGCACATGGCAGCGGTGATTGGCACTGAGTTAAAGGATAAGGGATACATAGGTGACGATGAGGTCCAGCTTCTGAAGATAGGTGGTTTGCTGCATGATGCGGGACACGGCCCATTTTCTCATCTATTTGAAGATATCATCTCAAAGAAGTACGGTTCCAATCATGAAGACATAACGCAAAGGGTTATTGCTGAGACCGGGATAGGTGATGCCCTTAAAAAGCACGGATATGATCCCCATGAAGTTTCAGAGCTGGCAAGGGGCATGGGAAATTACAAGCCATATATGAGGGCCATAATAGCCGGACCTCTTAGCGCGGACCTTATGGATTACATCCAGAGGGATTCATACTATACGGGAGCTCTTTTTGGAAGGTTAAATGTTAATAAAATTATAGATTCAATGCATGTTTATGAGGACCAGCTTGCCATAGAAAAGGATGCAGTTTCCGCGTTCGAAGGAATGACGATTGCCAGGTATGAAATGTTCAAGGAGGTTTACTTCCATAAAACAGCCAGGGGGGCAGATTCGATGTTGATGAGAGCTATTGATATAGCTGATTCAGTGCTGGGGTTTGCTGACCCAAAGGACCTGGGTTCTTATCTGCAATTGACCGATGACTATCTTATACAGAAAATACTAATGTCTGAGCAGAGCGGCATTGAGCCAGCCAAGGAACTGGTAAAGGATTACCTTTCAAGGAGGCTTGTCAAGCTGGTGTACGAAGCATCATTTATAGGGCGAGATGCATTCTTTGAAAAGCTGCTTAACCATCAGAATCTGAGGAATCAGCTAGCCTCTGAGATAGAGGAAAAAGCTGGTGCCAAACAGGGCTCGGTGTTTATAGATCTTCCCACTGTGCCATCAGTTCCCAAAACTTTTCAGAGGGAGGAATTGAGAGATCTGTATGTAATAACAAAGGGGCAAAATGCCAAGGGGCTATCGATAAATGACCTACCGGTTCTTGAAAATATAATGGGTTATTATAACATTTTAAGGATATATTCACGCAAGGAAGTGAAGCAAGAAGTAGAGAAGGTTATAAATGAAATGTTCGGTGAAGGGGCATATGGTAAAATTTCAGTTTAAGATTGCATTAAATTTAATAGCATATCATGTTAGATGTTAAATCATGACGATAACAACTGCCCAAATGAAGGAAATAGAAAAATGGGCCTCTGAATTGGGTTTTTCGACAACGCTTATGATGGAAAATGCCGGCAGGTCAGTGGCACAATCAATATGGGAAAGGTTTGATCCAAAAGTTAGCGGTAAAATTTGTGCAATATGTGGTTCAGGTAACAATGCCGGGGACACGCTTGTAGCCGCAAGACACCTTATCCTTATGGGCTACAGCGTAGAAATATATCTTGTCTCTGGAACTGTTAAGGGTGACAATCCGGCTCTTATGTTAAAGCTAGCAGAAATGTTGGTTCCTGTGATAAGGAGGCCGCCCAACGTAAAAGAATTATCAGATTGTGAAATTATCGTTGACGGAATATTTGGAACTGGAATAAAGGGTGAAGTTTCAGAACCGTACAGCAGCGTCATAGATAGAATAAATTCTTCAAATGCTTTTGTGGTTGCTGTTGACGTTCCGTCAGGGCTTGATCCAGATACCGGAAAACCCGCTGCGCACACTGTATCTGCGGATCTAACGATAACATTTCATGATGCGAAACCCGGCCTTCTGTTGAGCAAGGAATATGTGGGTGAGCTTAAAATAATGGAAATTGGCATACCGTCAAACATGCATAAACTGCAAAGGTCCAGGTAACAAATTCACCATAAATTATTGATTCATTAAAAACATTCTAAAAGTTGGCTGAAGATTTTAGAGAAATGTACACGCGCAGGAGCACCATAAAGCTTAAATCACAATGTTAAGATATCGTGACAGAAATGGGTATAATGAATTTTATCAAATCAGTGAGGAACCTGCTTAGGTACAGTCACAAATCTGGCTGGGATGAGCTTTCCGGGTATCTTAAATTGTTTCTTCTTGCGCTGTTTTTAATTGGCGGTGTGGGTCTGTTGATTCACCTTGCGGCGTTTTGGTTGAGTGTCAGGTAATGAGCAGTAAATTTTATGTAGTTAAGGTAGTTGGCGGGCAGGAAAAGGCAGTAGCATCATCACTTATGAAAAAGGCAGAGCTTCAGAAATTACCCATATATTCCATAATAGTAAATGATAGAATGAAGGGCTATCTGATAATTGAATCTGAAAACCCAGGAGCCGTAGGTCGATTGATCAATGACGTTAAAAATGTCAGGTCTCAGCTTCCGGGAATTCTGAGTGATAATGAAATTCAGTCAATGCTCAAGGTCAGCAAAGTGGAAATTTCATTTAACCAGAACGATGTAGTGGAAGTCATAAATGGACCATTCAAGGGCATGAAGGCAAAAATAGTTAGGTTTGATAAGGACAAAAGGGAAGCTTCAATAATGCTTCTTGATACGCCAGTACAGATACAGGTGACAATAGACGCTTCATACCTAAAACCTTCTCAGTGAAACCCTTTTTCAAAACAGTTTGTAAGCACAATATCCGATTTCCTTGATTGCGCTAAATTAAGTAAGTTAAAAATATTGTTATTTGAACAATATTATAACAAGCATCCTAAAGCTTAAATTTTTTCATGTAATCATATATCATATGTATACAGAAAATGACCTGAGCAAATTTCTAGATAGCAAAGGTATTAAATATGAAATAATAAAACATGGCAATTCGTACCGAGCTGACGAGGCCAGTAGGGAACTTGGCATAAGCATTTCAAAAATAGTAAAATCAGTTCTGTTCATAACTTCTGAAGGTGATGCGATTCTTGTTGTTCTCAGGGGGGATAAAAGAGTGGATCAGGGGAAGCTGGCCAAGGATCTTGGGACAAAAAAATTGAGGTTAGCTTCAAAGGATGAAGTAGTGGAAATCACCGGGTATGAGGCAGGTACACTGCCCCCCGTGGGACATAAAGCCGCAATTAAGACACTAATAGATTCATCACTTTCTGCAGATGAATTTGTTTATGCTGGGGGAGGAAGCATTGGATCATCACTCAAGATAATGGTGAGGGACATAATTTTATTACAAAATGCAATATCATTAAACTTAATACACCATTAAAATAAAAATCGTAAAATAAAAAATTGGGGTAGTTATTCTTAATTACTTGCCTTGTTTCTTTCTCTGAACTATTATTTCAATTGTAGAAACGTTGCGCTTTTCCTCTGCTTCCCCTACGGTCTCAGTCCCAATGGTTATGGGACCGATCTCGTATGAGTCGAGTCCAAGCCTGTGCACTAGTACTTCTGCCACATCAACAGCCCTTGAAATTGATCTACCCCTTGCCCTAAGAACAATCTCGGGATACTGGGTAAGCTGAAGCTGCGCAGAAAGTGCGTACACCATCACTGGTTTCTTTCCTATGAATATGTTATTTGGCGGATAAGCCCTTTTTTCTTCCTTTTCAGGTTGTGATTCGCTTGCCATATTTCTCACTCCAAATTACACCCCATTCCACCATATATATGCTTTTTGGACAGAGCGTTCTTTTGCTTTTCAATAAATATGTTAAACTGCTCCTGATTTTACAGAATTTACTGCTTCTTCAATCCCCTTCAGCGTGTTCAGCAGAAGTGATTTGTCTGTGTTTCCCATATAACCTATCCTAATTATGTTGCCAGCCCTTGATCCTATGCCGGTGGCAATTAACACGTTCTTTTTACTAAGCATGTACTCCTTCACTGCTGCAGAAATTGGAAGCAAAAGGTCAATTGCAATTATTGTCGATGAAGGGCTCTTAGAAACAGGTGACCAACCCCTTGAATTTGCAAATTCCCATGCAAGCTTTCCCATTTCTTCGTGCCTCCTCACCCTTGTTTCAATTCCTTCACTTAAGAGCTCCTTGAGAGCTATTCTCAGCGCCCGGATTACAGGTATGGTCGGGGTTGTCAAGTAAATTTTTGGATCCTTCATTACATTAAGCCACATTTTAAGGTTAAAGTAATAGGACCTTGGACTGAATTCACTGGACCTTTTCAACAACTTTTCAGATATTGCAATCAGAGACGCCCCTGGAGGAGCTGCTATACACTTCTGAGATGCTGAGTACGCATAATCAAATGGCCCTCCATTGAATCTGAAACTTGCACCTCCCAAACTGGAAACTAAATCAACAAAAACATATGCACCGAACTCCTTTGCAACATTCCCAAGGGAAACTATGTCATTCATTACACCGGTACTGGTGTCTATATGTGTCATTGATACTGCATCATATTTTTCCTTCTGCAGTTCCCTTCTAAGCGTATCAGTGTCAGCAGCAACGCCGTCAGGAAACGAAACGGTTTTAACCTTTATCCCATAAATTTCAGCTATCCTTGCAAACCTGTCACCAAAATAGCCGTTTACAAGTGAAAGTACTCTGTCTCCCTCTTTTAAAAAAGTGGCTATTCCTGCTTCCATTCCAAAAGTGCCTGATCCACTAAAGAGTACAGTTTTATCTTCATCAGAACCGAACAGCTTTGATGATAGAACCTGCGCCTCCTTGTACTCTTCATAAAATTGTGGACTTGTGTGACCCAACATGGGCTCTGACATTACCTTCAGCACTTGATCACTGAGATTTGTTGGCCCCGGAATCATCAGAATTGGATATACCATTTTCAGAAATCTTTTGTTCTTCCTTTAAAATCTTTTCTATATAGGATTTACCGATTACCCCCGCAGTTATTAAATTGGTAACTGAATTTCCTGAAGCAACCCCCGTCACCTTCCCCATTCTTCCCCTAACTTGTCTCCATTTCAGCTTTGTATTACCACTTTTGGATTCATATATTACTCCGAGAGCATCACTCACTTTAACGAAAGTTATTTCCCCCATTTTTTGTATAGTAACCTTGTCTTCAGCTTCCACATATATTGGCCCTGGCCCCTCTTCCCTTTCAGGAAACACGCTTGGGTCCTCCTTGAGCTCCCTTGGCATAAAAGACCTGCAGGTGCTCAATATCAAGAACTCTCTAAACCTATCCAAGCTTGTTTCTGCTTCTATCTTTACCAAACCAACATTTTTTCCTTTTGTCGTTTATTTAAGCATTTATATACTTGGTTTTTGCAGAGTGAGGGCGGTTGATTTATTTATAATAGCCCTGATCCATTTCTGAGTTAACTCATCTGCGGTAAACTTTTCCAACAAATGAGCCCCAAATCATATCCTGTATATTTGAAAATCAACAATCTGACATCGAAAAATTCAACATTTAGGTTAAAGGTTAAATAGCCAGTCACGTAATTAATGTTGCAATGACAAAACTTTATGACCTTTCTCAACCGCTAAACGCAGATTTTCCATTCTGGCCTCTGTACCCACCCTTTGAGGTGAAGTACATTAAAAGGAAGTCAGAGCAGGGAGTAAATGCACAGTACATAATGTCTTCAAACCATATTGGAACTCACCTTGATGCACCAAGGCACTTTGTAACTCATGGAAAGACAATCGACCAGATACCGCTTGAACAGTTATACGGTACTGGAGTTGTTGTTGATGTTACAGAAGCAGGAGAGCTTGGCCTTATAACCCCACAAATGGTTGAATCAAAGATCGAAGTCAGGGATAGAGACATAATAGTGTTCTACACTGGGTGGACAAAGTACGCGTGGTACCAACCAACTGCTGATGAAGAAAAGTACACTCTGTTGCATCCTGGCATGGGAAGGGATATGGTTGAATGGATGAAAAAGAAAAAGATAAAATGGTTTGGCACTGATACGCCATCCCCTGATCATCCAATGAATCTTCCCCTTGGAAGATTTCTGCCGAGAATAAGTGACATGGTTAGGAAACGTTCAGAGCAGAAATTTGGTGGTCCTGAAGCTCTAAAGAAAATCTTTCCTGAAGAAGACTATCAGCTTATGCATAATGCCCTGTTCCCATATGATATAGTGCACGTTGAACACTTAGGCGGCCAAATTGAAGAACTGCTGAATGGCAGGAAGGCTTTGAGGACAACTCTAGGAGCTTTTCCATGGCTGTTCAAGGGTGGAGAAGCTGCATTCTGCAGGGCAGTGGCTTTCGTGGAAGAATAAATCAATTATTTTTTTAAAAAATTTTGTTTATTTATTTTTTATTTTTTAAATTTGTTCGAACCTGTAACCGGTTATATGATTGCCATCTGATACCCGCAATTCACCAATTTTAGGCGTAAGGATCATTCCAATTTTTGGTTCACTGGTAATGATCTGCCCAAAGGCTCTGGCACCAGAGGGAAATTCAACTATCCCAAGCACTAGAGGCGACCTGTCTATTCCCTTCGGTGTGACCCAGACAACGGTGTAGGTTACGAGCTTGCAACTGTCACCTAGGTCGTACTCTTCGAACGTTCTCCCACCGCACTTGGGGCAAACTCTCCTGTTTATCGTGTATATGCTTCCGCATGAGCTGCACTTTAATCCTTTCATTTCGATCACGCCCCCCTAAACACAAACGATACAGCATTTGAACCGAACCCACCAAGGTTAACTGTAAGCCCAAGTTTTGCTCCTTCAACCTGCCTGCCGTAAGCCTCACCCCTGAGCTGCCAGAATATCTCCACTATCTGAGCAATACCTGATGCACCAACCGGATGTCCCCTTGCCTTGTGTCCTCCTGAGGTGTTTATCGGTATCTTTCCGCCTATTGATGTCTCACCCCTTTCCAGTGCCAGGTGGCCCTCACCCTTTTTGAAGAACCCAACGTCTTCACTTTCAGCTATTTCAAGTATTGTAAAAGCATCGTGCAGCTCAGCAACATCAATATCCTGAGGCGTTACTCCAGCCATTTTCATGGCTCTTTCCGATGCGACTTTTACAGCCCACAGAACTGTTGGATCTTCCCTTTCATGCACCGCAAGCCTGTCAGTGGCTTCACTGTAACCTTCTATGACAACTGGCCGGTCAGTGTACTGTTTTGCAGTTTCAAGATCAGCTACTATGAGCGCAGCTCCGCCATCAGATATTGGCGCAGCATCGTACAGCCTTATAGGATCTGCTACAAACGGGTTGTTGGTGGCAGAATCCGGCCCAAAGAGGTAGTCAAGCGTTATCTTCTTCTTTAGATGAGCGTATGGGTTTTTCAGCGCATTGTCGTGGTTCTTGACAGCCACCATTCCCATGTGCTCCGGTTTAACGCCGTACTTGGCCATATATAGCCTGGCAAACATACCTGCGAGAGATGGCATTGTAGCTCCGCTGGGATACTCCGCATATGGATGTGACATGCTGGATACATAATCTGTAACCACATCAGTGCTTGCAACTCTCATCTTCTCCACTCCCGTAACAAGGGCCATGTTGGATTCTCCTGAGGAAACTGAAAGGTAAGCATACCTGAGAGCTGATGCACCTGCTGGGCCGTTTTCTATCCTTTCAGCAGGAATACCGTAAACTCCAAGGGCATCTGAAAGGGCTGTGCCCAGAGATGTCTGCTTTGAAAGTGCATCACCTAGCATATTTGACACAAATATGGCGCCTATGTCCCTCGGATCTATCTTGCTTGAATCTATAGCTGAAAGAGACGGTTCAACCATCATCCTCAACAGGTCCATGTCCACCAGGTTCCCGAACCTTGTCATTGAAGCACCTATTAAAGCTACTTTTCTACCATTCATCACCAAGGATCAGTTTATGTGGTATATAGGGATTTAGATAGATCAATCGGTTTGCACTGCATCAGAAAGGGCGCTTCTCAGCTCACTTTCCAAGTCTTCCTGGGAGTAGTTCATGTAAGCCCTAATTATTGCATAGTCACTGTGCCCAAGAAGCCTCCTCACAACTTCCAGGTCCTTTGTCTTTTTCATTATGTATGTGGCATAGGAGTGCCTTATGGCGTGAGGCCGGTACCTTTTTTTAAGCAACTTCTTTGTAAGTGAGTAAACTATGTACCTACCGTTTCTCTGAGTGAAATCGAAGGGCTTATTTGATGTCCTGCGCCTTTCCTTCAGCCTGCCCATCAGCGACCAGAAAAAATCTGACGGCACGGGGATCTTCCTTATGAATTCTCCCTTTTTCTTTTCCTGCCTTATCTTAATCGTCCTTCCCTTGAAATCCATGTCGTCCCATCTTAGATCGATGGCTTCGCCTATTCTACAACCGGTGAACGCAAGGACAGAAATAAAAGCAAGGTGCTTTAGCTTAACCTTGCCCTCCGCCTTTACAATGGAGGTCAGAAGTTCGCTGTAATCTGGAACGTCTTCAAGCCTCAGCTTTCCCATGGTTTAAATTATATTTACATTAATAAAAAGTGTTTCTTTTATCCTGCGAGGTGCTTGAATGACATGCAATTCTAAACGCAAATTTGTCTTGTATTCTTCTCACCTGCATATTTCACTAACAATAGTGCTGATACTATAGCCAGCAGAGAAGAGCCCAGGGCAAACGTCCCAATACCCGCCTGAAGGTTTCCTGCAAACATTAGGGCTGCCATGGATGGGCCGATTCCCCCCAATATCCTGCCAAGCAGGAAGGCAAAATTTGATCCCGTGCCCCTCAGGCTGATTGGATAAAGCTCGCTGATCATGATTCCAACAAACGCAAAGTACCCTGTTCCAACGTACAGCAAAAGCGCGGTACCCATGCTTATGCCTAAAATGATTATAAAGAATGATGCAACAATGCCTATTGCTGCAAACACGATAACTGAATTGGTTCTCTTAACAACATCAGAAAGGTATCCTGCTATTGTAAATGATATGAATCCAACAGCATCAAGTGCAAGAAGGTTGCCTGATTTCAGCACTGAAGGAACAAGGGTGGCTATGGGAATCGTGTACAAAAATGAAGCTGCCACAAGCAGAGTTCCGAGAACAGTTACAGGAAGGAGTCCCGCGCTGAATATTTTCATTAATTTACGATTTTCTTCACCTCTTTTGACGGCTGTCTCGGGCACCATCAGAATTCCAATAACTGAAATGACAAGGCTCAGAGTGCCAACAACTGCCATATATGTCCTCCAGTATCCTATAAAGGAAAGGGTGAGAACGTCAAGCATCATGCCAACAAAGTAAAGCCCCTGAACCGCACCACCCACCAATCCCCTTGAGCCCTTCAGCAGTTCAACTATCAGAGCATAGCTAATGCCGTTTTCAGCATTTGCCCCGAAGCCAACAATGAACCAGCACAGGTACAGATCAGCGATGGACCTGATTTGTGAAGCAAATATGGTTGCCAGTGAAAATACTATTACTGACAACAGGAGTGCGGGCTTCCTTCCCCTTATGTCTGCAAATCTTCCAAGCACAGCCCCCCCTACAGCACCTCCAAAAAATGATAGAGTAACTGCAACGGAAATTAAACCAAGGGTTACCTGAAACTTAGCAGAAAGGGTCTGCATTATGTACACCAGTGAAAATACAGAGTAAGCTGACATCAGGAAGGCCACAACCACCCCTAAAATTGCTGCTGGCCTATTCATGCAGGCATCATCCCCATCAACAACATGCGCTGAATATTACATATAGCATTATAAAAACTGTCATAAAATAAAATATATATCAATATATATTTTTAAAAGGAAATCTAAATATATATTGTTCAAGTTAATTCTGGGCATGCAACACAGCATGGACGAAATTCCAATAAAGAGGTTTCACTGGGCACTCAGCACGCTGGCTGCGATGGGTGTCTTTCTTGATGGATATGACCTGAACGTCATAGCGTTCTCTGTGCTTCTTATATCATCTTACTTTAAGCTGTCAAGCACCAGCATATCATATGCTCTGCTGCTTTCAAGTGGCCTAATAGGCATGGCCATAGGGGGCGTAACGTTCGGGAGGATTGCTGATAGGATTGGAAGGAAGGCGATGTTCGTAATAGACATACTTATGTTTGTAATATTTACCGCACTTTCAGCTGTTGCCACAAATGTTGCTGAAATTGTGATATTCAGGATACTGATGGGTATCGGCATTGGCGCTGATTACCCAGTAAGCTCCTCGCTCATTGCTGAATTTGCCCCAAAAAAGGAGAGGGGAAAACTGCTCATGTACGGAATAATGTTTTACTGGTTGGGGGTCCTTGTTTCAGGCGCTGTAAATTATTTTGTTTTACCTCTAGGTTCTGCTTTATCGTGGAGGGTTGCCCTGGGTGTGGGAGCAGCAATTGCGGTGCCTATCATTGCATCAAGGTGGCTCATGCCTGAATCAGCAAGGTGGCTTAAGGCTGTTGGCAGGTCAGAACAGGCTGAGGGCGTAATAAGAAAGTCAGTGGGAATTGAAGGTTATACCGTTCCAGAACAGGGCAGTGTTAGTGCCAGGGAACTTTTTTCAAAGCACTGGAAGGCGCTGGCATTTGTCCTTGTGACGTGGTTCGCATTTGATGTTGGGTCTTATGGTTTTGGATTTTACACTCCCACACTTTACTATGAGCTTGGAATTACTAACCTCAGAACGGTGGTAATCTTTGGCACTTTAACTGCACCGTTTCCAATAATCGCTTACCTTGCACTGATGAAGCTGATAGACAGGGTTGGAAGGAAGGCCCTTTCCCTAATTGGCTTTGCAATCATGGCTGCTGTGCTTGTGTTTCTTGTACCGCTCGTGAAAGTGAGCGCATATGCACTGCTTCCGCTCTTTATACTTTTTGCGTCATTTGAACAGTGGCCAGGCGGCATTCTATCCTTTTCATATTCAACTGAGCTGTTTCCAACAAAGGTTAGGGGATTGGCCCAGGGCCTTGCAACCACGGTAAGCAGGATAGGAGGAATAATTGGTGTACTGCTTTTCCCAATAATCAAGGGGTACGGCCTGGTTTACGGCACAACGTTTTTCCTTGCATTTATACTTCTTGCCATTGTTATTACTGTAATTGCAGCTCCTGAAACAAGGGGGCGTTCACTTGAAGAAATATCCAGATAATTTATCGCCTTACAATGCGAGAAGTAATTGTTCTTAAAAATATAACCAGAACTATGGCTATAAAGAGGAAATAACCAATAACAACGCTAATAAACGATATAATCAGACTCATGATAAAGATAATTCCTACTGCTATCCTTTGATACATTTCACTTTTCAGCTTGGCAATTTTTAGCTCTTCAATCTGCACATTTTCTGATATTATCTCCCGTATCATAGCAGCCCAGATTATCATTAGCACGGCCAGAAGCCCTGAAATATATGAAATATCTCCAAGCCTAAGCACAAAGGGTATAAGTGAAATCAAAACAAGTATCAGCACATCTAGCAGGGGAAACCTGTCAGTTTTTGGGGGAAACTCCAGCCTGTCCATAACATAGCTCCACCAGAACCATATCACTACCAAATTAACTATTATGAAACCAACCAACCTCCCAAGAGGCAATGTTGTTGAAACAAGAGTATCTGCATTGAATGCCAGCGCAATCGCAACTATCATGGTTGCTAGCTCCAGCACAAGCACGTTAACTGTGCCTCTGTCCCTTTCCATGCTTGTTATTTATTGCTGTTTTTAATAAGCGTTTTTGACGTGCTGAAAAAATGCTCAAAAAAGTAAATATGCAGGAACTGGAAATCAATGGTGTGAGGGGCATTTTTATTGGAAGGTTTCAGCCATTTCATAACGGCCATGCGGCAGCGCTCAGGTACGCTCTTGAAAACGTGGACGAGCTTGTAATTGTTATAGGCAGCGCTCAGAAGAACCATGAGCTAGATAATCCATTTACAGCCGGTGAAAGGTATGAAATGATAGTCAGGTTCCTCAAGTCTGACGGATTTAACAGGGCAGTCTACATAACGCCACTTGACGATATTGTGAACCACAGCCTATGGACAGCCATGCTGAAATCGTACCTACCAAGGTTCGATGCGATATTTTCAAACAACGCACTTGTAAATCTGCTTGCCGGTGAATCGGGGATAAAGGTTGTGCCAGCTCCTTTGCTTGACAGGGAACAGCTTATGGCCACCAGGATAAGGGACAGGATAGTTAAGGGTGAAAGGTGGGAACACCTGGTTCCAAGTGTAGTTTACAGCTATCTGATGGAAATCAATGGTGAACAAAGGGTGAGGGATCTTGCAAGGGCAAAGGAGGACATTCACTCAGGTAAGCAATGAATCATCTATGTAGATCGGCATGTTGTAGAATGCGGCAAGGGCAACGGCGTCTGATGCCCTGTAATTTTCAAGGGTGAAGCTCCTGTTTCTACCTATAAAGTAAACGTTTGCTCTAAGCACGTTTCCCCTTTCATATATTTCAACCTTCTCAAGCTCAACGCCAACCTGGTGCGCCAGCTCTTCAACAAGGTTGTATACGGTGGGGATTGAGTTCCTGTCACCGGTCATAAACCTATTTATATGGTAGGAAACTTCGCTGCTGAAGGAGTTCATTGTAAACGTCCTTCCATCCTCTGATGAAAATTCAACAATACCCTCACAGCTATCGCTGACGTATCCCAGGTTCTTTATTTCAACTTTAACAAACATGTTAGCAATCATCCAACGCTTTGACTAAAAAAGTTTGCCAAAGTTTAATGAAGCTTGAAGGCTGGGTTAAAGTTTGGCAGCAATCCACCGTTACCCATCAGTGCTACCCTTTCTGGTGTGAGCTCGATGCCAGCCATCATGATGGTGAAGATCACATCTATCGAGTTAACATCCTTGTAATATATTCCACCGGCAGATATACCAAAGACAGGCAGGTCATCCCAGTAAGCAACGAGGGACATTGTTGTTGGCTTTATGGGAATGCCGTAAGCTACTACCCTCGCCCCTACTAATTTCACAGCAGCGAGTGTTTTATCCGTAGGGTCAACAGACATGCCGCCTGTAACTATTATAGCTTCAGAGGACCTTTTTGCCTCCTTTATTGCTTCAGCAATCTGCGCCGGGTCATCCGGGGCAAGCTTTCTGAAATCAATGGTCCAGCCGTACTTTTCAGCCTTTTTAACTATTATATCAGTGTAAAGGTCTTTCTTTTTTCCCTCATACACCTCTGTTCCGGTAATAACCAGACCTACTGCTTTTCTATTAAACGGAATTACCTTCAGCGCAACCGTGATTTTGTTCAGCAGTGAGTTAAGCTTCTCCTCACTTTCATAAAGGGGAACTGAATCCACGACGCCAATTAACTCATCAGTTCCAACAGCTTCGAATTTTTTTCTTGTTATCAGGAGCGCTATACCACTCATATTTATTGATTTTAGGGTCTCGTCATCAACCGATATGATTCCAGGAAACTTTGAAAAAAGTATTGCGCTTCCCTGCTTCCCAGGCCTAATTTTTACGCTTGCTGCATCTGTGGAAGCACTTGCAACAGCTTCAGCTATGCTGCTTTCAAAAACATCCTCTGAATTATCCGCAACGTAAACCCTATAGAGGCCTGACATCTTTAAAAGTTCAACATCCGCATCCTTTATTACATGTCCCTTTTCCAGAAGAACTCCCGCCTTTTCTCCATTTACAATGGTGGTATCATATGCCAGCTCCTTTCCTACAGCAAGCTCAACCGGCAGCTCCTTTACCATACTGCTTCCATGCCACTGTTCCTTTATTAATTTAATGCAATTTGTTTATATTACTAAAAAAATAACCCTACTAAATTAATACACTTAAAAAAGGATTTAAGCACTATTGTGACATCCTCTCACGCTTAAGCGCGTGAGCTTCCCGCATTGCTATCCCCCAGTATGGGTTCGTCTGCAATATGGGAACTTGTTTCCTGATTCAACGACACACGACTAGCAACAGCCTGATTAGGTTGACCAGTCTGTTGCCCCGCCGTAGGTGTCTCCACAGGCGTAAATTCGGGCATGCCTACCAGAGCGCGCTGAAGTATGATTGCTCCAGCCTTGAAATCCCTCTGTGCAGTATATCCACAGGAGGGACATACAAATGTCCTCTCAGAAAGTGCAACCTTA
>OGCG01000140.1_pt1 | contig 48036 bp, 39 predicted proteins | sample 1570061 | NCBI WGS metagenome assembly OGCG01 (sample SAMN06268698, study PRJEB24515) | hot springs metagenome | isolation source: Joseph's Coat, Yellowstone National Park, Washington, USA | place: USA:Joseph's Coat, Yellowstone National Park, Washington, USA
CGTTAACGGTCACCAGGATTAACTGCCCCCCCAGCCCCGTGCCGTTGGGTAATGTTAACCTACCGTAGGCCATTATTGTTGAGCCGACCACCGCCGAGCCACTGGTTAGGTTTATGGTTAACGTGGTGTTCATGGCGCTGCCGCTTGATGCAGGTTTACTGATTAATTGGCTTAGGGTTGAGTTACCTAGGGCAGTGGTCGTGTACTGGGCCGCTAGTAGGCCTGCATCATGGCCCACTAGGCCCTGCACCCCAGTGCCGTTCAATATTAACTCAACTATCATCGACGTGTTGATTAATAACACATTATATGGGATGGCTAAGTGACTTGAGGAAGCTAGGTTGATTAGGGTTCTTAATTCATTAATATTTAGTGGTGGTGCCTGGCCGTTGGAGTAGGCTGCCCCACTGGCGTTTATGAAGCCTATGATGGAGGCCAGCTTAGCCTTAGTTAAGTTACCTAATGTTGAGTTGATTAACATGAGGGTTTCCTTAACATCATTAATGCTTATGACCTGTTGAGCTGTGGCTGGGTTGACCAGGTTAGCCTCCGTGGGTGTCTTAAGCATGGGTTTAACGGCGATTAGGGCAGCTACGAGGATGATTAATACTAGGGTTGAGTAGACTAAACCAAGCCTCATAACGAGACACCTAATATTGCCATTATCCTCAGGGCGGCGAAGTAGGTGAAGACTGCCACTAGGGCTATGGAAATTACATTGTGTATAAACCTAACCCTCCTCGGTATTGGCTCGGCTAGGAGCATGCTGGCTAGGTATATTATGGTGTATAGGGATAGGTAAATGTCCAGTGAACGAACCCCCAGATAGTAAAGGAAGGAGGTCAACACTCCGGTTAGGGTTAGCTGGGTGATTAAGGCGTCCTTAAGCATTACCCAACACCCTTAACCTAACCAACAATGCACCCCTATCCCTAGCCTCATCCTGAATGGCAATTGGCCTGTTAAGAACCTCGGCGGTTATTGAGGCTACTATGGAGGCCACCACTGAGCCTAACACGGCCTTTATGGCTGAGTTTCCGTATAGGTCAATTAACCTAGCCCCCTCAACCCTAACACCAATAACCTCACCCTCAGTCACAGCCACCCCCCTAGCCAGTGAAAGCTCCCTAACCAGGCAGTTCCTCAGGGAGGTCTCGAGGTCGCTTGAAATAACCTCCCTACACGCCGCCACAGCCCTGGATCCTGGGGAGGCTAGGAGTAGCCCCGTTGCCCCCTGCCCGTAGGTGGCTAGGGGCTTACCAATAATCTTAATGCCGCCTAGGCCTGCGATCGGCGTTGACGGGACAAGGACCATTGGCTCACCCCCCACGGCGCTTGAGGGTAGGTAGATGCCGTTGTTGACAACACCGGAGGCTTCCACAAGGGCTGAGACGTTTTCCCAGGCTGCGGAGGCTAGGTTCACGATGGTGTGCTCCATGGCCCCCTCATCCCACTGCACCAGTATGCCTATGATGAAGACGGCCACCCCAAGCACCATTAGCGGCGTTAATCCGGGTTCAAGGTAACCCACCACGGCTAGGGCTGAGCCAAGCGCCATTAGCGATGGGCCAGCGTCGCTGCGGGTATTGGGCATTGGTTGAGGTGGCTTGATAGACTTAATAAACTTAATTCAAGTGAAGCAATCCCTAGGTGTTGAGGCGTACCTCGCCTTCCTCAATGCCGCCACGGTGAGCAGTGCAATGGTTAGGGCCGTGTTGCTGACGACAACTGGGATCAGCCTAATCCCCCACGGAGTGTAGTTGAGTATTAAGCCAACCAGCGGCACTACGGCTAGGCTTAGGCCTATTGATAGGGCTAGCCTCTCAAGGGGGGCCAACTCATCGCCCCTTGGGTATAGGGCCTCCACTATTGAGTAACCCGGCATGAAGAGGACGCTTACTGCACCCAGTAGGTACCTGATGGGCATTAGGGGGCCACCCTTAACCAGCATTACAACGGCCAGTGAGGCTAAGGTTATGGCTAGGGTGACCCAGTACCAAACCCCATCAACACTGGCCAGGAACATGACGGCGTTTTCAAGTGGTTCATGCTCAATGTTCAACTCACCCCTCTTCCACATTAGGTAAACCTCATAGGCAACCCAACTCCTGGGTAAACCAGCCTCCCTTGAGACCACCTCCACCAGTTGATTAACCGTCGTGCACCTACCCCTCGACACAGCAGCCCTAATCAGGCCGTGTAGGTCTTTATCCACATCAACCACCCGTCGCATTCACCCAGAGTTGAACATACTCGCCTGTGTAGGTTAGGGTTAGGTTAAGTGGGTTGTACATCCACAGTTCACCAACAAGCCTAAAGTCACCAGTCTCATTAAGCCTAAGGCTTAAAGGCGCTACCCAGGTCTCATTGCTCAGGAGGACTCTTTGGTAGGTTAGCAGTGGGCTACCCGGCAGTGGTGGTGGGGTTGTGTTGTTGGTTACGTATATGTAGACCACGAACCAAATGGGCCTGTTCATGTGGTTGTAGACCAGTACGTATAGGTTAATGGTTTGGTTCACGGCCACCGAGGTTGGGTAACCCCCAATCCTGCCCCCAGGCCCCAGTAGGCCTATGGCTGAGAACTGAGTCGCCTCAACCCCGGTGAGGCTGTGGGCGGCTAGGAACACTGCGAAGACTATGACAAGCCCTGTTAAAACGGCCAGAACCTCACTATCAGTCAAGAAACCCCTCGCCTTACCACCACCTAGGGTTACCCTATCCCCACCCCTGAACCTAAGCCAAAGCGAACCCACCAATTCACGGCGCCTCAGGTAGAGGAGGGTTAAGGCACCCACCGCTAAGGCGCCCAAGGCCCCGTAGGCCACAGCCTCAATGAGCCTCCTCTGCTCAACCTGCCTAGCCAAGGCTGGGGCCTGGTTAAGTACGCTTAACGCCAACCCCACCGCATTGTCGTATTGGCCGGCCTCGGTTAGGTTTATGGCCTCGTTGAGTGTTGCCACCAGCCCGGTTACGTTCCCGCCCTCAGCCCCTATGGCCGATACGTTGCCGTAGGCCAGTAGTAGGCTCCTTGGGGGCTGCTGTGCCTCAACGGCCACTGTGACTAGGCTTAATGCCGCAAGCACCAGCACTGCTAAACCCATTAACCTGGCCACATGGGGCACTGGTGGGTGTGTTAAAATGCGTTATTCCGATTATTGGCTAAGGTATTTCAACCTAGGCGTGTTGACTGGTAGTGGGTAGTGGGGTTAGGTTTGAGGATTACGCCGCTGAGTTGCTTAGTAGGCTTGGGTTTAGGGTAATTGACAGGAGGGTTAAGGTTATGAGTAATGGGGTTGAGGTTGGTGAGGTTGACTTAATAGCCGAGGATGAGTGCGGCAATAGGTACTCCGTTGAGGTTAAGGCCGGTAAGGTTGACGTGAGTGGGGTTAGGCAGGCGTACACCAACGCCAAGTTAATCAACGCAAGGCCCCTTGTGTTGGCCAGGGGGTTCAGTAATGACTCAAGTAGGGCCCTTGCGGAGGAGCTTGGGGTTAGGGTTATTGAACTTGAGGAGGCTGTTGTGCTTAAGCCAGATGAGTTGAGGGCTGCAGTGGAGTCAGCCATATACGACCTGATTGATGAATTAGCCAACGCCCTAGTAGCCCTAATGAGCATGAGGAATGCTGACGACGCCCTGGAGGCCATAGCCCAATGCGGTGACTGGGGGTGCGTGTGCGGTAGGCTTGGTTTGAGTGGGGATGAGTGCGGTAGGTGGATTAGTGGGCTTAGGGGTGAGCTTGGGCTTTAAGGCATCCTCACTGAGGACGCTTAGGGCAATAGTGAAACTCTACATGCTGATTAAAGGCCTACACGGGGCTAACGCTTAATTACCAGTAACCGCAATAGTTAACGTAAATGCTAACATCGGGTGAGTTAATCTCAGTGGCGGCTGGTGCAGCCCTAGCAGTGGTAATAGGCCTCAGGAGGCCACCGCCACTAATATCGGCGCTGCTCCTGATAGCCATAGCCCTACTCGGCCTTGGGCTGGCCTACGCCCTGGGTGCATTGGCGGCTGTCGGGGTTTACGTGCTCATAATGGACATTGGCTACGTGGCTGGATTAACAGCTTCACTGGTGAGGGAGCTAATAGGGGGCAGTCAAAGGCGGGCCGTGGCCGAGGTCGGTGGGCTATTGGCCGGTGAGACTGAAATTAAGAAGATTAGTGGTAGTAATGGCGGTGTGGTGGAGGTTACCGTGTTTGAGGGCAGGATTGCCCCAATCTACATGGATAGGGGGCCCATTGAGGAGGTTGCGGCGGCATTGTCAACACTGGCCAGCGCAGCCATGAGACTAATGAAGAATGGGCAGGTCATTAGGGTTAAGCTTGGGAGGGAGAGCGAGGAGTCACCCGTCAAGGTGGTTTCAAACCTAGGCGAACTAAGCGAGCTAGCGCAGCTGCTTGTCAATAGGAGTAAGGTTAAGGGCCCCGGTGAAATCAGCGGCGTTAAGCTGGGTGGTAGGGCAATACTGGTTTATAGGAATGGTAAACTGGCCTACATAATACCCATCAACCAGTAACACTAAGGTAATATCAAACTTGGGTTAGGGCTAATTTAAGTACAGCTATATGCATTATTGTATTATTAGTGTAATTAAAAATAATGCTTTATGTATTGCATGAGTAAAGCTTAGGGTAATACTTAAAAATATAGCGGTTAAAATTAACCGACCCAACGTGGCCCAGAGGAGAGGTATATCTAACGTAGTGGCTACGATAATACTAATAGCCGTAGCCATAGCACTAGCCGTGGCTGTGGCGATATGGGTTTTTGGCCTGTTTAGGAGTAATGCCCACGCTGGGACGCTGAATGCAATAAGCGAGGACCTATACTTATCTAGTAGCAATAATTATGCTTACTTAGTACTTTACGTCAGTAACCCCACTGGCACAACCCAGAACATAGTCAGTGTAACACTCGGCGGCACATCCTGCAATTTCAGCGGTGAATCATCCAGCAGCCCAGTTAGTACCCTCACTGCATATTCACCTGTTGGTCCAAGTCAGGTTACGATTCCAGGCGGTACTTTTAAATACCTAGTATATATATGTGGTAGTAGTACTTCATACACTGCTGGTGTCCAGTACTCAGGCACCATATACCTATCCACCGGTACCAGCATACCATTCACTGTGACTGCCCAAGTCCCATCAAGCTAAGCCTTGGTTAAAAATTAGTTAAAAAACACCTAAAATTAAAAATCAAAGGATTTTTCCTTTCACTTCCCTTTACCTTAACTATTGGTTAGGTAGGTTATGTGTTGGTTTAGTTGTGTGGACGTAATGCTTATATAGTCTAGGGTGTTGGGTGTTTGGGGATTGTTATTGAAGGGTGGGTTAGGGACTCCCGGGATGGATTGTTAAAGGTGCTTAGGGGGGAGGGTTTAGACTTCAGTGAGGTTGAGTTTAGGCCCGGTAACTGGCCCATGCCCCCAAGGCTCCTCTTCGACGGCATCAATGTTGAACCTGACACGCCCAGTGAACTTTACATAACAGACACGACGTTTAGGGATGGGCAGCAGGCGTTTTATGCGTATGGCGTTGAGGATGTTGAATCATTGTTTAGGCTGCTCTCCGAGCTTGATAACGGTAGTGGTAGGGTGGTTAGGAGCGAGTTCTTCCTCTACACTGAGAGGGATAGGAGGATTGTTAGGGCTGTTCGTGGACTTGGTGTTAGGTATCCTAAGGTTATTGGTTGGGGTAGGGCTAGGGTTGAGGATGTTAGGCTTGTTAGGGATAATGGGCTTGATGAAATGGTAATGCTCATGTCAGTGTCGGACATACACATTAAGGCTAAGTTCAACACCACTAGGCGTAGGGCGGCTGAGAAGTACCTTGAGGCCGCTGAGGAGGCTTTGAGGAGTGGCGTGGCCCTTAGGTGTAGCCTCGAGGACGTGACTAGGGCGGACGTCGTGGGCTTTGTGCTACCGCTGGTTGATAGGCTAGTTAGGCTTAGTGAGAGGTACGGCGTGCCAATGGTCATAAAGCTCCCGGACACCACTGGTGTTGGCGTACCCTACCCCACGGCAGCCCTGCCGTACAGCATACCGAAGCTGGTCTGGCTCATGAGGAATGCCCTTAAGTTGCCTAGCAATGCGGTGGAGTTTCATGGACATGGGGATTACCATATGGCGGTGGCCAACGCCGTGGCTGCCTGGGTTTACGGGGCTGGGGTTAACAATGGGACGCTGCTGGGTATTGGGGAGAGGGCTGGTAATGTCCCCATTGAGGCTTTGGTGGTTTGGTACGGTAGGCTTAGGGGCTCCTTTGATGGAATGGAGCCTAGGGTTATTGCTAAGGTGGTTGAGTACTTCAGGAGGATTGGTTACAATGTGCCTAGGCACCAGCCCATAGTGGGTGGCAACGCCTACGCCACGGCGGCCGGCATCCACATTGATGCCCAGTTGAAGGACCCCGAGACGTACCTATCCATGGACCCATCCATGGTGGGTATGAGGCAGGTGGTTCTCATAGGCCCATATGCAGGTAAGGCTGGGGTGGCCCACGCCTTAAGGAGGGTTGGGTTAAACGTGGGTAAGGGTGATGGGGAGGTTGAGAGGGTTTACAGGGAGTTGGTTAGGCTTTACGATGAGGGTGTCCTTAGGGAGCCCATTAGCGAGGAGGAGTTCCTAAGGATCCTAGGTAGTTTAAACGGGGATGACTCTAAGTAAACTCGGTAACACCTTAGTTAAAACCTCCCCCGTGGGGCTTAGCGGCGTATTCCTCTTCACCAATTGCCTATATACCTTAACCACAGCGCTTAATAGGCAGTGGTTTAGGGGTGTGGTGGTGCGTAAGATACCGAGGACCATGTGCACCCAGCACCCGGACTATGCCTCAATGCCCCAGTGGGTTAGTGGCGACTTCATTAAGGGTGATGATGAGGTTTACGAGGCCTACGTTAACTACAGCGTCTACGGTTGCCAGGAGACTATGTGGGACTTTGAGGGTAAGGACGTTGACATATACGTCGTTAGGAAGCTCCTGGAGAGTTACGGGGGCTTCTTCATAAACAACGTCCTCGGTGAGGACATTTTCCTAACCTACAGGTTACCTAACCCCAACGTGGAGGTTTCGGATAGGAAGGTTTACGCTGAGGCCCTTGAAACAATACCAATGGCCTATGACCTGGCTAGGGTGTTTTACGGTAGGCCGGTTAGGGCTATCTTCGAGGTTATTTTCCCATTAACCTCAAGCCACATGGACCTGATCCTCACCCTAAAGTACTATGAGAAGGTTGTGGCTGGGAAGTGCAGTGTGGAGCTTTACAATGGGGTTAAGGTGGCTGACCTGATAGGTGAGGTTGAACCCAAGAGCATTGAGGTCATACCACTGGTGGAGGACATGGAGTCCCTACTCAGGGTGGACAGCATAATTGAGGGTTACGTTAAGGTGGCTAGGCCAAGCTACATGAGGGTCTTCATAGCCAGGTCAGACCCAGCCATGAACTACGGCCTGGTGCCAGCGGTGCTACTGGCTAAGATAGCGCTCTCAAGGGCCCATGAGGCTGGCGGTAGGCTTGGCGTTGAGGTTTACCCAATAATAGGCGTTGGCCCAACACCCTTCAGGGGTAACTTCAACCCACGCACTGTGGATAGGACGCTCAACGAGTACCGCGGCGTATACACTTTCACTGTTCAATCGGCCTTTAGGTATGATTACGGTGTTGACAGCGTTAAGGCAGCCATAGACTCCGTCAACAACGCCAAACCCACCGAGCCAGTCATAATGAGTAGGGGTGAGGAGGAGGCTGCCCTAGCCTTGATTAGGCAGTACGTTGAGAGGTATCAGGCCGAGGTTGAGGGTTTGGCTAAGGCTATTAACTACATGTCCCAGCTCCTACCCCCAAGGAGAACTAGGAGGCTTCACGTGGGGCTCTTCGGGTATGGGAGGGGGTTTAGGGGGGTTACCCTACCAAGGGCCATAACCTTCGTTGGGGCGCTTTACTCAATGGGCATACCACCCGAGTTGCTTGGCCTATCAACACTGCTTAAGCTTAACGAGGAGCAGTGGAGGGTCCTGGAAAACCACTACGTTAACCTATGGCGTGACCTGGGTGAGGCGGCCCAGTACGTTTGCGTTGAGTGCATTGAGCAGCTGCCTAACATAAAGGTTAATGAGCTTAGGGTCAGCAGGGAGGTTACCTCAATGGTCCTTGAGGACATTAAGGCCCTGGATCAACTTGGGGTTAAAACGCCACTGCAGGGTTTTGAGCACAGGAAACATTCACTACTGGTTAGGCTATTCCTAGAAAGCATAAGCAACGGCTATATAAACGAGGCCAAGGGATACCTAGTGGAGATGGCTAAGGCAAGGAGGGCAATAGGCTAATTCAGCCGCATCATCCTATCCCTCAGTATTTTAAATAATACCATGAGCCGGTAATGAGACTGGTGGTCTGGGGTTGCGTGGCTGCAGTTATCTATCGGTAAAATGGTGCCTAAGAAATGTGTAGTATTCATTTGCTGTGGGTGGTTGTTTCTTGTTTTACTAGTGTTTCGTATATTTTTCCTAGTAGGTCGTATAGTGTGTCGATTCTTTTATTGGTCTCGTCGATCCTCCTGTTTATGCTTTCCCTCATTTCACTCATGCCCTTGCTCAACTCATCAATCCTCTTATTAATCTCATTAATTCTATTGCTCAGTGTTGTGTTAAGCGTTTCAATTCTATTGTTCATTGCGTCGTTTAGTGAATCAATCCTCTTATTAGTCTCCTCTATCCTCTTGCCTAACGTATCATTCATCACGTCAATCCTCTTGTTTATCTCATCAATCTTTTTAATTAATGAGTCGTTAACCTCATTAATCCTACTATTCAGTGCCTCATAATTCTTACTTACCATTTCATAGAGGGTATCAATCCTCTTATTTGTGTTGGCTATATCATTCCTAATCTCGCGGAATAAGCCTAGCACAACACAACTAGGTCCTCGGTGGATAATTTTCTACCTTCACCAACCTTTCTCAGGACAGTGTCCAGTGCCTTCTCAATGACGGCACTTGTAACAGATTCAACCATTTAACCAAAAATAACACACGCATTTTTAAAAGGTTTGGTCACGAAATTCCACCCCTATCAATGTCGCTATAATGAAGGGCACATAACCCTTCCTTTCAATATTCTTTCGTTGGTAACCTGTTTTGTTGGTTCTTAATCTGTAGACGGTGAATACGTCGTGGAGAGTCCTGAATAGTGCCGGGTTCCTTAGTTCAACATGGTCTTTGGGAATAACCTGAGGGTGACCGTTGTGTGTCTTAGGACGTGTTCCTCATAATCGACCCCTGGCGGGCCCGGTGGGATTCGAACCCACGACCTACGGCTTAGGAGGCCGCCGCTCTAATCCAGGCTGAGCTACGGGCCCAACTATACTCGTTGGTGCGGGGGTTTATGAATATTTTCCCCTCATGTGGAGGCCGCAACCATGCACCCTTAACTTGGCTTAAAGATCGCCAAAAGACTACCCCCAGGCCTGTACGGTTCCCAGGGGCTTGAGTAAGCCTCCACCAGTCTCCAACCGGCTGCTGAGGCTAGTTCGGTTAACTCACCCAGTGTGTATGGCCTTATTGATAGTTGGGCGTTGGCTATTGGCCTTAGTGTGTAGCCGTTGCTGCCCCTTGCGTAGTAGGTCCATTGAATCCTGGCCCTGGCTGAACCCTCGTCATACTCGTACCTCTGGATGATTAGGTAGCCGCCTAGTTCATTAATTATGCTCCTGCCGGCCACTTTAACATAGTAATGCCTATCCACGGTGTCTATGATTAGTATTGAGCCTGGCTTGGCAAGCCCCCTGCTCTGCCTTAGTATTGACAGGTCCGTGTCGTAGTCGTAGTAGCCTATTATCGTGGTGTATATGAATAATATTGCATCGAAGGGTGCGTACCGCCCAGCAACACTGCTCAGTTCCCTTGCATCACCAAGCACGAAGACTACCCTATCCACAACACCCTCCTTGACTGCCCTCTCCCTGGCCTGCTCTATGAATGATGGGGATATGTCAACGCCAACCACCTTGAAGCCCAGTTTAGCCAGTGGAATCGATAACCTACCCACGCCACACCCAACGTCAAGCACCCTACCACCCCCAACCCCCCTACTGGCCAGGTAACCAGCCAGCTTGGCCGCCAACTCCTCACCCTCCCTAACCATGGCCTCGTCGCCCAGTATCCTTGCGTATAGGTCAGCCCCCCTGATGAAGAAGTCCGTTACCCAATCCACTGAATTAATGCCTTGTTGGGATAGTAATAAGCCCTTCCACTAATTAAACGGGGAATACACCAGCCTGTAATTGGGAAATGTTTTAAAGGGGTTTCCCATCGGGTGCCTGTGCCTAGGATTGTTAGGATTAGGATTTGGGGGACTAGTAACGATGCGGTGGATGCCTTGGCCAGGGACATTGTTGGTATAGCTAAAAAGCTTGGTATCAAGGTTAGGGGACCGGTACCGCTACCCACCAGGCGACTTGTGGTTACGGTTAGGAGGGCACCCAGTGGGCAGGGTTACCACACGTATGACCACTGGGAGATGAGGGTTCATAAGAGGATTGTGGACATGGATGCTGATGAGAGGGCGCTTAGGCAGTTGATGAGACTTAGGATACCTGAGGATGTTAAGGTTGAAATAGAGTTAATTGGCTGATTTTAAACAACACACGCCCCCTTAGCCAACCTAGGCTTCAAGCTCCTTCTCGGTGGCCCTCCTCTTAACGGCCCTGTCGAATACGACCCAGTTCCTATACCACTCCTCATTAGCCTTCCTAAGCTCTGTGAGTATGGCCTTAGTGAGGTCCCTGGCCGTGACCTTATCCACGTTGGCAAATGTGCACTCAACCCTCCTGGCGATCTCCCTAGCCTTATCAATGGGTGCACCGGCCTTAAGTATGCTCACCACCACCTTCTCTATTATGAAGGGTTCCTCGGTTCCATCCCTCTTAACCACCACTGATACCATACGTTAACCTCTAAAGACTAATTAATAAATATTCCTACATAATACTTACATTAAATTCTACCATTATCTTTACATATATTTAATTGGACCAGAAGGCCCTTGTCCTGACGTAATCCCTCTCAGCCTCCATTATGCGCATGAACAACTCATCATCACTGTTGACGCCGTCCAGTATCCTCCTAACCGTGGCCGTGCCCACGCCGTAGGCTGAGAGGGCTATTATACCCCTGTAACCGTGGTCCATTATCACCCTGGCCCTCTCCCTAAGCTCATTCAAGTACTCCTCCTCGTCTGGGCTTAGCTGAAGCCCCCTCCTAACCCTCATCACCAGCTTGACGGCCCTATCCACATCCTCATCCCTGTACTTAAGCAGGGTGAGGGTCTTCATGCCGCACCTAGGGCACTTGAGCTCCATCTTAACCAGGTCACCAACCCTACCCGTTATATGCCAGCCGCACCTTAGGCATAGTAGGGTGACCTCCTTGCCCATTATCCTCCTCTTAACCGAGTCTATTATTATGTTGCTCGGCACCTCATCACCCATTATTGACCTAACCCCCAGGCCGCCCATTATCATTAGGGCGAGTTTAGAGGGTCTCCTGGCCACGAAGGTTAACTTAATTGAACCATTCTTAACGCCGCTTATCAACCTGCCCAACGCCTCCAGGTCAAGCTTATCTATTATTATCTCGTTAACCACCTCATCATCTAGTACAGTACCATTGTACACCCTAGCCAGCCTATCAATGTTAACGTCAACCCTACCCTTAGGTAAAATACCCATCCTCCTAGCCACCTGGATGAACCTATACCTGTACAGGTTACTGTTCTTCACAACGTTCCTAATAACCTCCCTAACAAGCCCCTCATCCTCCTGGAGGGCCCTCTTAATGACATCTGGGTTTATTGGCCTAGGGGTCTTCACAATTACCCTGTACGGGTCCCTCACGTACGACGTGGATATGGCTAGTCTAGCCGTTAGGTAGCCTGTTAGGTATAGGCCTAGGGCCTCGTTACCCTTAGTCCCTAGGCAGGAGTGGATGACTATCAAGTTGCTTGAGTACTCAACAAGCACCTCACCTGGGCCTGGGTACACGCCCCTGAGGTCCCTTGCCAACTCCGAGGCGTCCTTAACAAGCTCCTCAACCCCCATTAACCTAACCCTATCAGCCCCATTAACCACACCCCCACTCAACAGCACCTTCCTTAACCCACAGACCTCTTGGGCGACTTGGTATGAGACTGGTATCTCGTCCCCAATCCACTCAGGCAGCTCACCCTCCCCACCCCTCAACTCCTCCAGCATAACGACGCCCTCCTCGTTGTCTATGGAGAGGACCCTCCATAGCCTACCCGCCAGCACTATGGCCTTACCCTGCTCGAGTGTCAATGCGAAGTCCTCATCCAACTCCCCTATCGTTGACTTGTCGGTGTAGTTAACGGCCTTGAACCTCCTCTCGTCGGGTATCATTGAGACGTTTTGGAGGTAGTATACCCTCAACCCCCTCCTACCCTTAATGACGCCGTCACCGTGGCTTATCAGCCTCAGGTCCCTTGACGCGAACTCCACAAGCCTCATTAGGTCGCTAATGCCTAGGTTTGAGTATGGGTGCGCCCTCCTGATGACCCTGTAAGCATCCTCAACAGCAACAGAGCCTCCGTGGTCAAGTATTATGCCAGCCAGTTGATGCAGGAGGACGTCCATGGCGCCGGCGTGGTATGGGTAGTCACCCTCAAGCTCACCCTCAACAGCCCTCCTGGCTAGGACAAGGGACTCCAGGTAGTCGTCCACCGTGGTGGCGAAAACGTGCCCCTTAGCCACACCACCCACAGTGTGTCCACTCCTGCCAACCCTTTGGATTAACCTGTCACTCTGCCTTGGGCTCATGTACTGAACCACGGCCTCAATACTGCCTATGTCTATGCCCAACTCCAGGCTTGAGGTGGAGACCACGGCCTTAACCTCACCACCCCTAAGACCCTCCTCAACCGCCTCCCTCCTCTCCCTGCTTAGGGAGCCGTGGTAAACCTCTGCCCTATCAACCACCTTCTTGAGTTCAGCGCCCAGTAACTCGGCCATGTCCCTAGTGTTGGTGAAGACTAGGACTGAGCCACTGTAGCCATTAACCACTCCCCCTATCGCCTTAACCGAATCCTCAACCTCCGCATCGGGCCCCAGGTAGTGTATGGTGAGCTCCATTGTCCTGGAGACGTCGTTTACGTTAACCACCCTAACCCTCCTACCCACCCCACCCACCAGTGATGATGCAAGCTCCAGGTCGCCCATGGTGGCTGATAGGGCTATCCTCTGGAACTCCCCGGCCAACTCCACGAGCCTCTCAAGCCCCACAGCCAGTTGAACACCCCTCTTACTGCCGAGGAGTTCATGAACCTCATCGATTATGACCCAGCCAACCCCCCTAAGCCAATTCCTCATAATAGGCGATACTAAGAGTATCTGAAGGGTCTCAGGAGTCGTTATCAGTATCTGGGGTGGGTTCCTCCTCTGCCTACTCCTCTCACTACTCGTCGTATCCCCATGCCTAACAGCCACGGTGAGGCCGAGGGCCCCTCCTATCCTCCTTATCCTCTGCTCCAAATCCCTATTAAGCGACTTGGCTGGGGTTACGTAAAGAACCCTAATGCCATCCCTGTAACCGGAGTTGAACATCATCGAGAGCACCGGCAGCAACGCCGCCTCAGTCTTACCTGTACCCGTTGGGGATGATATGAGGACGTGCTCCCCAGTGAGCACCACCGGTATTGCTAATTCCTGCACCTTGGTTGGCTCCACGTAGCCAAGCGCCTTAACCGCCTCCTTAACCTTAGGATGCAGCAGGTCGAATGAATTAGGCACCATGGGGATTGTTCAACATTCCTTAAAAAACCTACCCCAGTTAACCGGGCCGTGAGGGTTGAGTTCAAGGAGACTGAGTGGGGTAGGGTGGTGCTGGTTAATGGCGTTGAGGTGGGTAGGGTGGTTGACAACGTCGTCTCCCTGGACGTGTACTCGCCCCAATACCCCTGGGAGGGTGATAGGCTGGACTTGGGTTGGGCTGGTTCACTCATCTACAGTAGTATTAACCTAAGCGGGCACATCATGGAGTTGATTGGGCATGAGCACGATGGGGTGAGAGAACTGGTGAGCATTAGGATAATACTGAATGGGGAGGTTCCTGAAGGCGACTTGGCGTCAATGATAATAGACGTGGTGACTAGGTACATGGATAAGGGACTCCTAAACCTAATAGAGTCCAGGGGGACTGGAGCCTGAACAATGCGGCTAGTTTTATATACACCGGCCTAACCATGCATTGGTGCTTTGGCTAGTCTTCACCACAGGCGCATGCAACCTGAGGTGCAGCTACTGCGGTGGATCCTTCAACCCAAGGATCGTCCCCTGGAGGGTAAGCTACAACCCAGTTAGGCTTAAGGAGCTTATTGAGGGGGACCCTGAGGCCGTCGTAGTATTCTACGGTGGTGAGCCACTGCTTAACCCAAGGTTCATAATGTGGATGATGGATAACGTTAAGGCCAGTAGATGGGGCATTCAAACCAACGGCACGTTAACCGAACTACTGCCGGCCAGTTACTGGAGGAGGATGGACACCGTGCTCCTGTCCATAGACGGCAGGAGGGGGGTCACCGATGCCCATAGGGGGGTTGGGGTTTACGATAGGGTCGTGAGGGCTTTAAGGAGACTTAAGGCCATTGGCGTGGGGAGGGTTATAGCCAGGATGGCGGTCACCAGCCTCACCGACATATACCTGGACGTAACCCACCTACTCGACTTGGGCTTTAATCTAGTTCACTGGCAGCTGGACGTCATATGGGATGGTAAGTGGGACCTATTGGGGTGGGCTAGGTCAAGCTACCTACCGGGCATTAGGAGACTTACCCAACTGTTCGTAGGCAGGTTGAGGGAGGGGGTTGTGCTCGGCATTGTGCCCATACTTGGTGTACTATCGGCCTACCTGCATAAGCCCTACACTGGGCCACCCTGTGGGGCTGGCTATAGGTCAGTGGCGGTTTCCACGGATGGTAGGGTTTTGGCATGTCCAATAGCCGTTAGGGAGGATTGGGCGAACCTAGGTAACGTTAACCTAGGCTTCAAGATGATGAACATTGAGGATCACTTACCTGAAATGTGCAGGAACTGCGAGTATAGGCGGTACTGCGGGGGTAGGTGCCTATACGCCATTAAGGAGGGTGAGAGGTATTGGGGTGTCGATGGCGTTAAGGCTGTTGACTACGTGACCAGGGAAACCATAAGGATAATACTTGAGGCTGGGCCCGAGGTTAAGGAGCTTGTGGATAGGGGTGTTGTTAAGGCCAGTGACCTATACTACGACCCAATCCTAGACTCAACGGAGGTTATACCATAAAGCTTAATACTGGGCACGTACATGCAGTTTATGATAAGTCAATTAAGGGGTAGGAGCCTACTAACCTGGCTGGACTACACACCACAGGAAGTCACCTTCCTGCTCAACCTCTCCAGGGACATGAAGGAGAGGTACTACCTTGGTGAGAGGGTGGTTAACGTGCACCAGGGTAAGACACTCCTACTCATCTTCGAGAAGCCCAGCACCAGGACTAGGGTTAGCCTTGAGGTTGCGGCATGGCAACTGGGCATGAGGACTATTTACAGTAACCCCCAGGAGCTTCAGTTGGGTAGGGGCGAGACCATTGAGGACACGGCGAGGGTGGTCTCAAGGATGGTTGATGGGGTTGCGGCGAGGGTGTTCAGCCACACAACCCTAGTTAGATTCGCCCAATACTCCCAGGTACCCGTCATAAACGCCCTAAGCGATGAATGCCATCCAACGCAGGTCCTAGCCGACGCCTTAACGCTTTGGGAGGTTAAGGGTAGGGTTAATGGGGTTAAGGTTGCCTTCGTTGGTGATGGGAACAACAACATGGCCCACAGCCTAATTGCAATAGGGGCTAGGCTTGGGTGGGACATCAGGATAGTGGCGCCTAAGGGTTACTGGCCGAGCAGGAGGTACGTGGAGGACGCCGAGGATGTTGGTAGGAGGACTGGGGCCGTGTTGACCGTGACGGATTCAATAGAGGAGGGGGTTAAGGGCGTTGATGCAGTATACACTGACGTGTGGGTTTCAATGGGCATGGAGAAGGAGGCTGAGGAGAGGATGAGGATCTTTAAGCCCTATCAGGTTAACCAAAGCCTAATGAACATGGCCGGCGAGGGGGCTGTGTTCATGCACTGCCTACCAGCCCACAGGGGCCTTGAGGTCACGGATGATGTAATAGACTCACCTAGGAGCGTTGTTTGGCAGCAGGCTGAGAATAGGCTACACACGGCTAAGGCGATACTGGCAGCCTTAATAAGGTGAACCCTTTTGAAGGGGGTAGGATTCCCGTTTAAACTTTTAAAGAAACTATATCAATTTATAGGCCTTAATCATGAACTGCCTGACCTTAGGCATGGCGTTCTCAACGTGCCAAACAGGGTTCACGAAGACAATCAACCAACCTTTATCACTCATGTTGAAGAAGGCGATTTTGAAGTTTGCGTATTTGATGAGGATGTAGTTAAAGGGGCCGAGGAGGTCATCGGAGAGCTTTCGAGCCCTTTGAGCAACCTCGAGGAGGCTTAGGACGTTTCTAAGGGATTTTAATGTTAATGTTGTTGGGAGGTGGTGGATTATTGGGATATTATTGGAGTCTATTATGGCAGCTCCAACAACCATCTCCCCATCAATCAACTCACTGAGCATAAGCTTCTTAAGCTCAATCTGAGGTGTCGGCTGCTCCGCAGTCTTAGTATCTGGTGATACGTAGATTACAATACCTCACCACCCTACTAAATATTTTACACACTCTGCTTAATAAACTTTTGGTTTCAAGAAGATGCGAACCGAATCATGACCCAGCGGGCCTGCGGTAACGCTTATTAACATTGAGTCTGAATCCTTTTAAACAATGGTTGAACCCGTCTATGAACAGAGCGTCATTGGCAATAGCAGCATGCTGGCCGTAATTGGTGGTAGGGGTGAATTGAGGTACCTATTCTACCCAACTAAGTCATTCCCCCAAAACGTACATTCATCACTACCTGGGGTGTACAGGAGGGGGTGGTTCAGTTGGCTCACGGACTGGGGTGATGTTAGGCAGAGGTACGTTGCCCCAGGTGTCCTGGAGACTATATTCAAGGAGGGGGATGCCTCAGTTAAGGTGACTGACTTCGTCCTGCACAGTTCTAATGTACTGGTTAGGAGGTTCGAATTCTCAATACCCGGTGACTTCAACTTCATATACTATACCTCACCCCAGTTGTGGGAAACCCACACAGCTGATGCCGCATACTTCGACGAGAGGAGTGGAGCCATTGTGGTTTACAAGAGAGGGGTTGTTATGGTGGTTGCAGGGGATAGGATACCGGGTGGGTACCAGGTTGGTCAACTTGGAGCCACCTCGGATGCATTCGCCGATGCATATGATGGTGAATTGGGCATGAATAAACTGAGCATATACGAGGGCTTTAGGGGGGTTAACTTCGCCCTAATGTGGAGGCTTAGGGATGAGGAGGCGCTAAACCTCTACATTATACTGGACAGTAACGAGGAGTCTGCCCTAAGGGAGCTATCGAAGGTTAAGTCAATGGACTGCTGCGTACTGAGCCATGGTGTCGCGGAGCATTGGGGTAATTGGCTTAGTAAGGTTAAGCTAAGCAATGCCCTCAACGTTGACATGGTTAGGCAATCGGCCTACGTGATAAAGATGCTGCAGGACCAAGGCGGGGCTATAATGGCGGCGCCCACTATATGGCCAGACTACAGGTACTGTTGGCCAAGGGATGCCGCTTACTCGGTAATGGCACTTGACGTACTTGGGTATCATGAGGAGGCGACCAGGTTCATACATTGGGCTATTAAGTCCCAGGGGGAGAATGGGGCATTCTTCCAGAGGTACTACGCGGAGCCCGGTCTCAAGGCCCCCTCATGGTCCTTCCAAATCGATGAAACCGCCTCAGTGGTGTTGGCAACCTACGTACACTTCAAGTTAACCCTAGATAGGCAGTTCCTCAAGGATGCGTGGACTATGGTGAGGAGGGCGGCCGAGTACCTAGCCTCAAACGTCACCAGTGAGGGTTTTACAACACCAACCGTTGGGCCCTGGGAGGAGCACTTGGGTGTGCACACGTACACAAACGCCTCAGTCTACGCAGCACTATCAGCCGCCTCATACCTGGCGGGTGAAATTGGCGATAGGGGTAAGGCTGTGGAGTGGGGTAAGTATGCATCGCTGGTTCGGGCTACGACACTTAACAGCGCCTGGAATGGGAAGTTCTTCATTAAGATGATTAAACCCAGGGTTGAAATCCCAGACTCAAACACCCTAGGCCTACTCTTCCCCTTCGCCCTTGTTAAGGCTAGTGACGAGAGGATGAGGGCTAACGTGGAATTCCTGGAGCACACCTTTAGGTATAGGGCAGGCGGCATAGGCAGGAATCCTGAGGATAGGTACTACGGCGGGAACCCCTGGATCATAACAACGCTTTGGGTAGCAATATACCACAAGTTAAGCGGTAACGTTGATAGGGCTAGGGAGTTACTGAAATGGACCCTGGATCACAGCACCAGTACTGGTATGCTGCCTGAGCAGGTTGATAAGGACACGGGGAGGCCCATCTCAGCCATACCCCTGGCCTGGTCCCACGCAATGTACATAATGGCCGAGGTTATCGACAATAAGCTCTTCGAGACCATAACCCCACCCACCATCGACTAACACCTCCCAGAGTGTTAGAGGTGTGTAAAGCTTATTAGGGGTTTAGGGTGCTTGGTTTTAATGCAGGAATTAGTAACCAAGGCTGCGGCAGAGAAGACTGTTAAACCGCTGGTTGACCTCAGTAGGTTCAGGATACCGAAGTCCTTCACCAGGATGATTAATGACCAGAACTTTCAACAGATGTTTAAGAGGAGGTTTAACCTACCTGAACCATCCAGGGTAATTAAGGTATCAACATCAGTTTGCCCAGTGTGCAACAGGACTATACCAATGGTGGTTTACGAGCACGATAACGTAATCTGGCTTAAGAAGACGTGCCCCGAGCATGGTCAATTCCTCGACATATACTGGGGTGATGCTGAACTGTACTACTACTTCCTCCAGTGGGATGACCCAAACTACATAGGTAAGGGCCTTGCCAACCCGAACACGGACCAAAGGTACTACAATGAGGTTGACGGTTGCCCCTTCGCCTGTGGCCTATGCCCAGCCCACAAGTCCAACACAGCCTTAGCCATAATAGACGTGACCAATAGGTGCAACATGAAGTGCCCGGTTTGCTTCGCCAACGCCGGTGTGGCTGGCTACGTCTATGAACCCTCACTGGCCGACATTGAACGCATGATGAGGATACTGAGGAGCCAGAGACCATGGGCACCCAATGCACTGCAGTTAAGTGGAGGTGAACCAACCCTTAGGAATGACCTACCTGAGATCGTGAGGATGGCTAAGAAGCTTGGCTTCGACCACGTGGAGGTTAACACGAACGGCATAAGGATAGCCAACGACATAAACTACTACAAGGCGTTGCTCGACGCGGGGATGTCAACCTTATACCTCCAGTTTGACACAATAGACCCGAATAATAGGGGTGTGTGGAGGCATAGGCTATATGACCCCAGGGCCTATGCTGAGTTGAGGAAGAGGGTTATTGAGAACGCTAGGAAGCTTGGCCACAGGTCAATAGTGCTTGTGGTCACCATGGCCAAGAACTACAATGATAAGGACATAGGCAAGATAATAGACTTCGCCGTGCAAAACAGGGACGTGGTTAGGTGGATCAACATACAGCCCGTGGCCTTCGCCGGTAGGGCCAAGGAGTATTCACCTGAGGAGCTTAGGCAGTACAGGATAACCATACCGGACGTTTTGATCGGAATTGAGGAGCAGACTAACGGTAAGATAAGTAGGTGGGATTGGAGGCCCGTCAACTGGCCCGTTGCCCTGGGTAAGCTTGTGGAGGTGTTGACCAATTCACCTAAGCCACTCTTCACCAATAACCCAGTCTGCGGCGCCTCAACATTCATATACTACGACGAGGACGTGAAGGACATAGTACCCATAACGAAGCTCGTAGATGTTGATGGTTTTGAGGCTGAGATATGGAACATCTACAACGAGGCCGTTAAGGGTGGTGTACACTCGGCCATAAGTAAGGTTAAGGTGCTTAAGCTGCTTAAGTACGTTAAGCACAGGGCGGTTAAGAACCTACTTGAGGATGTCCTGCTTAAGAAGAGTTACGATGCCCTGGGTAGGTTCATGTTTAACATCGTTGGGTTGGGGATAATGCACTTCATGGACACCATGAACTTCGATGTACAGCGTATACAAAGGTGCGACATACACTACGCAGTGCCTGATGGTAGGATAATACCCTTCTGCACCTTGAACAACTTCCACAGGGATAGGATTGAACACAACTTTAAGCTGGACGCTAAGGACTGGGTGAGGCTACACCCAGGCAAGTTCGTAACTGGCTTTGCATAACCCGATATAACCACCGTTTGTTTAAAGTTAATTTTTAATACCACTACTCAACATTCACCTGTGGACCCTAAGATAATATTACTAATCGGCCTGGCCCTTAACGTGATTGGGTATGCAGCCTCCATGCTAGGCTACACCATAGCTGGGTCAATAACCTACGGCGTAGGCTTAATAGCAGCCATTGTAGGGGTGATTAAGACACCCAGCAGTGAAGACAAGAATGAGGGTAACGTGCCCACTGAACCAAGCCCAAGTGATATTAAGGGTAGGGGGGTTAGGAGGCCGGGTGAGGAGTATTGACGCTCATTATACCGGTCATCAGCGGTACCAAGGGCGGCACCGGCAAGACAACCATAGCCGTCAACATGTCCGTGCTAGCAGCCTATAGGCTAAGGTCCTCCTCACCATACCCAGTGGTTCTGCTTGACCTAGGTGTCGACAACGGCACAGCCTCCAAGGTGCTTCTGGGCTCGTTAACAAAGGTCAATTACACTATGTCTGACTACCTCACGGGTAGGGTGAATAACCCACTTTACACTCTCTACCTTAAGTCATGGCTAATAGGCGGCGATGAAATGAGGATAGTCTTCTCAGTCCCAGGTAACGTGGTTGAAGGCGTCCCACTGTTTAAACTGAAGTATGCGCTAAGGACGGCCATGGATTACCTAAAGCCAATAGTCGTGTTTATCGACACCCCATCACTGGGCTTCACGAGACAGTTCCTGGAGCCCATAGTCAGTGAGGCAACCCACGTGGTGCCCGTGGCAACAGTGGACCACAGTTCAATTGAGTCCCTGGCCTCAGTGGTCAACTTCATAAGGGGTGTTAAGGGTGGCATCAACGTCCTACCACCCATATTAAACATGTTTGACCAAAGATACCCAGTGGACCCAACCACGGGTAAGGAGTGGGTTAAGATAGTTGAGGAGTCAGTGGGCGTTAAGCCATACACAGTGGCCTACGATAAGTTGATGTATACTGCCAGGCAGGCGATGGAGGTTGAGCTGCTTAAGATAGCCCCAAGTGAATCCCAGGCCGTAATGGACATTGTCAAGTACTTCAATGAGGTCCTTTGGCCACTCATCAATAAGTAATTTAAGCGCAAATGCACAGGCGGCATTAATGATTCTACTAGCCCTAGTGGTAGCTGCATTGACTCAGCCGCAGTTAATTAACTTAACGATCTCCTCGTTTAACATTACCATCGGGTCTGGGACACCCATGTACGGTATCCTATTGGAACCCAACTCAACTTACGTAACCATGGTTAACGGCCCAGGCCTGCTCTACGTCCTAGCCAACTCGTCAATCGTGATTAAGATTCAGGGCAAGGACTTGTTGATCAACGGCTACGCATTTGTGAGCATTGGGGTTGGTGAGCGGGAGGTGAACATAATCAACGACCATAATTACTCGGCTTATGTATTCTACATGTACCAGCACAACCAATCAGGCGGCATACCATACACCCATAACCCAATTGGCCTAGCCGACTACGGCATAGCCCTCTACTACGGTGAACCCCTGCTAACCTACTCATACACCACCAATGAGGCGCTGGGGGTGGTTGCCATAAGGAGCCTTAGGGCCTTCGACCTGGGTAATGGGTGCGGCGTCAACGTTAGCGACGATTACGTTGACATCCAGCTTAACGCAATCATGAGGGCTGGTGGGGGTTACTACCTACTCCAGGACGTGGCCATGTTGAACGGCACGGGGCTGACCATCATAGATAATGTGTGGAACATGACCTCCCAAAACGCCACGTTAAGGGGCATCTACGGCCTTGGAACCACGGGTAGTTTTAACGGTGAGCAGTATTACGCATACAGCGAGTACGTGGGCTCCTTTAAACCACCCATAAACCTAACCCTGGCCATAGCCGTCAGTGGCCATGAGTCGACGCACGTGGGGTTCGGCTACAGTGCAGGTAATGGACTGGTCTGGTTCGATAATGTAACTATTGCAAGTGTTGGTGAACCTAGGTTGATTGTTAACGGTTCAGGCTACGTTAAACTAGGCATACCAATTGACCTTGAGTTAGTTATAACAGGGCCTGTATGTGGGGTGACGGCATTGATTAAGAGCGCCAACGTATCCTTAACACTACTCCGCAGTGTCAACGGCTCACTCTACCCAGTACCCTACGCCTGGGGCATCGGCACATTAACAGGGGAGACTGTGGCTAATGCAACCGCCTCACCAACCAGCGGAGTTACTGTTGACGTAAGCAGCGGCGCCTACGAGTACCCTGGGCCGGTTTACTACTACGTGCCACTACTGATAACTACAATTAACGGCTCAAGGTCTTTAATGGTGCCTAGGGGCTACGTGCTTAAGTTAACTCTAGGTGAACCACTGGTGAATGGTGATCTAATGGTTAAGCCAGTGGGCTACGTGGTCAACGGCACTCTCACCGTGCATGTTAACAACTCGTCACTGGTCATCAATGGCCCCACCATTATTAAGGAAGCCTACGACGTCCTATACAGGGTTACGTTAATAGGAGTTAAGGGCAATGAAACACCCACTGTTCAATGGTACCCAATGGGGTACGTGATTAGGCTCAGTGAGCCTAGGTACATGGGCCCATTGGCATTTAATGGGTATCTAATTAACAATAGGACTCTGGTGAGTGCCCCCAGCATTAACGTGACTATCAATGGACCATTAACCATCAAGGTCCTATGGGGTAGCGTAATTAACGTATATGCCTTAACCGCACTATACGTGGCGCCACCGATAATATCACTAGTCATCGTCATTGTTAACCTGCTCACCGTCAACGGCCTGCTGAAGGGACGTGGTGATATGCAGCGTGGGTGAAGTAAATATGCTTGAGGATATGTTTTAAAGCCTGCCATTAGGCAATTTGCCATGATCATCAGGAATGTTAGGGAGGAGGAGTGGGGTGAATTCATGAGACTGCTGGAGGTTAGTTATGGTTTCCCAAGCGGCTTCTTCCCAAGGTACTACCCCTACCTCTACGGTGAGGGTTGTAGGGATTACTCATCCTTCTACGTGGTTGAGGATGGTGGTAGGCTCGTCTCTCATGTTGGCTTGTTTAAAATGAACGTGGTTAGCTTGGGTGTACGGCTAACGATTGGTGGTATTGGGGGTGTGGCCACGTTGCCCAGTGAGAGGGGGAGGGGGTACATGTCCATGCTCCTTAACCACGTGATAGGGGTTATGAGAAGAAGTGGGATACCGTTATCGGTACTGTGGGGTGATAGGCAGAGGTATGGGGCCTTCGGCTGGGAGGTGGCTGGGCAGAAATACTCACTATACGTAACTGAGCGTTCAGTGGGTAGGAGTGGTGTTAAACCCCTTGAACTGGTCATGGCCCAGTGGGACGACGCCCTACCAACAATGGCAATGCACTATGAGTCGATACCCATTAGGGTTGAGAGGAATTGGGAGTGCTATAGGGGGTTTCAGAGCCTGGACCCAGCCGCATTGGGTAACCCACCGATGAGGGTTTGGATTAGTGAGCATGGTTACTTAATCAGCCAGGGGGAAGGGGATATTAAAGATCCCTTAGGTAGACCTAACGTTGTTGAGGTTGCCTCGTTAAAGGGGCTTGAGGCTGAATTAGTAAGCGGCTTCATGAGGGCTTCAGGGGTGCGTAGGGTCATAATCCACGTTAACGCCCACGATGAGGGTAGGCTCAGTAGGCTACTTAGAATAGCATCATACTACATGGAGTTACCGGAGGGTGTATTTAGAATAATTAACCTAAGCCTACTACTCAAGGCCTTCACGAGACTACTGTCGGATAGGGCCCAGGGGGTTGGGTTGAGGGATTACGAGGTTACCCTTGGCCTCAGGTTTAATGATTATGTGGATAAGGCAACCTTATTCGTGAGGGGAGGGGTAGTTGATGTCTCTCCGAATGAGGCTAGTGGCAATTACGTGGAGGTTGATGAGAGGGATGGCGTTAGGTTAATACTCGGCGGCCCCATGGGGCCTGTTCCAAAGCCACTTAAACCACTGATGACGCTACTACCAATCCCAATACACGTACCACTCCTCAACTACGTCTGAGGTGGCTATATAGCCTAGTTATTAGCGTGGGGAAGGTTTTTTAAAGGGGTCGCGTATTTGACTTTTTATATGTCTAATGATGCCTTAGGCGCCATTAATGAGGGGAGGAGGGAGGCAATACTTGTGAATTCATTCCTGGGGTCATTAATGGCCTCAATGACGATGTCAGCCATAATCATCGCGCTACCCGACATACTAAGGGGCATTGGCGTCAACCCAATGTCGCCGTTGGGCTTCGCATCAATGATGTGGCTCATGTTCTCATACCCATTAATGGTGGCAGTGGCCGTACCCATAGTGGGTAGGTTATCCGACATGTACGGTAGGGGTAGGATGTTCACGATAGGCGACGCAATATTCACAGTAATGTCCACGCTACTGGGCATAGTACCCGGCTATGGCTCAGTGGCAGTGGCCCAGATGATAGCCTACAGGTTTGTTCAAGGCCTGGGTGGGTCAATGATGTTCACCAACAGCGCCGCCATAATAACGGACGTCTACCCACCCCACAGGAGGGGTGTGGCCATGGGCATAGTTAGCATAGCCTTCAGTGCCGGTAGCATAATAGGGTTGGTGGTTGGTGGTGTGTTGGCTGTGGTTAACTGGAGGCTCGTCTTCCTGGTTAACACTCCAATAGGCATAGCAAGCACCGCATGGGCCTACGTAACGGTATACAGGCTACCACTAGGCTTAAGGAGGGTGAGGGTTGATTACCTAGGCGCATCCATGCTGGCCGCATCGCTGGTTCTACTGCTACTGGGCATAACATTCGGCATGCTACCCTCAGGCAACTCAATGATGAGTTGGGGTAGCCCAATGGTACTTGGGTTAATAGGCGGTGGCCTACTGCTAATGGCACTACTCATACCCGTTGAGATGAGGACTGGGGAGCCGATACTCAAGATTAACCTGTTTAGGATAAGGCCATTCACCTTCGGCGTGTTGAGCGCACTATTCCTCTTCCTAGCCCAAGGCGCCAACATCTTCGTACTCTCACTGCTCCTGCAGGCAATATACCTACCAATGCACGGCGTACCGTACTCAGAAACACCACTACTGGCCGGGATATACCTAATACCGAGCAGCATAGCCAATGCTGTATTCGCCCCTGTGGGTGGTAGGTTGATTAATAGGTTTGGGGCCAGGGTTGTCTCAACGATAGGCGCCGTATTGCTTGGTGTGAGCTTCGAGTTACTAACCCTACTTTCACTCAACTTCAACTACACGCTGTTCGCGGCTGACCTATTCCTAATGGGTACCGGCTCCGGGCTATTCCAATCACCAAACCTAGTCTCCATAATGAGCTCCGTACCCCAGGAGGATAGGTCAGCGGCCTCGGGCTTAAGGGCTAGTATGCAGAACATTGGCCTACTAATGAGCTTCGCAGTATTCCTAACCCTAATACTGGTCGGCTCCACCGCGGCCTTATCTGCATCAATCAGCAGCGCACTGACTAAGGTTGGCGTACCCAGTGACGTGGTCAGTGAGTTAACCAGGATACCGCCGGCATACGCATTATTCGCAGCATTCATGGGCTACGACCCAATGAAGTTCCTGATGAGCCAGGCCGGCGTTGATTTACCGGGCTCAGTGTACGCTGCGGTCACCAAGCCCACGTTCTTCCCAAGCGCCATAGCCCCAGCAATGGCCACTGGCTTCATCTACGCCTACCACATAGCGGCGATTATGGCCTTCACGGCGGCCATTTTCTCGTACCTGAGGGGTAGGGAGCATATCGTGCACCAGGTTAAGTTAATTGAAGGTCAAAGTAATAGTCAAAATGATAAGAAGACTGTGGATTCGGATAATTAATCTGCAAACTCGCCTGTGTTTTCAAGGACCCTATAGCCCGGTATTGAACCTAGCCTCCTCTTAAACTCGTCACTCTTAAGCATGTTTACGAAGACCCTGACGCTGTCCTTACTTAGCTTGCTAACGGGCACCACGAAGTCGTACCTCTCCCAGGCTAGGGGTATGAAGTCTAGCCCATACATCTCAGCCGCTGCCCTAATCCCAACACCGGCGTCTGCCCTACCCTGGGCCACCGCTGCGGCAACAGCCGTGTGTGTCCTGGCCTCGTGGTAGTAGCCTGGTATTGACTTCGTCAAATCCTCAAACTTAACCCCAACCTTGGCCGCATACTCCCTAAGCAGCCTGTCGAATAGGAACCTGGTCCCAGCCCCCCTATTCCTATTCACAACCCTGAGCTTAAGCCTAACCAGGTCCTCGAAACCCCTGACCCCCATTGGGTTACCCCTGGGTAGTATTATGCCCTGCTCCCTCATGTAGCCCACCACTAGTTTAACCCTACCCTCACCGTACCTCCTCACAAAGGGTTCATTATACTCGCCCGTCTCCTCATCAACCAGGTGCACACCAGCCACGTCAGCCTCACCCCTAACCGCCGCCTTAAGCCCCTCCAGTGAACCTATGTTAAGCACCTTTGGGGTAACCCAACCGGGGAGTATTGGCAGTAGGGCTGAGTCTAGGGCAATGTCGTGGCTGCCCATTATGTAGAGGTTCGCTGGCCTGTACTGCTGGGTGAATAACTTAACCTCAACCCACTCCCCCTCCTCCAGGAAGTCCCTGTTCTCGGGAACCTCAATGTAGCCCTCGGCGTAGGCTAGCGTTGATATTGCCCCGGACTCAGCCGGCAGTGGGTACGCCTTCACCCCATTCTCAGTCTCCACTAGGCTAACTGGGTTAAGCCCCCTCCTCCCCCTAGCCCCCTCAACCCTAACCGCCACCTGGGCCCTAACTGTGGCTTGGCTTAACGTGAGGCACTGCATCTTGGCCAGTATCGGCTTAACGATTATGTTGAATATCATTAATGCACTGCTTGGGTAGCCTGGTAACCCAACTATCAACTTCCCCTCCCTACTAACCGCAACCACGGTTGGCTTACCCGGCTTAACGTTAAGCCCATGAACAATAACCCCAGGTGGGCCGAACCTATCAAGAACCCTGTAGCTTATGTCAAGGGCACCGGCTGATGTGCCACCTGATAGGAGCACTATGTCGGATTTACCTAGGGCACCCTTAATCGCCTCCTCCATCTCAGCCTCATCATCCCTCACAATGCCCATTAAAAGCGGTTCACCGCCAACCTCCCTGACACCATGGGCTATGGTGTACGTGTTTATGTCGTATATCTTACCCATACTTAACGGTGAGCCTGGCTTAACTAATTCATTACCCGTGGATATGATGGCAACCCTGGGCCTCCTGAAGACGGGCACTTTATCAACGCCCACAGCCGCTAATACGCCAACCTCCCTCTCCCTTATCAACGTGCACCGCCTTAGGGCAAGTTCACCCATCATTATGTCGGAGCCTGCGGACATTACGTTATCCATGGGCGTCACGGACCTATAGATCGTTAAGTAACCACCCTCAGCCTTAGTGTACTCAACCGGCACCACGGCGTTAGCCCCAGGTGGCAGTGGCGCCCCTGTGGCTATCTCAACGGCGCTCCCACCCTCCACCGTGGGTAACTTTGAGTCACCTGCATTGATGCTTAAGCCACTTAACCTAAGCTTAACCGGGTGCAGTTCATCCGCACCGAAGGTGTCCTCCGCCCTAAGGGCGAAGCCATCCATGGTGGCCCTGTCGAAGGGTGGTACATCAACCCTGGCGTATACGTCCTCGGCGAGCACCCTCATGTAGGAGTCCTCAAGCGCAACGTACTCAACCTCAGTGCCCTTAATGAAGCTTAGCACGGTTGATAAGGCCTCCTCAGGCGTCTTAAGTTCATGGAATATGACCCTCTTGGGCACGGTAGCGAGGAGGTTAAAGGCTCCTTATAAATCATTCCCCCTTAATCAGGGGTGCCTTAGCCAGGTTTGTTAAGCCCACGAGCAGGACCACGATTCCTATGAGGGTGAGTAAACCACCAAGTATAATCACCCCAGCCGCCAGAAGAACCGGAGTCACTGGGGGTGAACCTGGGGAACCATAGATTACGAATATGTATGACATTGAGACCACGGCCAGGATAAGCCCAACCATGGTTGCCAGTGAACCGACCTTAACAAGCCCATTACCGTAATCCGAACCCAACTTGTATGTTACCGCGAACACGAGGAGCCAACCAGCCAGGTTAATCACAGAGCCTATGACGCTGAACGCTAATGCCGATGCCCTAACTAGTGGGGCTGGGGTCTGCATAACCATGAAACCAGGGACCCCGCTGGTGTATGAGCTCTCCAGTTCCCTAACCTCATAGACAATGCCCACCACTGAGAATGGTATTGAGAGTAACTGCAGGATTGCACCATAGGAGCCCAGCATGTAGATGTCCCTCAGGTTGGCTAATCGCCTAAAGCCAACGTACTCCAGCGATGCCGTTACGGCTATTATAACGGCATTAGCGGCCGTGAAGGCGTATAATGATGACGTAAGCCTGTTCAGGTAATACTGAAGCTGTGGTTGGCTGGCTGTGATACTGACTAAGTAACCTATGAAAAGGGCAACCAGCACAACTGTACCAACTAGGTAAATCAATACGGCGTTTCTCACCATTAAGACACCACTGGCAACACTCATTAATGAATAAAGGCAATGAACTTTTTAAGCTTTATTCTAACTAATAATGTGCTAGACGTCTAGACTCATGAGGACTAGGCCCACGTAACCATAGCCCTCAGCCCAATGCGGAAAGCTTATAACCCATTAGCCCATGAATGTAAACAGGGCCGGTAGTCTAGTCTGGAAGGATGCCCGCCTCGCGCTGCTCCTTGGAGCACTGGATCGCGGGAGATCCCGGGTTCAAATCCCGGCCGGTCCACCATTCAACGCTTAATTACCGGCGCCTGACCCCCTGGGTATGAGCATTGGGTGTAGTGTTGGTGGTGGCGTTTCACTTATTGAGCTTGCGGATACCTACGGCACACCGCTACTGGTCTATGACCTTAATAGGGTTGAGGCGAATTACAGGGCTTTGGTTGATGGTACCGGGGCTAGGGTTTACTACTCAATTAAGGCTAACGGTAACCTAGCCCTGCTTAGGTTTCTAAGGAGCCTGGGAGCTGGGGCTGATGCATCATCACCCGGTGAAATATACCTGGCCCTGAGGGCTGGGTTTAGGCCAGGGGACATTATGTACACTGGGAGTTTCCTATCCAACACGGAGATTGAGTATGGCATTAGGGCTGGGGTTACGTTCAACTTCGACTCAATTAGGGCCTTTGAGAAGGCACTGGGGCTTGGGTATGAGCCTAGGTTAGTCTTCTTCAGGGTTGACCTGGGCTATGGTAGAGGGTTCACCCATGGCGTTACGCTCGCCGGTGAGGATAGTAAATTCGGCATGTTCATTAACGACGCCATCGAGGCTTACAGGCTGGCCAAACTCAAGGGTGCCGTTGAATACGGTATACACGCAATGATGGGGAGTAACGTGCTTGACGCAGACTATTTCCTTAAAATAGCCAGCCTACTTAGGGAGAGTGCCAGGGTTATTGAGGATAAGGTCGGCGTCAAGATAACCCACTACGACATGGGGGGTGGCTTTGGCATACCGTACAAGCCCGGCGAGCCTGAACTGGACTTATCCAAGTTAAGGGGCCTTAGGGGCTACTTCCCAGGTGAGTTAATTATTGAACCGGGTAGGTTCATTGTTGGTAATGCAGGTTACCTGCTTGTGAGGGTTACTGAGGTTAAGAGGAAGGGTAGGAAGACGTATGTGGGTGTTGAGGCGGGTATGAACGTCCTAATTAGGCCAATGCTATACGGGGCCTACCACCACATGGTGAACTGCAGCAACCCAAGTGGGGACGTTGAGGTTGTTGATGTTGTTGGGCCAATATGCGAGAACACGGATAAGCTTGCCGTGGATAGGGAGTTGGCCAGGGTTAGGGAGGGCGACCTATTGGTAATACTGAATGCTGGGGCTTACGTGTACTCAATGAGCAGCAACTACAATGGTAGATTAAGGCCACCTGAGGTTGTGGTCTACGGCAGAAACCACGCCCTGGCTAGGAGGGGTGAGTCGCTAGAGGACTTGGTTAAGGGACAGGAGATACCGTGGTTCATTAAGTGAACCAGCGGCGCCGTGGATACTAGGCACCCACTAAACCCACAAAAACCTGTCTACCCCTAAGCTTCAGTTGAATGGTGTTGCTGCTCATGCCCACTGATAAGCCTGTTACAAGGTCCTTAACGGTACCGTTACCCATGTTCAACACCGCTGGGTTAACCCTGACCCTAACCACCTGGTCGCTGTGGGAGTGGTTTATCACGAAGATTAGGTTGTCGCCACCACTCCTCAGTAGCCTAACCTCAACGTAACCAGGCGTCGTTGAGTCAACCTCGGCGTAGGGTTGAACCTTAGCTATGTTCAAGACGCCGTATATCAACTTATCAACCCCACTACCGGGGCCGAGGTTTTCGTAGGCTAGGCCTATACTAGTCCCCACGTAGATTGCCTTACCGTTACCGTAGTCGTTAACCACTATGGAATTCCTGGTACCATTAACATTGCTAACGCCGATGACCTGCGCCTTGGTGTTAAGCCAGCTAACATAGTTAACGCCGGTTATTAAGTCGCCTATGCTCAACCCCGGTATTGAGGGGTTTATGACCCTCAACTCCGCCCTCTCAACACTAACATAACCCTCCTCGAACCCGCCCAGTACGTCACTGAGCCCGTAGGCCGGGGTTGATGAGTCTATGTAGCCGTCGCTCTTTATTGAACCAAACCTTGAATCCGCTATTAGGTATCCGCCACCGTTAACAAACCTCCTTATTCCTGATGCTGATTGGGGTGTAAGCACGAGTGATGTCGGTGCAATCAACACCTTATACCTACCAACATCACCCCCCTCAACCTGCCTAATGGAGACTACGTCAACGTTGTAGTTCCCGTTGAACAATACCCTATACACACCCAGTATTGCCCTCGACAGTAGGTCGCTGCTGTGTCTTTGGGCTATCCAAAGCCACTTATAGGCCTCAATGTTGTACAGTATGGCGACCTCACTATTGATTAACCTAGCCCTTAGGAAGAGGTCGCCGTACTCGTAAATCACCTTAGCCGCTTCCCCAGCTCTCCTAGCCCTATCCGTCAATGAGCCGTCTGGGTTCACTAGGCCGTATCCACCTGACTCGTAGCCAAGCATCATTGGGTACCAGTGGTATATGTTAATGCCCTTAGCCTCATGGGCCACGGCCTGCCACATCCAGAGTGCCACGTCTTCAGGTGTTACTGGTTCAGCCGCCTTAAAGCCGCCTATGCCTTGCCCAGCCTGCAACTCGCCAATCCAGTACTGCCTACCGCTGGCTGCGGCCGCCGACCTGGCTATGTCAAGCACCAGTGCATCCAACACGTGGTCAACCTTAACCCTACCCGCGTGCTTGGGGTAGAATGAAGTGCCCCAGTAATCCACGACACTGGCCATTTCCCAGTCGTCAGGTTCCCCGAAGAGTGGGTTACCGAAAACTGACGTGCCCCCGTGGCTGTGGCTGGCCACCGGGTGCTCCTTATCAACGCTCTTAACCACCTTAACCCTCCACTCCAAGTCCTCCCTAAGCTTAGCTATATTGAAGGTTAACCAGTCCAGGTTATCCCTGGCGAAGTGCAGTGAGACAAAGCGGGGTGGCTCCACGTCGCCGATGTCCAGGTAGCTCCTATGCCACGCCCTGTTAAGCGCCTTAACGTCACCGTAGGTTAACCTTAACCAGTCCCTGAACCTCCTCTTGGAGTGCTCGCAGTAGCAGTATAACCCACGCCAACCGGTTGGTTGGTAAATCCACTGGATTACGTTGGGTTCACTCCAAAGGTCCCATGCGTAGAAGTTGGGGTACCTCACCACCGTTTGAGCCAACCTCCTCAGGAATTCCTCGGCCCTAGCCCTAACCCCAGGGTGGTCTAGGCAGACTCCTGGGCTGCCCTGAGGCATTACCTGGCTCCCTGACTCTGAGACGTAGAGTGAATCCGGGTGAAGCTTGGGTAGCCAGTCTGGGGCGAATTCAAGGTAAACCTGCAGGATGACCCTAAGCCCCACTTCACCGGCAACCCTAAGCAGCAGCTCAACGCCACTGAAGTCGTACTCACCGGGCCTTGGCTCCGTATCCCTCCAGTTAACCCAACCCCTAACGTACCTAAACCCAGCATCCCTAATCCTACCCAGGTCCCTCCTAACAACCTCCTCATCGAAGGGTGGGGTTACGCTACCCACCCCATACCAAACCGACACTGGGAAGGACATTGGGTCTCGCTTAGCCTGGAGTTAATATGCGTTGACTGCAATACGTTGCAGCAACCACTTAAATAATAGGGCGCCCCAATTGCAACCGTGGGTGGGTCCCTTAGCTACTGGAGGGCTTGGATTAACAATGCCCAGGGGTTGCTGAGCAGGATAATGAACACGCAGGCCCAGGGCATAGATAAGGCCAGTGACATAATGGCCAACGCCATTGGCAGCGGCCACGTCTGCTTCCTCTTCGGCTCAGGGCACGCCGCAATACCCGTAATGGAGATGTTCCCCAGGTATGGCTCAACCCTAGGCTTCATACCCATCGTCGACCTGCCGTTGGTCTCATTCCTAAGGATGGTTGGTGACTTGGGCTACCCCCAATTCGACTTCATAGAGAACTCCCCCGAGTACGGGCGTAGGATAATGGAGAACTACAGGGTTCACAGGGAGGACTGCGCCCTAGTCTTCTCGCACTCAGGCACGACGCCGATATCAGTGGAGGTGGCCATCCAGTTCAAGAATAGGGGTGCCCCGGTGATTGGGGTAACGTCACTGGTCCACGCTAAGTCAGCTAAGCCCAGGCACCCATCCGGCCTAAGGCTCCATGAGGTGGTCGACGTGGTAATAGACACAGGCGTCCCAGCCGGCGACGTATCACTAACCGTGAAGTCAACTGGGGGTGAGCTGCGCATAGGCCCATTATCAACCATGGCCTTCGTGGCCGTGGCGAACGCGCTATTGCTAAGCACAATAGAGAAGCTGATCCTCAGGGGCTATGACGTGGTCACATTCCCCGTGAGGGGCTTTGACCCTGACGCGGACACCAGGATGAGTGAAATACTGAGGAGGCATAGGGAAATCTACGCAAGGCACCTAGCCACCGGTGACTGACCAGGTGCCGGAGGCTGTGGTGGCCATTGACGTGGGTGGATCCAAGATAGCCTCAGCCGTGGTGACTAGGGGTGGGGTTGTGTTCAACTACAGGGTTCAGGGCATTGATAAGAGGGGTGGGTTACACTCAATGTCACAGTTAATCAACATAATTAGGCTCCACATTGAGGAATTGGGTGAGCGGGATTTAATCGGCGTGGGGGTCAGCATCCCCGGCATCGTTAAGGAGGACGGCTCCGTATGGGCACCAAACATAAGGGGTTGGAGGTGGGTTAACCTAGCCTCATTCATAAGGGGCCGGCTGGGCATAGGCAACGTTACGCTGGTTGACGATAGGGTTGCCAACATAGTGGGTGAGCACTGGATGGGTGAGGCTAAGGGGGCTAGGAACGCAGTATCGCTCATACTTGGCACCGGGGTGGCTGCCGGGCTCCTGGTGGATGGGAAGCCAGTGAGCGGTGCTAGCGGGGTCTCCGGCGCAGTTGGCTGGTGGCTGCTTGGGAGGAACACGCCAAGGCGTAGGTCAGCTAGGGGCTTCCTGGAGAGTGAGGTATCTGGCCCGGCATTGTTCAAGAGGGCCCGAAGGTACTGCATGAGGATTCGTGATGAGGGGTGCCTAAGGGCATTGAGCCAATGCAGCCCGGGCGACGCGGAATGCGTGTTTAAGGCCTTCGATAACGGCGTGAGTGCCATTGGGGTTGTTTTGAGGCGTGAGGCCTCTATAATAGGCGTGGTGGTGGCTAACATAATCAGCATCCTAAACCCTGAGGTCGTAGTGCTCGGCGGTGGCCTTGGTGTTGAGGTTGGGAGGAGGTTCATGGACGTAGTCATTACCACGGCCAGTAAGGTTGCCCAACCATACTCACTTAGGGAGTGCAGGATAACGGTGTCTAAACTGGGCTACCTATCCAACATCTACGGAGCCGCTAAGCTGGTTATTGACACCCATGGGTCTTAGGCCGGGTTACCGCCTTAGCCTCATGAGCACCGCTATGATGGCTATGGCCAGCACCATGGCTGCCAGTAGGCTAAGCAGCACCATGCTGTTTGTGATTGGGAGCGGTGTTGGTGGGCTTGGCTTAGTGTACAACGCCCTAATTGATACATTACCGTTAACAACAACTTTAATAGTCCCGTTGCCAACCATGGCAGCTCCACTACCGCTGACCACCCACCTGCTGAACCTGTATTCCCCAACCACCCCAGGCACCTTTATTATGGCTGTGGAGCCGTTGTAGAGCCTTAGCCTCAAAGACCCTGCAACAGTCTCGTTGATTAGGTTAACGAGGGCGTTGGCACTCACGGTGATGGGTACCGTTAAGTTACCTGCCGTGGCGGTTACGGTTAGGGTGTAGGTTGGGGGTGGGTTTATGGCTGTGGTTAACCTGTACCATGCTAGGTAAACCCAGGTTGGTACGTCACCGGTCCTGCAGGCCCTTAGGGTGGCTGGGCCCCAGTACTTCGTGACGTAGTCCTCATCTAGGAAGCTCATGTAGTAGTGGTCGCTGTCTATCATGTGCATTATCATCCACTCCACTATTGAGGCGTTGGCACCCAGCCTAGTCCTATTCTGCAGCCAACACTCAAGGGCATCGTTGGCCATGCTCCACATTAACTGCTGGGTTGGCGTTGAGTCCCATATGGCCGCAGTCCCCGCCCAGGTCTGGGGTGGGATGTAGGTTAGGTTGTAGGCCACGCCTGCGAGCTTAACGGCCTGGCTAACGGTAACAGTCTCCAGCACCCCAATGGCCTGGGTCTGGTTGAGGTAGTTAAGCAGGTAGCTGAAGAACAGGGCCGCCAGTGGGGGTGACTTGGACATTATTATCCAGTTCTCCCCATCCGTGGCCACCACGTCTACGCCGCCCGGGTGCTCAATACCCCTAAGAACCAGGTCAACGACCATTAGCCTTGCGTTTAACTCAGCCTGGGCTGGGTTATCCTCATTGTTGACTGTGAAGGAGAGTAGGTTGCTCATGAAGGTGTCCCTGAACAGTACGGTGACCCTGGACCCGTTGACGGTTATGGTGTAGGGTACGTATATGCCGTGCAACTCCCCCTCAGCCCCATTATACTCATACTGCTGGTCAAGGACAACAACCTTAACCCCAGCCCCAGCTAAAAGTGGAACCAATTCATCACTCCACCACATTTCAGGGACCCAGAAGGCCGTTGAGTTAACCCCGAGCACAAGCCTGGTCACCTCAACACCCAGCCTGGCATCATCGCTAAGCAGCCCAAGCCACTGGGGGCCGAAGTAGGTTACTAGGAAGCCGGCTATTGGGTGGTCGAAGAAGCTTGTGGCCAATTCAACCTGCCCCCTACTTGCCATATCCCTAAACATCCAAATGGTCTCGTTAACCAGCTGCATGTAGGGGTTGGTGGGGCTTAGGGGCGGTGTGTAGGCTAGGCCACTGGGCGTCTGCTCATAAACCCCGTACCTCAACCCATACCACCACTGCCACAGTAGGGGTGGGGACAACTCAACCGTCCAGTGGACCAACGGGTACTGTGAAAGCAGGTAAGCCTGAACATAGTAGACGCCGTAGTTGAAGTAGGGCTCAAGTTCACTGGCCCAGACGTGGTAGAAGGCGTATGGGGTACCCGTGTAGACCCCACTGGGCGTGTAGCCAGTCCCCTGGTGGTCGTGGAAGAAGAACGCCACGTAAACCCTATCAGCCGGCTTGGAGACCGCAATGAGGCTAATAGCCCAAGCCTCAGCCCCATTGACCATTAACGTTGCCTTAACCAGGTATGCACCCGGTTGCACTGGAGCCGTGAAGCTAACGTTGAATTTACTGGTGCCTGGGGTCACCGTGACGTTGATCACCCTTGACCAAGCCAACTCACCACTAGCCGAGTACAACTGCCCAAGGTCACTTATCAACTCACCGCCAAGGTACGTGAGGGTTAGGTTCAGGGTAGCCTCAACGGGCTGGTTTAGGCTGCTGGTCACGTTAACGAACACCAGGCCCCGCATCCCTGGCAGGTAAACCACCCTATCCGTGCCTACCCATAGGCTAAACTGTGACTGTTGGATAAGGCCCTCGCAGGCTTCGTAGAGTGAGGTTAGGTTGACCTCGGTTAGCTGGCTCTCGTTAAATGGCCCACCGTAAACCAGCGCCACGAAGGACACTGAGCCACCTGGCTCAAGGAGGAACTGGGGGTACTCCACCCTAACCTCAAGGCCATTGAAGTCGGACTCAAGCCAGACACTATAGGTTGTGTTCAGGGGCTTTATGGCTAACACTAGGCCACCTGGGTGGATTGGGTTGATTATGGCAACCCACTGGAGGTCCGGTGCACTGTACCTAACCCAATTCTGCCACTCACCAGGCCCCCATAGGTAAACCTGCCCACCGTTGGCGTAGGCCTGGTAATCATGATCCACCGTGGACCCGACAACCCCTGTGTCGGCTAGGGTGTAGCCTATTGGGGCCCAGTTGGGCGTTGGGTTGAGTGCAATGGGCCCCCTGTTGATTATCCTCGAGACCCATAGGAAGTAGTACCTACCCCAGCAGAAGACCAGGTACTTAACCGCCGTTAGGTTAACTCCACCCAACTGCTCATCATTAGTGACGTTTAGTGTGAACTCCAGCACCGCCATGGAGCCGTTGTTGAAGACTAGCCTATAGCCCCATTCACTGGTGGCTAAGGTACCAGGCCAATTCTCAGCAGGTATCCAATCGTAGAGTGGGTAGGAGTGGCTGAGGGCGCCCCTCGGCGGTGAGTATGCCGCCAATTGGCCATTGTTTGAGTATATTAGCCAGTTTGAAACCCTAACACCCCTCAGGTCTATGGTTATCAGGGCCACCCCAACGTTAACGCTAACCGAGCCCTCACCCCTTATAACGCTTATCGACCCATTACCAGGGCACCCCATGAATTGGGCGTACTGGTCAACCCAACCAGGCAACCCCTGGGCTTGGGCAACCAGTATGTGTGATGAAGTAATGATTACTAGAGCCAGTAGTAGAATTTCAATGAACCTCATTAAACAAATGCATGCAATACCGTTTAATAAGCTTTACTTAACTGGGCCAGGTCCAGGAATAACCCTAACCATGCCTCACTGGGCGCCAAGCATCCTGGCGACATCGTATATCAGCGATGGCCTCCAGTAAACCATGCCACGTTCCCTGACAATACCCACCACCCAAACCACGAAGAACACCAAACCCACTAAGTAACCCAATATCCTAACTAGCATTAGCAGAGGCCATATAGGCGCCACAATCATTGAAAGTACAATAAGCACAATGTCCGTCACTATGATCACTAGGCCAAAGGCCAGGCTAAGGTAGGACCAGTGCTTAACGTAGTTGGAGTTAGGCCTCATTATCAGGCCTATTACCCCACCAGCCAGCGGTATAACCCAGGCTATCAACCCCCAATTCAACTCATCATCAGTAACCTGAGACATGGATTAACATAAAGACCCGTATTTATAAATATTGTGGTTTACATTTACCCACAGAGAGCCCATAACGCAATCAACACCCAGGGCACCGCTTAACTGCTCATTGCAGTTTGGGCTGTCAGAGTCGTGATAATATTAATACTGGCATTATTGGATTGATGATGCCGCTACCCTTTGTTGTTGATTGCGTTAGGTGGGGTGTCGGCTTGTCGGAGTTTTGGAGTGGTAGAGTAGCGATAATATTAATATTATCGTGACTCTGCCGCTCCAAAACCCAAGGCAACTGCTTAGCCCCATAAATCACGGTAACTGGTCAATTAAGCACATTATACAGGAACGTAAAACTAACATTAACATTACCACTACTCTGACAGCCCAAAATTCAACGACCTCCCGGTACCTTTAGATCATGGCATGATTGGTATAGGTTAGGCGATGGTGTTTTAAGTTAAAGCCTGGTAACTAATAGGATACCTCATTAGTGAGGAGTAAGGTAGTGGTGAACAAGATATGGAGGAAGAGGTAACGGGTAAAAGTATGCATAACCCTAAGATTTCAATAGCTAACTTTAACCGGTATATTAAGGCTAAGCTAGGGTGGCTATGAGGTTTTGAAATACGCATTTTATTCATGGGGGCTTAGCGTTAAGTTAGGTGATGTTAGCGTTAATTACATCGTTACTTCCAGTTAGCTTGTACGGTGCAATGGAGTTACCCCTAAGCACATTTCCAGTTATTACGTTGAAGTTTGATGAGCCTGCCTCTATGATTCCATAGCCCTGTGTTTTACTGCCAGGCATGTTGGTGTCGTATATTGAATTGCCTTCAACTATGATTTCACTTGAATTCTCAAGGTACACTCCAGCGTACTCACCTGGTGAGCCAAGGCTGTTGTTTATTATCCTGCCGCCGATTATCCTGGAGTCGCTGCAGTTAACTAGTTCAATACCATTATTCGCCATACCCGCGACCTCAACGTCAAGGAACTCGATGTTCATGCAGTTCTCAATCCTAACGGACTTAGGGTGCGTACTTAGGCCCTCGAAATTTACGGCTATGAAGCGCTTATGCTGAACAAGCCTACCGTCAGTGTTGTAGGCATGGAGACTGTAGTTAACGCTATCGAAGCAGTGCACGTTTTCAAAGGCCATGACACCGTCGGCAGTATCCCTAAGCGTAATGCAGTTATTACTCGACTCAGCGATAATAACCTCGTTTATGAAGTAGGTGTTGCCATACCCCACTATGGCTAAGCCGTCGTGAAGGCTATTGTACACGTGCACACGCTCCATAAATATCCCCCAGTTATCGCCAGGCGGATAGGCACCCTCAATAACTATGCCGTCGTAGTAATCATACGCCTCAATGTCGGATATTGCAATCTGGTAGACGTGGTTCTTAACCCTAATTAAGGCACCTTGGGTAGTGGGACCAGCACCGTGAATCTTAAACCCACTTAACCTAACGAATTGGGAGTTTTCGGGAATAACAACACCATCACTGTTGGTTACGACTACTAGGTCGCTGCCGTTCTCACCGATTAAACTTACATGGGAGCTGAGTGTTATGGTTTTTGTTAATGTGTAAACCCCCCTCTTAAGAACAACCTCACCACCCGTCACGCTAAGCTTATTAATGGCATACTGAATAGCTGAACTGGCATCCGTTGACTCAAATTCCTTAGAATCACTTATGGTGTTGAAAACCTCAAAGCCCCCATCCTTAGGGAGTATCACGTAACTAGCCTTGGATGATGGAAAAGGTTGAAAAGGTTGAGTTGCACTAACCCCACCTCCCTCATGACTCTTAGACCCGTAAAAATAGACACCGCCACCGATGGCAGCCATCATTGCAGCAATTGCACCCGCCTTTAAAGCATCACGCCTATTCATACTGAACTTCATTTTAAATAATTTAAAAGTTTTTCCATCTTAAAAATTCCTTATTAGTAAAGTTTAAAAAGAGTTTAAGCTATGGTTATCTGATGATACGTATGGGTATGGTTAAAGGGATGCCAAAAGTATAATACCAGGATAAGGTCACTAATCATGGTGTTGGTCGCCCTGTCAATGCTTGCATTGGGTGCATATACACTGCATGCCGAGAATCAAATGCCTCAAATAATTGGTAGTGGTCCTGTTATTGCAATAACTGCCGGCGTACCGTTATGGAACCCCTTCACTCCAGGTAATGTGTTAGGCGCCGTGTGGACTTACATGCCGCTTGCGGCCTACAATGCAATATCTGGGCAATTCTGGCCGATATTGGCTCAAAACTGGACTTTGCAAACATTCCCAAACGGCTCAGCCTTATTGACAATATACCTTAGACCTGGCCTATACTGGTACAATGGCTCTGCAACAATACCCTTCACAGCCTGGGATGTCTACGCGTACTTCTACATTGAGGCCAAGGCCTTTAGAACATATACGGCTTGGATGAACTACTCCCTCATTGACGAAGATATTAAGGTTCTTAATAACTACACTATACAGTTCCTATTCCAGAAGTGGACCCCGTACCTACTCAACACAATATTGACGACCTATGTGTATACGCCCTGGCCCGTGTGGAGTTGGGCCGTTAATGCATTGAAGGGCATGAACATGACTGAGGCCTACAACTTCGGTCAAAACAATATAACTAGGTTTAACGCGCCTTACTGGGCCTTAAGCCCATGGTACAACTCGTACTTTGGACCGACAGGCTTAAGCTTCACGCTACTACCACCTAACCTACTTGAGGCATGGGAGCAAGTATTCCCATTCAACGCATGGATGTATTACAACCCGACGATTAGGGAGATTGGCACCACCAGTAATACGCAGACTCTGGAATACATAATGGCAGGGGAGATTGACTACACTGGTGCAGTGCTCTCTGAGGCCCAAATAGGTATTGTCAACAAGACTCCTGGTTGGTCAACACTAACTATACCAGCATACAACACCATAGGATTCGTCATTAACCCTCACTACTACCCGTGGGATATTCCTCAGGTTAGGGAGGCGTTGTGTTACGTTATTAATAGTACTGAGGTTGCTGCATCGTGGGGTCTTTCACTGGCTAGGCCTGACTATTACCCTCAGCCTATTGTCCCAGAGACGATAGCGACATTCCCGCCTGATGTTAGGCAGTTCATAATACCATGCAGTTATGATCCAGCTAAGGCTTCTCAAATACTCCAAAGCCTAGGCTTCTATAAGAAGGGAGGATACTGGTACACACCAAACGGAACACAACTATCATTAACAGTCATCGCACCAGCTGGATGGACGGACTGGGATACCATGGCTCAGGATGCTGTGGAGCAATTGGATGCCTTCGGTATCAACGCTAAGTTACTGACAATAGATGTTGGCACATTCTGGAGCGTCATTTTGCCAAATGCAGAATACGAGGCATTGATTAATGGTATAGCTAATGCGCCATCCTACAGTACAATGTGGATTTGGACCAATTGGCCCTGGTGGGAGGAGGGTAGGGCCATCTCCGCTGGTGTCTCAGGTAGTGATGCTTGGCCTTTCCAGTGGCCTAACGGTACATGCAGCCCGGTGATTGTACCAACCACACCCAATATACCTAATGGAACCATTGTCTGGTGTGTGAACTCAACATTCGGCTACATTAACTTAACCAACTGGCAGAGTTTCGTTACCCAATACTCACCAGGTAAACCAGAGTATGACCTGGCCCTTGAGGTTATTTTCGCATGGATGCACTACTTCGTACCCATAGTGCCGCTTTACGATAAGTATTGGCCATTTGAATACAGCACATCCATAATGGACCCAGGCTGGTTGTTCCAAGGCTACGTGTACGATAATTACCCAGGCCTACTGGCGGTATTCCTAGAATACCAACCATGGGGCTACGGTAACCAGCCATTCAGTGTAAACACATGGGGTCTCTTCGCACCTAAAGGCATAGTACCACCGGTTGCCCAAGCCATTGCCAATGGAAGTATCTGGACAAAGTACCCACAGTATGCAGCATTCCTAGGTATCCCAACCCCTGACCCAATGCTCCAGGAGGCTGTGGCTTCATACTTCCACATACCGTACACCCCAGTAACAACAACCATTACAACCACGACCACCACTACAACTACAACCACATCGACGACTACTCCTGTTACCACCACATCAACGACTACGACTACCACTACAACTACAACGGCTATTACTACAACTGCTGTTTCAACAGTAACAACCACTGCCACCATGACAAGCACGGTGACTTCAACAACAACGTCAACCACAACGGCGGTAAGCACGGTAACCGTGACGAAGACAGTAATAAGCACAGCATTAATAGCAGGAATAATAATCATAGTAATAGTCATAGCAGCAGTAGCAGCCCTAATAGCACTAAGAAGAAGATGAACTAGTATTAAATCACAACACTCTTAAAACATTCTTTCCTCTCATACTTTTTCCGCTTCAATTACTTTCTGAACATTGGCTAAGTTTAGCCCATAGCTTCCTGGCTCAACGTTACCTGGCTTACCATTATCAATAAACTGTTCCCAAGCTTATTTGGCATTTTCTTAGTTACTATGAATTAAGTTGGCTTGATGGACTCTATGTGTAACCCCTCACAGCATCCTTAACAGGGCGATAACCCTCATAAATGAACTTAAGGGCACAGTGTAGTTTGTAGATATATCGCCAGCCCTAGGGGCCACTGTGATTGTTACTGTAGAGTCCATCGCAATAACGCCAGTCAAATGATCAAAGGGGAACCCTGCGCCTGGAAACCCTTAAATACCTAATGCATTACCTCATTTTGATGAGGGTCTCGTTGATCGCCATCTTAGTTATTGTGGTTTTAGTCGTTGCCGTGCTCGCCTATTTGCTGATTAACCAGGAGGCACTAAGGATTGCTTTATCGAATGCTAAGAAGTTACTACGTGAGAACTTCACGGGTACGTATTACATAACTGTAACCATACACGCGGATTTGATGATACCACCGTCAAGTTATATCTCGACTATATTGATCTCATCATCAATAAATGCTTTAGTTGATGAATAGTACGGGATTAGCCAAATTCGATGGCAAGGCAGTTCATGAAAATACTACAGAAGCCGTTTGGGTGCATGGTAATGAGGTTTGTCAAGTATTTGTATCGATTAGCAACGCCTCACTCTATAATAGGACTACCACATTCTGCGTACCCAGTAATTACTCGAAGTACCTACTACCCCTCTACATTGATGAGGAGTTACTTGGTAATGCCACGTATGTTGGCGAGGGTTCATGGAATGGCAAAACCACGTGCTGCTTCAGGTCCGAGATAACGATGAGTGAACCATCAATAACAATAGCAGCAGGCAAAGCTACGATAGGCTCGCCAGTCACCATAACCGTTAATGCAACGAGAATCTGCATACTAAGCAACGGCGTCATCACAAGTGAGACCCTATATGAAACAAGTCAACTACCGAGCCATCAATCATTCGTGACAATCATAAACGAACCCTCACAAACTACTCCCTCACATTCAACCAACAACTACTCAACCAATTAATGCAACTAACAAACAAAACACAACAAGGCTAACCACCAACGCTGTTTTGCGGTTTCCCAGCGCGCATCCTTGAATTGCGTTTGTTGCGGTTGCTCCTTGCCAGTATTGCGTGCATAACTGGCGTCGCCGCCTTGTGCCTAACCCACCTGTGGAGTATGTAGTCGAGGGGCAAGGAAGTTCGGGCTGGGGACAGTCATGGACATACAGATGATAATCAATATCAATGTTGGCATCCTCCAGAACATACCATTATGATTACTTTGGGTAGCAACGCTATCACCGTACATGGCTAGTTCAATCACGAAAGCCCTAGTCATTACGGGACCAATCAAGAGGCAGGCAATGATAGAGCTGGAGCTAGCGGTTAAGGGTTGGGCTACGCCTCTTAGATTGGGAGGCGAAGGGGTTATATTTGATTATATACGTAAGCAGTGGTCTCGGTGAAATTGGATAAACTACGAGAAGTGTGAAAGCGCGTGTCCGGGTTTGTGCAGAGGTACTGGTGGGTCTTCATGCTTACACCGAGTATTCGCCGTAATAAGCTATTTTATTTTATCTCCTTAAGCTTATACAAGGCGCACATTATAATACCTATATGTTCCTGGGATGAATCCATAAACTGGGTGAATGGTAGTGTCGTGATTAGGAACTACACAACGCCAAGGTGCTCCTAGACACAATCCACAGCCAATAAAGTCTTAAATTAGGAAATGATCAATGATCATAGTTATGTTAATACTAAGTTAATTAACATTGATGTATTAGCATAACTCCTGCAGTAACCCCTCTACTCATCACCGTCTCGCTCACCAAAGACACAATGACCATGAGGGATGCGAGACTCATTGATAGGATGCGGGAACTCGTTAGTCAGGGGTACAAAGTCTCGATAGTTAGAGTGAGGAGCACGTTGACTACATAGTTAGTGAATTAAGGAGGCGTGGCGTTGAATGCGAGGATTTGAGCTAAGTCTCACCTCACCGGCCTTCCACCACTACTGAACGAGTCGAGACATTTGCCCAATACGTCGCCCAGCCTCATCCTGACCCTGGTTCCATGAGCGTTCTCCGAAGCCACCCTGGTCTCGAGCATGAAGTTCTGGTTCGTCTTAATACTACATACTTGCGAGAATTGTTGCTGGTACTGCGGGTTACTGGCTAGGTAGTTGTTGTAGTCTAGGCATTGGTATGATGTGTATGGTGACCAAGCCCCAAGCTGAGTCGTTGGTGATGGTACCACAATGAGTGCTGGATCACTTGGTTTGCCTATTACTGGGTATACGTGGAATAAAATCAGCGACTCCTCACCAACAATATCCATACCTACCATGTAATTCCAACCCCAAGCACCTGGTGAGTTATGGACCCTATTACCACTATCATCATAAATAGCCAACCAACCCCTAGAGTTCCTCGCGACAAACCTCTCACCAAGTCTCCAGTGATAAGCAACCTCGAACCTTGCACTACACTGAAGTGTTTGAGATGATATTGCTGAGAATGGTGGTGAGGCACCGAGTAGGTTACCGGTTATACCCAGATACCTGAAGCTTGGCTTAGTCACAATACCGTAGATGTAACCTGCGAAACCACTTAAGACTGTGGTGACAGCGCCCAACCAACACGAACTCATCTAGGCATTATCCACTACGTGAATTTAAAGCATTGCCTAGGCATACGCAATCTCAACACCTCAAGTAGTTTACAAAAACTCAATGCTCATCCTCCTGACTTAGATCCTGACCTATGATGATTAGATTCATGTAGGTTTAGCCTTCATATAGAGTCTAGGCTTACCTTCGTCTACGGCGTTTCTGTGAGGTTGAATTTCCCACACATTTATTGCATTTGTACTGCATCGCTCATGAATCCTAATCTCCGGTACTTAATCGGTGCGAGACCTTAGAAGCTACAGTAAAGGCACCTAGGCGTTAACATTATACCATCACTTGTGTATCACATATTCTTATGATTCATATCATTTTGACGGCAAGAAAACCTGAGTCCAGTACAACGTATATGGCCCTGATAGTAAGTCAAAGGGTGTCTTGTCCTCCTGAGGTATTGGGGTTAAGGTTATTGGTGTAGCCACTTGCTAATTGTTTTATTAGTATGAGATTTAGATTTGTTTTATGGATCCCTGTGGCCGTTATAATAGGGATTTTTAACGCGGCATCTGTGTTCCGCGGTTTGCAAGTGTATTCTTTTATCTTAAATCTTCCCCGTCCTCTTACATTTTTGCTCTTACCATCATAGGTAGAGGTAAAGTCTAAGCTTTTCAACTCATTAACCTGGTATTTAATTTCGAAATTCTTTATCGAAAGCATAAAGACTGTTAACGAGCCTTCATTTTCGATGCAGCCTGGAAATTCGATTAGTGCTCTTGTAATGCATTGGAATAATCTGGCGCTGAGGAGTTGAGGTACACCGGCAATGTCACTAATGTCACAGGTCTCTTCATGTACATTCACCTTACCTTCATTATCTGGGTTTTCTTTTGGGCAATTCTTTAGTATCATCCTCAAGTTATCCATCACATCGTCTATAGCTGCCTTATCTACACAAAGTGGTTGAGCCCCTAGGCTTGAAAACGCTATCCATAGGTCTTCGATACACCGTGTCATAAGCTCATTAATGGTTGGATCCGCCTGCTTTTCCTCAATCATCAATTCATTACAGGGTATTAACGCTGTGACCGTGGGTATATCGTTGTTTCCCTCATTTTCATGGACCAATAAGTTAATGATTGGTGATGGTGTACATAAATCACTAAGCATGATCGCCACCCTCATAGGTATTTTACGTCTAAAGACTTCTTTCACTATTGATGTCGGTGTAATGAACTTTATCATAATAATATCAGTCACATTTCTGACAAGCTCACTTTCAGCAATGCCCATAATATCTCCATGTACATTAGCTTCACGCAGAGCATTGATAATCTCGTAAGTAAACGCTATACAGGCCATAACTGCAGCCAAATACATACCCTGCAGACTCATTATTGGTAAACCAAGCACACGCTCAATAAATAGGAAGGTGAACACCAAGGCAAGTATGTAAGGAATTGAAATATACATAAATAATATGAGGAATTTTCTAATCTTAATGTTAATTTCATTGGATGTTAGTTTTTCAATAACACTGTTAATAAATGCTTCAATGGAGATATCTTTAAGCTCCCTAATAACCTCAGGTAACATATCAACTACATCTTTCGTTATCCTATCAATCGAAGTTCGATTAATTAACCGCCAATTAAAAAATAAGACGATTACCCAAGATGCTACCACCAATAGCGTCAATAATATATTTATGTATGGCAATTTAATGTCTCTAGATGCGTATGCTATCATGTATGTTGAGGAGATTTGAAAGGCAATGGCTGAAACTTGACGAGGCTTACTCCTCAAATTCTTAAGCAGCAACCTAACGAACAATTCCTCATAACTCACTTAAATAAGTTAGGCATTACAATTTTAAATCCTTTCCTCTTCTATATATTTCGTTATTCTCACTATGAATTTTTACGGAGTTACTATCGCCAGTAACGGGTGATGAATCTAGGCCAAGTAGTTAATTAAAGGATTTTAGATCGCCAACGTAGGCTTGAGTTATTGGTGCTAGGTAGGCGCTCAGCTATTTAGCAGTCCTTAGGGGTTAAAAAGGCTTAGTGTTAGGGAGGGATGAGAAATGACGCAAGCGGCTCCATAGATATGCTTTTGATGCCACATTAAAAATACTTAGGTAGTGAGCTGAGCGCGAGATACCATAACACATGCGATCATGCCCATGGCGCCACCCGCATCAGCCACCTAGCTAGCAAGGCCCCACTGAGGATTTGAAGAAAGCTAGAGAGGTTGTTCTTAAACTTAGTCCTGATAGGGGTTGCTTGGGTAAGTTACTTCGTTTGAGGGGTTAAGATGATAACTAGTTAAGTTAAAACTCAAGATACATACGTTTAAACCTTAAGAATGCATTACCTTATGCAGCAAACCCTAGGCGCACGCCTCAGGTACCTACTTAAGCTCTCGTGTTTAGACTTTAATGAAGTGGTTAACCGTAAATGTTCTTAGTTCATTGGGAGGTGAATGTTAATATTGCTTGGTTCTTCCTAGGGTTAGTTATGTATTTGGCAGCATGCCCGTGAGGCATACTACAAGTGCCGCTTCCTTTTCCTTAACTCCTCACGCCTTGGGCTTTGGTAGTGTTTGGTTAATATCATGTTTATGGTATGTGTTTTCATAAACCTATTCACCTAGCCCTTACTTAACTTAGTATTGATCTCATGATATGTTTGCTCGTGGTTTTAAATTGCCGTGTTTGTGCCTTTGTTTTTCACCGTGTGCTTAGGGTTTTTGTTATGTAGTCTTTGAAGCTGTTTAGTACGGCTTCATCCGTCACTTTTTCGAAGACTGCTACTCCGAGTTCCTCTAGTTGTCTCTTGAGTTCTGGTTCTATGCTTCTTAGTGAGACTAGTACTGTGCTTCTTGG
>OGCG01000143.1_pt1 | contig 47130 bp, 56 predicted proteins | sample 1570061 | NCBI WGS metagenome assembly OGCG01 (sample SAMN06268698, study PRJEB24515) | hot springs metagenome | isolation source: Joseph's Coat, Yellowstone National Park, Washington, USA | place: USA:Joseph's Coat, Yellowstone National Park, Washington, USA
TCTGAGGGTCCTGTTGTCGAAAATGACGGCTATTATCGGGATGTTTTCGTCTACCGCAGTCGCCAGGTTTGTCCCAGTCATCAGGAACGAACCATCGCCGTCCAAGTCCACCACCACCTTGTCCGGCCTCGCCAGCTTTGCTCCCATAGCTGCTGGCAAACCGAAGCCCATGGTGCCCATCCCGGTCGAGCTCAGGAAGGTCCTAGGCTCCAGCACCTCCCAGAACACCTCGGCCCACATCTGATGCTCCCCGACTCCAGTGGTCACTATCGCGTCCCTGGGTAGGACTTGCCTGATCGTCTTGAGTACCTTCCAGGGCTTCATCTTGCCTGATTCGTCGTAGTAGTAGAACTGGGCGTAGTACTCCTTCAGCTCTTTTACCCTCTTGAGCCACGGACTCCTGTCCTTCTTGAGCCCAATCTCCACGACGGCCTTCGTTATCTCCTTGGTGAGTACCTTCGCGTCGCCGTAGAGGGCCACGTCAGCGGGAATCGCCCTTTCCATATCCGTGGGATCAACGTTTATCATTATGAACTTCTTCTTCGTCTCTATCATCTCGTCGTAGGACGTGAAGGTCCTGTCGCTCAGCCTCGCGCCAATCACTAGCATCACGTCCGACTCCAACGCGGCGAAGGAGGCCTCAGCCCTACCGTAGTAGCCCATGGGTCCTAAGAAGAGCGGGTGATCGTGTGGTACAGACGATTTCCCAGGCAGCGTGGAGACTATCGGGCTCTGCAGAACCTCGGCGAGCTCCAATACCTCCTTAGTAGCGTTGGCCCAAGCGACTCCCGCGCCGACGAGGATTATCGGCCTCTCCGCGTTCACCAGCAGTTCGGCGGCCCTCTTTATCGCTGTTTTATCTATCAAGGTTGGGAAGGGCCTGTAACCCTTTATGGTCGGCTCCTCCGGCCACTTTATCGTGCTTTCATCAACCTTCTCCCCGAAGATGTCCCTCGGGACGTCAACCAGCACCGGTCCAGGTCTTCCCGTTACGGCCACGTAAAAGGCGTTCTTTATGACCTCCGGTACTTCATTTAGCGTCCTCACCCTTACGGCCCACTTCACCATGCTCTGAGCCATGCCCTGTATGTCCGCCTCCTGGAACGCCATCTTGCCTATGACCGATCTGGGCACGTTTCCCGTCAACGCAACTACGGGGGAGGAGTCCATATAGGCGGTCGCCAACCCCGTCAACAGGTTCGTCGCTCCTGGGCCGGAAGTGGCGGTCGCCACCCCTGGAATCCCTGAAGCCCTTGCGTAGCCGTCGGCAGCGTGTACCGCCGCTTGCTCGTGTCTCATCAGTACGTGCCTCAGCTCACCGCTGATCAAGTCCTCCAGGAAGGCGTCGTAGAGCGCCATGTTGGAGAGTCCTGGGATGCCGAAGATTACCTTCACTCCTTCCCTTTTCAGAGCGTTTATGGTAAGCCTAGCTCCGTTAATCATCCCTGACCACCCCTAAGCTCTCTAAGGCCTTCCTGAAAGCCTCGTATTTCGACTGAAGTCCTATTGCCTTTACCTTCAAACCCCTTAAAACTAGGGGCCTGAGTCCCGAAAAAGGAATCAGACTTGGAGGGTACACTCACCAGCCATCTCTTCTCGAGGAAGGGAGTTGAGAGTCACGATTTAAAAGCGTTTCTGGGGCCCTCATTCATGAGGGACTTAACGACCTCGACGACCTCCTTAAAGGACTTAACGTCTGTCCACATCTCGAAGCAGTTGACCCTACCTAGGTAAAGCCAGACGTTCCCAAAGTGGACCCTCCTGTCGTCGAAGAACGCTATCTCCTCGGGCCTTATCCTATAGCCCCTCTCCCTCGCCTTCAGGATGATTTCGGTCAGCCCGAGGAACTTGTAGGGGTAATCGTTGGAAGCGATGAAGTCGAACATGTCCCAGAGATTCAGGAGCTTCAACACCCTTTCGGTCTTCTGCGGAATATTCCAGGTTGCAAGTCCTAGGAGCAGGTTCATGGACTTTATCTCCTTAAGGGCCTCCCTCACGTAAGGGAATAGGGTGAGTTTGTTCCCCTTCGAGTCCTCCACCGAGTCTGTCCCGACTAGCTTCAAGGGCTCCTCGAAATCCGATATGTTATGGTGATCCCAGAGCGTCTTGTCGGCGTCGAATACGACCAGCTTAAGCATCGGCTACTTCTCGTCTGAGAGATCTCTCAAGCGGTCTTAAAGCGTTTAGGAGTAGAGTATTGAGAGAGTTAAATAATATTGAAAAATTTCTTAAAAAGATTTTTTAATCTGGTTAGATGCCGAATTACATAATGGCTAGGCTTGTGAGGCACGACAGGAACAGGCCTTATGAGATAAAGGCGTCGAATGGTGAGACCTTCTATATCTGCGCCTGCGGGCTCTCGAAGAACAAGCCGTTCTGTGACGGCTCTCACAAGAGGACTCTGGACGAGGCCCCTGGCGAACTGTATATCTACGACGATTCCTCGAGGGTAAGAGTGACCACCCTTTATCCCGCCTAGGAATTCAATTACACCTTCGGAGGAGGGACGTAATACCTAATTTTTCCGTCGTGGTAATTCCTTATTAACGCCTTGGCGGCCTCGTCAACGTTAGGCTCCTTATCGCTCTTATAAACCCACCCCCTCTTAAGGGCCAGTTTCTCGAGGAGCTCGTAGGGGTTTGAGTAGTCTAGCCCGTAAGCCTCCTTGAAGGCTGAGGGGTTGAAGGTCTCAACCCTCTTTATGAGCTCGATCGCTACCTTAACTGGGTTCTCCAGTTCGTCCACGTTCGCCCCCCTTATCGCTCTCTCCAGTTCGCTGCCGTCCGGGGGGATTACACCGGGTGTGTCCAAGGCCATGAGTTTGTTGTCTATCCTGAACAGCTGAACCCCCCTCGTGTAGCCGTAGGAGAAGGGGTAAGAGCTGGTCGAAGCGGAGTGCCTCCCCTTCAACGCGTTAATTATGGAGGACTTCCCGGTCTTCGGGTAGCCCACGAAGCACACGATCCCGCTTCCCCTAAGGATCTCCTTCATTCTGTCCCTCAACACCTTGGTTCCGGCGTGCTGGTTCGCCGCCAAGTAAACCGCTGGTATCCCCTCGAAGCTCTCGAAGTAGTTCTTCCAACCCTTGAGCACCTCCAGCGGCACCAAGTCACCCTTGTTAATCGCTATGAGGAGTTTCTTCCCCATCTTCACGACCTTCTCCTCTACGTACCTTGATCTAGTCAGGTCGGGCTCCCTGGAGTCCAGCACTTCCACTACTAGGTCAGCCCTCGCTATGGCCCTAAACACGTTCCCGAGCATCTAACGTGTTTATATTGAGACGACCTTTTCTTTCTGAAGGTATGGCGAAAGGGCTTTACAGCGCCTTCGATTCGGGGACGCTGGAGGGAGTGATCGACGTCAACTCCAGCTTAGGACCCTGGAGGCTGAGGAGCTCTAATCCGGAGACGAAGTCCTCGGTCGTGATTGAGGGGCGACCCGAGAGGGTTTACCTTCTCGTAGACGCGGAGGTACCGGAGAGGTTGAACCCGGCCTGGAGGATAATACTCAACGACCTTTCCTTGACTAAGGTGTTCAGGCCCAATGTCGTGGTAGGCGACCTCGGGGTGGAACACGCCCTCACGGTATACGACGTCACCCCTGTAGTAAGGCAGGGGAAGAACGAGCTTAAGGTAACCTACAAGGGGGAGGTCCCAGTGGTAGTCAACGGCGTGATAACGGTAGCTCTCTACAGGGCTGAGAAGTTCAGCACCACCTTCAGCCTGGAGGCGGGGGAGCTGGTCATGGATCCCGGCGAAGAGAGGAACGAGCAGTGCGAGGGCAGTTGCATTGCGTTCCTTAAGACCTCAGTCACCGCGAGGGCAGTCGTGGAAAGCGATAACGTCAGGAGGGTCGTCCCTCCCGAGACGGTCGAGGAGCTGAGCTTCTCTAAGAGGTTAACGGTCAGGAACGAGTCCCAGAAAGGGAGCGTTAAGCTGTTCGCCCTGTTCAGGAGCAAAACCGTGGAGCCGAGGATCGCAGTGACGGGCGAGAGGACTTCAGGAGGCATAGTCGTTGCCTACGAAGGGGATGTAAGGCTCAATAAGTTGATAGTCAACGTCCTCAAGAACGGGGTCTCAGTGGTCTACAAGGTCTTCGAGGGAGTCTCGCCAGGGGATAGGGTGACTTTACCGGTTCAAGACCTCGAATCGGGCTCCTTAGTTAGGGCTGTCGCCGTGATAGCAGGCTATAGGAAGGTAATGGACTTCAAGGTCTGATGAAGGGGGAACTGCCCAGGAGAAACGCGAGCATGGTGCCTAAAGCGTATACCTTAAGCCAGGCCCTGGCCTTCTCGGCCGACTTGATGTCGTGGGGGAGGAGGAGGGTCAGTACTAAAATCACATCAAGGGCCGAGATGCCGACCAGGTAAGCCGAGTTGAACCCTGCGAGGAAGAAGGGGAGGGGACTAGTGATCAGTAAGGCCAGTAGAATAGCCTTCGATACGATCCAGGCTTTCCTAACCCCGCCAATCACGGCCAACGTCCTAACGTTGTTCGCCCTATCCCCCTCGTAGTCCTCCACCCCCTTCACGAACTCCCTGGCTAAAGTGAAGAAGAAGATGTAGATCGTGGGGATCGAGGCGTAATAAACCCAGTTCCCGGAGAAGTAGGCAATCCCACCGTAAAACGCCGAAAGGGCAGAGAACGTAGCGACGATCAAGTTCCCAGGGATCCCGTATCTCTTGAGTCTCCTGGCGTACTCCCACAACGCTAACGAAGTTAAGATCGCCACAAGAACCGCGAGCCAGTTCAGGAAGAACGAGAGCGCGACTCCGGCCATAAATAAAAACACGGCCAAGTTCCTTGCAGTGCTGGGCTTGACCCTGCCGGAGGGGAGGGGCCTGTAAGGCTTGTTTATCCTGTCGATTTCAACGTCATAGTAGTCGTTTATCACGTAACCCCCAGCCGCCACTAACGCGACGACGAGTGCGGAAACCACTAAAGGGAAAGGCTTGAAGCTCCACTGGCTGGCCACAGCGAAGCCCATTACGTCCGAGATAGCTGACCCCACGGTGTTGTGAACCCTTATCAGCTGGAGTAAGTCCCTCGTCCTCAACTTTAATTCAAGCCTTGAGCCAAGAGTAAAAAGGGCTATGTCTCAGGCAGTGAGCCAAGAAGACATCGAGAAGGCGATAAGGTACTTCAAGTCCGTGATCTCCGTGGGCGAGATACTCGCCTATAAGGAGCTCCTGGCCCTCGGAATAAAGTCGCCCGAGATAGTAATATCGAAGCTCCTAGAGATGGGGGTTATAGAGAAGGGGGAGGGTTGCTATAACCTAGTGAAGGAGCCTACCAAGAAGTAGTGAGTGAAGGTCGAACTCCTCCCCTACGCTTATGGTCTTCCCGTCCAAGAGGGAGAACCCGAGCCTTAGGCTAGTCCTCCAGGCCCTCTCGGCCAGGCTAACGAGCCTGTATTGCCTGTTTATCTCCTTCCTCAACGACCTCAGCTCTTCCTCGTAGGCCCTCGGATCGCCCTCGAGGCTCTTCCTGATGGGCTCAATTAATCTGGATATGGAGAAGATCCCTCCCCCGGTGAACGTCTTCACGGAGCAGAGCACGTCCCCTATCGCCAAACCTTCGACTTCCCTCATCTTGCACCTAGGTATGGGCCCGCCGTGGACCTCGATCAGCCTCCTATCGAGCTTCGGGACGAACCTGAACACGTCCCCGTAGCCCAAAGCCCCGACCAAGGTCCTATCGGGCAGGGGGACTACCCACGAGAAGCCGCCAACGTTCTCCTCGTGTAAAATAACGGTGATTACGTCCGAGTCTATCGGCTCGTACACCATCTCTATGGCCTTGACTTTCCTCCCCTTACCGTCCCACCCAGTGGCCTTAATCACGGTTCCATCAAGCCTCTCGCCTCTCACGAGGATCTCCTTGGGCGAGACGACCTCAGCGTTGGTGAGAGGGTAGTATTTAACCTCTCTACTAAGATCCCTCTCCAGCCTCTCCCTGTTCAGCCTGAGCAAGTCGACCTTGAAGTGAATTTCCCGGTTCCCGTACCTCATCACTATTTCTTTGAACTCGGCGTCGACGTATTCCTTAGAGACGTTCAGTCTGGTGAAAGTCCACCTGGAGATGATGCCCGTGCACTTCTTTCCAGGAAACCTCCTTCGGTCAAAAACAACCGGATCGAAATCCCTCAAGTTATGAGCCAGGGCTAGGCCCGCTATTCCACCTCCCACTATCAGTACTCTAATGACCTGTCGGCCTCCTTGATGGTGTACTTTTTCGCCCCCAGCTGCTCCACTATGTAAAGGTAAGCCTTCTTAGGATCCGTGTGGGCCCCGCAGCTGTAAACGTCAACCGTGGCGAAGGCGTACTCGGGCCACGTATGAATGGTTATGTGGCTCTCTAAAACGATGGCCATCACGCTTACCCCCTCTCCTATCTTCCAAGATTTAACGTCCAGCAAAGTCATGTTTCCAACGCGGGCCGCGTTCGTCACGATCTCCCTGAGCCTCTGCTCGTCCTTGAGGGTCTCGACGTCACAGTCGTAAAGCTCCCCGTAAACTTGTTTTCCCACTACTGATGATATTTGAGCTAGGGCCCCCCTCATTTCAACCCCCGTGTCTCAAGACCCCCCCACTGTACTATTTAAATATTACCCCCTACCGTACCGATAAGCTATGATCCTCGAGACTTCGGTCATACTGGCCGACCATTGAGTCCAAACTTTATAACGCAGATCTGCAATTACAATCTCCCAAAACCTGAATGGGTTATAATGGAGGGTTGGGAATAAATTGACTATTAGAAGGCTAGTTCTTGACGTTTTGAAGCCCATAAAGGGAGAATCTATAGTGGACCTAGCGGAGAAGCTCTCGTCGCTAAGAGGAGTCGAGGGCGTTAACATTAGCGTTACCGACATGGACGTAGAGACTATGGGCCTAATGGTGATCGTTGAGGGCGATGACGTGGACTTCGAGGCCGTCAAGAACGTATTGGAAGAGTCTGGGGCTGCTATTCACAGCATCGACGAGGTGGCTAGCGGGAAAAAGCTAGTTAGTAGCGTTAAGAAGAGGGACTAGGGAGTAAATGAATTGTGACGTCTGTAAGGTTAGGGAGGCTGAGGTATTCCACCCCCATACCGGCAGAAGGCTCTGTAAGGAGTGCTTCATAAACGACGTCAGGGAGAGGGTGAGGCAGGAGGCCGAAAGACAAGGGCTCTTCAAGGCCAGGAAAGTGCTTTTGGCGGTGTCTGGGGGGAAGGACAGCTACGTACTCGCCGACGCGTTAGCCGAGGTACTGAAGGGAGTAAAGCTGATCGCTTACAACATAACGGAAGGGATAAGCGGTTACAATAGAGAAGAGCACGTAGCCAAGCTGGAGGGCTTCCTCAGGGAGAGGGGGATAGAGCTCCTCAAGGGCTCGTTCAAGTCCCAAGTGGGCTACACGCTCGACGAGATGGTTCAGGCCTCCAAAGCGAAGGGCCTCAACGTCTCCGCATGCACGTTCTGCGGGGGCTTCAGGAGGAAGCTGATAAACGAGGTGGCAAGGGAAGTGGGGGCGGACTTCGTCGCCACAGGGCACAACTTGGACGACGAGGTTCAGACCTACGTCATAAACTTCCTGAGGGGCGACACCTCAAGGCTAATTAGAGAGGGCGAGGAGCCGCTGAGGCTGAGCGACTACTTCGTTCAGAGGGTGAAGCCCCTGAGGAGAGTGTACGAGTGGGAGACCACGATGTACGCCTACTTCAAGGGCTATGAGTTTCAGGAGGTTGAGTGCCCCTACATCTCTCAAAGGCCGACCCTGAGAGCGAAAGTGAGGGAGTTGCTTTACTCCCTCGAGTCCCGGGCTCCGGGCGCTCTCTTGAGGTTGTTAGAGGAGTTCGACAGACTGGCCAGCGAGAGGAAGAGGGAGATGTTGAAGGCCCTCCCAAGAAACCAGTTGCCTAGGTGCAGGATATGCGGGGAGCCGACGAGCTACGGGAGGGAAATATGCAAGAACTGCGAGCTTCTGCTCGCCAGCGGGCTCACCCCTAAGTACGCCTCCCTCGTTAGCCGTTGAGAGGTTTTACGATCGCTACCAGTACTTGCCTATGTCGTAATACCTCTCCTCTACTCCGAGCCTCTTGTTAGCCAGTACGGCCATGGCGAAGAGCAACGAGGAGAGCCTGTTAAGGTAGACTATGATCGTCTTGTTCATTTCCGGTATCTCCTTCGAGAGCTTAACCGCGCCCCTTTCCACCCTCCTGGCCACGGCCCTCGCCAGGTGGATAGCTGAGGCCACCTCCGAACCCCCTGGCAACACGAAGAGCTTCACGGGCCCTGACTCCTTCCTGTATGCCACAGTCCTTTCCTCAAGGAACTTCACGTACTCCTCCGTTATCCTCTTCTTCTGACTGTCGGTGGCTACGTCCTCGCCTATCTCGAACAGGTGTATCTGGATCTTGTAGATGTCCTCCTTCATGTCGGGCCAGGGTATTTTGGAAGCGGCGAAACCGAGGAACGAACTCAGTTCGTCCAGGTCTCCTAGGAAGTTAACTAAAGGACTGTCCTTACCTACCCTCTTCGCTACTACGCTCGTATCTCCCTTATCGCCCTCCCTCGTGAACACGTTTTGCTTTTAATTTCGCCCCAATTTAAGCCGATTCAGGTGATCGAACGATTACTACCGCCGAGGAGTTCATCAACTTCCTCAATGAGATAGCGCGGAAGTGGCAGTCCGAGTGGGAGAGGGCTAGAATATACGAGGCGAACCCCAAGGAGGGGGCGAGGAAGTTCTTCACGACCGCCGCCTTCCCCTACCCTAACTCGCCCATGCACATCGGTCACGCCAGGACGTATGTGACAGCCGACATCATAGCCAGGTTCAAGAGGATGAGGGGGTTCAACGTCCTCTTCCCTATGGGCTTCCATTACACCGGAACCCCGATAATCGCGATGGCCGACGACGTCGCTAAGGGCGATAAGGACCTGATTTCTATCTTCACCGACATTTACGAGATCCCTAACGACGTCATCCCGAAACTCACAGATCCCCTCTTCATGGCGAACTACTTCAAGGAGAAGATTAAGGAGGGCATGAAGGCCTTAGGCCTGAGCGTTGATTGGAGGAGGGAGTTCACCACAATCGATCCGGAGTTCTCGTCGTTCATAGTTTGGCAGTTCAGGAAACTCAACGCGAAGGGGTTCCTCGTTAGGGACACTCACCCCGTTGGGTGGTGCCCCGTCCACCACATCCCCGTGGGGATGCACGACACCAAGGGCGACGTGGAGCCGGAGATAGGCGAGTTCGTGCTAATATTCTTCGATTCTAACGACTTGACCTTCCCGGCCGCCACCCTCAGACCGGAAACGGTCTTCGGCGCTGTAGCGGTCTGGGTTAACCCGAACCTGGAGTATAAGATAGTAGAGGTGGGCAACAGGAGGATGGTGGTCACCGAGAGGGGGGCGCTGAAGCTCCAGTTCCAGAGGGACGACGTTAAGGTCGTGGGGAGCGTGAAGGGCTCGGAGCTCACTAAGCTTGTGGTGAGGAACCCGATAACGGGCAGGGAGATTCCCGTCCTGGGGGCCTCCTTCGTCGACCCCGACACGGCCACCGGGGTTGTGATGAGCGTCCCCGCACACGCTCCCTTCGACTACTACTACATGAAGAAGGTGCTGAGGAGGGAGCCCGAGGTCGTCTCCGTAATAGAAGCGGAAGGGAAGGACGCTTTGGCGGCGTTGATGGTGGAACAGACGAACCCGAAGAACGATAAGGATCTGGAGAAACTGACGCAGGACGTTTACAGGTTAGAATACAACAAGGGAAGGATGAAGGACGTCTCGGGATTGGTTGCCCCAGGGTTCGTGGAGCACTTCAAGGGCTTCAAAGGGCTTTCAGTCCCCGAGGCGAGGCAGAGGGTGACGGAGTTCCTGATCAGCAAAGGTTTGGGCTCGAAGATGTACGAGGTGATGAACAGGCCCGTCTACTGCAGGTGCGGCAACGAAATAGTGGTCAAGGTGCTGAAGGATCAGTGGTTCCTGGATTACGGGAATCCCGAGTGGAAGTCCTTGGCGAAGAAGCTCATATCGGAAATGACGTTCTATCCTGAGGACGCCAGGAAGGACTTCCTCTACGTCGCGGATTGGCTCCAGAAGAGGGCCTGCGCCAGGACTAGAGGTTTGGGGACTCCCCTGCCTTGGGATAAGAAGTGGATCATAGAGAGCCTGAGCGACTCCACGATTTACATGGCTTACTACACCGTCGCCCATAGGATTAAGGAGAACAAGCTCTACGCCAACCAGCTCACGGAGGAGTTCTGGGACTACGTGATGCTGGGGCTCGGAAGCCCCGAGGAGGTGTCAGCGAAGACGGGGGTTCCGAAGGACGTAATAGAAGGGATGAGGAGGGAGTTCACCTACTGGTACCCCCTCGACGTCAGGCACAGCGGCAAGGACCTGATCCCCAACCACCTCTCCTTCTTCATCTTCAACCACGCCGCGATATTCCCTAAGGAGTTGTGGCCTAGGGCGATAGCTGTGAACGGCTTCGTGCTGTACGAGGGCAAGAAGATGAGTAAGTCTCTGAGGAACATAGTGCCGGTGCTGAAGGCCTTGAGGCTTTACGGCACTGACGTCGTGAGGATCGCCGTGACCTCCCTGGCCGACTTCGGCACCGACATCGACTTCTCGGAGAGGTACGCGAAGTCCATAGGGGAGAGCCTCAGGTTCTTCTACGAGTTAGTCGAGTCCCTGGAGAAGTACAAGGGAACGCAGCTCGACTGGACAGAGAGGTGGATAAGGGCGGCCTTCCTGAACGCCGCGCTTGAAGTAACCAAGGCCATGGAGAAGTTCGACCTGAGGACCGCGGGAACCACCCTGATATTCGCGCTGGCCGACGCCCTCAAGGAGTACATGGAGCTGACCAGGACGTACGGAAACGAGCCGAACGGGAGCCTGCTGAGGGAGCTAATGACCTTATGGACCAAGATGGCGGCCCCCTTCGCTCCTCACTTGGCCGAGGAGATGTGGCACAGGCTCGGCAACTCCACGTTCGTGGTGACCGAGCAATGGCCTGATGTGGACGAGGCCCAGGTGGACAGGCAAATACTCCTAGAGCACGAGCAGGTCAAGGCACTCGTAAACGACGTAAGGGCCATCCTCAACGTCTACAAGGGCAAGCCGAGCAAGGTCAAAGTCTACGTGGCCTCCAAGGAGAAGACGGAGCTCATGAGGAAGGCGGTTGAGGCCGTAGAGAACGGCGTGCCCCTCAAGCAAGTGGTTCAACAGGTAGACAGGAGGGACTCGCAAACAATTGTCAAGTACTACCAGTTGGCCACGGAGATGCCCTCGTTCCAGAGGAAGTTACTTCTGGGTTACGACTTCGACGAAAGGGAGATTTACGAAAGGGAGCTGAGGTTCATAGAGTCGAGGCTGGGCCTCAAGGTGGAGGTCTATCCTGAGTCTGAGCTGAAGGACTCAAAGAAGACCGCCGCTCCCCTTAAGCCCGCTATACTTATTGAGTGAGACATTCCCGTTTTCTATTTCTAAAACCCCTATATTCTTCAAGAAAGCCAGACCGTTCCTCACCTGCTCCCTGCTCGCCTTCGCTTTCCCTGAGACTATTAGCACCACGTCCTTATACGGCAGGGACCCGCCGTACTCCTCGAGAACCTCGATGATGGCTGCGCTCAGAGGGGGCAGGGGCTCGTCCTTGACCCTCCAGTCAACTACTCTGAAAAGGTGAACCTGGTTCCCCGTCCAGAGCCTGTACAGGTTCCCCTCCACCTTGTCGACCCTAGCCCACCTAACGTCCTCGATTACCCGCTTGATTGCAGTAACCAGCCTGAACCTCAGCGGCACCTCACTCGGTTTCTGCGCCATGTACACCAAGTTCTCCGAGCTCTCGGAACACCTCAAGGGGTAATTGGGAGCGACGCTCAGTAGCTCCTTGGGGATCCTGTCGAAGTTCACGACGCAGACTTCCCTCCCCTGCCCCCCTAGCTCCTCCCAGGCGGAGAAGATTAAAGCAATGGACGCGGAGCTGTAGTAGCTGACGACTAGGGTAGGCTCTCTGAGGAGCTCCTCTACGACCCCCATGCCTTCTGTTACATTTATAAGCAACGCTAAAAAGGTATGGAGGGGTCCGATATTGCACCAACCCGCAAACGTCTGAACGTTAACGAACTGATCCCCAGCTATTTGAAGGAGGCCGAGGCTTACAGCTTCGACGACATACTTTCCGGCGTTAGGTTACACCTGAACGAGTCCCCCCTGCCCCCTCCGAGGGAAGTCCTGGAGAAGGCAGCCCAGAGGCTCAGCGAGGTGAACAAGTACATCCACCCTAGCGTCGCGGAGAGGTTCAAGGAGCTGGTGGCCGAGTATTGTAAAGTTGAGCCCGACAACGTGCTTCCCACCGCCGGCGGGGACGGGGCCATAAAGATGGTGTTCTACAACCTGGCCAACCCAGGCGATAGGGTGGTCCTCAACTACCCGTCCTACAGCATGTTTTGGGTCTACTCTAAGGTGAGGGGATTCAGGGTGGAAAAGGTGAGCCTAAGGGAGGACGGGGAGTGGTGGAAGGAGGACTTCGACTCTCTGATCGAGAAGGCCAAGGGGGCTAGGCTCGTGGTCATCGACGACCCCAACAACCCGACAGGCTCTCCTATGCTCCAGGCCAAGGAGGAGCTAATAGAGTCCCTGGCTGAGGCGGTTGACGGCTTCGTGCTCATAGACGAGGCTTACCACGAGTTCGCCGGCTACACTGCGGCCAAGATGGTCGAGGAGATCCCGAACCTGCTGATAGTCAGGACCTTCAGCAAGGCCTTCTCCATGGCTTCCCTGAGGGTAGGTTACCTTTTAGGGTCGAGGGAGGTCATCAGGAACCTTCAGAAGGCCTGGACCCCCTTCGACGTTAACATCATAGGTTACGTCGCCGCCATAACAGCCCTGGAGAACCCGAGTTACGTCCGTGAGCTCGTGAGACAGGTTTCGGAGGTGAGGGAAGAGTTGGTAGCTTCCTTGAGGAGGTTAGGGCTGAGGGCTTACAACTCCGTGACGAACTTCGTCCTCTTCAGGTATAAGGGCAACCTCCTGGACCCCCTGATGAGGAACGGTTTCGCCATAAGGAAGCTCTGGGAGGACTTCTACAGGGTCTCCGTCGGCACTAGGGAGCAGATTAGGGAATTGATTAAGGTCATGGGTGATGTGCTTGAAGATAGCGGTTCCGAATAAGGGTAGGCTTCAACAGCCCACGTTGAACTTCATCCAGTCCCTGGGGATTAGGCCCCTGATGGGGGAGGACAGGGCGTTAATAGTACCCACAAACTGGGAGGACGTTCAGCTCGTGCTGGTCAGAACCGAGGACATCCCAAGCATAGTGGAGGCGGGTGCGGCGGACATAGGGATAACCGGTTACGACTACGTCGTTGAGGCGAGGGCTAGGGTCGCTACTTTAGCTCACCTAGACATCGGGAAGGCAAAGATAGTGTTCGCCGTCCCGCAAGACTGGAGCGTCAGCTCGGTCGAGGACATCAGGGGCGAAATAAGGATAGCGACCAAGTACGTCAACTTAGCCCAGGATTACGTTAACAGGAAGGGGCTGAAGGCCAAGATCGTTAAGATCAGCGGTGCCGCAGAGGCGATGCCCTCGCTTGGGGCGGCGGACGCCATAATCGACGTAATGAGCACCGGGACTACCCTGAGGCTCCACGGACTTAAGGCGATTGACACGGTGTTAGAGACGCAGGCGGTGGTCATTGCCAGGGAGGATTGGCTCTCCAGTCCCGAGGCTGAGACTATAAACATGATAATCACGCTGGTCAAGGGCACGATGGCGGCTAGGAACAAGAAGATGCTCTTCATGAACGTCCCCGACGACAGGCTCAACGACGTCCTCTCGGTCCTTCCGGCCATGAAGTCCCCGACAGTTACGAGGCTGGCTAAGGAGAACGCGTGGGAGGTGATAACTGTCGTGGACGAGTCCGAGCTGGCCAGGGTGATATTTTCGGCTAAGTCAAAGGGCGCGAGCGACATAGTGGTGGTCGACATAGAGAAGGTGATAAGGTGAAGGTCATACCCAGCGTCGACATAAGCGAGGGGAAAGCCGTCAAGAGGGTGAAGGGAGTCAAAGGGACGGGCCTGGTACTCGGCGACCCGCTGAAGGTGGCTGAGGAGATTTACGCCATGGGTTACAGGCAATTACACGTGGTCGACCTCGACGGCGCGGAGGGGACCGGAAACAACTCCGACAAGGTAAGGGAGATAGCTAAGGTGGGCTTCGACTGGCTCCAGGTCGGAGGAGGGGTTAGAAGCCTCGAGAGGGCCTCTGAGCTCCTCAGGGCGGGGGCTTCGGCCGTGATAATGAGCACTCTGCCCTTCACCAGGCCCGACGAGTTCTATAAAATAGTCGATTCCTTGGGGGGCGATAAGGTGTTGGTCTCCTTAGATTACGATTCCCAGGGTTACGTCCTGATAAAGGGGTGGAAGGAGAGGTCCTTGACCTTAAACGACGCCCTCAGGAGCCTGAGGGGAATCAAAGGAGTGATCTTCACTTACGTCGACAGGGAGGGGACTTCCGGAGGGATAGACGAGAGCGCCGGGAAGTGGGCAGCTATGGTTAAGGGAATAAAGGAGTACGCCGGAGGGATAGGCGGACTTGAGGATCTGTTGAAGCTTAAGGCAATGGGCTTCAACTTCGCTGTGGTGGGGATGTCGTTCTACACCGGGAAGGTGAGGGGGATTGTCGAGGTATAGTAGGGTCAGACGGGAGACCAAGGAGACGATCGTGGAGGTAGAGATTAACCTGGACGGCGACGGGAACGTTAAGGTAGACACTCCAGTGCCCTTCCTCAACCACCTCCTGGAGAGCATGCTCTTTTACATGAGGGCCGACGCTAAGGTCCACGCGGAGGACTTGAGGGGCTTCGACGATCATCACGTTGTCGAGGACGTGGCGATAACCCTGGGGCAGGCCGTAAAGGAGGCCCTGGGCGACAAGAAGGGGATAGCGAGGTTCGCAGACAGGACAGTTCCTATGGACGAGGCCTTGGTTCAGGTAGCTGTGGACGTCAGCGGCAGGGGAATGGCGTTCGTTAAGTGGAGGATAAACAGGGACTCGGTGGGGGAGCTCTCAGTGGAGAACGCGAAACACTTCATTCAGTCCTTCGCTTACAACTCGGGGATAACGGTTCACGTGAGGCAGGTCAGGGGGGAGAACTCGCACCACATCCTAGAGGCGTCCTTTAAGGCTTTGGGCCTGGCCCTCAGGGACGCCTTCAGGATAGAGGGTCAAGGAGTTCCCAGCCTGAAGGGATCTCTATGACGGCCAAGAGGATAATCCCTTGCCTCGACGTAAAGGACGGCAGGGTAGTGAAGGGGGTGAACTTCCTCAACCTCAAGGACAAGGGGGATCCGGTGGAGCTGGCCTCCAGATATGAGGAGGAGGGGGCCGACGAAATAGTGTTCCTAGACATAAGCGCCACCGTCGAGGGAAGGAAGACCCTCTTCGAGAAGGTGAGACAAACGGCTGAGGTGATCAGCGTACCTCTCACCGTAGGGGGAGGGATAAGGAGCCTCCAGGACGCCGAAAAGGCCTTTGACAGCGGCGCTGATAAGGTCTCCATCAACACCGCCGCAGTGGAGAACAAGGGGCTCATAACCCAGATCGCCGACCAGTTCGGAAGTCAGGCTTTGGTGGTAGCGATAGACGCCAAGAGGGTCGGGAACTCGTTCAGGGTTTTCGTGAGGTCTGGGACTCAGGACACGGGCTTGGAGGTAGTCGCCTGGGCCAAAGAGGTGGAGGCCTTGGGGGCCGGGGAGATACTGTTGACGAGCATAGACAGGGACGGTACGAGGATGGGCTACGACATCGAGCTTATCGACGCTGTGTCCAGAGCGGTCAGGATCCCCGTAATTGCGAGCGGGGGAGCCGGGGAGATGAGGCATTTCCTTGAGGTCTTCGAGAGGACTGAGGCCGACGCCGCCCTCGCTGCGGGGGTCTTCCACGAGGGCCTAATCAGGATCCCTGAGCTGAAGTCTTACCTCAAGAAGAACGGCGTGGAGGTGAGGCTATGATCTCCTTAGATCTACCCAAGGAGAGGCCGAACGACTTCGGTAAGGTCATTGACGTCGTCAGGGAGATAGTGGAGAAGGTGAGGAGGGAAGGTGACAGGGCCCTACTGGAGCTCACGGAGAGGCTCGACGGGGTGAAGCTCTCGAAGATAGCGGTCAAGAGTGAGGAGCTGGAGTCCGTGGCCTCCTCGCTCCCAGGGACGGCCATGAGGGCTATAGACGTCATGTTCGACCAGATATGGGCCTTCCAGGATTCCATAAGGCCTCCGATCACATGGGGTGGCAGGAGAGGGATCAAGTGGGGTGTGCTTTGGAGGCCGATCGAGAGGGTCGGCATTTACGTCCCGGGAGGGGCCAAGTCTTACCCTTCCACTTTACTGATGGCCGGAGTCACCGCGAAGGTCGCGGGGGTTAAGGAGATATACGTGGCCACACCTCCCTCGAGATCGGGGCTGAACCCCGCCATAGCTTACTCGGCCTTAAAGGTGAAAGTAAAGGAACTCTACACGGTCGGCGGAGCCCAGGCCATAGCGGCCCTCGCCTTCGGTACGGAGAGCGTGAAGAAGGTCGACAAGATCGTGGGGCCCGGAAACGTTTACGTTCAAGCGGCCAAGTACTTAGTGTCGCAATACGTGGGAATCGACGGGATAGAGGGGCCCACCGAGCTCGTGGTGATAGCGGACTCCTCTGCTAATCCTGAGGAGGTCGTGTTGGACATGAGGGCACAGGCCGAGCACGGGAAGACCTCCTACGTAGTCCTGATAACCACGGACGAGGGGCTAGCCAAGAGGGTGGCGGAGGCTTTAGCGAACGACGACTTCACGTATTACTTAAAGGTCGTTAAGGACTTGAATGAGGCGATCGAGCTGGCGAACTCCATAGCTCCAGAGCACCTGTCCCTCCACGTCTCGAACCCGTACCAGGCCCTAAACCTCGTTAACAATTCAGGGGCAGTGACGTTGGGTAGGACCCCTCCGGCCTTAATAGATTACTCAGCTGGGCCGAACCATATACTGCCGACCAACGGTTGGGCGAGGTTCAAGGGAGGGCTTACGGTGTACGAGTTCCTCAAGCCGGTTATGGTCGCCGCGGCGGAATCCCCCTCGAAGGAAGTAGCGGAGAGCGCGGTGGAAATAGCTAACCTGGAGGGCTTCAGGGTTCACGGTGAGAGCGTTGCCAAGCGATTCCTGTGAGGTGCTTTACAGGCTTTACGAGGTGATACTGGAGAGGAAGAGGACCATGCCGGAGGGAAGCTACACGGCGAAGCTGTTCGCTAAGGGCAAGCCCTACATAGCCCAGAAGGTAGGAGAGGAGGCTGTGGAGACGACGGTGGCCTATCTAGCCGAGACTAAGGAAAGGGTGATCAGCGAGTCGGCTGACCTGATATATCACTGGCTTGTGATGCTCGCTGACTCCGGGATAACGTTGGACGATGTTATGGAGGAGCTTAGGAGGAGGATGAAATGAGAGCCTTGGTAGTGAACTACGGAGTGGGTAACAAGTACAGCATAATTGGGGGCTTAAGGAGGGTGGGCTTCGAGGTCGAGATATCGAGCGAAATCAAGCCTGAGTACGACCTGATAGTCTTCCCTGGCGTGGGCTCCTTCTCCGCTGTAGCCGACTTCCTGGAGAGGAGGAGGGATCAAATAGAGGAAGCCAGGGAGAGGGGAGCTAAGTTCCTGGGGATATGCCTGGGCATGCAGGTGATGTTCGAGAAAGGGACTGAGGGAGGGATTCACAGGGGCCTAGGGTGGTACAGAGGGCTAGTGGACAGGATAAGGGGGGACGTGAAGTTGCCCCACATAGGGTGGGAGACGGTAAGGGACTTGGGATGGTGCGAGTTGACCGAAGGGATAGACGGCCAGTACTTCTACTACGTCCACTCCTACGTGGCATACACTCCCGAGAGGCCGGCGGCGGTTTCTTACTACGGCGTCGAGTACCCCGCGGTGGTCTGTAACGAGTTCTCCGTTGGGACGCAGTTCCATCCCGAGAAGAGCTCGAGGGCAGGGGAGGCCTTCCTGAGGAACGTGGCGAGGTGGTTGAGGAAGTGAGGATGAGCCTCGAGGAGGCGACGAGGTTGGCGGACTCCCTGTGGTATAGGCACACCGACTCAACCGTCATAGCGGTGGTCCAGGACGCGTCTGACAAGGAGGTACTGATGGTCGGGAGCATGAACAGGGAGGCCGTAATAAAGACCTTGACTACCGGACTCCTTCACCTCTATTCCCTCTCAAGGAAGAGGCTCTGGATGAAGGGCGAGACCAGCGGCCATATCCATGAGGTAGTGGAGGTAAGGGTTGACTGCGACAACGACGCCCTGATAGTTAAAGTTAGGCCCCACGGCCCAACCTGCCACACGGGCAACAGGAGCTGTTTTTACAGGACTGCCGAGGAAGTGGTCCAGGGTAAAACCTGATAGCTCTAAACCTCCATTTATTAAGTATTGAACACAACCGTAAACCCGGTTAAAGTATGCTGACCCCTCAGGAAAAGGAGGAGTGGAAGAAGAAACTGATGGACGCACTAACGCAGGTCTACGATCCTGAGATACCGGTGGACATCGTCAACCTCGGTCTCATTTACGAGCTCAACATAAGCGATGAGGGCGACGTTTACATAAGGATGGGGCTAACCGCGCCTGGGTGCCCCGTGGTTGACGACCTTATCTACACAGTCGAACAGGTGGTCAGGGAGACGGTGCCGGCTAAGAGCGTTCAGGTCGACATAGACATAGAGAAGCAGTGGACCCCTCTAATGATGACCCCGCAGGGCAGGGAGAAGTTCAAGCAGATGTACGGCTACGACATAGTGGAGATGTGGGTTCAGACTTACGGCATGCCCGTTTCGGATCAGCAATAATATAGGAAAGGCGTTTTTCCTTATCACGTGTCCTGGAGCTTACTGGAGGCCATAAGGAAGAACCCCGACGTCCTTAGGGACTCCTTGAAGAAGCGTTTCTTACCCACCGACTTAGCGGATAAGGCTATAGAGTTGGACAGGAAGTGGAGAGAAATACAAAAGGAGGTAGACAGGCTGAGGCACGAACACAACGTGATCAGCCAGAAGGTGGCTAGGGCGAAGCCGGAGGAGCAGGAGGCCCTGAAGGCGAAGGCCAAGGAGTTGTTACAGACGTTAGAGGCCAAGGAGAGGGAGCTCGAGGAGATAGAGAAACAGAGGGACGAGGTGTTGAGGAGCCTGCCGAACTTGGTCCACGAGACGGTCCCGATAGGGCCGGACGATACATACAACAAGCCGATAAGGGTTTGGGGCCGTTTCAAGGTCTATAAGGACGACGTCGAGGCCTTCAAGTCCCAGCTGGGCGGCCTTCAGGCGGACTACATCGTGATAGACAGGAGACCCTTCGGCCACGCCGAGGAGCTGGAGGAGGTGCTGAGTCTGGGGAACACCCTGAAGGCGGGAGAGGTCGCGGGCTCCAGGTTCTATTACTTGTTCGACGACATAGTCTGGCTGGACTTCGCCCTGCTGCTTTACGCTATTGACGTTTTGACCCAGAAGGGTTACACCCTCGTCCTTCCACCCTACATGCTCAGAGGGGAGGTCATTTCGGCCGTTATTGATCTGGCCACTTTCAAGGACGCCATCTACAAGATCGAGGGCGAAGACCTCTATCTCATAGCCACCGCCGAGCACCCGATAGCGGCTTTGTACTATAAGGAGACGATAAACAAGGACGATCTACCCATAAAGATAGTGGGCTTCAGTCCGGCCTTCAGGAAGGAGGCTGGGGCCGCCAACAAGGACCTCAAGGGGATATTCAGGGTTCACCAGTTCCACAAGGTCGAGCAGTTCATATTCTCCATGCCGGAGGACAGCTGGACCCTTCACGAGGAACTGATAAGGAACGCCGAGGAGATCTTTCAAGGCTTGGGCCTACCTTATAGAGTGGTCAACATAGCCTCAGGCGACTTAGGGGCCTGTGCGGCCAAGAAGTACGACTTGGAGGTCTGGATGCCTGCCCAGGGGAAGTTCAGGGAGATGGTGAGCGCGAGCAACTGCACGGACTGGCAGGCCTACAGGCTCGGGATAAGGTTCAACGACCCGAAGGCCAAGAGGAAGGGCTTCGTTCACACCCTCAACAGCACGGCCGTGGCTAGCACCAGGACGATAACCGCCATCCTCGAGAACTACCAGACGGACGACGGCTCAGTGGAGGTGCCTAAGGTTTTGAGGAAGTACTTGGAGATCTTCCCCAAGGCCCCGAAGGATTACATAAGGCCGAGGAACGTCAAAAGGTGAAAAAGTCACTGCTTCATCTTGCTCTCCAGGTAGGCCTCAATCCTCTTCATTTGTTTCTTCGCGTACCTCAGGAACAGCCTCAGGGTCATCCTGAGCGGGGCGTAGAGCGGGCCCCTCAAGTAGAACGTACTCAGCATGTCCTCAGCCCACCTGACGTTGTGCCAGAAGACCTTCTTGTACAACTCAACGTGGGACTCCTTCAGCTTCAGTCTGTCCACCCAGTCCCTGTTCTTTAGGTAGCCCAACGGGACGAACATCATGGGCACGAGGATGCTCCTGTAATCCTTCAGCCTGTCCACGAGCTCTATGGTCGCCCTGACGTCATCCTCCCTCTCGTCGGGCAGGTTGATTATCATGGTTCCCGCGGGGATGATGTGGTGCTCGTGCATTATCCTGAAGGCGTCCTCCACTATCTGAGGGTAGTCCTCCGGCTTGAACGGGGAGGACTTGGCCGGCATTATCTCCTTGGCCAGCCTCACTGACCCTGTCTCGATCCCGACCTCAACGCCCAAGTAGTTCTGGTTTCCGTCTTCGTATACTATTTCGGTGATTTTGGAGATGAGTCCGTACTTCTCCTCGGCATACTTAATCGCGGCGAGGCTGGCGTGGCTCCACGCGATAGTCTTGTAATACTTCTTCACTAGCTTGTGGAGCTTAATTAGGGGTTCAGGCCTAGGATAAATCCCCGAAGCGCCGTAGAACAGGACGTCGTCGGAGTGGATTACCCCGTGCCTTACCCCCGCCCTGTAGTTAACCATGAGTTCCTGCTCTATCTTGTCGAGCGGGTAGTACCTAGTCGGCCTCAGCGTCACCGAACAGAACCTGCAGGACCTCGCACACCCCCTCATGATCTCGATTAGGCCGTTCACGCTGGCCCCCTTGATTACGGGGATCTCGTCGACGCTCGGCGCGTCCTCGGCGCCCACGTAAACGTAGCTAGGCAGGGGCTCCCCTTCGACTATCTTCTTCGCTATTTCCACTACTGCCTTCTCGCCTTCACCGTCGATTATCGTGTCTAGTCCTACCTCCTCCGCTAAGTCCGTCCTCCAGAGCCACTGCCAAACCCCCGGCCCTCCCGCCACTATCTTGACTCCCCTGGCCTTGGCCTCCCTGACCTCGGGCCTCCTGATGAGGCTCACGAAGCTCTTGTAGTTCACGGGCTCTTTCTTGGTGATCGCCCACCACGTGGATGAAGGAGGACCGAACGCGAAGTAGTCGTGATGGGAGAACATGAGGGCTTTCGCGTTCTTCAAATACCTGCCTATGTGATCGGGGTCGATTATCGCTGCCTTGAAGCCAGCGTCCTGCAACGCGGCTTCGACCTTCCTCATGCCGTAAGGGGCCTGCCACGGCCTGCCGTACTCGTCGACCTTCATCTTGGGACAGGCCATCCATTTCCAAACCGGCTCCGGCATCCCCACTGCGGGGCCGGTTGCCATGAATCCTATGAACTCCTTGCCGTGATGGTTGGTCATGAGACAGCGGTCTGTTGTTAAGACGAAGTCGAGGTCGAGCGACAACCTGAAGAAATTGAGAAACCTTTCAGTTTAAAAACATGGATTTATAGTTCGTTCTTAAGGGCCCTCATCAGGACCTTCCTGAGCTCGTCGTTGAGTTCCTTCATATTGACCTTCTGCACGTTGTTCAGGTCGTCCTGCCAATACTCGTCCTCCTTCGCCAGCTTCGCGTTATTCAATGCCCTGACTACGATTATTTTCTCTCCCTTCTCGTTCCTGGTCTCCTCGACCACGAGTTCCTTGCCTTTAATCCTCACAACCCTCTTGGCCTCAACGTTGGTTATCCTCATCCTTAAAGGGAACGAGTCGTACGGAGTTTTATTTGTTATTCCTCTTCCTCTCCTTCGAACTCCCTCTGGAGGAGCTCCTGGCCTATCTCCTTGTAGTACTCCTCCCTCTCCTGGGCCAACTGCTCCTCGTTGAGGCCTCTCTCGCTCAGGTTGCTCACCGATGAAGTGGTCATGACGTTGTTCTTTATCTGCTCCTGAACCTTGAGGTCCTTCCTCTCCTTCTTAGTCAACGACATCTCATAGCCGCACTTGGTGCACTTAAGGTACTTCTTCCCGTCCTTCTTGGTGGGGACCATTAAGCCGCCGCATTTAGGACAAAACCTCATGATACCACGGTTATTGCTTCCCCCCGCACTCGTACAATATAAGGATTGCGGTTCATGAACTCCTCCAAAGACCTAAAGAGGTACACTAACTCGAGCCCTATCACTTTATACCTTCGAAGACCCTGAGCCTGGGGTCCTCCTTAACGATGTTGAGTACTATGTTAGTGTGAGTCCTGTCTATCTTCGGGTTCTTCAGAAGCTCTTTTAGGAAGTCGTTTAGCTCCTCGATCTGCCTGAACTTGGCGACGACTATTATGTCGTACTCACCCACGACGTCGTAAACGGCCATCACGTTGTTGAACTTAGCGAGCTCCTTCTCCACTTCGACGATGTACTTGCCGTTGACCTTTATCATGATGACCGCCGTCAGGTTGTACCCCAGCTTCTGGAAGTCCACGAGCACCGTGAAGCCTTTTATGATCCCGAGCCTCTCCAGCTTCGCTATCCTGTTGTGCAAGGTAGCCGGGGCAACCCTCATTTCCTCGGCCAGCCTCCTTAGGCTCGTCCTCGCGTTCCTCATGAGCTCGTTCAGGAGCTTCTTGTCCACTAAGTCGAGTATCACTTCTTCAGAAGTGCTCGATTCCTCCATTGAGAATCGGTTGAGAAGGTCGAACATCACGATTAAAAACTTTGAAGATTGAAGCGCGTTAGCTTGAACACAGTTTAAACGCGACTCAATAGCGTTCCAGGGCCAAGCACGCCGCTTAGGCCGGATAGAATCAGCTGTACCCCGAAGGCGGCGATGATTATGGCCACGAACCTTCCCGCGGCGATGGTTCCCACCTCTCCCAACGCCTTAAGCAGGAAGGGGCCGGAGAGGAGGCTGAGGTAAACAAGTAGGGCAGTTATCAGGCTTGAGATGATGAGCGTGAGGGCGGAGTAGGTTATCGATAGGTTAATGAGGGCGGTTATGGTGCCTGGCCCTACAAGCAGCGGGGTCGCTATTGGGGTCACCACGGCTTCCTCGAGCTTCCTCACGAACTTGAGCTGCTGGAACCCTCCCATCGTGTCTATACCCAGATAAATCAGGAGTATTCCGCCGGCTATCTCGAACGCCTGAGGAGAAATCCCGAGGAAGTCAAGGATTAGGCCTCCCAACACGCTGAAGATAATCAGAAGGACGGTGACCGCCAGCGTTATCCTGTTGCTCAGGACCCTCCAGGTGATCCTGTAGTTCTGCTCCTTAACTGCCGTCTCATATAGGGCGAGCAGATAAGGGATGACGCTGAAGGGGTCTATGATGGCGAAGAGTTTCACTACGATGATCGGTACTGCTCCTAAGTCTAGTAGAGCAGCCATGGGGTTGTTTCAGGCCTTCAAACTATTAACGCCGACTTAGCTGGTAACTATCCTAAACCGATTCGGTCACCTTTAGGCCGTCATTTCCTTCTCTAAAACTTCCTTAAGCTCCGTCAGGGCCTGAAGCCTCGACTTGTCGTCCTTAGCGAAGACAGCTTTGAGGAGCTTACTCATCGATAGGTAGATCCTCTTGATCTCCCTCCTGCAGTACTCGGCGTCATCGCTCAGTTGGTTCACCTTCCCCTCCAGGGACTGGAGCGAGACGAGTATCTCATCCAAAATGTCGTGCTCGTGCTCATGATGGTGATGGTGTTCGTGCCCGTGCTCCTCCTCGACCTCTTTTACTATCTCCTCCATGTCCTCTTCAGTCTTGGGAATCTTGTCTATCCTGAACTTCATCCTCCTCCACCTCGTCCACGTTCACAACGTTCTCCGGGCGTTCCTGGATCACGTAGTTTGCTATTCCCATCCTTATATAGTGTTTGGCCACCACCGATATCTTACCTGCCGCCCTGGTCGGGATGCATTCGGTCTCGACCTTCTCGCCAGTGAGCAGGGTTCCGACGACCTTAGCCTCGGTCTTCTCCTCGTTACAGAACTCCACCGTGACGTCCTTGAGCTTCCCCAGGAAGACAAGGGTCTCGAAGTCCCTACCCTTCATGGGCAACAACCTTCACCTCTTAACTCCTATACCTACGACATCCTCAGGCTTTAACCCTTTGTTAGCGAAGTACTCCCTCAGCCCCTCTTCGATCTCCCTTACGGCCTTGAAGCCCCTCTCCATTATCGCTGAAGCCAAGCCCACGAGCCTCGCGCCTGAGGCCATCAGCATTAGTGCGTCGTGCCACTCCAACACTCCCCCGACTCCGATGATTTGGGCCTCGTACTCGGCGTAAACCTCCGAGATTATCCTCACCGCCAGTGGAAGTATGCACCTGCCTGAGATACCGCCGGTGCCGTAAGAAAGGAGGGGGGTGAAGCCCTCAATCTCGTAGAGCTTCCCCTTCAGCGTGTTAATCAAAGTCAACGCGTCGGCCCCGTACTCAAGGGCCTTACCTGCCAGCTCAACGACGTTATCCCATGGGCCTAGCTTCACGATTACCGGAAGAGCGGTTGCGGACTTCACCGCCTGGATGACGTCCTTCAGGTAGTCCTTAGTCGACTCACCGAATCCCTTTCTGTTGGGGCTGCTCACGTTCAGTTCAACGGCGAACGCCCCCTCAGAGTGCCTCGCCACCTCGGCGAACTCCTCGGGCTTAGCTCCCCCCGCGCTTATTATGACCCTGCACCCCTCCACTAGGCTCTCCTTGATCCCCTCTATCCCTGGGTTGCCTAGGCCAATTGCGTTCATGTAACAGCCCTCATGGAACTTGATCACTGTGGGCTCCTTGTGGGGCTCCATGGGGTAAGGTGTAAGGGTCTTGGACGTGAGGAAAGCGGGGGAGTACTCCTTACAGACCCTCTCGTTTACCGCCTTGACTGGGGGGAGGACGCCGGAGGCTATCCCCACTATCCTCTCGAACTCCGTGCCGAGGAACCTCACTGTAGGGATTGTAACGGCGCGCTGGAAATAAGTTACGCTTCAGCTAGAGGCTTACCTTAGGCTAAGCCTCCGTGAGGGATTTGACCCTAGTAGCCCTGGCGAAGGGGTTCAATCCCTTGACAGGGTAAACGTCCTCCCCGTCATAGACTACCTTCCCCCTGACTATGGTGTACTTCACCCTGGCCTCAAGTGGGTAGAGGTCGAAAGGGGTCTGTGTGACCTTACTGAACCTCGTGGAGTACCTCCAGCTCTCCCTGGCGATCACGACGAAGTTCGAGGGGTACCCCTCCTCTATCTCGCCGTACATCACCCCCAGAACCTTCGCCGGGTTCCTGACCAGCAAGTCCAGGGCCCTGTCTAGGCTGAGGACGTCCTTGAACACGAGGCTGAAGACGAAGGGGGTGGTGAACGAGACCCCCGCTATTCCCGGGGGGCAAAGCTCGTAGGGCATAGCCTTCTCTTCCTTAGCGTGGGGGGCGTGATCGCTCGCCACCAGGTCCGCCTCGTAAAAGGCCAGGAGGAGCTTCCTCCTCTGGACCGCGTCCCTGATCGGGGGGTTAACCTTGCTCAGGCAGTCCCTTTCTCCCTCAACTAGCAGGTGGTGCATGGTGAAGTCCGCCGTGAAGCCCAGGGATTTGGCCAACCTTATCGTGTCCAGGGAGGTGCTGTGGGTCACGTGTACCCTCCCGTGAACTAAGTAAAGCGACGCCAATTCCATCCAGTAAGCCCTCATGTTCCTGAAGGACGAGTTGGCCAGAGCGACTTCGGGGTGAAGCACCTTCAGCTTCTCGGAACTGGCCACGACGTGGAAGCTCTCTAAGTCCTCGGGGAATACCTTGAAACCCGCTATCGGTAGGGACGCCATCCTCTCGGCCTCGTTCCTGTCCTTAGGGACGCCGGCGAAGAGGCTGAAGTCGGTCCTCGCGTAGCGATCCAAATGGGTGAGCCTGCTCACCGCGGTGTCGTAGTCCCTAACAGGAGGAACGGTGTTGGGCATCTCTATCACCGTGCCGACGCCGCCGTAGACGGCCTCGCTCGTCCCAGTCACAACGGTCTCCTTGTAGGCCTGCTCCCAGTCCCTAAGGTGGACGTGCATGTCTATCGACGCGGGGAGGAGGAGACCCTCGTTGCTCAGGTCCAGATCTGGCCTGCACTCCTTCCTTATCTCGACTATCGTGCCGAAGGCGTTTATGCACCCCTCCGTTATCTCCCCTTTATAGAGGAACTTAGCCCTGTACCACATCCTCCCACCTCAGGAATGGACCCTCAACGCACGCCAGCCTCCCGTTGATTTCACACTTCCCGCAGACCCCAACCATGCAGTTCATCTTGGCCCACCTCACGTAAACCAACGAACCCTTGGGGAGCAGGCCCAGCATTTCCTTAGGCACCGAGGCCACCACGACGTCGGCGTTCAGGTCCTCAGGCTCAGGGTACTTAGAGGAGCACTCGTAGCACTTGACGTAGACGTCCATACCCTTCCTCTCTGCGGATTTGATTACGTAGTTCAAGTCGTAGATCCTGTTGCCGTAGGCTATGGCTATTAGCTTCTTCCCCTTCAGCTCTAAGGGCGTCCCCAACGGGCCCTTAACGTAAACGTACTTACCTAAGCTCTTCGCGAGCCTCTCGCTCTCTATGAAGAGCGTGAGGGTTCCGTCCTCCCAGTCGCCCACGCTGAGGGGTACCTCCCTTGGGCCGGGGGTTATCAAGCTGACGAACTGCCCCGGCTCGGGCCTCTTGCGGAACTCCACCTTTACCTTAAAGACCTCGGGAACCCTCTCGATCGATATAACCCTGGAAAAGCTCACTGCCCAACGACCTGCCTCAGCACGTCGGCCTCGTTCAAGTAAGTGTCACAATACACGCACCTCAGCCTTAAGGGCTTCTCGGACACCTTGACGAACTCGCTCAGCGCCTCCGGGTCGTTGTTGGTCACGCACAGCGGGTTCGGGCATTTCAGGAGCCCTTTGATTACCTCGGGAAGCCTGAGGTTCCTCTTCTCCACGACGTTGAAGTCCCTGACTATGTTTATCGTGGCTTCGGGCGCTATGAGGCTTATAATGCTCGCCTCCCTCTCGTCCACCACTTTGTCCTCAATCTTCACGATGTCCTTCCTGCCCAGCTTCTTGGACTCGACGTTCATCAGTATCGCTATCCTTAGCCCCTCGTAGCCGGTGATCCCCAGGACTTTGAGCACCGCCAGCGACCTTCCCGCGGGTATGTGGTCTATCACAGTACCGTTCCTGATCTTGCTCACCGTCAGGGTAGCGGAGCTCAAGCCTTCTCCACCCCGTACTTTACGAGTACCGACATCCTTATTGGAACGCCATAGGAGGCTTGCTCGAAATACTTCGCCCTTTTGTCCTTGTCGACCCTCCTGTCTATTTCTTGAACCCTGGGCAGGGCGTGCAAGATAATTGCGTCCCTCCTCATCTGCTCAACCAGCTTCAAGTCGACCTTGTAGGACTCCTTGACCCTCTCGTACTCCTGTTCGTCAACGAACCTCTCCTTCTGGATCCTGGTCACGTAGAGAACGTCCACTTCCCCTATCACCTCGTAAGGTTCCCTGACCTCCTTGTAAGGGTAGTTCAGCTCCTCCAAGATCTCCCTCCTCGCGGCCAGGGGCTCGGGGGATATGAGGTAAACCAGCTTGGGCTTGAAGGCCTTCAGTCCCCTGAGCAGGCTGTTCACCACCCTCGCGTACTTCAGGTCGCCCAGGAGTCCGAAAGTCAGGTTGTCGATGTAGCCGAAGTTCCTCCTTACTGTGAAGAGGTCGATAAGGGTCTGGGTGGGGTGCTCGTGCTTGCCGTCGCCCGCGTTTATTACAGGCTTACTAGTTACCTTGGAGGCGAACTTCGCGGCCCCGTCGAACCTGTGCCTCATGACGATTATGTCGGAGTAATTCTCCAGCATCCTAACGGTGTCGGCCAAGCTCTCGCCTTTGGCGACGCTTATCGCCTCCTCACCCGTGAAGCCTATGACCTCCGCCCCTAGCTTCTTCGCGGCCGTCTCGAAGCTGAGGTAGGTCCTCGTGGAGGGCTCGAAGAAGGCCAGGCTCACTATTTTACCCGAGAGCTCTTTCCTGGGCTGAGCGTTCAGGCGTTTTTCGGTGTCCTCAAATATCTCCTCCATGTCCTGCCTGGTGAGATCGTAAATTGAAACCAGTCCGGGCAAACGCCCTTCATTACCCTTTGCTCACCAAGAATTTAAAGCGAAGCCCTCGGAAAAAGCGGTTCGATGGGGATAGCCGTTGAGCTCCTGCATAAGGGCATGCTCATGATCGGCACTTTCAAGCTCACCTCGGGCAAAGAGAGCCCTTATTACCTCGACCTCAGGAGGCTCCCCAGCTATCCTGAGCTCTTCAACCAGGTAGTTAACAATGCGATCGAGCTACTGAAGGGGATAGATCACGACTATATAGTGGGGGTAGCTACCGGAGGAGTCCCGCTGGCCTCGTTCATTGCCTGCAGGACCGGGAAACCGATGGGCTACGTGAGGCTCGAGAAGAAGGGCTACGGCACCTCGAGGCTCGTGGAGGGCGAGGTGAAGGGGAGGAAGGTCGTTGTAGTTGACGACGTGGCCACCACTGGGGGCTCGTTGAGGAACTCCATAGAGGCCCTCAGAGAGGAGGGGGCTATTCCCGTGGCCGCCCTGGTGATCGTTGACAGACAAGAGGGGGCGAGACAGCTCATAGAGGGGCAAGGCCTGAAGTTCCTTGCGGTGTATGAGGTGAGCGAGATCCTGGAGGAGGTTTTGACGAGGGGAGAGCTGAGCCCATCCGAAAGGGAGAAGGTTAAGGCTTACCTCGAGGAGAACAAGGTGTGAGGCGTGAAGGAGAGGCTCGCCCTAGCCCTCGACGTACCCCTTGATAAGGCCGTGCTGAGGGAGGTCTCCCATTACATAGGGGTTCTGAAGATCGGCTGGCCCTTGATCCTGGAACTCGGCCTGGACGGGGTAAGGGAGCTCGTGAGGTCCCTCAACTGGGTCGAGGTGATCGCGGACCTGAAGCTGGCCGACATTTACGACACCATGAGCAAGATCGTCACGAAGCTGAGCTTCGTGGACTCGTTCATAGCTCACTCCTTCATCGGTGTCGAAGAGGCCTTGGGCCCGCTGAAGATAGATCTCGACCAGAAGGGAAAGGGGCTTTACCTAGTGCTCTCCATGTCCCACCCGGGCTGGGACGACGAGGTCTATCCCAAGCTCCTCGAGGTTGTGAGGAAGGTCTCCCCGAAGGGGGTAATCGTCGGAGCCACTAAGCCAACGATGGTGGCTAAAGCCAGAAAGGACTTGCCTAAGGCGAGGATCTTGTCTCCAGGAGTGGGCGCACAGGGAGGGTCACCGGGGGACGCGATCTGTGCTGGGGCGGACGTCGAGATCGTCGGGAGAAGGATTTACACCGCTAAGGATCCCGTGATGGAGAGCCAGGCAGTTCTAGAGGCCTTGGAGGAGAGGGTGAGCCAGTGCCTTAGGGGCACGTGATGACGTCCCTTCTCACGTGAGTTCGAGTGACCCGTGATGAGCGTCAAGAGGGAGGAGCTCGTTAGGGACTCATTAACCCTCAATCTTTCGAGGCTTTACGCGAGGGTTTTGGAACTAGAGGAGCGAATTGAGTCTGGGAGGGAGGACCTCCTCGAAGGCTATTATGAGGCACTGAGGGAGTTCAGGGAGACCTTCAGGGAGTTCGTCAGGACGAGGCTCAGGAGCTTCGCGGAGGAAACCATGGAGACGGGGATAGAGTACCTGGCCTTCGTAACCGAAGACGGGAACGCCCTGATCCTGGAGGGCGATGAGGGAAGGGTGACGGCCCCGGTTAAGGGGGCCATAGCGGAGGTTCACACGCACCCAGGCGTTTGTCTTCCGTCCCCTCAGGACCTAAGGACGGCCTGGCATCTCCTCTCGAAAGGAATGTTGGTGTTCTCGGTCTATAGCACCGAGTGCTATTTCTCGATAAGCGTTTTAGGCCCCTTCACTGAGGACGACTACGTAAACTTGCTCAAGCTATCGAACGAGGTCAAGAAGGCGGGGACGGTGGAGGAGTACTTAGAGGTGTTGAAAAAGACCAGGTTCGAGGGCCTTCAGGTGGAACTGTTACCCCCCTGAGCCCTCTCGAGCTCGGCCTTGGCCAGCGTGTCTATTGTGGCCTCAGCGATGTCCATCGAGTACCTCGTTATCCTGTTGAGGGAGTCCGAAATCAGTAAGGCGGGCACGATCTGTTCCGGCTTAGGCAATGCGGCGTAGCTCTTCACTACCTTAAGCCAGTACTCCTCCCTCACCAAGGAGGCCTTGGCTATGACCTCGCTCGCCTGACTCTTTCTCTTTGACAGGAAGGCGTTCATAGCCCTGCTGTACAGCTCGAGGACTGAGTAGCCCCACTCCACCAGTTCCTCGGGGAAGTCCCCGACGATGATGGATGGGATGTTCTCCGCTATCCTATAGGCGTGATCGCTTATCCTCTCCACGCTCCTTATCACGCTGAACACGTTGACCACTTGAGAGACCGAGTAACCGTCGCTCTTCAGGGCCTCCAGAGTCTCCGTCCCCTGGCTCAGGAGCCTGACGACGTAGAAGTAGAACCTGTCCACCTCGTTGTCCCTGAACTTTACGTCTAACGCCTCCTCGGGTCTCCTGTTCTTCAAAGCCCTCAGGTCGTCCTTAAGCATGTTGGAGCTTATCACGAAGGCCCTGTTTATGGCGGTGTTTATCCCCAGGTCCTTATGGCTGACCACGAACTGGATCGTTATCGAATCGCTCGACTCGTCCACTATCTCCGCCCCGAGGAGCCTTCCCCTAATAGCGTTCTTTATCATCTCCCTCTCCTCTGGGGTTAAGCACTTGGAGCTTATCTCGACGCCCGCCGCGCTCGCCATATAGAAGGCTATAACGTCTCTAACTATCATGTCAGGGTTCTCCCTCTCGCACTGGACCACTGGGATGGCCTTCGTTTCCCTGACCCTCAGCTCCTTGGGGCTTATGATGAGCCTCATCTGGGGGTCTGCCCTGATCTCCACCTCGTCCCCTGCCTTCAGGTTGAAATACTTCACCCACTCCTTGGGTAGAGAGACTATATAGGTGGAACCCCCTGTTAGCTGGATCTTCCTGGTAGTCTTGATGTCCGGCATGTTCAACTATTTAGAGGTTCCCTATTCCCCTCTTTAATCTTCATATTCGCTATAGACTCGGCCTCCTTAAGGATACTCAAAGTCTCTTCGCTCGGCCTCTGCTTGAATAGGAAGCTCAGCCCTCCCTCCGACGGTAAAACGGAGCTCAGGGACGAAACGAGGTCGTCGAAGTCGGGGGAGATCTCCATGGGGATCGGGAAGGACTTGGACAACTCCTTGAGGGCCGAGACTACGGGTCTAAGGCTCTCGACGAGGCTTCCTAGTGAAATGACGGTTTCCAGCCTGATCTCCAGCATCTCGAGCAACACGTCCAAAACGTAGATCCTCTTCCTCACGTTCTCGAGCTGGTCTATTTCCTTGGCCACCCTGGCCGAGAAGGCCGAAATGGTAGAGGAGCTCTGGACAACGAGGGCCTCCAGGGACTCGATCCTCTTGTCTAACTTAGCCAAGGAGTGGGCTAACTTCCTCCTGAGCAGCTTGACGTCGATCAGCAGCTCCGCCAGGTCCTTCTTCCTCCTCACTACGGTGATCTAGATTACCGAACCTCTCGATTTAAAAGGGAAAGACCCTTGAAACGGGCGAAAAATGAGGGAGGTTTCCCCGTCGCTCGCCCTAACCGCATAAGTGGTGCTTATGAGTTAGGGAATTATTACCGAAGCCAAGTTCGCAATAGATGTTAACGGTGTTGATTATTTAAGAAGATCTCATGCCCTAAAAACGGTCAGAAGACCTCTCCCACCACGGCCCTCTGTATGGCCTCCTCTATTACCTCTGAAACGGTCGGGTGGGAGAACTGAATCCTATAGAGCTCGAAGATAGGAATGCCCATCTCCATGGCTATCGTTATGGCGTTAATGACCTCAGTAGCTCCCTCGCCTATCATGTGGGCCCCCTTGATTAAGCCCTTAGAGTCGATAACGAGCTTCAGGAACCCTTCCGTCTCTCCTAGAGTCCAAGCCCTGGGGACTTCGGACATTCTGACTACTATTTCCTTAGCCTCCCCCTCCTTGAGCGCCTGTTCCAGCGTTTGTCCCACTATTCCTATCTCCAAGTCAGCGAAGATAGAGGTCGGTATGTACTTGGGCATCCTGCTGGCTTTTCCCCCAATGTTGTCCCCGGCCACCAAGCCCTGCTTTATGGCCTTGGTTGCGGAAAGCGGCATTCCGGCCACGTCGCCGGCTGCGTAGACCTTCGGGTTCGTCGTTCTAGCGGTCTCGTCGACCTTCACGTAGCCCCTCTGATCCGTCTCGACCCCTATGGCCTTCAGGTCTAGCCCTCCCGTGAAGGCCTTCCTGCCTATTGTGATGACGGCCAAATCGCCCACTATTCTTTCGCTGCCACTGGGGGTCTGAGCCTCGAACTCAACCCTCTCATCCGCCTTAACTATCTTGGATTTAGTGTTCAGGTAAACCCTAACGCCCCTCTCCTCCAGCCTCTTCTTGGTCAGTTCAGCTACGTCCTTGTCGAAGCCGGGCAGGAGTTGGGGCATGAGCTCGATCACGGTGACGTTCTTCCCGAGGGCCCTGAATAGGGTTGCCAACTCAACGCCGGCCACGCCTCCGCCCACGATCACTATGTTATCAGGTAAGCTCCTGAGGTTCATCGCTGTCCAGGGGTCCAGGACGTTCCTGTCGTTCAGCGGGAAGTCGGGGAGGGATATAGGTACCGAGCCCGTAGCAATAACCAAATTAGAATAGGTTATAGTTTGACCGTTGACGCTCGCTTCCCCCTCCCTCGAGACGCTCGCGGTCCCCCGAATCACCTTGACCCCGTGTTTCTCTAAGGTTTGAGCGAGCCCCGCCCTGAGGGAACTGATTACCTTGTCCTTTTGGTCCTGGATCGCGGAGTAATTCACGCTGAAGCTGCCGGTCATGAACGTCGACTTAGAAGCCCTGAATACCAACTTCGCGGCGTCAACCAAAGTCTTGCTCGGAATGCAGGCCCTATTCAGGCACTCCCCTCCAATCAGGTCCTTCTCGACGATGGCCACGCTCTTCCCGAGCTCCGCGCTCCTTACGGCAGCGGCGAAGCCCGCCACTCCTCCCCCGATCACGACTACGTCGAAGTCAGGCACGCTTTCCTCTGAAAACCGGACTGATTATAAGCATTGCATTCCACGATAATTCGTTCCGCCGGTTACGTCGAAGCTTCCGGTTCTTCTGCGTTTTCCGGTTGGAGATCAAGTAACGTTTATTGTGACCGAACCTCAGGGGATCGAAGTCCAATCTCGGTTGCTACCTCAACGTTGTCTAGACTTGAAGCATCCCCTCCGTTCGACCATTTCTCGTATCCTCCTCAACGCGTACGAGTAATCCGGGTGTTCGTCCCTCACGGCGTCTTCTGGGCAAAGGCTCAAGGCCTCCCAATCCGTGTAGAGGCAGTGCTTCCTGAAGACGTCGTCGAGCGACACGGAGAGGTCCAAGTAGTCCTTAACGAAGCCCCTGAGCTCGGGGCAAAAGAGGTAAACCCTGGAGAGAGCCCCCAGGTTGACGAGCCTCCTCCTGCCCTTTCCGACGAGTACGACCTTCACTATGAGGGGCAAGGGCTCGGTGAACTCCTCGGGCGAGAACTCCCCTTCCTTGACCTCAATGAAGGCCTCGCTAGCTTCGTAAAACCTCTTTAGCACTCCTTTCAGCATTATTGGGAAGGACTTGGTAGCGGAGGAATTTGAGCTCTACAAGAGGTTGGCCTGGGAGAGGATACTGAGGGACAAGGAGATAGGCTACTTGGATCCGGATATCTTCGACGTCCTGGAGGTCATCAACAGGAGGCCGAAGGCCTTCACCATGAGCAGCTGCAGCGGCAGGGTAACGATAGTGGACGCGGAGTTCCCCTGGGACAGGAAGGAGAGCTCGGTGGTCTTCAAGAACCACCTGAGGGTGACCGTGGAAGACTTGAGGGACAACCTGTCGAGGAGGCCCAGGAAGAGGTACTGGCTCATAGTCCAAGGGCCGATATTCCACGTCTACACGAGGGACTTAAAGGAGGCCTGGACTGTCCTGAGCGTCGCAAGGGCTGTAGGCTTCAAGCACAGCGGGTTGATGGTGGCGAACAGGAAGGGATACCTCGTTGAGCTCAGGACCGGGGTGAGGATGGACCACTTGTTGACTGAGGGACAGAACCTGGAGGAGCTGGCGGAACAGGCCATGAGGGTTCTGATGAAGGGTAAGGAAAGGAAGGAGAGGCTGAAGCTGGCGTTCCTCTCACTTAAGCCCGACGAGCCTGTGGAGCTGGGGGAGAACCCTGTAGGGAAGGCCCTTGATTAGGACCGCTTGGGCGAGCTCCCTGAAGGCCGCCTCGTAGTCCCTCCTTAGGCCGTTGGGCTGAAGGATGACCTTCCTCGGATCCAGCCCCTGCTCCTTAACGAACTGGTCCACCTCATCTAAGTCCTTGTTGACGTCGACTATGACGAACTTGAAGTAGGTGGGCCAATCCTCGATCCTGAAGTCGTACTTTATTTTATGCCCGGAGTTGCTCAGCTTGGGTGAAACGGAGAAGACGTCCACTAGCCTCCTGAGCTCCTGGCTCGGCCTGATGGTCCCGCTGGTCTCGACTATTATCCTGAAGCCCTCCTCCTTCAGCGCTTTGGCCAACGGGGTTAGGTCATAAAGCAAGGGCTCCCCACCGGTTATCGTCACGTTCTTCACCCTTTTGTCAAGCGAGTTCGTTATGTCCTCAACGCTCATCCTCTTGCCCTCCCACCTGAACCAGCTGTACTTCGTGTCGCACCAAACGCACCTGAGGTGACAGCCCGCTAGCCTGACGAAGTTCGACGGCTCCCCTATTACCGAGCCCTCGCCCTGTATCGAGACGAAGATCTCACTGACGTAATAGACCTGGCTCAACTTCCTCAAAGGGGGATTGAAAGATCAACTATTAAGAGTGAGGCCCGATCCTCAGGCCCTCTTCTCCCCCACGTTCTGTTGAAAAAGCTCCTTCAACGCTTCCCCCTTCAGCTCCTCCACTCCGATGCCCTTCTCGGCGCTTATCTCGAGGAAACTTATCCCCTTCCTCTTCAAGTATGAGGCTATTTCCTCCCTCAGCCCCTCGTCGACCCAGTCTATCTTGTTTAAGGCAGGTAGAGTCCTCTTGATCGAGGAGACCTCCTCGAAGAGGTCTATTTGCTCCTTAGCTGAATAAAGGGCTCCCTGAGACACGTCGAAGAGGAACACTACTATGCCGTTCAGGTTCTTTATGGCGTTTATCGCTTTGAGCTCTATGGGGTTCCTCTCGCTCATCGGCCTGTCCAGTATCCCTGGGGTATCTATGACCTGAACTTTCCCCCTCTCGGTGTCTACGTGACCGACGTGGATCTCCTTAGTAGTGAAGGGGTAGGAAGCGACTTCGGGTTCGGCCGAGGATATCCTGGAGACCAGCGTGGACTTGCCGACGTTGGGGGGACCGGCGATTATGATTGTAGGCAGCTCTGGATCCACGGCCATCAGCTTCTTCATCTGGGCGAACACGTCCCTCAGGAACTTCACGCATTCCTTCCTTTTCCTCAGTATCCCTGAGGCCCTCCCGAAGCCTGCCCTCATTAGCTTGTTGGCTTCCTCCTCCTCGCTCGCCCTGATTTGGGCCATGTACTGTTTGAGTATCCTCCTCGCCAGCCAAACCCCCCTACTCAACGAGGCCAAGCAGACCTTTACCCTGTTCAGGTCTCCTGCCACGATCTCCAGGGACGTCCTGTAGAAGGGGTGGAGGTCGTCTATGGAGGGGACGCTCCTGACGAAGGCCTCATAGACCTCCAGGGAATCCCTGTAGAGGGCGAGCCTCCTCAGCTCCCTGTCCTTGATGGAGGTGCCGCCGAGCCTGGGCAGTCTCTTGGCTATGGAGTCTATGAACGCCGTAACGTCGGGTGGTAGCTTAACTCCTTCGAAGGGGTTCCTCATGGCCTTCCATCAGCAGACCTTTGAGCCGGAGGGGGCGTCCCCCTCGACGGTTAGAACGAAGGGCCTCTGTCCCTCCTCGCAGCCGGCAGCCAGGATCATTCCTTGGCTCTCGTAACCCCTTATCTTCTTGGGCTTCAGGTTAGCTAAGACTATCACCTTCTTGTTAATCAACTCCTCCGGGGAGTACCAGGGGGCTATCCCGCTTATTATCTGCCTTTCCTGTCCTCCCACGTCGACTATCAGCCTGAGGAGCTTGGTTCCCTCTATCCTCTCGGCGGACTTAACGATCCCCACCCTTATGTCGAGCTTTTGGAAGTCCTCTATCGATATTTCGCTCGCGCTCACGGGCTCTGACTGATCTGCACAGTAATTATGTCTGCCTATGGGCTGTGAGTGAACCGAGTTTACTTGTCCAAGTAAAAATTTAGTCAAAAATGAAGGATTTATTTACCTTAACCAGTGAAATAGAGACATGGGAGTAGCGAAGATCGCCGAGGGGAAGACGAAGATAGTGAGGCCTTACAGGGAGGGCTACGCCCTTCTCGAGTTCAAGGACGATATCACCGCCGGCGACGGAGCGAGACACGACGTCCTTCCGGGGAAGGGGGTTCTCAACGCCCAGACCTCGGCTTACTTGTTCAGGGTCCTGGAGGGCAAGGGGATAAGCACGCACTACGTCGGTATGTACGACGAGAGGACCATGATAGTCAAGTACCTCAAGATGATCCCGGTTGAGGTCGTGCTCAGGAACATAGCGACCGGAAGCGTGGTTAAGAGGCTACCGATAAACGAGGGGGAGAGGTTCGACCCTCCAATAATCGAGTTCTTCCTGAAGGACGACTCGAGGCATGACCCTATGCTGAACTATCACCACATGGAGCACCTCAAGCTCATGACTAGGAAGGAGGCCGAACGCGTCGAGGAGATCATGTACAGGGTGAACGACGCCCTTTTCCCCCTTCTCAAGTCAAAGGGCCTGATCCTCTACGACTTCAAGCTCGAGTTCGGTAGGTTAGGGGACGAGCTCGTCGTGGGGGACGAGATAACCCTGGACTCCATGAGGGTCAGGGAGGAGGGGACGGGGAGAATACTCGACAAGGACCTTTACCGCAAGGGAGCGGACCTGGAGACCGTTAGGAAGGCCTACGAGGAGTTCTACAGGAGGTTGACCTCATGAGGTTCACTGTAGAGCTCATAATAACGAACAAGGAGGGCGTCAGGGACCCAGAGGGGGAGACGCTCCAGAAGTACGTGGTCGAGAAGTTCTCGTCCAAGTTCCTGAGCACTAGAGTAGGCAAGTACCTGCGGTTCGAGGTGGAGGGCTCGAGCAGGGAGGAAGCAGTTGAACTCGTGAAGAGGCTCGCGAACGAGAGGAGGCTGTACAACCCCTTAGTTCACAAGATCGAGGTGAGGATAGTTGGGCAGGACGGCGGTGATTAAGTTCCCCGGTACCACCTGCGAGGTGGACGTTTACAGGGCCTTGCTTGAGGCCGGCGTTGAGGCGGAAATAGTCAAGTACAGGGACTTCGATCCGGACAAATACGACGCCGTAGTCCTGCCTGGGGGGTTCAGTTACGGTGACTACCTGAGGGCCGGGGCGATAGCTGCCAACACCGAGACCGTAAGGTTGGTGAAGGAGATGGCCGACGAGGGGAAGAAGGTCTTGGGCATATGTAACGGCTTCCAAATACTAGTCGAGGCAGGCCTCCTCGAGGGCGCGCTCCTTCCTAACCTGAACCTGAGGTTCGTCAGCAAATGGGTCTACCTGAGGGTTTTGAGGAAGGACACCTTCCTAACCGAGGGCCTCGAGAAGGACGTGCTCTACATGCCAATCGCCCACGCGGAGGGAAGGTATTATCACCCCGACGAGGAGAGAGCTAAGCGTTTAGCGGTCCTAGCTTACTCGAACGATAGGGGTGAAACGAGCCAGGATTACAACCCTAATGGCTCCCTCCTGAACATAGCCTCGGTGGCCAACGAGGAGGGCAACGTGGTCGGCATGATGCCTCACCCGGAAAGGGCGGGCTTCAAGCTCTTGTCGCCCAACTCCTCGACGGACGGCCTCCTCCTCCTGAGGGGGTTAGCGAGATGAGGCTCACCCTCTCCCCTTACGAAATGGAGCTGGTCAGGCGAACCTTGGGCAGGGAGCCCAACGAGGCCGAGTGGCTCACCATTGACGCGCTGTGGAGCGAGCACTGCTCCTACAAGTCCTCGAAGGTCTACCTGAAGTCGCTCCACAGCGTGGGGGAAAGGGTGGTCATGGGGATAGAGGACTGGCAGGACGCCGGCGCCTTAGACGTGGGAGACGGTTGGGCGATAGTCCTGAAGCTCGAGAGCCACAACCATCCCTCAGCCATCGACCCCTTCAACGGAGCCGCCACCGGGGTGGGTGGGATAATCAGGGACATAATCAGCAAGGGGGCGAAGCCTGTGGCCCTTCTCGACATGATAAGGGTAGGGCCTTTGGAGGACGAGAAGAGCGTGTGGCTCCTCAAGGGCATCATCCAGGGCATAGGATTCTACGGCAACAGCGTCGGGGTCCCCGTGGTCGGCGGGGAGCTGAGTTTCGACGAGACCTACAGGGATAACCCGCTCGTCGACGTGGCTGGGGTCGGAGTGGTTAGGAAAGACAGGATAGTCCCCAGCGTGGTGAAGAGGCCTGGCCTGAGGCTCGTTATAGTCGGTGCCACCGGGATCGACGGCCTGGGAGGGGCTTCCTTCGCCTCCAGGAAGCTGAGCGGCGAGGACGAGATAGGGGCGGTGCAAATAGCGGACCCGTTCGCGGGGAAGATCGTCCTGGACGGAACCCTCGAGGTCCTGGACTACGTGGAGGCCATCAAGGACCTCGGGGGAGGGGGATTGGTAGTCGCCGTAACCGAGATGGCCAACGGCCTGGGGGCCGAGGTTCATCTCGATAGGCTTCCGCTCAGAGTCGAGGACATGACTCCGGAGATGATGCTCGTCTCCGAGACCCAGGAGAGGATGCTCTTCGCCGTGAGGCCCGAGAACGTCGAGAGGGTCTGTGAGGTTTTCGAGTACTACGAGTACCCCTGCGCCGACATAGGGGAGATAACCGCCGACCCGGAGGTGGTGTTCAAGTACAAGGGTAAGGAGGTGGTCAGGCTACCGTCCAGGCTCCTCCTCGAGCCGCCCAGGTACACCTATCCAGTAGTAAGGAAAATGAAACCTCAGGACAACGTAACCCCTCCGCCCTTGGAGAAGGCCATAAGGGCGGTAGTTTCTCACCCTGACCTAGCGGACAAGGAGTGGGCCTACAGCCAGTTCGACTACGAGGTGGGGACTTCGACAGTCCTCAAGCCGGGTGAAGCGGACTCGGCCCTAATACAGCTCCCCAACGGCAAGCTCTTGGCCCTTAAGGGCGACGCGAACCAGGACCTCTGCGAGGAGGACGCCTACGAGTGCGGCAGGGCTATAGTCGCTGAGGCCTACAGGAACCTGGCGACCGTGGGGGCTGAAGGGATAGGGCTGGTCGATCACCTCCAGTTCGGCGACCCGAGGAAGCCCGAGGTTTACGCCTCCTTCGTTGACGCGGTCAGGGGGATAAGCGAGGCGGCCAGGTTCTTCGGAACTCCGATAGTCGGGGGTAAGGTGAGCTTCCACAACGAGAACAAGGACGGGAAACCGATCAAACCGACCCCCCTCGTGGTGATGGCCGGCCTGGTTAAGGACAAGTTCCTTAGGCCCAAGGTGGAGGAGGGCCACTTGGTCCAGATCGGCTTGACGAGGGATGAAACTAGGGGCACCCTCTTGGGGAGGATATTCGGCCAGTTCGGGGAACTGGTCAGGCCTAGACTGAACGAGGATTACTTGGCTTCCCAGGTCGTCATAGACCTGATTAACGAGGGGAAAGTGGTCTTCGTCAAGGACGTGAGTAAGGGAGGGCTCGTGGGGAGCCTGGTCCCCATCTTGGCCAAAGGCTTCGGCGTCAAACTGAACCTGGATGCGATGAAGTCCGATTCCTCTTCTCCCTTGGCCAAGCTCTTCTCGGAGAGCACGGGAAGGTTCGTGGTCATAACGTCGGATCCCGAGGCCGTTGTCAGGAAAGCGTACTCCAGGGGCATTGAGGCCTCGGTAATAGGTAAGGTCACCAAGGCGAGTTACTCGCTCGAGCTCGACGGCCTTACTGTCGACCTAACCGAGGAGATCGATAGGAGGAACAGGCTCCTTTACGAGGTGATGGGATGAAGCTGAGGGAGCACTGTGGAGTGGTAGCGGTGAGGGGTAAGGACGCGGTGGAGTTAACGTACGAGCTCCTCAAGCTACACCAGCATAGGGGGCAGGAGAGCGCGGGCATTTCGGCTGTGATCGATGGAAGGCTCGTCACAGTTAAGGGTCTCGGCACCGTCGAGGAGGCCCTGAACTACGAGGAGGTCAGGAACCTCGAGTCGACCGTGGCGATCGGCCACGTGAGGTACTCGACCACAGGGAGAACGACGGTTGAGGACAGCCAGCCCCTCTCTAACGGAAGTGTGGCAGTCGCCTTCAACGGGACGATAACCAACGCTTACAGGGAGGGCTACAGGCTCGACACCCTATTCCTCCTAGACCTGATAGCCTCCGAAAAGGACCTGATCGCGGGACTTAGGAAGGTCTTCGAGAGGGCTGACGGTGCCTATTCAGCGGTGGCCTTGAACAGCTCGGGGAAATTGACAGCCTTCAGGGACCCGAAGGGCTTCAGGCCGTTGGTGTTGGGCAAAATAGGGGACGACCTGGTCGTGGCGAGCGAGGACGGTCCCATAAGGCAGTTGGGCGGGGACGTCATAAGGGACGTGATCCCCGGGGAGGTCGTCTTCCTTGAGGAGGACCACTTCGCTTTCACCTCTGTTAAGCCCCCTGAGTCGGCGACGTGTTCCTTCGAGTACATCTACTTCGCGAGGGCGGACTCCACTATAGACGGGTATTCGGTCTACGAGGCAAGGGTGAGGCTGGGCGAGATGCTTGGGAGGAACCACAGGGCTGAGGCGGACGTGGCTGTTCCGGTGCCTGACTCCTCCGTTCCGATAGCTATAGGCTACTCACGGGTTACGGGAACGCCGTTGGAGTACGCGCTGGTGAGGAGCTATCACTCGTTGAGGTCGTTCATAATGCCGACTCACGACAAGAGGGTCACGACGATAGAGGAGAAGTTCGGCGTAGTAGCGAGGGCGGTGAGCGGGAAGAGGGTGGTGCTAATAGACGACTCGATAGTCCGGGGGAACACGATGAAGAGGTTGGTCTCTTACTTGAGGAACGCGGGGGCCAAGGAGGTTCACGTGAGGGTCGGGTCGCCGCCGATAAGGTACCCGTGCTACATGGGCATCGACTTCCCCTCTCGGAGGGAGCTCATCGCTTACGGGAGGGACGAGGGGGCGATAGCGAAGGAGATAGGGGCGGACAGCGTGGAGTACTTAACTGTGGAGGAAATGATCGAGGCCATAGGCAGGAAGGACCTTTGCCACGCTTGCTTCACGGGCAAGTACCCCCTGCGGTTAAGCTATAAGCTCGAGGAGTTGGAGTCGACCTTCACGAGGTGACGGTTATGGCTGGGATAGTCGGAGTTCTGGCCTTCGACAAGGTTTGGGACGTCACGAAGTTCGTATATTACGGCATGTTGGGCCTCCAGCACAGGGGCTACAGCTACAGCGGTTTATCGACGCTAAACGAGGGCTTCTCGACTCTGAGGGAGAGGAAGGCTCCTGAGGACGTAGAGGAGGATTCGTTAGCGCAGCTCCACGGCTGGGCCGGGGTGGGCTACAGCGGCAACACCGAGGGGATCCCGGTCGAGGGGAAGGAGGCCGTGATGGTCTACGACGGGGTAATCAAGGGCGATCTGCCTTCGATAGCCGATAGCATAGCCAGGGATCCGGAGAGGGCTTTGGCAGAGCTGAGGGGTTCGGCTAGTCTCATCGTGCTCACTAAAGACGGCAGGATGATCGGGTACAAAGACGATTACGGCATTAAGCCACTCCAGATGGGAGGATTCGGCTTCGATCTGGCGATTCTAGCCTCAGAGAGCTCGGCGTTCAACGTGCTTGGGGGCGAGATGACCAAGGAGCTCGAGCCGGGAGAGATGGTGATAATCGACGTTTACGGCGTCGAGACCAAACAGGTCAGGGAGCCGAGGAGGGCCTACTGCGCTATCGACATCATTTACCAGTCGAGGATCGACAGCAAGGTCTTCGGGCTCGACGTTTACGACGTGAGGGTGAGGATAGGGGAAGCGTTAGCTGAGGAGAGGCCGATAAACGGCGACGTCGTTATCGGGGTTCCCGATACGGCGATCCCCTACGCGATAGGCTACTCGAGGAAGCTGGGCCTGAGGCTTGACCTGGGCTTCACGAGGACCGGCAGCCCCATAAGGACCATGCTCGCCAAGGACGACTTCCTGAAGGTCGTCGGAGTCCAGCTGAAGCTCAACCCGATAAAGTCCTCGGTGAAGGGGAAGAAGGTAGTCCTGATCGACGACTCTATGGTGACCGGGAACACGCTGAAGAACACCGTGTTCAACCTGAGGAGGCTGGGGGCCAAGGAGGTTCACGTGCTGATAGGGAGTCCGAAGCTGATCTCCGCTTGTCCCTACGGGATGGAAGTCCCGGACTCGAAGGAACTGATCGCCGCCAACCTGAGCGACGAGGAGATAGCTAAGGTAATAGAAGCGGACAGCATTTACTGGCTCAGCGTTGAGGGCTTAAAGAAAGCGATAGGTCATTCCCACCTGTGCTTGGGTTGTATGACTAAGGTTTACCCGAAGGTGATCTGACGTGAAGGTCCTTCTCGTCGGGGACGGCGCTAGGGAGAACGCGTTAGCCGAGGCCTTGGCTAACTCTCCCAAGGGGTACAGGGTGTTCGCCGTTTCCAGCTACGTGAACCCGGGAATAAAGGAGGCAGTGGAGAGGACCGGTGGCACCTACTACATAGGCAAGCCGACCGATCCCGAGAGCGTTCGCCAGGTCATAAAGGCGGTGAACCCGGACTTCGGAGTCATAGGGCCTGAGGACCCGCTCTTCAACGGGGTCGCGGACGAGTTCAGGAAGGAGGGGATTCCTGTAGTAGGGGCCTCAAAGAACTGCTCAATGATAGAGAAGTCCAAGGTCTGGATGAGGGAGCTCATGTGGAAGTACGGCATTCCCGGAAGGCTGAGGTTCAAGGCCTTCTCGTCCGTTGAGGAGGCCGCGGAGTTCATCAAGGAATACGGGGGATCAGTGGCGGTGAAGCCGGCGGAGCAGGTGGGAGGCAAGGGAGTGAAGGTAGTCGCCGACTTGCAGGCCTATCTGAGCAAGGAGAAGAGGATCGCCCTGTCCAAGGGCGTTTCTACCATAGGCTCCTACGCCAAGGGATCAGTCAAGATAATAATCGAGGAGAAGGTCGACGGCCCCGAGTACACCCTTCACGTTCTGAGCGACGGCAACGTCACCCTACCCCTGCCCTTAGCTCAGGACTACAAGCACGCCTACCTCCACTCCATCGGCCCGGAGACGGGTGGGATGGGGTCGATATCCGGCCCCGGGAAGCTCCTGCCATTCATCACGGACGAGGAGTACGAGAGGTCCTACGACATAGTCAGGAGGACGATTCAAGCGATAGAGGACACGTTCAAGGAGAAGTACGTGGGCCTGATTTCGGGACAGATGATGCTCACGGGCCTCTGGGGGCCCACGATAATCGAGTACTATTCGAGGTTCGGGGACCCTGAGGCATCAGCGATTATCCCTAGGATAAAGAGCGACTTCGGCGAGGTCCTCGAGCTCACCGCTACCGGGCATTTAGCCAAGGCTAAGCTGGAGGTCGAAGAGACCCCGTCGGTGGTCAGGGCGGTCGCCCCCAGAGGTTACCCTCTGAATAAGGAGATGGCCAGCAACAAGAGGATCTGGCTGGACTTGCCCAAGATGAGGGAGTTAGGCTGCAAGGTCTACTTCGGCTCCGTGGCCTTGGAGGGGAACAGCCTGGTGACCAAGGGGAGTAGGGCGTTAGAGCTAGTCGCCGTTCAGCCCTTCGAGGAGGCCGACAAGACCCTGAACAAGTGCTTCTCTCTCATTTCCTCCGAGGTACCCCTGATATACAGGAGGGACATAGGGATCACGATAGCCGAGCAAGTGGAGAAGGCCGAGATAGTCAGGTTTACCTACAAGAACAGGGAGGCGAGGGGCCTACTGGGGGTAAGCGCCGACTGGTCGCCCCAGGGTGGGCTTTGGTGAGCGAGTACTCCAAGTCAGGGGTAGACCTGGGTAAAATTAGGCGATATCACGAGCTTGTCAAGAGGACCTTCGGAGGGGGCGAGATAGGGGTAGGTCACTACGCCAACGCGATCAAGTTAGGCAATCATTACCTCTCCATACACGTGGACGGCGTGGGCACCAAGACCCTCCTGGCCTTGCAGACGGGGATCATAGAGCCTGTGGCCCAGGACTGCTTAGCGATGAACACCAACGACCTAGCGTGCGTGGGTTCGAGGCCCATAATAGCGGTCGACTACCTAGCCTTGGAGAGGCCCAACGACGAGCTGGTCGAGAGGATAATACGCGCCCTGAGGAAGGCCTCCGAGGAGGCTGAGGTCGAGATAGTAGGCGGCGAGACCGCGGTGATGCCAGGAGTGATAACGGGGTTCGATTTGGCTTGCACGGTAGTAGGCGTATCCGACAGGTTGATAACTGGGAACGAGGTTAGTCCAGGGGACGTAATAATCGGCCTACCTAGCTCGGGGCCGCACAGCAACGGTTATTCCTTGGTCAGGAGGCTTATAAGCGAGGGCAGACTCTCCCTCAAGGACTACGCTCAGGATCTAATGAGGCCCACCAAGTTCTACCACAAGGCCGTCCTCTCGGTTCTAGACAAGGTTAAAGGGGCGTCGCACATAACCGGAGGGGCCTATACTAAAGTAGTGAGGGTCACGAAGCACAAGGTAGTTTTGGATCTCCCGGAGCCCCCGGAGGTCTTCAAGGCCATTGAGAGGGCGGGGGTTCCTGAGGAGGAGATGTACAAGGTCTTCAACATGGGCTTCGGAATGTTGATCTTCGTGGATCCCACATCTGTCGAGGAAGTCATGAGGGAACTCAAGAAGTACGACGAGCCAGCGATAGTGGGCAAGGTGGAAGAGGGCGAGGGAGTTTACGTAAGGACTTACAGGGGTACGGTACTGCGATTGGCTTAAGGACTTAGGTTCGATTTCTACAGAACTTTACGAAATTCTGATCTTGAGGCACCGTACAATTGAACGGGAGTAACACCTGTAGTCCTTAAATACTCAGGAGAATTTATCCCCCCCTCCAGTGACCCCAATGAGGAAGACGGACACGAAAGCGAGGATCATGGGCTCGGATAAGATAGTCCTCTCGTACTCCGGGGGTTTAGATACTACCGTCGCAATCAGGTGGTTGACAGAGCGATACAACGCGGAGGTCATTACGGTCACCGTAGACGTGGGACAGCCCGAGGACTTCAAGGCTCTGGAAGAGAGAGCGAAAGCGGCTGGGGCTCTCAAGCATTACTTAATAGACGCTAAGGCCGAGTTCGCCGAGAGGTTCATAGCCCCCGCCGTGAAAATGAACGCTCTCTACGAGGACGTCTACCCCCTGAGCACAGCCCTAGCGAGGCCGTTAATCGCGGAAAAGGTCGTAGAGGTCGCGAAGAAGGAGGGGACTAACGTGATAGCCCACGGCTCGACCTCGAAGGGCAACGATCAAGTCAGGTTCGATTTGGCTATAATGACGCTCATGCCTGACGCCACCATCATAGCCCCAGCAAGGATCTGGAAGATGACCAGGGAGGACGAGATAGCCTACGCCAGGCAGAGGGGGATCCCCATAAAGGCGGAGAGTTCGAAGTTCAGCATAGACGAGAACCTCTGGGGGAGGTCGATAGAGGGCGACGTGATAAGCGACCCTTCGATCGAGGTTCCTGAGGAGGCCTTCGAGTGGACCAGGAGAAGGAACCAGGGCAAGGCCGTGGTGGAGGTTGAGTTCGAGTCCGGAGTCCCGGTGAGCGTTAACGGCAAGAGGATGAACCTAGTGGACCTGGTCAAGTTCCTGAACGAGTACCTCGGCTCCTACGGCTTCGGTAGGGTGGAGCACCTGGAGAACAGGGTGGTGGGCTTCAAGAGCAGGGAGGTTTATGAGGCTCCGGCCGCCTTAGCCCTAGTTTACTCCCACAAGGATCTCGAGAAGACGGTCTACACTCCCAGGGAACTGAGGTTCAAGAGGCTCATGGATCAGGAGTGGGCCGATTTGGTGTATCAGGGCCTCTGGTTCGAGCCCCTCAGGGAGGAGATCCAGAAGCTTGGGGACGAGATGAACAAATGGGTCAGCGGTACAGTGAGGTTCGAGGTCGACGGCTCTGGGTTCCGGATCCTCGGGAGGAGGAGCCCGTACTCGCCGTTCAGCGAGAAGATAGCGAGCTACAACAAGGGCTGGTACCCGAGCGATGAGCAGGCCAGGGGGTTCATAGAGATCTGGGGCATGCACTCCCTCCTGGCCTACAGGGTGAGGAGGTAGTGCTCTACAGGGACTGGAAAGCTGAGGAGGCGGTCAAGTACACCTCCTCCATAGCCTGGGACAAGGAGATCTTGGACCAGGTAAAGCTCGTCCTGAAGGCCCACGTGATAGAGCTTTATTTATCCGGTTACGTCAGCAGGGAGACCGCCGCCAAGTTAGTCAGGGCGATAGGGTCCTTCAGGGAGATCCCGGAGAATTACGAGGACGTCCACGAGGCGATCGAGGACTACTTGCTGAAGGTGGTCGGTGAGGAAGCCGGTTGGGTCGGCTTCGCGAGGAGCAGGAACGATCACGTAGCCACAGCCTTAAGGCTTAAGGCCAGGGACATGCTCATAGATCTACTCGACGACCTCCTCGACTTGAGGAGCAGGCTCTTAGAGAGGGCGGAAAG
>OGCG01000146.1_pt1 | contig 46869 bp, 63 predicted proteins | sample 1570061 | NCBI WGS metagenome assembly OGCG01 (sample SAMN06268698, study PRJEB24515) | hot springs metagenome | isolation source: Joseph's Coat, Yellowstone National Park, Washington, USA | place: USA:Joseph's Coat, Yellowstone National Park, Washington, USA
CGGCTACTAATGCATGGTGTCTAGCTAAATCAGTTGGTTTCATCCCACCAGATTTTGGGACATAAGTATCTTTAACATTGGATAAAATAAAAGGCTCATTATCTGTTGCTATTCCAACTCCAAAAGTATGAGCTGTTGATTCTATCCCTAAAGTTATCATTTCTTATTTTTTCCCCGTGACAAACTCAGTATATCCACATTTTCCACAAGCCCATCTTTCTTTAGGTTTTAAATGATGGGCCATAACGCTTCCACATCTGGGACATTTTTTATTCTTTAATTTAACTTTACCATTGTCTAATTCATAATAAGTTCTTACTATAGCCTTAACTTGATTTTTGTTCTTGGCTGGCATTTTGTTCACCTTCTTTCTTCTTTCCTATTCCTCTACTTAATAAATGCTTAGGTTCATATTTCTCTAAAATTTCTTTTTTATTATAAATATGAACTTTAGCTACGCTTATTCCAGCTCCGTAGCTAGTATATATTTTTCTTATAACAATTTTATCTTCAGGAGCGTTTATTAACTGAGATAATGATTTTATTAGTTCTTGTCTTGACGGAGTTCCAGTTCCTATATGAAAAAGTTTTATAGTTAATTCTCTTCTATCTACAACTTTGTTTGAAAAGTCTCTTTCTATAACTCCCTGTACTTTATCCGAAATTTTTATTTGTTGAGCTTGACTCATCATTTTAAATATAAAAATGTTGATTTTAAGAGTTGTGCAAGTCGTTTATTATATCTTCAGCAACTTTTTTGCCAGAAAGAACCATAGCTCCAAATATAGGTCCCATTCTAGGTAAAGCTTTAATCTCACACACTGCCATACCTGTAGTATATAAACCTGGGGCTACTTTCCCAGCATTATTAACTACTAATTCTTCTGCTATTTCACTATAAGCTGATTTTTCTCCAGGTATCGATATTCCAAGTTCTGGAATTTTTCTTGAAGCTACAGATAGAATTTCGGCATCATGACCTGTAGCATCCACAACTGCCTTTGCAGAAATGAATAATGGATCTACGTGAAGTCCAGACATTTGTGTTGAGGTCCATTCAACTGCTACTCCGGCTACTCTTAGTGGGTCTTCTCTAAATATTACATCATCTACGTTTATTCCATGAATAATTTTAGCTCCAGCGTCTATTGCCGAAGCTCCAAGTTTAGCCATGAATTCTGCAGAATCTACTATATATATACCTTCTTCTGCTTTTTGTAATTTTATATTTAATTCTTTCAATACTTCATCTGCAGGACTTTCTATAACTATTTTATGAAAATTCATTGCTCCACCACCAATTCCACCACCAAAACTTAGTCTTCTCTCAAATACTACAGTTTTTAGGCCTTCTTTTGCTAGAAAATATGCTGCTGTCATCCCTGAAGGTCCAGCGCCAACTATAACTACATCGCTATCTATGATATTATTCCAATCTTCAAATGTATACTTTAAAATATATTTACTTATCTTTATTTCATCTACTTGCTTTATATTTATAGTTTGCATATGTAGAATACTTATAAGATACTTATAAACCAATTTATAGTAGTTTCATTACGGCAATATATAAATAATGTTATAGAACTAATTAGATTAATGCCATTTCAAGTCGAGAACAAATATGGAAATTATAGATGTGATTGGTGCGGAAAAATAATAAACACAAATCCAATAGTAGTAAAAACTTGTTGTAATAATAAGCCATGGACTTTTTGTAGTAGTCAGTGTTATAATCAGTGGATGAGAGAGTGGCTAAAGAGACAAGAGCAGAAAACTGGAACAAAAAGAAATCAATTATTGTAGGAATAACTGGGGCCAGTGGAATAATATATGGAATAAAATTTGTTGAAAAATTAGTCGAAATGAATTATAAAGTTTATGTAATAGTAAGTGAAGGAGCTAAGAAAGTCGCTGAACGAGAAAACGAATTTAATATATTACAGATCCTTTCTAATTATACTTCTAATATTTTTTCAGAAAAAGATATAGATGCTCCTCCATCTAGTTCAAGCTTTACTGTAACAACTAAGGGTATGGCAATAATACCATGCAGTATTAAAACTTTAGCTGAAATAGCAAACGGTATAGCGTCTAATTTGATTTCTAGAACGGCTATAAATATGATTAGAACTAGAAAGAAATTAGTCCTAGTAATAAGGGAAACGCCGTTAGGTCCCTTAGAATTATCTAATGCATTAAAGCTTTCAAATCTTGGTGCAATTATACTTCCAGCTTCACCTGCATTTTATACTAAACCTAAAAGTATAGACGACATAATAAATTTCATAATTGGAAAAACATTAGATTCCTTGGGAATATCTAATTCAGCATATAAACGATGGACTAGATGAGATCTACATCTTTTTTACCAAGTTTCTTGGATATTAACTCTTTTACTTTATTTTCGTAATCGTCCTCTTCCTTGAGCTCCTTTTCTAGATCGTCTTTGTTTCCGTCCTTTTTATTTACTGCAAAGGCACATTTATTACCAGGTAAGAGTGCTCTTTTTTCACAATACGCATATTGGCAGTCTCCTGTAATGCAAGTATCTCCAACCCATCTGCAAAATCCTACTTTGTAAGGACTACCCTTCGCATATTTTGTTTGTATCATTAATGCTCTCTTATTGCATCTAAAATATGGACATAAGTAGTTACATTTTTCACCCAAAGGAAGGGGCTTAGGTTCATTATCTGAAAATTGATTTCTCTGTGGTTTGAATCCTCTTTCGTTGAAATTACTTCTCAATACAAACCCCCAAAGTCTTTTTCTATAAAATAGTTACATTTTCACCCATTTAAATATTATGTATCTTACGCTTCTTGTATTTAAATTAACTAATCCTAATACTAGTTTTTTCTTAGTGCTATGCGATACACGTCCAAAGCTCATTAATTCATTAGCCATTAATTTGGCATTTTCGTCTAAGGCAATTATGACATATGGTGCATGTTCTATTCCAGGACCCAGCGTGTATATCGCAAAATCAGCACCAAATTTTATTCCAGATCTTACTATAAAGCCTTTATTTCGTAAATCTTCATATACTGCATAAAGAATATCAAATCTATTTATTATAGATTTGGCATATTTTTCTAGATCGTTTTCATCCATTTTATTGTCTATATTATAAACCTCTATTTTCCCTTTTTTTACTAAATAAAGTCCCTCAATTAACGAGACTTCTAATGGTCTTTTTAGATCTTCGTCTTTTTTTGGCTTTGCTATTCCCAAAGGTTTGCCATAAAATCCTGATTTATAAACGCTCATACCTTCTTGAGGATTAGGTATAACTATACGGTCATAAAATAAAACAGCATGTATAGCCATTTTATATTCTCCCAAATGCTATATACGTAATATCATTAGCCGAATCTCTAATTAAGTCCTCACTATCCTCTAGCCTATCTACTATATCTTTCATAAGCATTACATATATTAGATCTTCATATTTTCTTTCAAATAATTTTAATTCAACATTTCGATACAAATCATCAACTTCTTCTTCTAGTTTTAGAATATTTCTTGCACTATCTATAGATTTTTTTGCATCAGTAGATAGGCTCTTTATACTTTCAATTAAATGTGTTAATGAAGCCAATATTTTTTCTGAAATTATAATAATTAGCTTATATGTAAGATTGTCAATTTCAGTATTTCGAGTCCTCAATACACTTAATCTATAAGCTCCCGCGTCAAGATTTTGAGATATCTTCTCTAGCCTATCTAGTATGTTAATATATAAATCCTTATCATCTAATCCTTCTTTAATTTTTATAATATATTCACCTAGTAAGTATTTTTCATTTTCTACACTATTTTTTATTCCGTCTATTTTGGCATATAATTGCATAGGATTCTGACTTTTTACAGTTAAGAACTCATAAAACGCGCGTATTTCATCAATTAATTTTAGACTTATCTGCTGTAATTTTTCCTCTAATGTTAAATGAGCTATACTCATTAATAGACAACAGTAGTTATTGCTTAAAAACTAAGCTTTGAGAGCGAGGCTATGGCACCATCTAGTTGTTCTATATCACTTTGAATATCAAGATCATATCCAGATTTTTTAACTAGTTCGTTTAAACTTCTAAGTAAATCTTTTTCGTCTTTTAACCCGATTAGTTGAAGATAGCTTACTATTCCAATACTTTCCTCTTTAATATTTGGATCTTTAACTTCGGATATATTTTGAAGAATTATAGAAGTTCCTTCTAGGATATTTTTCCTAACCCTTCTTATTCTTCTTACTATTCTTACTGCTCTATTATAATCTGGTTCTGCTATAGCTATCATATTTTCTAGCTCCTCTAGATATTGTGAATGATCTTCAATAAATTCTTCAAAATCTTTTAATACTTTGAGTATTTTTAGTTCTCCTTCATTCATTGAATTACCCTTAATGTCACAGTACTATTGTCTTCGAGGCCTAATTTTATCATATCTTCAGGATTAGCCCATACTTCTATTTCTTGCAATCCGTCTTGAGGAATCGTTTGAAATTCCATTCTTTTTCCTTTTACAGAGATTTCTGCTTTACTCTTTATCTTCATCTCGTTATAGAGTTTTATTGAAATTATTATTGTTCCTTTTTCTACTTCTGGTTTTTTCTTTATCTTTACTCTTTTTTCTCTAATTGTGGCTCTTTCTCCACTTTTTAACGCAGACGCCGGAGGAATTACATTTACTAATGATTTTATATCTACTTTCTTTTCATTATCTTCGTCTTGTTTACTCATTTTCTTCACCTAACTTATTAAATTGCTCTCCACTAAATAACTTCTCTAATGAAGTAGTTAATTTATCTTCCTTAACCCTTATTTGAGACCAGCTATCTCTTTCTCTTATCGTTACACTATTATCTTCAAGAGTTTGGGGATCTATAGTTATAGCATAAGGTACTCCTATTTCATCTACTCTAGCATACCTTTTTCCTATACTTCCTGAATCATCATATATTACATCAAACTTATCTTTCAAAATGTCATAAATTTCTCTTGCTTTTTTTATAAGATTTTCTCTATCTAGTAAAGGGAATACTGCAACTTCATAAGGCGCGATAGACTTAGGTAAAGATAATATTACTCTATCTTTTTTCTCAGTATAGGCATTAGCTATTGATAAGAACAAGCATCTTTCTACTCCAAATGACGGCTCAACCACATGAGGGAAGAACTTTTTACCAGTTTCCTTTTCTTCTCTCTCACTTACCGTTATGAATTCAGAAATCTTTTTGCCATCTATAGAATATCCACTATTTATCATTTCTTCTATTTCTTCTACAGTATGTGACATTACATTCTTCATGAATTCTTTAGTGAAATTTGATCCTTCCTTATTTAACTTATCCTTATTTATGATTGTAATTTTTTTCTTAACGATTCTAGGAGAGTCGTATTTCTTGAATATTGTTAAATCTTCTCCACTTACCTTTGAATGTCTACTTAGATCATAATCTCCTCTATAGGCATGTCCAGATATCTCTACTTTTTCTCCTTTAACGACAACAATCTGATCAAAAGTTTGCTTAGAATAGTGAGCTCGTTCTTGTGGTAATTTTTCCTCAAAATAGGTATTTTGTATTCCTAGATAGTTCACAAATCTATTTGCTGTAGCCATCCAAAATCCCATCCATGGATTTAAAATTATTTTTTCAGATATAAGCTCCTTTAGTTTATATTGCACTGGATTTTCCTGACCTTTAATTTTTTCACTTCCTAAAAGTACATTAATAGAGTCATCTTCAAACTTATCTAAAGGAACTTCTAAATCTTCTGGATCAAAGAAAAATTCTATTTCCATGATAGTAAATTCTCTCATTCTTATTAGACCTTGTCTAGGCGATATTTCGTTTCTAGCTACTTTACCTACTTGAGCAATTCCTAGAGGCAGTCTTTCTCTAGTGGTTCCATATACTCTCTTAAACGCAGTAAACATACCTTGTGCAGTTTCTGGTCTTAAGAATCCTGTATTCCCAGAATATGGACCTATATTCGTCGAAAACAATAAATTGAATAGTCTAACTTCTCCTAAGTCTCCTCCACAAACTGGGCATTTAATATTTTTATCCTTTATTATTTCATTAAGTTCTGATACTGAAAATCTTTCTGCATTAATTTTTATTTGCTCTTCAATCAAATGATCGGCTCTAAATATTTTATGGCACTTTGTACATTCTACTATAGGATCAGTAAAGTTTTGTACATGACCACTAGCTTCTAAGACCTTAGCAGGTGTTATTATTGGAGTTTCTATTTCTACTACAAATTCTTTATTATTTTCAATAAAGAATTTTCTCCATATATTCAATATTTTATTTCTTATTCTAACTCCTACTGGACCTAAATCATATAATCCAGCTACTCCTCCATATATCTCATAAGATGGCCAAAATATGCCTCTCCTTTTAGCTAACTCGATTACCTTATCTACTTCACTCACAAGACCTTTATCAGTAAAGCCAAACTTATAAATTTCTTCAACCCGTTATGAGGTATGGAAGATCCTAGATTACTTTATCTATACGATTCAAGAAAATTTGCTGGTTTTAATAAGCCAGCATCTCCGTTCATTGTATTAGGGATTCCTATGGATATAACAAGCAGTTATAGGCCAGGAAGTAGATTTGCTCCCTCATACATTAGAGATGCTGCACAGTATATAGAATTTTATTCTATAAGGACTGGAATTGATATGGGAGATGTAGGTTTTAACGATGTAGGAGATATAATATTACATTCGTCTGACGCTGAAGAGAATATAAGGAGAATTTCAACGGTCTCAAGTTATTTTAAAGATAAAGGAAAAATTTTGATTTCGATTGGCGGAGAACATACTATAACCGTAGGAACTACTAAAGGGCTAAATCCTGATTGCGTATTAAGTTTCGATGCACACTTAGATCTAAGAGATGAATACATGGGATATAAGTATGATCATGCATGCGTTATGAGAAGAATAAGTGAAAGAAGCACAAGAATATTTGAAATTGGAACAAGAGCAGTTAGTAAAGAGGAAATTGATTACGCTAATTCTATTGGTATTCCATTTATAACTTCTCATCAAGTAAAACTTTTAGGTCCTAGAGAAGTCAGTAAAAAAGTTATGACGCATTTCGAAGGATGCAATAAGATCTATATCACATTCGATATGGATTCAATAGATCCGTCATATGCGCCTGGCGTCGCTACTCCAGAACCAGAAGGATTAGATCCATCTATAATATTAGATATAGTAAATTTAATCACAGATAAAAGAATAATAGGATTTGATGTAGTCGAGGTATCTCCTCCTTATGACCCTTCCGGTATAACTACAGTATTAGCATCGAAAATAATTCTAGAAACTGCAGCTTCGATATTCAAGTCGCTTTTATAACTTTTATTGTAGGTTTTCTTATCATATATATTATATCATACCCACAATAAGGACATCTAACTCCTGGTAAAACTTTTAATTTATCATCATCAAATGTTTTCCAACATTTGCCGCATCTATATTTATCTGCCATAGAAGTATGAATGTTTAGCAATGATTTAAAGCTATTTCTAATAGAAAAGCTCAAAAAGGGGATTTCTAATAAATATTTTAGTAAAATGACAGACAATTTGTGTGGAGGACTTCCACCAGAAATATGTGAGCAGTTAAATAAAGAGGAACAGTTTATAAAGGTAAAATTAGAAAGGCGACGATATGGTAAAGAAGTTACAGTAATAGAAGGTATTTCAGATTCTGACGTTGAACTTAAAAAAATAGCTTCGGAGTTAAAATCTAAGTTGGCTGCAGGAGGTACTGTAAAGAATGGTAGAATAGAGATTCAAGGCGATCATAGAGAAAAAGTAAAAGATTTGCTAATTAAGTTAGGATTTCCAGAAAGTAATATAATGGTTATAGAATAGATTAAAAAGAATAAAATTAAAAATAACTAATTTGAAAATTGCTAAGTTATTGGTTTTGTATTTCTATTTTTAGTTCTTGTATTAATTCCTTATATCTATTTCTAACAGTAACCTCGGTAACACCAGCAACTTGTGCTATCTCTTTTTGAGTTCTTCTTTCATCGTTAAGAAGTGCTGCTATGTATATTGCAGCAGCTGCAAGACCTGCTGGATCTTTACCTGCAGTTAATCCAACATTTTTAGCTTTTTCTAAGATTTCTGCGGCAAGCTTCATAGAGGCTCCACTTAAACCTAACAATGAACCTATTCTTGTTACATAATCCTTAGGATCAGAAACCGGTACATCTACGTCTAATTCTCGTAGTAACAATCTATAACATCTGGCAACCTCTTTTCTATTAGCTTTAGTATACTGTGCTATCTCATCTAGTGTTCTAGCTATTTTCATTCTTCTACATGAAGCGTAAATTGATGCTGCTACTACGCTTTCTATAGATCTTCCTCTAACTAATCCTTTTTCTACTGCTTTTCTATATATTAATGCAGCTTCATCTTTTACTGATTTAGGTAAGCCTAGCAAGTTTCCTATTCTCTCAAGTTCGTTCATTGCTTGAGCTAAATTCCTGTCTATTGACGACTGTATCCTTGCTCTAACTTGCCATTTTCTCCATCTTAAAACTTCTAATCTTCTTTTTGGATCAAGATTTCTTCCTATAGCATCCTTATCTTTCCAATCAATGAGCGTGGAAAGTCCTCTGTCATGAATTGTATTATTTAAAGGTCCACCAACTCTACTTCTTTTTTCTTTTTCTTCTGGTGTAAATGCTCTCCATTCTGGACCTTGATCTACTATTCTATCTTCTATTACTTCTCCAGTTTCTGTGCAGATATACTCTCCTCTATCAGCGTCAAAAATTATTTTATCTGGAGGACAGATATATGAACCAGATTTAGAATCTTGCTCCTTACTCATGTCTACCACCTAATCTAGAAATAAGGCACAACCGGGAAAACCCTTTTAAATCTTTCTATTCCGCCATTTATAAGCTTTTCTATAAGTTTTTAAATAAGATACAAGGATTAACCTTTAATAGTTATATTCCCTAAAATAATATAGCCGGGTAGTCTAGCGGCCAAGGATCTAGGGCTTTGGCCCCTGGGACCAGGGTTCGAATCCCTGCCCGGCTACCAGTTGTTAAGATTTTCTTTTTAATTGCTTAATGATATGATAATTCAATTATTATTGATGTTAGTATAATGCTGTTCTCATCTATTCTCTATATTTTTTCTAAACATATAAATACTTAATATAAAGAAAATTATCGATATTATTGTAAAAATTATCCCTAACGTTACTAGTGGTAATAAAGCTTGATGAGGTCCAACTCCAAAAAATATTGGTATTGGGCCAATAAGAACGAGTCCGCCAATTGCTGAACTTGTAGACTGCGGAGTAACTTGCGATATAGATCCGAATATTATAAGGAGCATTCCTATGAAGATTATAAGGAAGCCAATAATGGTTAATCTCATAATTTACTCTATTGTTTTGATATTTATAACGGTGTCGTTTATTGTATTATGGGGGAATAATATCCGTATTATCATCAAAAAAGCAAGATGCTAATGAAATAGCAGAAAAGCTAGGTAAACTTCATGAAGAAGGTAAAATTAGAATATATTATAGGCGTAATGGTGATTTCATCAGATCAGTATTAGTGCCTTCGGAATATCCTGAAAAAATTTTGGATGCAGCAGAAGCAGTTAGTTTATCATCATATTGTATTTTACATATACCTGAAGATATAAAATGGGTAGATGGAGAAGAGGCCCTACTAATAGATGCTCTAGGATTACCAGGAAAAATAGTTACAAATTTACCTTCTGATAATATTAAGAAAATTTTTAAAGGTTTAACAATAGAAAAATTTGAAATAATTAAGGATATTCAAGAAATTGAAAATAAGGAAAATGAAAAAGGTTTTGTATATATAGACAGAGCTTTTGTTGTAAAAGGCGTTGGAGTAGTAATTACAGGATTTTCCTTTACTCAAGTAAAAGTTCATGACAAACTGAAGATTCTACCTCAAGGAAAAGAGGTGGAAATAAAAAGCATTCAGGTTTTAGACGAGGATCAGACAGAAGTTATGCCAGGAATAAGAATAGGATTTGCATTGAGAAATGTTAAAGAAGAAGAATTAAAAGATTCATTTGCTTTAGTAAAATCAAATTCCAAATTATTAAAAGAGTTTACTGCAAAAATTACAGTTTATCCGTGGTCTAAATTTACTGATGGTAAATATCATGTAGTAAGTAATGGTATATCAGTAGTAGCAGAAATAAAAAGGCAAGAAAACGAGGCTCTTGTGTCTTTACCATTCGAAGTTCCAATATCTCAAAGAATAGCAATAATTGATGTAAATGCTAAACAAGGTAAGTCAAGAGTTATAGGCTATCTAGAGCCTAAATAAATTACGTTAAATATATATTTTAGAATAATATAAATACATAATGCGGCCGTAGTCTAGCCTGGATAGGACGCCTGCCTGCCATCATCAGGCAGAACGCAGGAGGTCCCGGGTTCAAATCCCGGCGGTCGCATATTAGTGATGAGCAGTGGGTAACAGAAAAAGTGACGATGGTCTTGAGTCCTGAAATTTTCAAGTATTTTTAATATTAGTTCTTAGTTCATTAAGATTATTTTCTGCTGTAAAAAATACAGGAACATCGTGCGGTAAAGCTGCTTTAAAACTAACTAGTAGCCATTGTCCTATCTCGAGATCTAACGTTCTATCCATTAGCACGTCGTTTATTCCAAATGTTTCAGAGATTAATTGTCTATCATATGGTCTAGGCAAAGTACTAATAAAATATGTATGAAGTTGTTGCAGTACATTTGTATTTAGATAAGCTAATCTCTGTGTACTGATTAGTGCATGTAGATGATATTTTCTTCCATGTCTTAATAATTTTTCTATAGCGTTACTAGAAAGCTCACTTCTGTCCTTTTGTCTAGTATCAAAAGGTATGAATTCCTGAGCTTCGTCTATTACGAACATTATTGGAGATGTAGAATAAAATCTCTTTCTTCTGTTCATGACTTCATTTATAAGCGAAGCTACAATACTTCTAGACTCTTCTATATTTGGTAATTCCAAAATGAAAAGTCTTGGTGAAGACGAAGAACCGTCCAATATTTCTATTGCCATTTTTTCTATATCATAATCTTCAGTTTCGTACTCTTGAGAATTAATGTATGCCTTTAGTGTACTTATAAAAGTAAAAATTGATGAAGTTTCTTTTAATCCGCTAGTTTTTGCTGTTTCTTCTATTTCATCTAGAATTCCTATTATACTATCATCTACTATATCATCTTTACCTAATTTTTTTTCTCTCATGAATATATCTATTTTACGTAATAGTAATCCAAAGAGTGGTTTCTGTGCATACGCTGTATATTTATCATTTATTTGAGATCTTACCATTTCCATGAGATCTCCAAAAGTTAAATATTGAAATTCTTGAGGCGGAACATACAATTGCCTCATTTTTGGATATATTTTATTTGCAACATCTTTTATTGTATCTTTTAAGTCTAGTATTTCTTCTGGTAATACATGGGTCCTTAAGAATTTTCTTGCAGCGTCTTCTGAATTTATTGGCAACCTCTCAGTAGAAACTAATCTTGAATTTATATTTAGCAATTGATCTAGAAGTAAGATTGCGTATTCCATAGAGATATCTATAATTACTATTTTCATATCCGTAGTTTTTAGAATTCTTCTTATTAATGACGCAGTTAAATTAGATTTTCCAGATCCTGTGAAAGCAAATATTCCTATATGATAATTTATAGCTTTTATAAGATCAATATTCAATGGCAAATTTTCTCCAATAACTTTTCCTATTTCAACTCCGTCTTTTTTGCATACAAAGTTTCTAAAAAAATCCTGATCTAAGACATATACTGTAGAACCTACAAGTGGAGGCACATATGTTTTTCTAAACTTAGGTTCACCATTTAGCTCTAAGGTGTAACCAATGGGATAAGAATATACTTCTATCCAAGTATTATCATCTTCCTTATTCCAGCTCTCTTCTACTCTTCGCATAATTTCTTCTCTTAAATCCCTAGGTACAGTTTCGTCTAGTTCTAACATTCCGTAGTGCATAGGTAAAAAATCAGCTACTTCTAATAGTAAATATGAGTTTTCTACCATTGTTTTTACAGCAAGAAGTTTTCCTATGTTTAGTATTTTCCCTGCTATATATGGCATTTCAATAATAAAGCTTCTAAAGCTAATTGAACCTCTACCATCAGCAGTTTGTCTAGTGATTATCTTAACTTCTCTTAGTCTTCCCTTTATATCTTCAAACATTCTTATCACTTTTTAGCTCTACTATATTCCATAATACTTCTAAACTCTCTGTATTCAAGTAATTTACCTTTAGTAATATCCATAGCTTTTTCCATTTTATTTCTGTAGTATTTTACTAACTTATCTGCTAGGAATAAAGGATAATTATACCCCAAAGCCTCTGGTATAGGGTATTCCCCACATATACTTAATAATGTTAATATTTTTTTGGGGTCAATTATATTACTTTCGAAATAAAATACCCAACTATATTTATTAAGCTTAAAATATCCAGAAATTATGTCTTTGTTCTCTTCCTTTACTAATAGCCATGGATATTCATTATAGTTTAATTCTGATCTTATTTTAGGATCAAAGTCTTTTACTATACCAATTGTGTTATTAGGAATCTTCATATTTTTTTCTTTATCCATGGATAACTTTCTATCCATTAAAATAATATCAGAATTTAATGAATTAGCTAGATCGTATTCCATTCTTCTCATAAATTCCTCTCCAGAACCTTCGTATATATTATCAGTTATATTATAGGAGTTAAAAGCTAATTTATGTTTATTTAGAGTAAAATTTACAGCTCCTGCTATAACATAAGAGACTGTTCCTTCTGCTGTAGGTATTTCGTGCAGACTTCCGTCAATTGCTGAAAGAGTTAACTTAAAAGAGTAGTCAATGTTACTATCTAGTTTGATAAAAGTGGAAACTCCCATATCACTAATTACTGATGTATTCTTGCCAAATATAAGAGCTTTGGAAGCTAAAAAGTTAAGATCAATGGATATGAGTCAAAGTAAAATAGCATCTTTACTTGGCGTAACACAACCAGCAGTAAAACAGTATTTAGATACTAGAGATTCGATATATTTAAATAAACTAAAGGAATTAGGTATTACAGAAGAAGAAATAAATATGTTTTTATCAGATTTAACTGAAATTTTACTTAAAAATGATGTTAAAAGTACTATGTTTTTTATAACAATTTATAGTATGGATATGCTAAGTAGGCTAAGATTTTGTTCATATCATAGGAAAGTCAATCCTCTAATACCACAAGATTGTAACATTTGTGAAAAACTATATAAGGAAGATGAAGAAGAACAGCTTTCTTTAGCTACTTCTATGCTTCAAAACGAAATTATTAGTCCATTAATTCCAGAAGTTTTAAGCAATATAGCCTTTGCTAGGAAAAATCCGAGAGAAATAAACGATGTGATAGCTATAGCAGGCAGGATAACTAAAATTAGAGGTATTCCAACTCCAGTCTCTAGACCTATGTGGGGGGCTAGTAATCATTTAGCTAAAATTCTATTAGCAATAAATATCAATTATCCTGAAATACGCTCAGTTATGAATATAAAATATGATGAAAATGTGAAAAATTCATTACAGAAATTAGGTTATAAGTTTACCTTAGCAGGACCTAAAGATTACGCTAACGATGATATTTTGGCAAAAGATATTGCCAAAGCTTTTAATGGTGGAGACGCCGTTATACATCTAGGAGGAAAAGGAGTAGAGCCAATAACATATATTTTTGGTAAAAATCCGTTAGAAGTTGTAAGAAAGGTAATTGAAATTTCTAGAAAGTATAAAGAAATTATCGAATTATCTTCCTTATCTTAGGCCACCAGTTATATTGCTTTAAGAATGACATAATTGCAGGAACAAATATAGGTCTTACTATAAAGGTATCAAATAATACTGAAAAGCCTACTGAAAAACCTATTTCCTGTAAAAATCTCATATTTGTAGCAACAAGCGAAAAGAAAGCTCCAGCTAGTATGAGTCCGGCAGCAGTTACTACTAATCCAGAGTTTTTGATTCCTGTAAGTATTCTTTTCTCTTCACTTCCTTTTTCTTCTATAATTCTAAGAATTATGAACATATCATAATCTATTCCTATACTAAACAGCATTGCAAAAACTATTAATGGGGATAACCAATACACACTATGGAAAACTAAATCCATAGTAGCTACACCTGTTAAAGAACTTACAATTAATGTTAATGCTAGTCTTATAGGTACTACAATAGATCCTAGTATTACAAATAAATAAAAGATTATAATTAAAATTGTAAAAGGTAATACAAAATTATAATAGTTGCTTACTGTATTATTAACAATATATATTCTTTGTGCATTACTTCCTCCTACTTCATATCCTTGGTTTATAATGCTTTTAGTAAAATCAATAGCTTTTGAACTAAATACTGGATAAGGTATATAGGCTTCGACTAGAGTATAATTATCTCTATAAAATTGAGGTATATATTCAGATTTATTTAAAATAATATTATTTATGGAAAATGTACTATATACTAATCCATTATTTGATATTATATATTTACTTAAATTATAAACTTTCGTATAAGTTATATTTGGATTTCCATGAATTATTATATAATCTATACTATAATTAAATAAATTTAATAGATATTTTTCTCCAATTACTGACGATGAATAAGAAGGAACTATTTCATTAATATTAATATTAGTAGAGTGAGTATAAAACACAGAAAACGAAAATAAGGTAAGTATAATCATTACGAATATCACTATACTCTTTCTATGGATAGAGGACGAAGCTACTTTTTCTAAATATTTTATTCTAGAATCTACTGGACTAGGAATATCGCGTCTAGGATAGCCTAACCAGGATATTGGTATAGCCTTTAATGCAGTATATGTAAATATTACAGCAGGAATTATTGATGATATTGACGCTGTTATTAGCGCTTCCCCAATATTTTTTAGTAATGGAGAGGGAGAGAATACGAAAGACATGAAGCCTAAAGTTATTGATAGACCGCTAAATATTGCACCTTTTCCAGCAGTTTTTAACGCAGTTTTAATTGGATTATTACTCTTCTTCTTGATTTCTTCAAAATATCTATAAATGAAAAGTATTGAATAGTCTATAGTAATTCCAAACACTATTGGAGGTATAACTAATCCAGAAATGTAGTAAATCTGATAACCAGTAAAAGTTAAAAGATAAAGCAGAGTATATGAAATTTCTATACCTATTACTGCACTAGCTAATAATAATAAAATAGGTAATAATGAACGTAATAATATTATAAGAAGTGAACCTACTAGTATTATCGTTACAATATCTATTAATTTTAAATTACTTTCAGTGTAATAAGCAGATTGAGCGTATATAGCGAAATGGCCAGTAACTGTTCCATTCGTATTCTTTATGAAATTTTCAACATCTATAAGACTCTCGTTTTTTGGAATTTGAATTAAAAAGAGCCATTCGTTTCCTTTATGAAAGTTGCTTAACGATATGGGTGGAGGTAAAATTCTATTTTTAACTTCAGTAAGCGAAAAATTATACGGATTTACTAGTGCAGATTCTGGAATATATTTCCCTGTAATTTCGTATATTATCTCAGAATAATTATTAAAGGTTTTTAAAAAATTATATGCTAGACTAAAATTACTATAATTATTAAAAGAGAAAAATAAAATATATGGATCTTTAAATACATATGCGCCAGCGTCTCTTGCTGCATTTAGTTTAGTTTCGTTTTTAGTCAAAATAGAGTATGCTACTAGAAATTCCTTAGCTTTGCTAGAATTAGAATGATATTTGTCTAATGGTATTCCAAAACTTACATTTAATTGGTATTCAAAATTTGTGAAATTTTTTAATAGATTATACTTTAATATAGTTAAATTATTATAAATTCTATGAAAAGGTTCTAAGTAAGCTGCAGTAATGTTAGCTAATTCAGAGATTTCTTTTGAGTACTCGTTTTTTGTTTCATTAATATATTGAAATGGAGTTACTATTCTATAATCTTCTAGATATTTAGAATTTTTATCTATTTGATTTAGACTTTGATTGTAATTTCCATTTATTATAATATAAAGTGTAGAATCTTGTGAGAAATTAAAATAGTTATCTAACACACGGCTTACGGTAACGCTGGGATATTCATTACTTAAAAAAGGAGAATCGCTATAGACAAAATAATTCTGAATTTGTAATGTAATAGGTGATAATATAACTATTAGAAGTAACCAAGGTATTACAGTAATTAGGCTCTTTTTCATATATTTCTAGAATAATAGCTGTGAATAAAATCGTTTAGGAAATACCAATTTTATGAATGTAACCCATTTATCTAAAAACAAATAGTATAAATCTATGCAGTCTCTAAAGGACGCATTAAATTTGCTTGAAGAAGTTGAGAAAATAATTTCTAACTATAATCCGTCTGAAGAAGATAAAAAGATACTAAATGATATAATCACTAAAAATATGAAAATAGAGGCAGAGCTATATTCAAAATATATAAATATGAGATAATATCGTAGTGATGCGCTAAATACAAAAAAAGACTTATATTCTTCTTTTTAAAATTAATCTTTTGTATGTTTGAGATATTCTTAGATAAACTAATGCCCTATGGAGAAAAAGTATTAACTGACAGCGGACATGTTGTGACATTTTCCAAGAATTTATCTATAGAATTAAAAAATATGGGTATAAATATTAAGGTTTTTGCAGGAGTCGTAGCAGACTATTTTAACGAAAAATCTAAATCTTACTCAATATATTATAGACCTTTAAATATGGCTAATATGTCTGATATATTTACTAGAGTATTCGAGTTTTGGGTAGTTTATTCTTCTGGCCAAATTCAGTTATTTTCTATAATTTCAAATTATAAAGATATAAGTGAAATAACAATTATAGATCCACAATTAGTAACATTAGAACTAGAGAAAATTATGAACTTCGCTAAAAATTACAAGACAGCTACAATTACTATGCCATTTCTATATAAATTCTTAATATTTGAAACATTTAATTTGTTTAGAAAGAATAATATATTGAAATTTGAAGGGATTATAGAAGAAAAACGTGATGCTAAATACATGATGGCCGTAAATAAGAATCTTAATGCAATAATATGGAAAATAGACTCCACAAAACTGAATTATGTTAACGATATTTCGAGTGAAAAAATTGGTGGAATGGTTAGGAATTTATAGTAAAACAAATACATAATATCGGATAACAGTGACAAAACTTGAAGAATGGGATTGGCGATTCAGAAATCTTAATGAAGTAGAGTCGTTTTTACTTGCCATATTTTCTATTGCAGTAAAAGCAATTCCTTTGTTTTTCCTATTACCCAACTACTCTATTTTAGTAATACCAGCTGTTATACTTGCAGCTACAATAGCTGTTATTCCTCATGAATTAGCCCATAGGCAATACGCAAGAAAATACGGATGCTTTTCAAGGTTTACTTTGAATTTTACCGGATTTCTAGCTACTACTATAATAAATGCGTTACCATTTTTTGGTCTATTATTTCTTTCTGGATATACTCTAATTTCTTGCAGATTTTTCTCTATGAGCAAAGAAATAGAAGGTAAATCAGCAGCTGTAGGCCCATTGACTAATATCATAATCTCGGTTTTATCATTTTTATTAATAGGTTATGTTACGCAAACTGTAGCTTTCTTCTTGTATGAAATAGCCGCGTTTAATGCTGCAGTAGCTTTCTTTAATTTACTACCTTTCTGGATATTAGACGGTCTTAAAGTATTTAGATGGAACGTAGGAATATGGATAGTAATGATAATATCTTCTGTAGTACTAATGTATTTTACTGGTGAATTATGAAACCTAAAATATTATCAATTAAACCTACAATACTGTTAATGATTCTAGTAGCTGTAGGATATATTATAGGTTATGTATTGTCAATAGTTAATTTTATAGATTTCCTTTATTTGATTCAGGTAAACTTATTAGTTTTTAACGGTGATTACATAAGTTTAGTAACATCAATTTTTATTACAAATAGTTTTATAGACTTTTTCTTTAATTTTATATCATTAGGTGTAATATATTATTTATTTAGATCATATGCAGGGAAGATTGAATATGTAGTTTTTCTAATATCTGGAATAGTAGGTAATATTTTGACTTTGTTTGTATTTCCTCCAAGAACCCCATCAGAAGGTGCATCTGGCGGAATATTTGGAATATTTGCTTATTATGTAATATTAGATATGTTGGAGTTGAATAGAATAGATTATAATGGGTTAGGAATACTTGTTTTTGTTTTTATCTTAAGCGATATAATACCAAACGTTAATTATGTTGCGCATATTGGAGGAATAACTAGCGGGATATTACTGGCATTTGCTACCTTTAGGCTTTTAAGGAAAAATAGAAGAATTTAGTATTTATGAATATAATAGAAGAAATTTTGTTAGTATTAGGAATTGTAATGATGCCTTATGGTTTATATGAAGTGGCTAAGGGTAATGGCGATAAACAAGTAAAAATCATTCTAATAACTATATCGTTAGCGTTATTTGCTACTGAGTTCTTTTTAGCATATAGATGAGAATACTAATATCTGGTACTCCTGGAGTAGGAAAGACTGAAATTAGTAAAATATTGTCATTAAAATTTAATTTTTTATACTTTTCTGTATCAAAATTTATTTTAGAGAATAAATTATATACGAGTTACGATTCTAAAAGGGAAACATATAATATAGATGATAGTGTAATACAGAAAATAAATGATCAAATTAATAAAATGGATAATGTTATAATAGAAACAATCTATCCATCTTTAATAGATAATGCAGATAAAATTATAGTTTTAAGAAAAAATCCATTTGTTTTATATAAAGATCTTAAGGATAGAAATTGGGGAGATTTAAAGATAGCCGAAAACGTTGAAGCTGAAATACTAGGCGTAATAGCTCAAGAAGCAAGAGAATGGTTTAAGAATATTTGTGAAATAGATGTTACAAATAAATCCAGAGAAGAAGTTGTAAAGAATATTATTGATAATCGCTGTGATAATGTAGATTGGCTATCCGATGATAGAATTCAAGATCTTTTAATAGAATTAGATAAGATTATTAGTCTATACGAGAATAAATAATTATAATGAGCTCTAATCCATTTAGAATACAGTCTCCTCAACAGCCTCAAAAACAACCTAGAGATCTTAGAAAAACTCAGCCTCAGATACCAGCAGCAGATATAAAAATCCAGATGAAAATGAAAAATATTAAATATAAAATAGCCGTGCTAAGCGGTAAAGGTGGAGTAGGAAAATCTTTTGTATCATCTAATTTAGCTATGGCATTAGCTGCCTCTGGAAAAAAAGTTGGTATAGTAGATGTAGATTTTCATGGTCCATCTGTTCCTAAGATGTTAGGAGTAAGGGGTCAAGTATTAACAGCTGATGACAACGGGATAAATCCAGTACAAGGTCCTTTCGGGATAAAAGTAGTTTCTATAGATTTCCTATTACCTAGAGACGACACACCAGTAGTATGGAGGGGGGCAATAAAACATACTGCTATAAAGCAATTTCTAGGAGATGTAAATTGGGGTGAATTAGACTATTTAATAATAGACATGCCACCTGGAACTGGAGACGAGGCGCTTTCAATAGCTCAACTAGTACCAAGTATTAGCGGAGCTATTATAGTTACTATACCTTCCGAAGTTTCTACACTTGCAGTTAAAAAATCTATAACTTTCGTAAAAACTGTAAACACAAAAATATTAGGCGTTGTAGAAAACATGAGTTATTTTGTGTGTCCTTCTGATAATAAACCTTACTATATTTTTGGTGAAGGAAAAGGTAAAAAAATGGCTGAAGATATGGGAGTATCGCTTCTAGGCCAAATACCTCTTGATCCTAAAATTGCCGAATCCAATGACTCTGGTGAACCGTTCTTTCTTAAATATGTAGATTCCCCTACGTCAAAAGAGTTTTTGAATATTGCAGATAATATAATTAAAATTGTGGAACAAAATTCTTCTTCAACTTAAAATAAAATTTTTTATTTTCATAAACTGGATATTTTTCTATAATTCCTTCTCTTACTAGATCAGCTAACGTTTCTCTAAATTCCATAGGTGAGAATTCTGTACTTGTTTTTAATATTTCTTTCATAATTTCTTCTGATGTCATATCTCTATTTTTTAGAATTTCAATGATTTTTTCTCTTAATTTTTTGTTCATAGGTAATATGTATATATCAATTTCCTATAAAAATTTAGGTCTTGATTATAGATATAACTTTAAAAAGAATAAAAACTAAAATCTAAAAGGTGGAAAGTAAAATGAGTATTGAAATTACTGAAAAAAGCATAATATTGAGAAGATTTCTCATGGTTGCTTATGGCTTATCTGAGGCCGATGTTGATGCATTTATGAAAATAGTTAAGAGTAAGGAGGGCAAGGATGTAGATTCTATATCATCAGAACTAGGAATAAGTAAAAGCAGAGCTAGTCTTATACTTAAAAGGTTATCAGATTCTGGTTTAATCGAAAAACAGAAAAATAGCGGAAGTAAAGGAGGAAGACCAAAATATCTATACTACATTAATAAAGAAGAGGTTATATCTAAAATGATAAGAAGAGCAAAAGAAATATGCACAGATCTAGAAAGTATAATTTCTTCTATATGACTAGTTTAATGCCTTCCAAAAGAATATAAAAACCAAATGCTAGAATAATAATAAATGATGCTATTTTCGTATATTTTGAATACTTTCTTATATACTTGTGCGAGATCAAAGGAAATATTATAACCCATATCAATATTCCAATAAAAAAACCTAATATACTGGAAATTCCTAGATTTTCTAGCATAAAGATTCCTATAGTTAGCCACCAAGTTATCTGATATGGATTAGTTAGACCCATGCTAAGACCAGTTAGGTAATTTCCTTTAGGTGAAGTATTAGTATTGAATTTAGATTTTATAATTAAAGTAGAGATAATAATAAGTAATAAACCTCCTGCTATATAAATTACCTTTAGGAAATCTTTAGGTATGAAATTTCTGAAATTATACGATATAAAATAAAAAATCAAATCCGCTGTCATAGCTCCAAGTCCTACACTACTCCCATGAATTTTTGATTTTACGGACTCATTTAATATTATAGCATTAACTGGACCTGGAGGAGCAGCCATAGAAAGTCCTAGAATGATACCTAACAGAATAGATATCATGATACCATCTCCTTAAATTTTAACGCGTTTTTAATAGAGTAAATATTATTAAAAAGCACATAAGATTCCCCGTTCACTATGCTTTTTAATTTAAGTAAATCTTCATCAGAATAATTATATCTATAGTTAACTTCCTTACCGCCTATTCCATGTAACCTGTAGTATCTGATGTCTCCATATAAAGGCATATGTCTAAAAGGATCTGTTACATGAATAAGTTTAGCTTCCTCTAAAACATGGAGTAATATGTCTTGATTGTTATACCACTCTCCTCTAGGTTCCCATCCATACAAAAATTTTCTATCTAGTATCGAGGAGAACTCTATAACGTTTCTTATATTTTCTGCATTAGGCTTAAATGAAGATGGAGTTTGAAATATTATTATTCTAGAGTTTAAAACATTGGCTTCTTCAAGTGTGATTTCTAACGCTTTTTCTGTATCTATATTAACCTTGAATGAACCTAGGTTATTCATATCACTAACTAAAAATTTTTTCATTTTTTTATAGTTTTTATTATAAGAATGTGTTATAACTTGTAGTGCTTTAACATTTAGCTCGATATCTCTGTTATAATTTCTCCATTTCTTTAATTTATCAATACTTACTATATCATAAAATGTATCCTGAATCTCTAGAACATTAAATAAATTAGCTGCCTTATAGCTAAAGCCGCAAATGCCGATTTTCATATGTATTAAAAATGATTTTGGGAAAAAATTTAAAAAGTTTATATGTGAGCCCTATTTATGCAGAATGAAGAAACAAGCAAAATAGCTAAAGAAATGTATGAAAGAGGTAAAAGCATAAGAGAAATTGCAAGAGAACTTAATCTTAGTTATTCACGAGTAAGAAAGATTCTTAAAGATTCTGGAGTTCAATTTAGAGGAAAAATTTCTAGAGATCTTGAGGAGAAAATAATAGATCTCGCTAAAAGAGGATATAGTGCCAATAGAATAAGTAAGGAGACTAAAATAAATTCCAATACAGTACTTCGAGTTCTAAAAAAGAACAACTTAGCTAAAACTAAAAGGAAATTAGCTCCAGAAAAAATAGAAGAAATAAAGAATCTGTATAAAAACGGAGTTTCAATTTATAAAATAGCTAAAAATTTGAATATATCTACAAACTTAGTAGTATATCATTTAAAAAAGTTAAATGTATATAAGCCTACTCATGAATCTTATTCCACATCTCAGTAGCTAACTTTCCATCGTATTTAAATAATCTAACTTTGTCTTTTGCCATTTCTTTCATCTGCCTATGTTCCTCTAAAGTATTATTCAGTTTTTCTATAAGTATTTCTTTTAATTCTCCAGTTAGCATTTTTCCTGATCTATATTCTTCTTCTATTTCTCTAATTTTATTATCATCTGGCTCAAAGAAATAGTATAACCATTGAAAAGAGACATCTATTTCAGTGTTTCCGCCCAATTTTCTATGAAGTTCTACTGTAGGCTGTCCTCCAGAGAACGCATATTTCATTATTTTTCTCTCAACAGTTTTGGGATCGTCTGTAAGGTATATAGCGGATTCTGGAATAGAAGAACTCATTTTTCCCTCAGGCCCAGTTAATGGAGGAAGGAATTTACTATGAATTTGTGCCGCCTTGTAATATCCTAAACTCTCTGCTATATCTCTTTGTAATCTCCAATATGGATCTTGATCTATTCCTGCAGGAATTAAACATCTTTTCTTTTCAAACATTGTAGGGGCAATTTGTAGAGCAGGATAAAATATTATTCCTATATTGGACGATAGTTCTAAACCAAATGTAGCCTTTACTTCATTAAACGTAAGTTTTTTAGCTATTTTTGTTGTAATAGGATACATATTTTTAATATATTCAGTATCCTGAAATATAAATGTCTTATCTGGATCAAAACCTACTGCAATTATATCTAAAATATTATCATAAGCCCATTGTCTAGTCTGTTCTAACGTATATTCCTGGTTTCTCATGAATTTTTCATCGTCTGTTATTTCAATATATACATTTACCTTAAATTTGTCTTGGAGCCATTTAGTAAAAATGAACGGTATCAGATGTCCAATATGCATTCCTAAAGATGGAGCTCTACCAGTATAAAGGAAAAATCCTTTCCCATTCCTATAATCCTTTAAAATTAGGTCTAAATCTCTATGTGAGAAAAAAATATCTCTTCTTAACATTACATGTAGGTCTCCTCCTATAAGTTTAGAGATCTCTTCCTTTAGTTCTGGAGTAATTTTTTGAGTGCCAAACTGTATTATTAGCTTATCATAATCTACTTTACCCTTAACTTCCCAAGGAGTTACAGAAAAGTTTTCATTGGACATAAAAAGAGATGATAAAAAAGGAAATAAAAAGCGTTTTTAGGCTTTTTGAGTGAGAGTAGCTGCGGGTAAATCTGGGAATTTTTCCTTCATTTTTTGCTCTGCTATTGTAGACGCTTCGTCTAAAATCTTTCTTGCCTCAGCAGTTGGTGCAGATGCGTATGAGTAACTTCCAGTAAAGTCTCCAGCCTCGACAACTACTTCCTGTAGACCTTCTCCTAATTCTCCTAGTTCTACAGATAATTCTGGCATTACTCCTCTTAATACGCCTTTTAGTTCATTTATAACTCCAACTACAGGTACTAAGTTTACAAACACATCTCCTATTTCGCTTACAGTTTCTAATCTAAGTTCTACTTGTTCCAACGCTATTTGAGTTGTTAATAATTGTCTGCTTATTTTTCTTATTTCTGCTACCTCATTTGCATACATTGCAGCTCTTGCTGTATCTTTGGACATTTGAGCTTCAACTACTCTTTCGAATAATGTTCTGTCTCTTTCCTGCATTCTTCCTATGTATGCGTCAAGTCTACTTACCATAGAACTTAATTGGTAATGAGCTTGAACTATCCTATATTTTAAGGGTTCCTTGCTCTTAAATGCACCCTTAAAACTTTTCCACATATCTTTATCTTCTGATCCTGCCCAATATTTCTGGAAATCTTTTCCAAGCATCTTAATTAATATGTTGTCAAAGAAGTTTTTTAAAGCGGATGACCAGTAATATATATTTATTATGTATTAACGAGAATATAATATATTTGTGAGAGTGTTGCCATTCATACAAGTAGATGAAGATCCAGATTTTGATATAATTCAAGAAGGAAATAAAATAAATATATACGTAGATCTAAGGGGAAAAGGCTTAAATATAGATAATATACAAGTTAAAATAAATTCTAATTCCGTATATATTATAGATCAACAATCGAATTCTACTGTAAAAACTATAAATCTTGCTGCGAATACAAATCTTCAGGTCTCAGAAGTAAGAAAACATAATGGAACTTTATTAATAATATTAGAGAAGAATAATTGATGGTAGAAGAAATATATCTTACTGATTCTTATGTAAAAAATTTTAAGGCAAAAGTTGTTAAGGTAGGTCAAGACGGAGTTATTTTAGATAGAACTGCATTTTATCCAGGCGGAGGCGGGCTTGAAAACGATATAGGAAAATTAGTTATAGACAATAAGGAAATACAAGTGACGGAAGTCAAACGTCAAGACAACGAAATAGTACATAAGATAAACGGAAATCTTTCCGAAGGAGATCTTGTAGACGGAATTATAGATTGGGAAAGAAGATATTCTATGATGAAATTACATACCGCTTCCCATATAATTGCCTCGATAGCATACAATAAATACGGTGCTATGGTAACTGGAGGACATATTTCACCAGAATATGCAAAAGATGATTTTAATGTAGAAGATAAAAACGTATTAACTAATATAATAAATGAGGCTAATGACATAATTAAGAAAAATATTGATGTTAAGGTTTACTTTAAACCTAAAGAAGAAGCATTAAAGATACCTGGAATAGTGAAATTAATGGGCAGAAATCCTCCTGATGTACCTATATGGAGAATTGTAGAAATTCCAGGGATAGATATTCAAGCTGATGGAGGACCACACGTTAAGAATACATCAGAAATAGGACATATAGAATTAATTAAAGTCGAAAATAGAGGTAAAAATAAGAAGAGAGTCTATTATACTGTAAAAAGTTAAGGCCATACCCATTTTATACTTGTTATAAATCTTACGATGAATCCAGAAATTATTCCTATGAAATTGATTATGCCAAGTACTAAAGACTGAAGTTTTAAATAAGACGTAAAAAACAATATTGCCAATATTTCCGAAGCATTACTAAAATGAAACATAATTACAATAATTGAAATTACCACAATATACTGAATAATTCCTCCACTAGCTGACGACATATGAAATTTAAGTAGTCTCTTAATAAAACTTCCTACTCTTTTATCCTTAAAAGTCCAAATATCATTTAGTATAAAATTAAATATTATTGAAAGCTCTATTGCTAATGCTAATGATATCGATATGGATAAAAGCTTAGTAGTAGATAAAAATACTAGTTCATTCACGAACGTGCCTAGCCCCCCGACCACGGCAAATTTCAGCAATCTTGACACCAAGAATCTCGACATCAATAGATTCTTGATATTATAACGATTTTTAACTTTCTGGGGGGTTAAGGGGGCAGAAAGCCTCGAGGTAGGTTAGTTCAGTAGTTTTCCATCACGTAGGGCGACGCAGTATATTGTTGATTATTGGTGACTTGAACGGTCTGGCTACTCACTACCTTTGGTAAAACCTGTGCCAACTGCAAATATACTTGTAACGATCTAACTATACTTGGTTCGACGCCGTACATTGACGCAAGGGAATTTATTACATCTGGTTCAATTTGCTGGGCAATTTGATTTGCCTTCGTTACCAATGCCACAGGATTGTATTGTGTTTGCTGAACTAGGCTTGGTATTTTGTTGTACTGAACACCAAAATAATTTACAAGTTTTTTAGGTGAAATAGGAGTAAATGGCTGGTTAAGGTACTGTGTAGAGAGTTGGTTAAGGTCATAATATTGCGAAAGTTGGTCAAGTGTATATATTAAGTTTAGTATTTTCGCTATAGCTTCTGCATACGTCTCGAATGAAGAAAGACGCTTATTACGATTATTTTCACTCATTATATATACCTCTCAAACAGCTGTTTAAAAAGTTATTTAGCTGGCTTCCTCCCCTAGAATTGGTCAGTCGGAATCTTACGCCCCCTTGGAACCCCTAAATTTATAATTTTTTGGGTACTCTAGAGTAGAGAGTACTCTTAACTCAAGGCTTATATATCTTTACATGAAGATGATCTTATGAAGGTTTTAATTACAGGTGCGGGTCAGGACTCAAGTCTTTCTACCTTCCTTCATATAAAGAAGGGAGATGAGTTATATGTATTAACCAGGCATAGAGCAGACGGGTTGACTAACCAGATGCGGACTGTCATTGAAATTCTTGGTGTATCTCCTAAATTTGTCTATGCTGACCTTACAGAATATGAAAACGTCTTCGACATAGTACGTGAGCTAAAGCCCGACATGATATATCATTATGGTGCTATGAGCTTCGTTCCGTATAGCTATAATAACCCCATCTATACGGCTCAGGTGAACGAGCTTTCGGCTTATGCTATATTGGAGGCTGTTAGGAAACATACGCCTGAGACTAAAGTATTTTTACCTGCTTCGAGTGAGGTATTCGGTCACCCGTTGGAACGCCCTCAAACCCTTTCTACACCGCTGGCTCCCGTTACACCTTACGCAATAAGTAAAGTTTCATTAATGTATATCGCTACTTATTACCGTAAAGTATGGGGGCTTAAGGTTTATGATTTTGTAACGTTTAATCACGAGAGCGAGTTGAGGGGCGAAGAGTTTGTGACCATGAAAATAGTTAAGAACTTAGTGGAAAAGGAGCATGTGAAATTAGGTAATATCAAGGCTGAAAAAGATTGGGGATACGCGGGAGAATATGTGAAGATATTCAATAAAGTTATGGAAGGAGAGGAGCCGAAAAGGTATATCCTCTGCACTGGTGTTATAGCGAGTGTGGAAGACTTTTTGAAGTACGTAATGGAGAAAGTAGGTGGTACTTATGAGATAGACCCGGATTTATATAGACCCCTCGACGCCGAAGGCATGACTTGCGACGTTAGTGAGGTACCTATAAGACCTAAATACATGTGGTGGGATGTAGCGGATATGATGATAAAATACGTGAAGGACGGTATACCTACTTTCCCTGAGGTATTGGGTAATGCATGAACTATCCCGTCCTTACGGACGGGGCATCCCCACCTCGCGGTGAGGATTTCCTGCTTTTCAGAGCAACCTCGATCCCCCTTTTAGATTGTCATGGCGATCATTTTCTCCAACACATCCATAGCTTTTCTAAAATCCATTTCTCTATGTAGTTCATTCATCGTTTTTTGCATGTCCAACTTCAGCCCGTAAAATGTGTTTACCGTGTACAATATTTTTTTCAAAATGTCTGTGTCAGTTGCAGGTAATTGTGTTATATCAATCCTAGGTAGAAGCTTCAATGTTTGTACTTGTAATAATGAACTATCAAAACTCGTTATTACCACAAAACTAACGTTATCCTCTTCCAGTAGACGCTCTATTAACAGCTGTTTGTTGATGTTGAGGTTGCCATGCATGTGAATTATACCGACCGGTTTGTTTTCCTGCTTGAGTAACGTTATGATATCGTCGCTTCCATACCTCAAGGAAGTGGACTCTTGTAAATCTATAAGGTAAACGGGTCTATTCTCACTCGTAAGAAAATAGCTTGTTACTACTGCAGTCATGGTGTATAATGCTCCTTCGCATAACATTTTTACGTTCTTATTTTTGATATCAAAACGCCTGAGTTGGGGCAATTTCGTTATATCTAAAATACTTTCCTTATCTTGTAATTCGAATGGCACAAGTCTCCTCGGGAAGTTACTTTTTGACCTGAGAAAAGAGGTAGTCCCAGTCTGTATTATAGTCCTGAACTCAGCTACAGAAATGCCTGTAGCAGATGCATAAAACGATAGTTTCTGTACATCATATTCCTTGTCCTCAATTTTGAAAGTTCTTTGTGTAGTTATCTTCCTGGCTATGTACTCGTAAACGGTATGCGAATAAGGAGGAAAATAAATTTTCCAGGGAAACCTCCTCAGCATTGCGTCGTCCATATCGTTTATTGAAGCGTTAGTAGTTAATGCAAGAATCGAAGGATATTGCGAATCCGCAAATTCCTGCAATTTTTCTAATAATATATTCTTCATATTGTCCTCTACCAATTTTTCAGCTTCACCGCCTCCACCTCTTTTTAGTAAAAACCTTTCTCCCTCGTCAAAAACTATGACGGAAGGTTTGTTGGAAAATAGTTGTTTATTTATGAAATCGTTTAGTAATTGATAAGGTTCACCGACGTATTTCGTCAAGAAATCGGTAGGTTGCTTAACAATTGCTTTCAACCCCAGAATCCTTGTAAGTAATTTAGTAGCAATGTATGATTTACCGGTGCCGGGGACGCCGTACAATAGGATGCCTCCGTGCAAAGTTCCTTCACTCAAATAAGTCGATATAAGCTCCTTCAGTTTATTCCAAACTTCTATTGGTAAAACTAAGAAGTCGTCTCCAATATCTATTACTACGTAATTGTCATCCTTCACTTCTTCCCCATTCTCTCTCTTAAACCTTAGTCGGCTTATCTTCGGCAAAGGATGATCAACATGAATGAATTGAGTGTACTGAGACGAGAAGATACAGTTTGGTGGGTATGCAAAACGTATGTTTGATATGTCAGCGTTCACAACGTCACCGTCGCGTGGCTTGAACGAACTGGCAACGACTTCGCATATCAGAGATCCTCACCGCCGAGCTTACTTAAAATAAGATCCTTGTTTTGTCTCTTTCCTCCTCCTTGTTGTTGCTTCATCTTCTGTAATAATTCGTTAGGATTAGTTACTCTTTTTATATGGAACTGTCTATTCGCTAAAATTATCAAATAACAATCTCTAACTTTTGTGTAATTAATGCATACAAGTATTTTCGTCCCTTCGATTTTCAATGCCTCTAATGATTGTATGTCGTCTATTGGAACGAAGGGATCTAATATGGATAAACTTTTCTGCAACCCGCAGTTTTTCACGATACAGTTAAGAATAATTAACCTCGTTTGTTTAGGCAAATCATCGCGTAGTAATAGTTTTATCAAGGTCTCCGGGTCGCCATCCTCATCTTTTTCCCCTAAAGCTTCGGATATTAATGCAATCATATCAGACGGTGTAAGTTCAGGTTGCATTATTTACCACCTTTTAGACAGATTGGAAACTCAGGGTCTAGGTTTATATTATCTATTTTTAGTATTTCCTGTACTTTCGCTCTCGCCTTTTTTATCATGCGGTATAGCGAAAGACTGTTGTCGGTGCAAACGGCGAGAGCCATATAAAAATCTAACGCAGATGCCAATAATGCGTCTGTAATGCCTCTGACTTGGTCTGCCGGCACGTTGACGCTTACCTTGTTCTCCTCATCTCTATATGTTATTACATTACTAACCTCGTAATACTTGTTCGGCAATTTTAGGAAAAAACAGTTTACGAAATATTGTGCTATAGGCTCCGGTAAATACACCCTCGTACTAACTTCATAATATTTCATAATTCTAACTTGGAGTCATGAGGTTAAAAAAGAGCTAAATCTTTGAATACACGGCTGAAAATAATTCGCCTGCATCATAATTATTAAATTTATAATATTCATCACAGATTTCGTCTATTATGGTTTGCATACGAGCAGGCACTTCATCATTATATACATGTATGCACGTAACTACTAAGCCATTATTTCTTGCAAAGTTCTTGAAATAATAAAGCGTAGTATCATAGTTCGTCTCAAAATCAGATAGTATGAAGATCTGTCTTACGTCCTTTAACCCGGGATAGTTATTATAATATTCCATGAAGTCTTGTAATGCAACCATCATGTCCGTTCCTCCTCCGGGTTGGGTCTGAGCTACTTCGAAAACGTTGTTAACATCTATAGGCTCGGTTGACGAAGAATCGAAGTATTGTACAAACACCTTCTTACTGTTCTTTTCTGCCTCCATAGCAGAAGCTAAGGCTACAGCCGAAACATTTTCAAACGCAGTATACCCGTTCGGCATAAAATTCCCCATAGACCCGCTTTTATCTATCATGAAATATAAGTCCCCAACGCCCTCATTTTCTACCGCCCTTTGCAGTAAGGCTCTGTTAGTATACCGTTCGAGGAAAATCTCATCCGGTAAAACTAGTTGACTCTTAAACATATGTTTGACATTATTTCCAGTTGTTATCCCCCTCATCACCCCTCCCTGATCTTTAACGCCTCTGTTAGCGTACTGTAAATCAACTTGGTTAGCCAAAGCCAAAAGCCTGTTAGCACTCTCTAATAATTCTAAAACTCTAGGATTGATATCCTTTAATACTCCTCCTCCTGAGCCTTTCCCAATAGATAAAGCTGTTAAGGACTCTTGAAGGCTTTCTTGCAATCCGTCTAAAATCTTTGATTCTTCATCTATGTTATTTTCGAGGTCTTCTATAATATCTTCGTTTTCACTTTGTTGCCCTTCTTCTCCTCCTGATTCCTGTCCTCCTTCTTCTCCACTTTGACCTTGGTTGCCTTCTTCTCCACTTTGCTGTCCTCCTCCTTCACCTTCTTGGGTTTCTCCTTCCCCATTTTGGCTCCCCTCGCTTTCACTTTCCTGCCCTTCTCCTGATTCCTGTCCCTCACCTTCTTCTCCACTTTGACTCCCTTCTCCTTGTTGTTCTCCCTCATTCCCTTCATTTCCGCTTTGTCCCTCATTTTCCTGCTCGTTACCCTCCTGGTTCATTCCGCTTCCTTCTCCTTGTTCGCCATTTTGACCTTCTCCGCTTTCTTCTCCGCTTTGATTCTCTTCGTTTTCGTTTCCCTGTCCTCCTCCTTGTTCACCGTTTTGACCTTCTTGTCCCTCACTATTTTGACCTTCGTTTCCTTCGTTTTCACTTTCCACTTCTGATTCCTGCCCTTGTTGTTGTTCTCCACCTTCTTCTCCACTTTGACTTTCTTCATTCCCGCTTTCACCTTCTGATTCCTGTCCTTCTTGGGCATTGCCACGTTCTCCTTCGTTTCCTTCTTCTCCACTTTGCTGTTCTCCTTCGTTTTTGCTTTGTTGCCCTTCTTCTCCTCCTGATTCCTGTCCGTGTTCCCCTTGGTTTTCGTTTCCCCGTTCCTCGCCCTCTTCTCCGTTTCCCTGTTCTCCTTCTCCACCTTCTTGTGACTCCCCTTCTTCTCCCTCCTCTTGGTTGCCTTCGCTTTCACTTTGCTGTCCTCCTTCTTGTCCTTCTTGTTGTGTTTCTTCTCCTTGGTTTCCTTCTCCACCTTCTTGTTGCCCCTGTTCCTCACCGCTTTCCTGCTCGTTACCCTCCTGGCTTTCTTCTCCCGATTCCTGTCCTTGTTGTCCTTGGCTCTCTTCGCTTTCACTTTCCTGCCCTTCTTTTCCCTCTTCTTGTTTTTCTCCTTCTTGTTGTTGTTTTTCTACTTTGTTGGATCTTTTTCCACCTTGCTTCTGCTGTTCTTGTTGTTTTTCTTCTTTTCCGCTTTGTTTCTGCTCTTCTTTTTGTTTTTCTGCTTTATTGGGTCTGTTGCGTCTGAATTTTTTCTCCTGCAATTCTTGTTGTAACAGCTGTTTGATAGTGCTGAATGATAAACCCTGCAAGTTTTTACGTTGTATCAGACGCTGAATATTGTCTAATTTTTCGTTTATGTCTTTTATCCTATCTAAATCGATATTTTTTAAAAAATTATAAACGAAATAAGCGAGGACTGCTGGGAATTGCAAAAGAAGTTTGTTTTGTTGCGATGCTATCTTGACAAGTTTATATACAGTATCTCTTAAACTATCCATAACGTCTGGTGTAAGTGAAAGATAATCAGACAAATGTCCAAGTTCATTTACCACTGTTTCAAAAATAGTGTTTGTTAGTTCAGTCAGTTGTCTCTCATCATCTTCGTTATCATGAAAGAAGCTTTGCATAAGATACTCACTTCCCTTGTGTCAATTGTAAAAGTTCATTCTTAGTTTTTTCTAGTGCGTTTGTGAACTCTAATATCTTAATCTTCGCCCGCCTTACAGCAGTGTCAACTTGCTCCATTATTACTTCTTTCTGCTCTTGGTCTACCACTCCTTTTGGTAATGCGTCCGAAAATTGCGGGAAGAATTTTTGTATCCCGGCGATGAGTTTGCTGTTCTCGTCGCTCCCTCCTAGTTTCATTAGTTCGTTATATTTACTTTCAATTTCGGCTTTTATCTTTTCATAAGCTTTCTGAAGCTCGTCCATCGCATCAGACGTTATACGATTTACATCTATCTGCTTGGAGACAGTAGATACAATATTTTCAAGTAGTTTCTCTACTAAAGTCCTGATTTTAATATTACTGGCATACTTGGTTTCAATATCGACCAGGATACCTACAGCTTCCTTAAAATTAGTCAGCTTCTGTTGTGTGTCATCACTATTATTCGTTACCGCAGAAAATTTCTTAACGAGATCTGCTTTATATCGTGCTAACTCGGGCGATGTCGCTGGAAATGCTTTAGCGATAACATCTACAGCGTATGTCGACGTTTTGACTAACAAGTCATTTAGGTTTTTGTTCCTCAATATTTTCTCTGCCGTTTTAGAAATGCTATTTATCAAGCTATAAATATCAATAGAGGAATTATTCTTCGACCCACTTGTATCGAAATATGATTTGATCAATGTCGGGACTAGAGAAGATACTATATTCTTTAGGTCGGGTGTGAATGGAATTGTAAGATAGAATGCTAATGCAGTATGCACTGGTGTAATTGTTGAATTGCCGAACATGTCACGTAACGCGTTAGCGACTTGCATTATACTTTTGAATTTTCTCTCGCTGATTGTCAAATATCCGCCCATCGATCTGAAGTATGACCTGACAATTCCGGAATCGCTAAACGCTCTTGGATTTTGCAAAGCCTGTGCTATTGCACCTAGGATGAGGTTAGCCTGCTTCACCGCTTCGAGTACAATATCTTGTGTTGTGTATTTGATGTAATCTGAAAGAATTTTCTCCTGTATTTTTTTAACTTCGTCATAACTCGTTACAGTTGGGATGGAACTCGGCTTAGTTGCTGTAAGAACTTTATGATACCGTTCTGCAATTGAGCTTAGGTTTTGCACATCTTCCAAGTCAGGCGAAAGAACGGTAGCAAATATCTTGAACCTATCTAGGAATGCTCTGTCCGCTTGTGTATTTACCCTCACCTCGTTTGAGGCAGAAAAGAACGCTAGCCACGGTAACGAGATCTCTTTACTTCCATTTCTGAACTTCTTTTCATTGATCGCTCTAAACAACGATTCGGCAAGGACTTTGTTGCCCTTGAAAATCTCATCTATGAAAACCAGCTTAGCAGAAGGCAAGAAGCCTTCAGTAATGTATTCTAGTACTCCTTCTTCTCTCAATTTTTTGAGGTTTGTATTTCCAAAAATGTCTTCTGGTGTCATTGCCTCATGAGCGAGTACTATGAAAAGCTCTTCTGGTTTAACCCCATCGATCATTTTCGAGAGGATTTCGATGGTATACGTTTTTGCAGTACCTGGGTCTCCGATGAGCAGTGTAGGAAATCCCGTCAAAAGTCCTGTTATCACAGCCGTTTTGACGTCTTCATTTCCGACAACATATTTATCTAACTCGTCCTTCAAACGCCTAGCAATAGTAGAGACATCGGCAGAAGACGACAAATTCTCACTGTTCTGTCCCTGTTGTTCTTGTATTTGCATAAAAAACATCTGGTGTAGGAAACTTAAAAAGTTTCCTCAAACACCTGTTTGAACGTCAAAACCCACTTTTTAAACGTCTTCCGGGACAAGAAAGTAGTATGAGCCTAAATAACTCCAATAACTCCAATACTAAAAAACAACAACAGCAACAAGAACCCACTTATGAAATACCAAGCACGACAACGCCTGCACCACCACAACTGTTTCAACAAATACAACAAACCCAACAACAACCTCAATTATCGCCACTTGGGAAGAGAAACATTGTAAAAGTTGACCCAAACCTGGTCAGGCAAGCAATCAGGGAAAAAGCTATCATACCGACAAGGCAGGTGACCCAAAAAGAAGCCATCAAAATAACAACTGTGCAAGAAATCCTAAACAATTACGTCTTGATTTTAACAAAAGATCTTAAGAGCGGGTCTCTCCAGTTCTACGGCACTCCATTTAACGTAGATGATAATTTCCAGATTTTATTATCGATTTTGACTGATAGGTTTTCAAGTCTTTCCATTGACGAATTGTCTGAAAAGTTTTCAGAGCTTCATAGTTTGATATCAATCGATGCAAATTATGATGATATAATAGCTAAGCTTAATGATGCACATAAACTAGTAGTGTTACTTTTGTTAGCGTTTGAAAGGAGTATCATGGAAGTTGCAGGAGTAAGCACATCGAAAATGAGAGTGGAAATGTTATCTCCACTCGAAATAGCACAGACGTTAGGTATTACTCCGATAAGTACCGACAGATTGTAGCAGGAGTCGGTTATGGAACAAAAATTGAAAGATAATATATCATGGTTTTTGGCAGGGCTAGGTTTAATCAGCATAGGAACAGCGTTTTTAGGTGACGGAAAACCGTATTTATTGCCTACGGCATTTCTCGTTGTTGCTCTAGGTATGCTCTCTATCTTCGTAAGGCAAAGAATACTCATTGTTTCGGCTTTTGCTATTGCAACTATTACAGCTGTAGTGAACATCATGACGGGATTACCTATCCTGACGGATGAAGAAGCAATAATATTATATGCGTCACACTTATTCCTAGACGGAAAAAATCCGTACCTTTACTCAATGGCTAAAGCGTTTTCCATATATCACGTTCCGTATAACGTTGTGACCGGCACTACGTCAAACTCATTTTTACCGTCCGTCTATATTTACCCTCCATTATCGTTCATCAGTGTTGCAATTCTGCATAACCTTGAAACAGTAGACGTAATAACAGCTGTTTTAGCTTTTACCTATTCCTTCATCAAAAGACGCGAAAACGTTTTCATCGCATCTTTTTTCCTATTTCCTGCACTTTCGTACGATTTTGCGACAGGGCAAGAACTGAACCTTTTCGCATATTCTATTGCGTTTCTTGCAATATTTAATGAGAGATTCAGATACCTGCTCCTGGGAATCTCTGCAGACGTAAAGCAGTTTGCAATATTGATAGCTATTCTTCTAATTAAATTTGAAAGACAAAAACTTAGAAAGATAACAGAGTTCACGTTACCGTTACTGCTCTCATCAATACCCTTCATTTCAAAGCAATATCTTGCGTCCGTTATAACTATTACACAACCGGTTGCACATCAGGGCATTTCGTTTTCATTTCTTACCGCATTCGGGTTACCTATACCCTCGTTCGTGTACACCGTGCTTGAGATGCCTCTTTTCGCATTAATCCTATTATATAATAATAAGAAAGAATTAGCTTGGGGTCTTCCCGCGTTAATATGGATATTCTCTTTTAGAGATTTGGGGTATTTTGCATTTTATTTTGCGTTACAGTATGCTGAATGGATGGTGCAAGATGGAAAAGTTTGAAATCGTACTAATGTTAGCAGTTATAATACCATCTCTTTTCACGTTTTCTATTTTTTTCTATCACCCGCAATTGCATGCAAAGGTATTGGATTTTTACGACGTAGGAGAAATAAATAAGTACAACGTGATAACGATATGCATACAAAACCCTACCAATAAAACATATGTATTGGTGCCTATAATTAATAGCCATCGTTGGTACCCAACCATAATAATCATAAAACCGCACGAATATGTTATAGTAAACGTTACAGCACCAGATCCTACTGTTGCTATTCCGCAAGACTCTCCCTATGTAATTACATTATATTTATATAACACTCAAACTGCTGTCTTATCTATAAGCGGATTCGCCCCTGCAGGGACGATATATCCGATCATAAATGCTTATTTTACTGTAATATACAACTCATCGTATGGGGTATCGGAATACGGTTGGCAGATACTATACAACGGGAATGTAACAGTGCAAAAAGGAAAAATCACAATAAATGGAACAGCACTGATAGAACAGACATTATACTACCCAATAAATGGAAGCATAATAGTGGTACATGATGGTGGAGAAGTAAAATCGTCCATATACGATAATACTATAGTTATATACGCAAAGAATACTGTAATCTTCTCGGTGATTCTAACCTCCTCCCCGCAGTTCAGTTCGAATTACCGTTATCTTTTTTCCCTTATTTCGTACTTTTTCTCCTATATAGCATTTCGTACTTTTTCCCTCTTTTTCTCTCCTTCTTCTAGTTTCGTCAGTACTAAATTAAAACCTCGTTAAGGACTGAGACGAGGCTTGCCGTTCGTTTCGTCATTGGGAACAGTAAATTGAAGAAAGAAAGAAGAGGTTATTAAAGAAATTAAGAATAGCCTTGGAATAGATTAAGTTCCGAGAGCAATTTTGAGGCTTTTTCGTTTAATTTACCACGCACTCCTCTCCTTATTAGGTTAAACATGTACAGGGAAGCCTCTAAAATCGTTTTCTTGTCGTATTTATCTAATATAGGCAAATAATTTTCGCAGTAAGCAACGTAATCGTTTGCCAAACCGCGATAAGTAAGATGTTCATCGACTTCATAAAAGTCGTCTGCAGGGATTCCTACAGAGAGGGAAATTAAGAAAGACTTTTCCTCAATAAGATGTTTTTCACGTTTCTTAACACAATTATAAATTGCCGAAACCATTTCTTTTTGGGTAATCATATTATACCCTTAGAACTACGGCAAATAAAGCTGACTGTTGGTAAGGCAAGCTCAAGCAAGTCAGATCCTATTCCGCTCTCATAAACAGCTGTTTGAGGTTTATTGTTGATGGATAAACACCTTTTCTTTTTAAACAAAAACATCAAAAAGGTAATGTATGATAACAAAATATCCTGAGCATTTAACTCAAGAGTCGCGATTAGAGGTTGTAAAAAGTTATATATTGCACGAATTAGCATCGTTAACTCGCGATAAAACCCCTGATATAATTAATATAGATGGGCTAGTCAAAAAGTGCCGTGAGCATAAGAAAGGAATAGAAGAGGACTGTAAGGAGATTTATGATTTATTTTACGGGCTTAGTTTAATGTTTAAGAGGAAGTTCATAGCAAAAGAAATAACTGCCGAATCTTGTACGTGGGAAGAAGGTAGCGTTAAGTTAAAGGATCTTATAATCTCAACTGAAATACAAGGTTTTCCAGGGTATAAATACAAGAATATTGAAGAGATCGTGAAAAATGAAGAAATAAAGAGGAAACTTTGTGAAGATGGAGAGAATTACGGTAAGAGAAGGGGCAAGCTAGCAGAGGATCGGATAATTGTGGTTAAAGAGGGGAATAAATACAGGATTTTAGACGGAAACGGAAGAGTGTTCCATAAGCTTTCAAAAGAGAACTGCGATATGAATAAAGAGATAAATGCATATATAGGCGAATGCAACGGAATACGTAATATTTGTATCCCTTTTGGAATACCTCATTTCCTCTCCCTAACATCCCTCCCTAATACCCCTCAATAGGTCGAGTGCAAATTCATGAAACCTCAATAATGAGGTACCTTTCCTATTAAGGATTTTCAGCTCCAATTTTCTAACACCTTCTTAAACTCGTTTAATTTGTTATCACCCTTCAACGTCTTCAGTATCTCGCCTTTATCATATCCTTGGAGTTGTAGAGTATATGCCCTCTCCTTCAAATGCTTCAATATGCTTCCGCTCACACCAAAAGTATTCATTATTTCTTCTCCAGTTACAATCGGCTCTTTTATCTTGTCGGACATGTTAAGTATATTCTCGCTTGCAGTATCCGCGTGAGATAGCTCTATTAGTTTATTATATATCTCTCTTGCTTTCTCAGGGTTCCAAGAATACAATGACATTAACTTAGTAATTAATTGTGCCTGGTTCTTCTCGTTATTCTGTGCTAAATTAAAGTCCATATGCATTTCTATTAGGTTAGAAACGTCCTTTATCAGGTTGTTAGGTAACTTTAGGTTCTTCATTAATTCCTTTGCAATTTCTGCACTCTCGTTAGCATGACCTATGAACATTATCTTCCCGTTTTTTTCGCTCCTAGTATAAGGTTTGCCTACATCGTGATAAATTACTGCTAATAACGTTTCAATATCTGGGCGTCTAAGCCTCTTTAACGTCTCATATGTGTGCTCTATAACATTCTCGCCGTGGTGTGCACCCCTATTATCATGATAGGTATTCTTTAATGCATCGTAATGTTCTTCATAGAGATATTTTAATAGACCGAACTCGTCGAGTAGTTTAAACCCCTCCGCAGGGTTAACCTTTAGTATTTTTAGTATCTCATCACTGATCCTCTCTATAGGTAATCCACCCAGCTTATCAACGTTCTTCTTCATTATTTCTAGTTGGTCTGGGGACATTTTATAGCCGTAAAGGTTAAACCTTATTCCCCTTAGTATCCTAAGCGGATCCTCGTCTATTCTCTCCTGTGGGTTTCCTACAAACCTTAACACATGATTACGTAGATCCTCCAAACCGTTGTTGAAATCAAGGATCTCCATTACCAATTTATTTCCGTGAATACCTACTATCTTGCCATAGAGGTCATTAATTGTAAAATCCCTCCTTCTCGCATCTTCTTCTAAAGAAGCACCGAGCTCAACGGTAGGTTTACTAACAGTGTCGTATCGCTCCTTCCTCAATGAAGCAAAATCATACTTATCTCCTATCCTAAGGACTCCGAAATCTATGCCGTCTTCATGAATAGGTAAGTTCATCTCTTCTGCCAACTTTAACGCTTTATCGAAATCGGTGACTACAAAATCTAAATCCTTAGGCTTCTTGCCAGTCAGGATGTCCCTGACAGTGCCACCAACAAGATATACGTTATTTGCACCTAATTTTTGAATATATTTTGAAATTTCAGGATCATCGAGTTCTACTTCGATACGTTCCATGCAAAAACATATGTTTTAATATTTAATAAGGGTTCTGTTTGTGGTTTAATTTCTCCTTTATTGTTTGTTAAAGAGCACCTAACCGACTTTCTTCTCGCCCAGGGAGGGCGTTGGTTCCCTCAATAAAACAAGTTTTATTTAGTTTGTATTACAATATAAATGTAAGTCAGTCCATGAGTACACATATATTTAATTCACTGCGATTGTTCTTGAGCGAATATACATTAGTATTTATAATACTAATGATTACCTATTCTAAATATTTCTTTATATTTTATATTAGAATATATTCCTTTAGCATACCCCTACTTTTAATACCCTACATGATACTATCAGCTCTTTTAATAATTTCGAATTACGGTTATTATTACTTGATAACGACAGAGGAAGACAAAGAAAGCCCGAGAACTTATCACGTGACTGGAATAGAAGACCTGAGTGTAAACTACGCTAATATAACAATGACTACTTACGTGTTAGCGTTACTATCTGTTTTTCCAGCCACATTAATCGGACTGATTGTGTTTATTATAGTTTTATTCTTCATATTTGGATTATTTAAGAATAACAAAATTTTATTCTTTAATCCTATTCTCTTCCTAATGAATTATAGAATTTATAAGATAAGAGCAGAAGAGCATAGTAAATCAATTTATATAGTATATAAGGAAAAGATACAAGAAGGAGATTATATTATAGTTCGCCATTTCTATGAGAATATTTATTTAGATGAAAGAATTATAAAGAAAAAGAAAGCAAAGCGGTATCGAAACTTTCTATAAGGGGCTGTCCATCCCATGGCGAGGCTTTCCGCCCTTAACTCCTTCTTATTCTGTCCTACATTCTATTGTTGAGGAGCGGGAGTCTGTTGTTCTTGAGCTCGAGGATTACCGAAGACTATCACATCACTATTTTCGAGGTTGATTATACGTTCATTGCCTGTGAGGTATTGAGAATAGTCTCCTTTCGGTAAAAGTATCGCAGGAGAAGAACCGTATGTGCCTATAACCGCTTCTGCAATAAGATCGAGCGGTAACTTTTCAAGGAATTTTTGCAACTCAGGGGATTGTACGTTTTCGTTAGGTGTAAATTCTGGTGGCAGTTTTGTAATGATGCCATAAGTTTGTTGATATAGAGATAACAAGAAATCCGAGATTTCATTTACAATTCCCTTAGGGAAGAGGAAAATGTATGGGTATAGGAGTATGTCACTATAGCGAGAATAGTAAAACTTATATTCGATCCTAAAACCTTCTCGGATTGTAGGAATAGCGGATTCTAACGTTTGAATTAATGGTTTTATTTTTTTCTCAGCGAATTCCCACCTATTTGTGAACTCAGTGTCAATGGCTCCTCCGTATGATCCTCCACTGTATGCTAGTATGATCACATCAAAAATAAAATCTTTAACTGTAGCACCTTGTATTACACTAACATAGACAGTCCTCTTATAAATCTCAAAATCATATGCTTTAATTACCCTGCTGAGATTACCTAAATTGAGGTGTATAGTTTTTTCTCCATAACTCACTTCTATGCCCGCTGGGTTTTCGATGGAGGTGGAATCTCCCTCAGACTGAGCACGTACTTCAATTATAAATGGCATATACCCTGGCGAGTTCTCAAAACTAAATGTTGCCATAGGCTTATAGTTAACTAATGTTAACGATCCGTCGTGCTTGTCTGATAGTTCTTTGGTAGGTATAATGTCTCGTCTTAAAAACAGGTCATCAAAAAGAACATAAGAGAGATATTCATCTAACGGGTACAACGAAATTGAAGTACCGCCACTTTTTGTAATATCTATTCTCATTTTCCACACCCCTCAAACCTAACTTTTACTTTTGGCATTTTTGATCAGTACATTTTTATGCCAAACATCAGTATTTTAAGCTTTCTGCCTAACCAGTTAGGCAATGAGTAGCGTGATGGAGGGCGATAAAGGGAAGGATAAAGTCTTGAAACAGCTGTTTGTATTATTTTATCTTTCGTCCGCAAATTTCTTTTGGAACTGAAAACCCTTGTCGCTCTAACGCGGAATATTTATATTCATCCTGATAAACTGCAATGCTTTCAATAATTGTGTTTTCTTCTCTGTTACGCATTCTCTATAGTACTTTGCCGTGCATCTCTTCTCGATAGTATTTTCATCTATGGCTAATTCGCTGACAAGTGTCTGATACAGCGACGTGCCTTTAATACTGCTAATCATAGTAGCCGTCCTTATTTGTACGTCTTTCAATATGCTCAACACAGTGAGTACATCAAACCCGTTGGGATTAACGAATTTTGTTAGTACGCCTATGAGATAGGTACTTTCAGAGACAAGTCCTTCCTCGTTGACATAAAACAGATGTTTTTTTCTTGTGCTATTTAGTATCTTCGATACCAACGGCGTAACATCGTCACCAGATGCATTCATTACGATGAACATTATATCACAACCGATTTTCAATATCTGCCTTAGCTCGTCCTCAGATGTGGCATTCTCATATTTTTTTAGGACTAATTCCCTCCACAATTCTTCTATCTCATCGCTGTAATAGGTAAGCATTACAGTGTTCAGCCTCTCTATAGCTAAAGTAGGATACACCATACTACTGTTCCCCATACATACCTCTTTATACACGATGAATTGAAACTGCTCGGCAGAAGGGACTTCGTCTTTTTTAGTATATACCGTTATCCACCACCTCATTCAACCGTAAACCACTCACAACTGCACGAAACATTGTTTATATCTTGTATAACGACACTATCACCTAAGCATACCGCAATACGCTTATGACCAGCCCTTTTCACTTTCGCTATAATACAGTTATTATAGTTAAACGTAAGGTGCTTAAACCCTCCCGTATCGAATTCTAAAGCGTCGAATACACCCGCATCGGTTTTATACTGTATTTTACGGTACGAGGAAATGTAATATTCAGAAGTTGTTGTCGAGCTTACCAGTGCAAACTTCTTTAGATCGACTTGTTTTTTTAGAAAAATTACATAGCTAGTACCTTGTATCATTACGTCTGTGATAAAGTAAATCCCGGGGTGCGTGATCCTGTGCTGTAACCTGCTAGCTATCCCCATATCAACCTCAAGAGTATATTCATTCCCATTTTCAACTATTTTGTATATTCTATTTTTGAATATATTACGTAGATAGTTGAATAATACCACGTTTTTCCCAACGAGCGATTGTAAATATGAGAGAGACATTATGACCCAAACCCCAGACCGAGGGATATTTGTTTATTTATGGAAGCTACGTACTCCTTCCTCGCCACACTAGCGAAAATAAAGTAATTATTGAAGGTAATCCCAACGGCACCGAATGTATCAAATTCCTTTGAGAAGTTTGCAGGATTATCGTCTTCAATTCTGTTTATGACGAAATAATTCGTCACACCGTCATTTCGTTCTAGGCTGAGCCAAATCCACCTGGGGAAAATGAAAAACTTCCTTTTAGTGCTCTCATTCATTTTTTGCACTTTTGCTCTTTGTATTGCATATGCTTGCGAAGAAATGTGAACTATGGCAAAATAGACCATCCTATCTCTCGGATTCCCCTGGTTTACTTGTGTAGTCATCTTATAGTATAGTTTTAAGAAATCAATGGGCAAATCCAACATCACAGAAATACCGTTGGTTTCAGAATACATTATAGCGACATGCACACCGTTTTTTTCTATTATACTCGTTTTTTTATCAGTTTTGACTGTGGCTGGGGGCAAAAGTAATAGTGCGTCGTAATTCTTATAGACGCTTGGCAACGCTTTTTTCTTAAACAGGGATATTTTCATGGACATGTGTATTACCCCTAAGGTACGAACTAAGGCACGAAATAACCATCATCTTTACTACCACCAGAAAGGTGCAACACGTCGACCGCAAACGCGTAAATAAAGTATACTGCAGATAGTCCAAGGATTGCGAAGCTGACGTATAAAAGCACAGCACCGTCGGTACTGTAAGGCGTGACCCTGTACGTGACATTGAATGGTGTTGTGTATACTGGGTTGTACGTTATGTACGGAGAAAGATATAGGGAAATTAGAGTAAACCCTACAGAAAACGTTAGAAACGGCAGAGCGAGTCGCAGATGGGTTAAGCTACTGTTTCTTAGCAGAAACAGCTCAATTACGGTCATGATTATGAACCCAACTGCAACGTCAACAAGAAAGACTTGGGTGTAGAAAAATGGGGGTAACGCATTTATTACGGTTGAATTTGTTGTCATACCTCCTCAACATCTCCGCACAGTTCCTTTTCGGTTATGATTTCTTCGATTGTGGTACCGTTCCTAATTCTTGCCGTGATTGCTCTCATGGTATTTAGCAGGGATATAGTCGTGAATGGCGGTATTTTTACTTCTTCGATTACTCCGTCCTCCTCATTAACTCTCCAGTAACCTTTTACCAAAAGATACATAAATGACAGCATTTCAGGAAAATCTTCCTCATAGTATTTACTTTCAATAGACGAAAGATTTTCGAATGCCTTCAAAAGAACTTTACACTCCGGTTTCATGTGTTTAACTTGTCGCAAAAAAGGTTTAAAAATAAGCCAAAACAAATCTTTCTTAAACATATGTTTGAGAACTAACTCGATTTTTTAAGAGTATCGCGTGAAGAATTTCCCATGGTAACCACGAAAATCGATATAGATAAGTATTTCATAGTGCGTGTCCAAGGGTACATGCCCGAAACTACACCAAATATAGGTGTAGCATACGTCACTTTCTACGTCAGAGTAGAAGCCAACAAAGTCACACACGCAAACTTATTATGTATAGGCATAGGTGACGGACATAAGACTCTTTATATGTCTGCTGTTATGGATAACGAATATATCAGGAAACATCGCGACATAATGGTAAATTCAAACCTTAACGGGTTCAAATTCGGGATATATTTCATTTTTGATGGCGAGAAAAACAATAAGAAGATCTACCTATTTGATCAACCGTTTGACCCGGCGACGTTAGAAAAACTGTCAGAAGAAAAAAACGACCTAGAAGCGATAAACTACTTTTATACTAAATTTGATGGGAAATGTAGCAAACTAGAATATGAAAAAGACGAAAAAGGTCTCAAAGCATTTTACTTCACGTATACCCAGGAGGGGAAAGCTAAGGAGGTAGACTTCATTGAAGTGAATGGGGAAATAAGAATACTGGGTTTCAAGCAAACAAAAGAGAGTGAAGCCAAGTGATGTTAATCCTAGATTTGGACGGCACGCTTTTCGATATTTCTGCCAGGTGGAACGAATGCGAGAAGCTAGCCAACGGAAATAAACGTATGTTTTGGGAATGCTTCCAATCGCCGAGGTTCATGAACATGGACAAGCCCAAACGGGAAGTTATCACGTTTGTCCAACAGTTAATTGAAGAGAAAAAACCAGAAGCGATAGCAGTAGTTAGCGGACGTTCGGAAAAACAACGTGAAGATACTCTCAAACAGCTGTCAGAGATAGGGATAGAGCCCACCGAGGTCGTGCTGAGGGGCGAGAAGGACTTCAGGAAAGACCATGAGTTTAAGAGGGATGCCATAAGGAAGCTCATGGAAAAATACGATCAGGATAAGGTAACAGTGATAGATGATAGTGACGCAGTGCTAAAATATCTGGAAGAAGAGGGGATAGAGACGATAGACGCAAAAACGATAAAGAAGAAAAGAGAGAAAAAGGAGAATACGAATGCCCTATAGAGAGAAAAATTATGAAGAAGAGAGGTCTGATTTTATTTTTTCCACAGTATCTGATGAAAGGTGACACGGGTTTTTGTTATATGCTAAAACGTAGTGAACACAAATCGGCGATATGTTATATTGTAATGCTAATTTCTCTATCATTTTTCTGTCAATTGCACTGGTATTGGTAGTACTTTTGCCCCAGAGATTATACTTCCACCAATCATTATCGTCGCAATTACTATCCTCGCCGAGCATTTTCCTAAAATGGCATACTATTTTTTGCAAATCACTGCTTACTGGCAGAGGTTCTTCTAAAATGTTGTAATATTTTATGACATACTTGTTTGAACTGTTTGCTAGTTGTAAAAGTGTGTGCAAAAGTGCGTGAACTTGTGATGGAGCATCGTTGTATGACTCGTGTAGAAATAACGAGAAGAAGAAGTATGGTATTTTCAGATTAACCAGACTGTTAATGAACTTTTCGACACTTATCAATGAAATTAGCGGGAATTTTTTGCTGTATGGATCTGCAATTTCTGCTTGAGGTAATTGCTTTTCGATATTTTTAAACCTGCTGGGTCTTGCTATAATTATTAGTGGTGTTAATATTTCCTTTCCTTCAAAATTCACAGTACTTGTCATCTCAATGTCGTAGAAATTACTGTAAAACGATATTTCTGTAGGTGTTATATACCCTTGTTGCAATAACCATTTGAATTTCTTTACTTCTGGCTCAAACTGTTGGTGATCGTTCATTGGTCACCACCACCTAGAATACATAGAACTTTCTCTGTATTGGCGAATAATGCCATAATCTGCCGAAACCAGCTAACTGTGCAAATTGAATAGTGATCTCGTACGGCAATCCAGAAATATAGACCCCACCTTGACTTAACAATAACTTAATTTTCTCAAATTCGTTTAGTTCTAACGTAATCACTTGTGCGTTGTATTTTTTCTTTAGTAATTCTAAGGCGTAGTTCGATAAAAATAACGGGGATTTCTCATCAGCATTGATAACTTCTTTCGTCGTTATGAATCTTATGTTACCTTTTGCGTACTTCATTGCTAAAATGGCTCCGATTACTCCCCCTACCCCGCTTATAGCGATCGATGTAGGGGGAAAAATTTTCATATTCGAATCAACTTGACTGTAAACAAACTCATAAGGCAACATCGGTGCATCCTCAGAATGAGATATTGCATATTCAATATGTTGCCTCTCAATCCTTGAAGTCTTCAATATTGTCTCCCAGGACATTGTTTGAGTAGATGAATTATTATTTGCTTGATTTGAATTTGTTTGCTTAACTTGTGGTTGTGGAGAGGACATATTTGGTCAATCATATGTGTGCTAACCCAGATATTTAAGTTTTGCCTAACCAGTTAGGAAAGCGAGGTTGGGCGGGCGGTGGGGAGGAAAGAAAGGAGGTCTCAAACAGCTGTTTAGGAGGGAAAAATAAAATAAATAATTAACAAACTGTAATTCCTGGCACAAGTTCAATAATGTATTTGTTACCTATTTTTTCGCTATATAATTCGTATCTCGTTTCACACCATCCGACATACTCATTTTTATAACTAATTCCCTTAACCATCAGTGACAGTTGCTCAATAGCTTTCCCTTTGAGGTCTTTTCTTTTTTGTTTTTTCGTTTTCTTATTCACAATTGCTTCCAATTCATATGAAAGATCCGTATCATCATGTGCTAACGAATAATGCACGTCCAATTCTTCGTAACTTGTAGCGGTAAACTCGCATAGTGAACAAAAATACAATCTATTTTCGTCTTTGTCTTTTGTTTGTCTTTTCATATTCCCTCCCAATATATGATTCGTTATCGAGGTATTTAAATCTTCTACCCAACTAGTTAGACGGAAAACGAAGGGCTGGAGAAGCCTAAAACTCTAA